>WNFD01006979.1_pt1 | contig 13512 bp, 9 predicted proteins | sample 5400491 | NCBI WGS metagenome assembly WNFD01 (sample SAMN13153343, study PRJNA577476) | soil metagenome | isolation source: 120 cm saprolite under Douglas fir tree site 2 hole 2 replicate 2 | place: USA:California | collected 2015-04-18 | reverse complement strand
GACGATCCAGGCGGGCGCGCAGCATGAGCCGGTGGGGACACATCTGCATAATGAGATCTGGCTGGTGCGCGAGGGGACGGCGGAGTTGACGACCAATGGTGTGGCGCGAACGATGGTGGCGGGCGATGTGGGGATCTGCGTGGCGGGAGATAAGCACTTCATCTCGAATACGAGCGATAAGCCGGTGACTTATTTTGTGGTGACGGTGGGGCCTCCGGAGTAGTGGGCATGCAGGAGTTCAATGGGTTAGTCGGGACGCAGCGCAAATGGGCAAGAAAGCATACCCCAAGGGCTAAAGCCCCGCGTGCTTCGGCAGGTCGAGAGACCCAAGGCTAAAGCCTTGGGGTACCTAGAAGCAAGACGCACGGAACTTGCGACAGCAAAAGTTTCCGAAGGCAACTACAGAGGCTGAGTCGAGGTTTGCAATGCTGGGGCTGGGGTTTCGGTGGGTTTGCGGGTGAGGAAGTAGGTGAGGAGGATTGCGGCGCCGATGGCTCCTACGACTGCGTCGGTGGCGGCGAGGCCTCGTGCTCCCCAGAGCTGGCCGCCTCTGCCGTCGAGCGCGGTCATGTAGGCCACGGGCACGTTGCCGAGCGAGTTGATGATGGAGTAGCGGCCGCAGCCGCTTTTGCCTGATTGACCGAGGAACTCGAGCACGACAGCGGTGAATAACGCGTAGCAGGTGCCGATGGTGAAGAGATAGAGGGTCGCTCCGATGAAGTAGGTCGATGGACTGAGTGGACCGAGCCACAGGATGAGGAGGAGCGCTTCGTTGAGGAGGCAGACAGACAGGTAGGCAACCGATGCACGGATCCGGGCCGGAATCAGCGTGGCTGCGAGCGAGCCAGAGGCGGTGAGGAGCGCTCCGGCGAGACCGTTCATCCATGCCATTTGCTGGCCGCTGACGTGGTAGTCCTGCGCGATGCCGGGAAGGAGGCCGATGAGGGCGCCACTGGCCATGGGAAAGAGCATCATCAAGGTGTAGGGAATGGCTCGCCAGCGGATGAACGTGGCTTTGAACTCGTACCAGATGCCTGAGAAGGTTTCTCTGATTCCCTGCTCCTGCTCCCGTGGCTGCTCTGGAGCTGCGAAGGCGGCGAGGGACGGGAGAGCGATGAGGGCTGCGGCGATCCAGCCGAGAGGGCCCATGTCCATTCGCTCGGCGAGACGGGCCAGGACGAAGACGCCCAGAGCACCGAAGGCGAGCGCTCCCCCCTGATAGACGCTGCTGGCTTTGCGGCGGGTCGCTTCGCTGCGAAGGGTACCCATCATTCCGCCGCAACTGGAGACGATTAGCTGGCCAAAGCACGCACTGAGAAACATGAGCGCGACCGCTGCCGGGGTGTCGAGCCTGCTGCCGTGAAAGGCCGTCGCCAGGGTGAGAGCCGAGCCTATGGCTCCGACCATCAGCCAGGTGCGGCGGCGTATCCAGAAGTCTGTGATGGGACTCCACAGGAAGTAGATGGCCTGCGGGAGGATGAGGAGCGCGATGATCTCGGAGCTTCGTCCGATGCCGACACCTTGCCGGCGCAGCAGATACGAGAGGACGCCGCTGATGATGCCGTATGCGAGAACCGCATTCGGCGCAATGAGAAGGCCGAAGAGCCAGGGACGTTCTTTTGTGGTGGGAAGAGTTGGGCCTGCAGCTTGCTCCAGGGCGGCTTCTTGCATGCGAATGACGTTAGCATGTCAGCCGGTTTTTCGGCTTGGAAATCAGGCAAGAAAGAACAAAGGCGTTGGGGTGGGTCGGAGGCTACGGTCGGGAAGCGGATTTCTCCGCTGCGCTGCTCGCAAAGTGCGCGAGCAGCTTCGGTCGAAATGACTGGACTTTATTTGGGGTGGGTGGGCTAGACGAGAGACTGGGCGGTCTTGACGGCGTTTTGCACGACGTCGCTGGCCTTGTCGACGGTGCGCTCGACGGTGCGCTCAACCTGGCCGCGTGTCCGTTTGAGCGCCTTTTCCGCCTCTTTGCTGAGACGCTCTGCCTGCTCCTTGAGATAGTTGGCTGCATCTTCGAGGTAGTCGCTTGCGTCCTCGACGCCCTTGCGGAGCTGTCTGCGTGTTCTGACACCGGATTGCGGAGCGTAAAGGAGAGCGATTGCGGCTCCTGCGGTGACGCCGATGCCGAAAGCGAACCAGTAATTTTTTGCACTCATTTTGACGTTACCTCGTGCCTTATTTGGCTTCTCTTCCCTTTGAGATTCCTGTGGATTGCGATTGGTTGGTTATTCTATACGGTTTCAGGCTGCATGTATTTTCTCGATGAAGGCCCTTCTAGACTGCCAGGCCGGCCAGTTCCCTTGCCTGCAGGAATATCCGGGTGAACATGGTGCGATTGAGGCGGCCGGTGTTGGTGTTTCGCAGGGATGGGTGATAGGTGGCTAGAAGATGCAGGCGGTTGGGAAGACGATAGTGGGCGCCGTGGGAGAAGCTGTACTCGGATTTGCGCTCGATGACGCCGGTGTGGAGCAGGTAGGCGAGATAGCCGTCGAAGGCGATCTTTCCGAGGCAGACGACGACACGGACGCGCGGCAGAGATTGGATTTCAGCGGCAAGATGAGTGCCGCAGTTGCGAATCTCCTGGGGCAGAGGCTTGTCGCCTGGTGGAGCGCAGCGGACGACGGAGGCGATCCAGGCATGGCGGAGCTTGAGGCCATCTTCGCGGGCGATGGCGCGGGGTTTGGTGGCTAGGCCGAGCTCGTGCAGGATGGGATACATGAAGTCGCCGGAGCCATCGCCGGTGAAGGGACGGCCGGTGCGGTTGGCTCCGTGGGCGCCAGGGGCGAGGCCGAGGATGAGGATGCGGGCTCGGGGATCGCCAAAGCCGGGGACGGGGAGGGACCAGTAGGTCTGGTCGATGTAGGCGCGACGCTTGGTGTCGCCTATGCTGCGGCAGTAGTCGCGGAGACGGGGGCAGCGTTCACAGGTGATGATGGACTCATGAATCTGCCGGAAGAGCTGAGACGTAGTCTTTGCGTCGATAGTCTGGGCGTCGATAGTCTGGGCGTTGGAGGGTGTCACTGCATCCCATGATAGTAGGAATGAGGGGCCTGTGTTCCCCGCGTAGTCTGGTGCTTCCGTAGAATGATTTAGCACGGAAAGTGCAAAGTGAAGGATAGGCGGCGAGTTGGAAGGGCGACGAGTTGGAAGATCCACGGCTTAGCAGAATGTACTGGGCGCTTCTGAAGCAGGGAGTGAGCCAATGGCGCAGGAGGATATGGCATGCGGCGGTGATGCGCTCGGGCATGCTGACCTTCCTGGTCGTGGTGATTGTGTTGGCGGGGTTGGCATTCGGATGGCGCGAGCACAGGCTTGGACAGTTTGCGCAGCTGAAAAAGGAGCTGAGTAAACGGCCGGTGAGGGATGTGGCGGTGCGGCCAGGGGGGCAGGACGTAGTGCAACTGCAACGTTCGCAGATAGCAGGGGGGAATGGACCGGAGTTTCTTTCTGCGACACTGCTTCCCGGTCGCGGAATGAATGTGCTGCAGATTACGGCTTATCTTCCACAGAAGGGAGAGGTAAATCTGCTTGCGTCTCCGACGCTGCAGGAGGCAGCCAAGCTGTTAACCGGGACCGGAGCGGATGCGAATGGGGCGAAGAGCCTGGCGATGGGAGCGGCGATCGAGATGCCTTGGGCGGGCCGAATCTCGGGATTGAGCACGCCGGATGAGAAAAACCTGAGCACGATGTGGCATGGAACTCGTTTGATCCTGCCGACGGATGCGAAGGACAGCTATGGAGTCGCCGGTGTGGTGGCTGCGGGCGGATTGCTGCTGAAGCAGCCCTCCGATTCGATCAACACGAACGTAATGCCGGATGGCGGAGAGGCGCAGACTACGTTTCATCCCGGCAACTTCGACGGCCATTGGCCATCGCAGACAGAGATGATGACGACGGTGGCTCTGAGCGGCAAGGCAATCACGATAAAGATCGTCGCGCGCAATACAGGCGATACCGCCGAGCCGATGGGAATAGGGTGGCATCCTCGATTCGCAATTCTGAATGGGCATCGCGCACAGATGATGCTGCGACTGGCGGAGGGGCTTCGGATGGAGGTGAAGGATCGCCGCTCCGGCGAGTTGAGCGGAAGACTTGTGCCGGTGGAGAAGACCGAGTATGACTTTACGGGCCGCACCGGGGCACAGCTGGGGGCGCTCAACCTTGACGACAGCTTTGTTCACCTGAGGACGGGCCTGATGGAAAGCGGGCCGATGGCGGAGCTGCGCGATCCGGAGAATGATTACGGCCTGCGCATCGCGGCGATGACATCTAACATCAAGGCGATACGGGTGTATGCCCCGTTGGATGGGTCGTATATTTCTATCGAGCCGCAGTCCAACTATGACGACCCGTTTGGACGCCAGTGGGCGAGGGACGAAGATACCGGAATGGTGGTGCTGCAACCAGGGCAGTCGGTGCAGTGGCAGATTCGGCTGCAGATATTTTCACTGAGTTCGACCGATGCGGGGCATCTGTAGAGAGCATTGGATGGAGGCTCGAAGGATGGTTTTGAGAGGGATCCCGCTTTCGGACGAGAATGAGGGACGGCGCGAGGTTTGACCCTCTCTACCGAAGCCTCGTACAGTAGTAGTGAGGCGTAGCCGCGCTGGTAGCGCATGGCGTGCGGCGCGGCAGACACAGACGTTTCCTGGAAGGCATGGATTTGACCCCGACTGAGATGACAGACACAAATGAGGCTGCGGAGCAGCAGCCCGAAGTAGCGAATACGCACGATCACGAGCATGATCATGAGCATGAGCACACGCATCAGCATGCTCCCTCGCTGAACCCTGAACTGACCCGAGAGATTGAAGTCGAGGTTGGGGCGGATGAGGTATCGAGGAGCTTTAAGACAGTGGTGAAGCGGTACCAGAAGCTGGCCCGGATTCCGGGCTTTCGTGCGGGCAAGGTGCCGGAGTCGCTGATCCGTTCGAAGTTCGCGAAGGAGGTTCGCCAGGAGGTTCTGGAGAGCCTGGTTTCGGAGCGGTTCCGGAAGGCGATCACTGAGCAGAAGCTGCGCCCGGTCTCGGAGCCACAGCTGCTGGACATGCAGTTATTGGACGGGCAGCCGCTGAAGTTCAAGGCTGCGTTTGAAGTTGCTCCGGAGATCGATATCACCGGGTACGACAGTGTTCGTGTGAGCAGGTCTGATGCTGCTTTGACTAACGAGGAGTTTGACACGGAGTTGAGCCGGATGCTGGATAGCCACGCGACGGTTGAGCCGGTCGAGGAAGATCGTGCTCTGGTTGATGGTGATTGGGCGGAGATTCAGTTTCGCGGCGAGGTGAAAGACCTGGCGCAGACTGTGACCGAGGAAGGCGTTCAGAATGCTTCGACTCAGGCTCCGATTACTGGCGAGGATGTCCTGATCGAGATCGGCGGGAAGAATACGCTGGCTGCCTTCAACGACGCGCTCCGTGGTACGAAACCGGGACAGGAGTTGAAGTTCGAGGTTGATTATCCGGCGGACTTCGGCGAGCGACGGCTTGCGGGACAGAGGGTGAGCTACGACGTGACCGTGAAGGGGATCAAGCACAAGAGCTATCCGGAGCGCGATGCGGAGTTTGCCAAGCAGCTTGGCAACTATGAGAGCTGGGACGATTTTGAGACGAAGCTGCGCGAGCATGCGGCAGACCGAAAGAAAAGCGCGCTGGACAACGGCGCGAAGGACAAGATGCTTGGCGAATTGATTGAGCGGTTTCAGTTCCCTGTTCCCGAGTCGTTCGTGCAACAACAGATCGAAGCTCGACTGGATCGCGGGCTGCGCGCGCTGGCACAACAGGGCATGTCGGTGGAGGATATGCGAAAGCTGGACTTCGTTCGCCTGCGGGAGGCACAGCGCGATCAGGCAATTAACGAGGTAAAGGCGTCGATGGTTTTGGACCGGATCGCCGAGGCTGAAGGCGTGACGGTGAGCGATGAAGATGTTGACCGGGAGCTGCTGATGCTTTCGATCCAATCGCGGGAGCCTCTGGAGGCTTTGCGTGAGAGGCTGTCCAAGGACGGCGGCCTGGACCGGATTCGCGAGCAGATGCGGCGGGAGAAGACAGGAAGCGTGTTGTATGAGAAGCTGAGCGCGTAGACATCTGTCGGCCCTTACAGCAAACACAGAAGCAGATTCCTCCACGTTGCTGCGGAATGACAAACCAAAAAAGGCGATAACAAACAAAGACTCACAAAAAGGGAAAGAGAGAGTGTCATGGGATTAGTACCGATGGTGATCGAGCAGACGAGCCGGGGCGAACGCGCCTACGACATCTACAGCCGTCTGCTTCGCGACAACATCATTTTTCTGGGCACACCGATCGATGACAATATCGCCAATGTGATCATTGCGCAGATGCTGTTTCTGAGCGGCGAGGATCCGGAGAAGGATATTCAGCTGTACATCAACTCGCCGGGCGGTTCGATTACTGCCGGGCTTGCGATCTACGACACGATGCAATACATCAAAAACGATGTGGTGACGTTCTGCATCGGGCAGGCAGCGAGCATGGGCGCGTTTCTGTTGATGGCAGGCAAGAGGGGCAAGAGATTCGCGCTGCCGAATTCGCGGATCCTGATCCATCAGCCTTCGATGGGCGGACTGAGCGGACAGGCTACCGATATCGATATTCATGCACGAGAGATTCTGCGGATTCGCGAGATTACGAACAAGTTGATGAGCGCCAGCACGGGCCAGACGCTGGAGCGGATCGAGCGTGACGTGGAGCGTGACTTTATTATGACGGCTGCGCAATCAAAGGAGTACGGGATCATCGATGACATTATCGATCGGCCTCGGACATAGCTGCCGCGTTGTCACGTTACCGAGGAGCCCAGCTTATGAGTTTTGGCTTTGTCACATCTGCGTCGACATGTCGACATCTATGCGTCGACATGTCGACATTGCACGTCTATGACCATTTCGAGGTACAGCGGCTGATACCTGCAACGTGCTTTGCGGAACGAAACAGGTGTAAACTTTAATTCGTAGTGGTGTTTGCGCGGACCACCAGGAGCTGTCGTATCTATGAAAACGTCACGGGGCTCAGACGAATCACTTCGTTGTTCCTTCTGTCATAAATCGCAGGACGCCGTTGCCAAGCTGATCTCGTCTCCGTCGGACTATCCGCGGGCCTACATCTGCGATGAGTGTGTGGCGGTCTGCAACTCGATCCTCGAAGACGATCGCACGGAGGCAGCGCCTGGAGCAGCACCGGCTCACCTGCCGAAGCCGCAGGAGGTCAAAGCGTTTCTGGATGAGTACGTGATCGGGCAGGACCAGACGAAGAAGAAACTGGCCGTGGCGGTTTACAACCACTACAAGCGCATCCAGATGAACAAGACGCGCGGCAACGATGTGGAGTTGTCGAAGTCAAATATTCTTCTGGTTGGGCCAACAGGTTCGGGCAAGACGCTGCTGGCTCAGACGATGGCGAAGATGCTGGACGTTCCCTTTGCGATTGTGGATGCTACGACGTTGACTGAGGCCGGATATGTGGGCGAGGACGTCGAAAATATCATTTTGAAGCTGCTGCAGGCTGCCGAGGGCGACGTGCAGCGGGCGCAGAGCGGAATTATCTACATCGACGAGATCGATAAGATTGGACGGAAGGACGAGAATCCTTCGATTACGCGTGACGTTTCGGGCGAAGGCGTGCAACAGGCTCTGCTGAAGCTGTTGGAAGGCACGGTCGCCAACGTTCCGCCGCAGGGTGGACGCAAGCACCCGCATCAGGAGTTTACGGCCGTCGATACGACGAACATTCTCTTCATTTGCGGTGGAGCCTTTGTCGGGCTTGAAAAGGTGATCGGGCGGCGGGTTGGCAAGAAGGCGCTGGGATTCAAGGCGATTGCCGACCCAGACGCGAAAGAGGGCGATGTGACGCCGATTCGGGCACAGCGCGACGCGGAGCTGCTGCGGCAGGCTGAGCCTCAGGATTTGCTGAAGTACGGGTTGATTCCGGAGTTTGTGGGTCGGTTGCCGGTGCTGGGGATTCTGGACGAACTGGATGAGGCGGCACTGATCGAAATTCTGACGAAGCCGCGTAATGCAATCCTGAAGCAATACGCAAAGCTGTTTGAGTTTGAAGGCGTTAAGGTAACCTTCACCGACGAGGCCGCTCGGGAGATTGCGCGGGAGGCGCTGCAGCGGAAGGTTGGCGCACGCGGACTGCGGATGATTCTCGAAGAGTTGATGCTGGACCTGATGTACTTCGTTCCGGGAAACAAGAAGGTCAAAGATCTTTCCATTACGGCAGAGATGGTGAAGAAGCACAGTCTGACGCTGCCGACACTGCTGGAAAAAGCAGGCTAGCGGCGATGCGCGTGGTGGCGCACCCTTCGTATTAAGGGGATCGCTCGCGCGGGGAATTTTGCGCCCGTTTGCAGGCCGGATTTGCTGGCAGTTCCAGGTCCGAACCCAGTTGGGGACTCCAATTCCACAGACGTTGTACTTTCCCGGATGCACGGCAGAGTACAAGGAATTACAATCACCTGAAGCCGAAACGCCGATGCATCGTTAACGGTGTTTTAACGTCTAATTGGAGAGTGATGACAAACCAACCCAAAAAAGCGCTGAGCGGCGATCTTCGCAAGCTCCCGATGATGCCGATTCGAGACATGGTCATCTTTCCCCATATGATGACGCCATTTGTTGTGGGGCGCGAGTCTAGTGTGCGGGCTCTGGAAGAGGCCTTGTCGGGGGATCGGAAGATTTTTCTGGCGACGCAGCATGACGCCTCCGTCGATGAGCCTAACGCCGACGATATCTATGAGACTGGCACGATCGGGAATATCGTCCAGAGCGTGAAGATGCCGGACGGCAATATTAAAGTGTTGGTTGAAGGTGTTGAACGGGCGCGGGCGACCGAAGTCAACGACGTCGACGGATTTTTTGTGGCGACGGTGCGCACCGGTCAGACGCAACTGGAGATGACGCCGCAGGTGGAGCAGTTGATGCAGCGCGTTCACTCGCTGTTTGAGCAGTATGTGAAGCTGCAGCAGTCGCTGAACTACGAGACCATGGCTGCCAGTGTGCGGGCGGATGAGCCGGCCAAGCTGGCCGACACGATCGCAGCGAATCTGCAGCTCTCAATCGAGGAGAAGCAGCAACTTCTGGAGGTCTTCGATCCGGAGAATCGGCTGTCCAAAGTCGCCGATGTGCTGGATGTGGCGATTGAGAAGTTGAACATGGACCGCACCATTCAGTCGCGGGTGAAGCGGCAGATGGAGAAGGCGCAGAAGGAGTACTACCTCAACGAGAAGATCAAGGCGATCCAGAAGGAACTTGGGCGTGGGGAGAAGTCCGAGTTCGACGAGCTGAAGAAGAAGATTGAAGCGGCGGGGATGCCGAAGGACGTGCTTGAGAAGTCGTTGCAGGAGCTGAAGAAGCTGGAGGCGATGCCTCCGATGTCGGCAGAGTCGACGGTGTCGCGGAACTATCTGGACTGGCTGCTGGCGGTGCCGTGGAAGAAGCGCTCTAAAGAGATTCGCTCGATCGAGCATGCTGAGCAGATTCTGAATGAAGATCACTACGGGTTGGAGAAGATCAAGGAACGCATCCTCGAATTTCTTGCGGTGCGGCAGCTGGTGAAGAATCCGAAGGGGTCGATACTTTGTTTTGTTGGGCCGCCGGGTGTTGGTAAGACTTCGCTGGGGATGTCGATTGCCAAGGCTACTGGGCGGAAGTTTGTGAGAATGTCGCTGGGTGGCGTGAGAGATGAAGCTGAGATTCGCGGGCATCGGCGGACTTACATCGGTGCGCTGCCGGGGCAGATTATCCAGTCGATGAAGAAGGCCGGGACCAAGAATCCGGTGTTCATGCTGGATGAGATCGACAAGATGGCTTCCGATTTCCGCGGCGATCCGGCGAGTGCATTGCTTGAGGTGCTCGATCCAGAGCAGAACAGCTCGTTCCAGGATCACTACCTCGATGTGGAGTACGACCTGTCGCAGGTGCTGTTTGTGGCGACGGCGAATGTGCTGCATACGATTCCCGGGCCGTTGCAGGACCGCATGGAGATTCTTCGGCTGCATGGTTATACCGAAGTCGAGAAGCTGGAGATTGCCAAACAGTATCTGGTGAAGAAGCAGCGTGAAGGCACGGGATTGACTGAAGGGCAGGTCGTGTTTGAGGACGATGCGCTGCGGCAGATCATTCGCGGCTATACGCGTGAGGCTGGCGTTAGGAACCTGGAGCGCGAGATCGGTAACGTGTGCCGCAAAGTTGCGCGGCGTGTGGTGAAGAACGGCTCGGAACACAAGGAGATCATCACCGGCGAGAATATCGGTGAGATTCTCGGAGTGGCGAAGTTCCGCGACTCGATGGCACATGAGAAGAGCGAGATTGGCTTAGTCACTGGCCTTGCCTGGACGGAGATGGGCGGAACAATTTTGCAGACCGAGGTGCAGGTGCTCGATGGTAAGGGCAAGATGACCGCGACGGGGCAGCTGGGCGATGTGATGCAGGAGTCGGCTCAGGCTGCTCTGACTTACATTCGGTCGCGCTCGCACCATCTTGGGCTGGCGAAGGATTTTTACAAGAACGTCGACATTCATGTGCACGTGCCGGAGGGGGCGATTCCTAAGGATGGGCCTTCCGCCGGGATTACCCTGGCTACGGGACTTGCGAGCGCGTTGACCAAGATCAAGGTGCGGCGGGATGTCGCGATGACTGGCGAGATTACGCTGCGGGGCAAGGTGCTTCCGATCGGTGGCCTGAAGGAGAAGCTGCTGGCGGCGCATCGCGCGGGAATCTTTGAGGCGATTGTGCCGGAGGAGAACCGCAAGGACATGGCCGACCTGCCGGAGCTGATCAAGACCAGCATGAAGCTGCACTTTGTCGAGGAGATGGACCAGGTGTTGAAACTGGCGCTTGAAGGAAATCTGCCGGAGCTGCATGAAGAGACGCCTGAGGCGTTGGCACCTGTGCTGCCGGTTCCAGGGATCGATCTCCCGCAGCCTGTGGCTCACCAGTAAAAGCGAGATGCTTGGAACGACAAAGGCCGAACACCCCAGGTTCGGCCTTTGTTTTGCACTGCGATGTTCTGCACTGCGATCCCCTTAGATTGGTCAGACTGCTCGTCTGCCTCCGACGAAGTTCATGAACGGCGAAGAGGAGCAGCAGGTGAATGAGGAAGCTGCTCACGTGCAGGAGGAGGAACCCGCCTAGCCAGAGCAGAACCAGCACAACAGCCAGAATGAGAAACATGATGACCTTCTTTCTTCGAACGGTTGCCGCGCCGGGCGCGAATGCTACAGGTCATAGGAGCCGGGGCGCTTTGGATTCGTTGCTCCGTTCGGGAAGATTGCTTTGAAGCAGATTCGTCCTTTGCGGGGTACCCCCTCCCCCCTCCCTATATCCTGCGCGTAAAATACTTGTATTCAATGGCTTACAAGGTGCTGGTGTCCACAAAATATAGATACCAAAAGGGTTGCGTGCAAATTCTCCTATATCAATAAGTTAGCCCCGGCTGGCGGCCGAGGCTTGCTTGTTTTCGATCTATATATCCAGTATAGCGGATTGAGGGGAACTAACATGCCACGTGGATGTTGTTGGTGGGTAATGGGTTAGATGGTTTTGGGGCTTGACATGCGATTTTTGGGCAGAAAATGGGGAAAGATAAATGTGAGGGCCAACAAAGGTAATCAAATCAGTCGCTTCGCCCTTGGGACTTCGCTCTAGCCTTCTGCAGAGCGGTGCGCGGCTTTGCTTGAGAGCTGGGCTAAAAGCCCTGCTCTAATCCCAACGGCAAAAGCAACGACAACGGCAAGGACAGGGGCAAAGACGAGTGCGCGGTGTGGGTTGGCGAACGCTTGAGGTAGAAAAGCAGATTTCTCCGCTGCGCTGCTCACGATGATGCCGTGAGGAGCTTCGGTCGAAATGACGACGGACGGGATGCGCAGCATTCTTGGTCAGGTTATTGGTGGGTGGAGGGAAAGCGGTTGGCGCTGCCGGCCACACGAATGCGCGCTCATGCGATGAGACTGCATGGAACGGGGTAACCGGCTGCTTCAGACGCCGAGGAGCAGCTCATCTGTTATTTGACCAGGTCGAATTTAATTTCGACCGAATTCCCGCTTCCCAAATTGACAAGCAAAGTCCCACGGGCCATGGATGCACACCGGTTCGACGACGTTCGCCAAGACGTCTCCTGGAAGGAGAGACGCGCGAACTCTCGACGTCCTTCCTTTGCAGAGCACCAGCCTCAAAAGTCAACCTAAGAAACGGAGAAGAGGCCATGTTTAAGCTAACAAGTGAGAAACGGAATCCGGGAAGCAAGCTGTTTGCGTTGCTCCCGTTAATGCTGATCGGTTTCAGCTCTGTGCTACTTTTGACCTCACTCGCCAGGGCTGAGTCAGTTCTATACGGAGGCAATGGAGGGCACAAGAACTTCGACGGAACGCCTTTGTCGATTCACGACGGATGGCTCGTAACTATAGATCAGACCACCGGTGCTGTGATTCCAGTCGGACACCCGGCCGGTGTCGCCCGATTGTCGGGTATCGCGTTTGCAGGGCGTGACCTTCTGTATGGGGCAACGCTTGGCGGCGGCGGATTTCCGGACGTTCCCCCTCCGCCCAATTCAAGTAGGCTGGTGCAGATCAACCCCGACAGCGGAGCTTTGGTCTTAGATATCGGGCCGATCACAGCGGGAACCGGGGGACGGGGAATTTCGATTGCGGATCTCGCGATCCAACCAGGTACTGGTGTGCTGTACGGGATCGAGTCTAGGGACGCGGCCGGGGGACTAGGTGAGCCATTCGGAAATCTGTACGTGATCGACCGGAACACCGCGGTGGCGACTCTGGTCGGCAGCACCGGGGTTCAAAACGACAGCCTGGCGTTTGCGCCGGATGGCACGCTGTATATGGCTTCGGCGAATGTGGTTTCGAACATTTTGGTAGATGTACAATTGCACACGGTTGACCCAGCGACGGGGCAGATTCTCACCACTGTGCCAACCGTGGATGCGCTGGGCGTGCCGACGTTCTACACTGCACTCACATTTCGCGCGAGCGATGGCGTCCTCGTCGGCGGAACCGGTAGCGGAAACTCGACGTTAAGTGGAGACATTTACACAATCGACCCCGCGACTGGCGCCCAGTTAGCACATCTCAGCAACACCGGTCTCAACTTTGTGGGGGATCTCGATTTCCGACCCAACTATCAAGTTTGCCTCTTGTACGATCCGACTAAGGCTATGAAAAGTGGAGCTACCCTGCCGGTGAAACTTCAACTTTGCGATGGCAGCGGCAACAATTTGTCTTCTTCCAGCCTCACGCTACACGCCGTTAGCATCACTCAAACCTCCACATCGATTTCTGGAGCGGTCCAAGACTCGGGGAACGCCAACCCTGACAATGATTTTCGCTTCGACGGCGGTGGATACATTTTCAACCTGAACACGAAAGGAATGGCTGCGGGAACCTATAATCTAAACTTCACGGTTACTGGCGATTCGTTTGTCTATTCGACGCCGTTCCAGGTGAAGTGAATTACTGCCCCTTTTGGGTGAACAAGGCAGA
>WNFD01004831.1_pt1 | contig 13512 bp, 14 predicted proteins | sample 5400491 | NCBI WGS metagenome assembly WNFD01 (sample SAMN13153343, study PRJNA577476) | soil metagenome | isolation source: 120 cm saprolite under Douglas fir tree site 2 hole 2 replicate 2 | place: USA:California | collected 2015-04-18 | reverse complement strand
GGTTGTGTCCGCCTCGGTGGCGCCGTAGGCGCGCAGCCCCAGGTCGGCTGGCCGGTTGCGGAGGAACAGGGCGACCAGCGGCACGACCGCCAGCGCCGCTATTCCAACCGTGATCGCGGCGCTGCGCCAGCCGCGGTTCTGCGCCAGCCAGCCCAGGAAGGGCAGGAAGATCAGCTGGCCGGTGGCGCCCGCCGCGGTGAGGGCGCCGAGCACCAGTCCGCGACGCTCGACGAACCAGCGGCCGGCGACGGTGGCGGCCAGCACCGAGGCCATACACCCCGTGCCCAGGCCCACCACGACTCCCCACAGCAAGTACAGCTGCCAGGGCGCGGTCATCACCGTCGTCAGGAGCGCGCCCGTCGACACCGTGACCAGGGCCCCCACCGTCACCGTCCGGATCCCGAACCGATTCATCAGCGCGGCGGCAAAGGGTCCGGTCAATCCAAACAAGACCAGGTTGATGAACACGGCCACCGAGATGATCGCCCGGTTCCAGCCGAATTCGTTCTGGAGGGGAACGATCAGGACGGCCGGCGTGGCCCGAAATCCCGCGGCTCCCATAAGGGCCACGAAGGTGACCCCGGCGACGATCCAGGCGTAGTGAACCCGTCTCAGCGGACCGCCTCGGGCTGTCGGTCTCAGTCCCGCCGCACCCGCAGCGGGACTGAGCCTTTCTGGGTCAGGCGGAGCCAACTCTCGCGGTCGCTAAGGCGCCCACCGGTCGGCCGGCCAGGAAGCCGACCAATGTTTCGCTGACCTGATCGCCGTGCGTCCAGAGCATGCCGTGCGGGGCACCCTCGACCACCACCAACTGGCTGCCCTTGATGGCCTCGTGGGTCCTCATCCCGGTGGCCGCGATGGCCAGGATCCGGTCGGCATCACCTTGCATGACCAGAGTGGGCACCTCGATGCGCGCCAGGTCCTTGCGGAAGTCGGTGACCCACGTCGGCGGGCAGTCATAGGTCCCCTTGGGTGAGGCACCGGAGGCGACGTTCCAGCTATCGCGGACGACTTCTTCGCTGATTCGATTTCCCAGGAACGTGTCCAGGTTGTAGAAATCTTTGAAGAAGCCGGTCAGAAACGCGAGCCGGTCCTTGGCAATGGCGTCCTGGATGCCGCGGATACCGTTGTCGTCCACACCACTGGGATTGTCATTGGTCTTCTTGAGGAACGGCGGGATCCCGGAGAGGATGGCGGCTTTACTGATGCGGTCGGTGCCGTACTTGCCGATGTACCGGGCGACTTCGCCGCCCCCCATCGAAAACCCGACCAGCGCGGCGCCGCGCAGATCCAGCTTGGTGATGACCTTGTGCAGGTCCTCGGCGAACGTGTCGTAGTCATAACCCGAGGTCGGCTGACTGGACTTGCCAAATCCCCGGCGGTCGTATGCGATGACGCGATACCCAGCACCCAGCAAGGCCACGGTCTGCTTCTCCCAGGACCGACCGCTCAGCGGAAAGCCATGGATCAGCACCACGGGAGTACCCGAACCGTGATCCTCGTAGTAGAGGTCGATCGACTCAGAGTTTTCTTTGCCGACACTGATGAAACTCATCGGCTCCTCCTGCAACGAACAACGACCTGCCTGCAGCCCGGCCTGACAGGCGGTGGCAGTCTCGGCTTGCCACTACCTTCGTGGAGTGTAGTTCAAAGCAGAACGGGATTCAGTTCCGAAATCAAAGTGCAACAGCACTGCTCCCCTCCCCTACCCCTCCCCAGTGGGGAGGGGAAAAGCGTGTACTCCTCCCCGCGGAGGTGGAGAGTTACGCCTTGTCGACGGGTGGCGCGTTCTGGTCTTCCTGGAGGTGCGGCGCCCAATCGGTCGTTCGGGGCCTCGGGCCTTTGCGATTTGGCAGCGGATGGACCCTCGCCACGGTCGTCGCTATGGTGTCCTCCTCGGTCTCGAATCAGACGCCGACCGGCTCGCGCACCAGGATCAGCGTGATCCGTCCGTCGACCCACTCGCGGCGGATGATGAGCACCTTCCCCAGGAAGGTTCCCATATTCAACCGTCGGCGGACCACGGCGTCCTCGTAGGGGAAGACATGCTCGTCGATACGCCGCAGTGCCTCGTCCAGGTCAGGCACGATCTTCTGGCTGCCGACGACGAGAATCAGCCGACCGGCCCCGCTGGCGTAGGGGCCGAGCTGGCTGGCGGAGGCCGAGGCGACCACCAGGTCGCCGGCTTCCGTGATGGCCTGGACGCTGCCCAGCATGTAATCGGGCGCCGCCGCCAGCTTCCGAATCTCGCGACCCTGGGTCTTGCGATCCATCGCCAGGTACCGGGCCCGCATGGAGTCATAGCGACCCGACTCAAAGAGCTCACGGAAAAGGCCGAGATCCTCGAGGGTCTTCGACCGTCCCGAATGCACCTCGGCCCCAGCGGGGACGAGGTCGAGCACCAGACGCCGGGCCTCCTCCCCGGTATCGACGACGCGGACGTCGATGTTGTTGCCCCGCAGGGCCGCCACGACCTTCTCGATCGCGGCCGCTGGGGCCGGGGCGTTATCGTCCGGGAATTCGGCTTCGACCGCGCTCACGCCGTGGTGCGCGCCGGTTCCTTTGCCTCCACCTCGACGAACTCGCCTTCAATGTTGATCAGGATCTCGTGGCTGACGATGTACTTGCCGTCCAGCATCGCGTCGAAGCTCATGCCGAAGTCCTTGCGATTGATCTTGGTCTCGGCGGCGTAGCCAATTCGATGGCCCATCATCGGATCGTTGAACTCGCCGTACTTGACGACGTTGAGGGTCACCGGATGGGTGACGCCCTTGATGGTCAGATCACCAGTCAGCGTGCCCCGATCCGGGGCCCTCTGGACAATCTTCGTGCTCTTGAACGTGATCGTCGGGTACTTTTCCACCTCGAGGAAGTTAGAAGACCGCAGATCGTTGTCTCGCTGCGCGTTGTGGGTACGGATGCTGGTGGTGTTAATGGTCACGTCGACGGTCGAACGTTCCGGTTGCTCAGGATTGAGCTGACCGGTTGCCGTCACCTCGGCGAAATGACCGCGGATGGTCATCATGCCCAGATGCTTGGCAGAGAACTCGACTTGCGTGTGCATCGGGTCAAACTTCCAGGTTCCCATCAAATGCCTCCTCGAAATTCGGCTACGAGAGCGGACCCTCCATTATAGGCTTACTTTTTGCAAGTTGCTGCAGTAATTCGCAGGCGACGCTACACTGACTAAGTGGCCCGTAAGCGAAGCGACCAGGCGCGGGAATGCGATGAGCGCCTCACCCAAGCATTCGCCTTGCTGGGGAAGCGCTGGTCGGGCGTGATTCTGGGGCTGCTGCTCCAGGGTCCGGCGCGCTTTGCCGTCCTGGCACGAACGATTCCCGGGATCAGCGAGCGGATGCTGTCCGACCGCCTGAACGAGCTAGCCGAGGCCGGCTTGATCGATCGGAAGGTGCTCGACGGTCCGCCGCTGGGCGTCGTCTACCAGCTCACCGAAAGTGGCCGCGCCATGGGACCTGGCCTCCTCAAGTTAGGCGAGTGGGCTGAACGGTATATGGCCCCGGCGACTCGGACTCGCGGCCGTCAGCCATCGCACCGCGGGCTGGCGACGCGGCTCAGATCCCGATAACCAACCCTCCCCAGAGGTGAGCTGGAAATTGGGCTACGGGGAGCGGACGGTCCGCCGGACGCCTCGCGCTTACGCCGTGATTGGCTCCGCGACGCCAGCCGCGACGATGACTTCATAGCTTTCCACGCTGGTGGTGCTCACGCCGAGCTCGCCGACCGCACCTGCGCGCAGACGTTCGGCTGCCTCAGCACTGGCCCGAAGGGCCTCCTCGCTGTCAAAGAGCGTGATGGTCAGACCCTTCCCGCCCTTCTCGTCGATCAGCCAAAGCCCGCCTTTGAAGCCTGGAATAGCCTTAGCCCCTGGAAGGACCCGATCCCGGACAACGCGGGCGGCATCCTCTTTGGTCACCTGGCCCTTGGTCGTTGTTACGCGTGCAAACATGGCTGCGCCTCCTCAACATCCAGACCGGCAGCGACCCCCCCGGTGTAGCACGGGGAATCATCCGCGTCAAGGCTGCGTCAGGAAACCACTGACCGCGGACGAGTCGGCGGAGGCTCCAGATGCGTTTCGGACGCCCTCAAGGCCTGGTAGGCGATCTCCATGGCTCGCATCAGCCGCCTGGATGATTCGAATTTGCCTTCCGAGAGAACGACGGGATACAGGTTCATCTCGCGGACCTTATCCATGATCGCGTGGGTGCTGACGCTGGCCCGTTCTTGTTCCACCCAGGTACAACTCGCTTTGGGAGGCGTTACCTGTGAAGGCCGAGCGCTGTGTCCGCGCCCCTCCCCTACCCCTCCCCTGAGGGGAGGGGACAATTGGGGCTGGTCCCCTGTTGGGAGGGGACGACTACCCCTCCCCTGAGGGTGGGGGACAACCGGACTACCCCGACCTCCGCTTGGAATCGGCGCTCCTGGCCACCCTACCCTTCCCCTCTAGGGGGAGGAGAATTACGTCGATGCGCGGGCCAGACATCATCGCCCCGCCCCCGTTGCTCTTCGCGGGACCGTGGCTCGTCGGGTTTCTTCTGGACCTATTGGTGCAGCTGCCGCGGCTCCCTTTTGCCCTTCGTCTCGTGGGACTGCCCCTGACGGCGGCGGGTGTGGCGCTGATCGGCTGGTTCTTCGTCACGATGCGGCGAGCCGGCACGCCGGTCGATCCGCGGGAAGCACCCACGGCCCTGGTCCAGTCGGGGCCCTTTCGGTTTACGCGCAACCCGGCCTATATCGGCTGGACTCTGCTCTACCTCGGACTAACCCTCCTGGCTGGGGGCCGCTGGGCCCTGGTCCTGCTTCCCGCCGTCCTGTTTGCGGTGGATCGGGGAGTGATCCAGCGCGAAGAGCGATATCTGGAGAAGCAGTTCGGCGCCGACTACCGCGAGTACCTGGGCCGCGTCCGCCGCTGGCTCTAGTGTGCCGGCACGTGCGGCCGGGGCTATGATCGACCCGGCGTGAGTGGAATGGGCACTCGCTGGGGGCGGGGATTTCGCCCGAGTCGCGGCGGATGTGGCTGCGGCGGCGGCGGCTTCCTCATCGTGCTCACGGTGGGGATCGTGATGAGCATCTTCAACGCCGACCTCGGGCTTGGCGCGTCGGTCAGGATCCCGTTTACCGACAGCAACATCACCGTGGCCGGCTCGATCGGCGCGAAGGAGCGGGCGCCCGATGTGCTTCCCGGTTACACGCACGGCAGGCTCGGCGGAAACCAGAATTTCATCAACAACTCGACAACCCTGACCATCGGGCCTGCTGAAGGAACGGCGCTGCTCGTGATCGGGAAGCAGGACGGAGCTCCTGTCATCGACCTGCACCTCGTTCTCAGCCGGTAGGCCTCCGGGCGCCGGTGGCCAGCAGCCTTAGGCCCCCTCCATCATCAGCCCGGTGCAGTCGGCACAGGCCACCCAGGCGCAGTCCGGCTCGCCCGGCACGTTGATCACCGCATGGAAGATGGTAGCGGTCTGCTGCTTTTGCTGGCAGCGCAGAGTTTCGCAGTACCTCGGCCACGCCAGCCAGCGACCCGGCCGCGGTGCCTCGGCAATCGGGAGGTAAAACCAGAACGGCCGACCATCGTTAGGATGGTCGTCGGCCACTTGCCAACCCCGTCGACGTACGCGGATTGCTTCAGAGATCACCTGGAACTCCTCAAGCCTAGGCATCGCGAGCGCGGATCGAATCACGGAAATCCTTAGTCTTTAAGGACGTGCGCGCGGTAACCCGTCGGCGTACGATGAGGTTGGAGGGCTGCCGTGAGCACTCTGCAAGCGGGGACAAGCGCAACCGGTACCGTCGCAGCGTCGAACGGCTTCGGTCTCATTAATCGAGTAAGCGAGACGGCGACTCTCGAAGCCCTGCTCGACGCCGTCCGTCAGGGGATGAGCGGATCCCTCGTGCTTCGCGGTCAGGCTGGGATCGGCAAGACCGCTCTCCTCGAGCGCGCAATCTGTTCGGCGCCCGATTTCCTCGCCATCCGGGCACTCGGCATGGAGTGTGAGATGGAGCTGGGCTTCGCCGGCCTGCACCAGCTCGTGCTCCCCTTCCTCCCCCATCTCGATCGCCTGCCTGTTCCCCAGCGGGACGCCCTGGGCGCCGCCTTCGGACTCATCGCCGATCCACCGCCAGACCGCTTCCAGGTCGGCCTGGCCACGCTGACCCTCCTGGCCAATGCCGCAGCCGAGCAGCCCGTTTTGTGCATCGTCGATGACGCCCAGTGGCTCGACATCGAATCGTCGGAGGTGCTCGCCTTTGTCGCCCGCCGGCTGATTGCGGATCGCATCGCGCTCCTGTTCGCCGTACGGGAGCCCGCTGAGCGCGGCACTGCGTTGACCGGACTGCCCGAGCTGTGGATCGATGGACTCCACGCCAAGGATGCCCGCCGCCTGCTGGCCACGGTCGTCGGTGGTCCCCTGGCCGGGCAGGTTTCGGAGCGCATCATCGCGGAGACGGAAGGCAACCCCCTGGCGATCCTGGAGCTGACCGCCCAGTTGACTCTGCGCGAGCTGAGCAGTGCGTCGCTGTTGCCGGAGCCGCTCCCCATTGGCAGCCGGCTCCAGCAGCGCTTTGTCGCTCAGGTGAGAGGCCTCCCGCCAGACACGCAAACCTTTTTGCTCCTCGCCGCCGCCGAATCATCGGGCGATCCGGTGGTGGTCTGGCGAGCGGCACGCCAACTCGGGCTCGAGCAAGACGCGGTCGCGGCCGCGGAAGCGGCTCGGCTGCTCCTCGTTGGGCGGCAAATCCTCTTTCGGCATCCCCTGATCCGCTCCGCCATCTATCACAGCGCGCCCGCCGGCGAGCGGCGGCGAATTCACGCAGCCCTCGCGGCCGCCAGCGATGCCACGATCCATCCCAGTCGTCATGCCTGGCATCGCGCATACGCCGCGATGGAGCCCGACGAAGAGGTGGCCGCCGAGCTGGCGCAGGCCGGCAAACATGCCCAACGGCGCGGAAGCCATGCCTCAGCGGCGGCGCTTTACTCGCGAGCGGCTGAACTGACACCGGACCACGGCCTCAGGGCTGGGCGCTTGATCGCCGCCGCCCGAGACTCCCTGATCGCCGGGGCCCCTGACCGGGCGCAGACATTGCTGGACGAGGCCATGCCAGGGCTGAAGGACCCGCTGCGGCGGGCCCGGGCCCGCTCCCTTGAGGGCGGCGTCCGCTTCGCGCTCGGCCAGGGCGGTGAGACCGCCTCGATCCTGCTCGAAGCGGCGCGGTCGATGGCGCCCTCCGACGTGACGCTCGCTCGCCAGACGCTCCTCGGCGCCCTGGAGGCGGCCATCTACACCCATCCGGCGACGACGGGCCCGGTGCTGCGCGAGATCGCCGGCGAAGCCCTGGCGCTGCCTCGGCCCAACCAGACGCCAGCGCGCCCGGTGGACTTCCTTCTGGATGGCTATGCGGCCCTGATCATGGCCGGCTACCCGGGCGGGGCGCCGCTCCTCAGGCAGGCCATTCAACTCATGGCCAACGGGGATCTCGATGCGAGCGACGGTCTCCGCTGGCTTGGACTCGTCTCGCTCGCTGCCCGGAGCCTTTTCGACGACGCGGCCGCGCACGTTCTGGCCACCCGGTGGGTGCGGTTGGCGCGAGAGCATGCTGCGCTGACAATCCTCCCGATCGCGCTTGCGTACCTCGGGGGAGCCGAGCTGGCTGCCGGGCGCCTGCAGGAGTGCGAGGCCTTAGACGAGCAGAGTCTCGAGATCTCGGCGGCCACCGGAAATCCGGGGATGCTGGGTGCCGCCGCCAGCGGAAATGCCCACCTTCTCGCGTGGCGTGGCAACGAGGCGGAGGCCCGGGCGAGGGCGGCGGCCCACCTGGCGTATGCCCTCGAGCATGGCCAGACTGGCCTTGTCAATTTCGCCCGCTATGCCCTTATGGTCCTCGAGCTCGGCCTTGGTCGCTACCAGGCTGCTCTGGAAAACGCGGTTCCTCTTCATGAGGCCGACCCTCCCGCCGCGGGCTCCTGGGTTCTGCCCAACCTGGTCGAGGCGGCCGCACGCAGCGGCAATGACAACGCGGCCCGCGACGCACTGAACCGCTTGACCGAGCGTGCGGAGGCCAGCGGCACCCCGCTGGCGCTTGGTCTTTTGGCCCGCTCGCGAGCCCTGCTCGCCGCTGACGTCGAGGCCCAATCCCTTTATATGGAGTCGATCGATCAGCTTGGCCGATCGTCGGCGAAACCCGAGCTGGCGAGGTCCCACCTGCTCTTCGGAGAATGGCTGCGGCGGCAGGGCCGGCGCAAAGACGCCCGCGACCAGCTCCGGACCGCCCACCACATGTTCGCCTCAATGGGCATCGAGGCCTTCGCCGAGCGGGCGCGGGTCGAGCTGTTAGCGACCGGTGAACGAGCCCGGAAACGAACGGTCGAGACGCAGACCCAGCTCACCCCACAGGAGACGCAGATCGCACGCCTCGTGAGGGAAGGCGCCAGGAATCAGGCGATTGCCGCGCAACTCTTCATCAGCACCAGCACGGTCGAGTATCACCTGGTCAGAGTGTTTCGCAAGCTCGGGGTAACCTCGCGCACGCAGCTTGCTCGCATCCTGGTCGACCCGAGCAACGACGGCGGATCGGCCTCAGCCTAAGCGTTCGCCGTTTAATAGCCGTCGGGCCTGCCGGCGATCTAGGCTGCCTTCCTTACCTGTCCACTGAGGAGGGAGAGCACGGCCACCTCTTCGGCGGGGTGCCCCTCATCGCCTGGTCGGGCGGACGATTCGGCGGCTTCGGCGACACCCTTCTCCCACGCATGGAAGAGGGTCCCGTCAAGGAAGCCCTGGATGACGGCCGGGTGGACATAGCATTTCTTGCAGATGGCGACGGTGTTCCCCAGCTGCTTGGCCACTGCCTTGATGGCGGCGCTGACCAGTCGTGCACCCTGGCGCGGGGTTTCAAATGGACCCAGTTCCTGGAGCTCCCGGACCGCCAGGACGGTGCCGGCCCAGGTGCGGAACTCTTTGGCGGTGAAGCCCTGGCCGCTGATCTCGCGAAGGTAGGCGTTGACGTCGTCCGAGCTGATCGAGCGGGGCTTCCGGTCGCCGTTGACGTACTGGAACAGTTCTTCCCCGGGCAGGTCGGTCATTCGCCCGATGATCCGAGCCAGCTGCCGGTCGCGGATGGAGATCTTGTGGAACTTCCCTGACTTCCCCTTGAACTTGAACTCCACCTTGGTGCCGGTGACGTCGACGTGGTCGGGGGTCATGGTCGTCAACCCGTACGATTCGTTCAGCCGGGCGTAGGCCTCGTTGCCGATCCGGATGCTGGTCAGGTCCATCAGTCGAACCACAGTGGCCAGGACCTTCTCGCGGGGCAGCCCCTGCTTGCGAAGGTCGCTCATCACTCGGTGCCGGATCCGTGGCAGCGCCTGGCCGAAGTCGAGCATCCGGTCGAACTTGTTGTCGTCGCGGAACTCTCGCCAGGTGGGGTGGTAGCGGTACTGCTTGCGCTTCCTGGCGTCGCGGCCGGTGGCCTGGATGTGGCCCAGCGGTTCTGTGGAGATCCAGACGTCGCTCCAGGCCGGCGGGATCCCGATCTTCTTGATGCGCTGGATCTCGCCTTCATCGGTGATCTCGGCGCCATCTGTTCCGATGTAGACGAAACCGTCGTCGCGACGCTGCCGGCGAATGCCGGGGAAGGCGTCGGAGACGTAGCGCAAACCGGCTTCGTGGGCCGTTTGGACCGGATCGTCCATCTCCGCTACGACGCCGATACCCTCCGCTTTCTTCCTCGGGTCATCCACTCGCTCCCTCGCCGTCATGATCTCCACCTTACCCACGAGATGGCTGTTACCCAAACATCACGCCTTGGTCACACACCGCGCGATGCCTGGGCGGGGCCGGTCGTTAGCTCCCCGGACACGGCGACCGAAGCAGGCCAACGACGATCTCCTGGCGCTCATCGGGACCTTCGCGCGCTGAGCTCCGCGCTGCCAACCCGGAGAATCCTGCCGTGGCAGACATGGCCGCGGTGCAACGGTGGCTGGACGCCTACGTCGCAGCCTGGCGGAGGAACAACCGAGCGGAAATCACGGCGCTGTTCACGGAGGACACGGTCTATCGCCCACTTCCCTACGACGAGCCCTTGCGCGGCCCGGAGGCGATCGCCACGGCCTGGATCGCCGACACTGATCCGCCCGGGAGCTGGACGGCGGACTACCAGGCCGTCGCGGTCACCGGCGAGGTTGGCGTGGGCCGGGGGGTCACCCGCTACCAGGCGGGGGACGGAAGGCCAGAACGCGAGTACGCCAGCGTGTTCCTCTTGCGGTTCGACGAGCGCGGACGGTGCAGGGAGTACGTGGAATGGTGGGTGAAGCGGCCCCCAAAGTCACCTGGCGACTAAGGAAGGACCGATGCTCAGGCCAGGTCGCGGCGACGGACGATCACTGCCGAGACGACACTGAAGACGAGCAAATAGATCGCCACCGTCAGGGCGCCGCGCCCGGCGCTCACCAACGGCGCGGGCACACCCCGCTGGGGAATGCTGCCGCGGAAGGCCGCGACGATCCCGCCGCCGTTGACGCCCGGCAGGATGGGGAGCACCTCCTTCAGTCCTGGAACGCCCCGCAGGAGACCCGCGATCAAGCCCTCGACCACAAACACGTAGACCAGGCCCGCCCCGATAGAGCCGGCGACACCGCGGAAAAGCACGGCGAGCACCAGCCCGAAAGCCGTCCAGGTCGCCAGGATCAACCAGGCGGCGCCGATTGCCTTCAGGATGTTCGCCAACGGCGCAAATGACGACGTACTGCCATCGATTTGCACCAGGACCAGGCTGGTGAGGGCGGCCGCGCCGAACATGGCCAGCGCGAGCACCAGGGCCACCAGGATAAGTAGGAGCAGCTTGCCCAGGAACACCTCCAGCCGCGCCGGTCGCTGAACCAGGATGGTTTGCCAGGTCAGCCACGAGTACTCGTTACCCGCGCTGAGCGCCCCCATGATCAGCACGATGGCAATACCCAACCGGTTGACGTCGGCCAGGACGGTTGAGAGCAGGTTCTCCGGAAAAGCGATCCGCTTCAAGACATTGGGCGGAGGACCGCCTTCCGTGTTGAACCCCGGCGGCGGATGGGTCAAGATCGCGTAGGTCAGGATGTAGGAGAAGGCCAGCAGCGTCCCCACCAGGATGAGGACCATTACCCAGTTGGCCGGTCGCTTTCGGAACTTCAGCCACTCGGCGCGAAGGCTGGCGATCATGGCGGCTTCGGTCCCTCCTCCGTAAGCTGCAAGAAGACCTCTTCCAACGAGCGTTCCGCCCGACGGAGCTCACTGACATCGATGCCATCGGCCACCAGCTGCCGGTTCACCTCGGCCGCCCGGCTGGGGTCGACGTTGAGCTGAAACCGGCCGTCCACCAGCCGGACCTTGTCGGCGCCCAGGAGCTGCGCGAGCACGGTTTGGGCCCGCTCCACCGGGGTGGCCAACACCTCCAGCAACGCCTGGCCACGCAGCTCGTCCACGGTGCCTTCGGTGATCAGGCGGCCCCGCTGGATCACCCCGACCCGATCGCAAGTTTGCTCGACCTCGCTCAGCAGATGGCTGGAGAGGAGGACGGCTCGGTCGGAGCTGGCCATGTGCTTGATCAGGTTGCGCATCTCGACCGTGCCCTGCGGGTCCAGCCCGGCAGTCGGCTCGTCGAGGATCAGGAGCTCGGGCTCCTTCATCAACGCGGCCGCCACCCCCAGCCGCTGCTTCATCCCGGTGGAGTAGGTCTTGAACTTGTGGTGGGCTGCCTCCTTGAGGTCGACCTCCTCCAGAGCTGTCTCGACCACCTTCCCGCCGAGGCCGGTGTACCTCGCCATCACCCGCAGGTTGTCGCGGCCGGATAGGTAGGGATAGAAGGCCGATTGCTCTACCAGCGCCCCCAGGCGGGCCAGCCCGGCCGGCGCGCCTGGGGGATGACCGGCCACCACCGCACGGCCGGCCGTGGGCCGCAACAGCCCGACCAGCATGCGCATCGTGGTCGTCTTCCCGGCTCCGTTAGGCCCCAGGAAGCCATACACTTCGCCCCGCCGCACGCTCAGATTCAGGTTGTCGACGGCCAGCACGCCGGTGCGGTAGCGCTTGCTCAGGCCGTGGGTCTCGACGACAGTCTCGATGGCTACCTCGCTGCGGCTTTTCTCTCCGCAATCTTGCGCTGACGGGCGGCCCTGGCCCTCTTCAGCGCGGCCAGCAGTTTCGGGCTTGCGCCACCACTGCGCCGCCGGCGCTTTACCCTTCCGTTTGTCGCGCGTCCACCAATGCCCTTCAATGCTGTTAGGGCTCGGTCCACCGCATCAAGTTCGGTCTGTAGCTGCTGCCGGCTGCTTATCAGCACTGTTCGTGCGCGTTCCAGTACGACGTTTGTTTTAGCCATCAGCCACCTTCCTTACAAAGTTCCGCACCACGAATGATACTGTTCCTTTCCGTGGGAAGGGGCTGCTGCAGACCCACGTGATGTTCTGATGGTAATGTCGCGTCGCGCTTAGCTGATTACTTGAAGGTCAATGCGACATCCCCTTCTAACATCCCACCCTCCCACAAATGGGAGGAGATGCAGGCGCCGACTGTAACCTCCCCGCGTAACTAGCGGGGTCTCACCGGCAGCTCCTGGGGGAAGAAGGAGGACGCATGGCAACGACCCTGTTCCGCCGCAGCGCCACGCTCTTGATTGCGATCCCGCTGGCTCTGTGGACGGTCGCGCAACCGGCCATGGCCGCCGAGCGGGGCCTGGTCCGGGGCGCCTATCTGCAGACCAACCTGGTATCGAACATCCCGGGGATGGCAGCCGTGACCGATCCCAACCTCAAGAACCCCTGGGGCCTTTCGTCAAGCTCGGGCAGCCCGATCTGGGCCTCTGACAACAATGCCGGGGTCGCTACCCTCTACAGCATCGCCAATGGGGCGGCGACACCCGTCCCGCTGGTGGTCCAGATCCCGGCACCCGGCAATCTTCCTGGCGGGGCACCAACCGGAACGGTCTTCAGCGGGTCCGGTAACTTCGTGGTCTCGGAGAAGGGGAAGTCGGGTCCGAGCCTATTCCTCTTCGCCACCGAGGACGGCACCATCGTCGGGTGGAGTCCTGGCGTCGACCCGTTCCACGGGATCATCGCGGTCGACAACTCGACCGCCGTGGACAGCGCCGGCGACGTGGGCGCCGTCTACAAGGGCCTGGCCATCGACTCGGCGTCGGCGGGGACCCGCCTCTACGCGGCTAACTTCCGCTTCGGCACGGTCGACGTGTTCGATAGCACGTTCACGCCGGTGAAGCGCGCCGGGTCGTTCTCGGATCCGGACATCCCGGCCGGCTTCGCTCCCTTCGGCATCCAGAACCTGGGCGGGCAGCTGTATGTGACCTACGCCAAGCAGAACGACGCCAAGCATGACGACGTCAAAGGGCTGGGCAATGGCTTCGTCGACGTCTTCGACCTGAACGGCGACCTGGTCCGGCGACTTGCCTCGCAGGGCACGCTCAACTCGCCCTGGGGCCTGGCCATCGCGCCCAGCACGTTCGGCCACTTCC
>WNFD01004828.1_pt1 | contig 13516 bp, 10 predicted proteins | sample 5400491 | NCBI WGS metagenome assembly WNFD01 (sample SAMN13153343, study PRJNA577476) | soil metagenome | isolation source: 120 cm saprolite under Douglas fir tree site 2 hole 2 replicate 2 | place: USA:California | collected 2015-04-18 | reverse complement strand
TAACCTACATCGCTGGCGGCACAGTACTTGGTACCAAGATTGTGGTTGTGCCTCCCGGACAGCGTGGCACGACTTTTCCACAGGCGAGTAACATCAACCAGCAGTGTGCAATGTACGTAAATTCCGACCAGCCCGTGGTCGTCGAACGCCCGATGTACTTCACTACCGCGCGCTCGAACATCTCGGGGCCTATAACGGGGGCAGCAACGGTGGTCGGAGCGCAGGCTCCCAACACCGATTGGCTCTTTGCCGAGGGCTATACAGGTTCCAATTTCCATGAATACCTGGTGCTGGCGAACTTTGATCCGAAGGTGACTGCCAACGCGACGATCAACCTGGAATATAGCAATGGGGCTGTCAATCCCGCGACGGTCGCGGTTCCACCCCAGTCGCAGCTGTTCTTTGATGTCAATGCCGCCTCGGCAGGATTTGCACAGAGTACGACGGAGGTGTCGGCGGAGGTGACATCCAGCGCGCCAATTGTGGTACAGCGCCAGGAGTACTTCCGTTTTAATGGCTCGATTCCAGGCGGCACGGACGATATTGGAGAACCTGGCCCGGCAAAGACTGCCTACAGTTTTGCCGAGGGCTATACCGCCCCTGGCTTTAATGAGTTTCTGACGTTGCAGAATCCGAATACCACCAGCGAGAACGTGGCAGTGACGCTCTACATGCAGAACAGCGTGGTATCACAGCAGGTGGTGACCGTTGGCCCGCAAACGCGTGTCACCCTGAATATCAACAGCATTGTGGTACCGATTGCCCAGGCAAATCCCAGGGCAACCAACGAAGTCTCGATGGCGGTTTGGTCTACGAGTGGCACCATTGTCGCCGAACGCCCGATGTACTTCAATTTCTCTAACGGTTTTGCGTATGGTGGTACGGACATAGTGGGATATACAGGAGGGTAGGGTCGCGATGATGAAGATGAAGGTAGTTTTTCATGAGTTATGATCCTACTTGAGCACCTTGTTTGAGGTGATCTTGCTCACGGGCGGCGCGCTTACGCCCGGCTTCAGGCAGCCGGTTACGGACGAAGCCCGCTAACTTCCTGGTAATGCGGGCACCCAGCGGGCTGCGCACCTGAGTGGCGAGTGGGGACGTCCAAACATTGGCGAGGGTCAGCACGGCTACCTGCCCACCGGTGAAATAGGGGTCGCCACCCCCGTTAAAGCCATCCGTCTCTTTGCCGAAGCCGGGGCGTGTGGTGTCCTCTACAACGAAGCCAGTCTGTGCCAGTTCGGAGACGACAAGGTCGCGTTCGTCGTCCAGGTCGGGTGCGATGCAGTGAGTGGGCAGGTGATTGGTCTTGGAGAGCTCTACCTTGACGTCTTTCGTAGCGCTGCCAATCCAGATGGGTCGGCTGTCGCTCCCGCCACGGTTGGTGTTCCAGAGGCGGATGTGGTCGCGCTGGCGGACGTTGTGACCTGGTCGCTCGAATGCCATGTCTTCCTTACGACCATAGAGGTAGAGATTACTTACCGGCGCGGTCGAGTATGCGCGGCCAAGGATAGAGTCAATGCTGATGCGCGCAGAGGTGATGAAGTCGATCTCGTCGGCACGATACCAGCCAGCCGTGGCAAAAGCGGCACCGATCTGCCCTGCCGTGCCGTGTATCTGCATGTTGATGGGATCACCCGGCTTGCCGTAGCGATTGAAGGTTGTCAGAGGCGTACCGGTGAACAAGACGCTAGCGGAGGCAGCGCGACCAGGCTGCGATTCGCGCCGCAGCTTGCGCCTGGATGAGAGAATGTGCGCCAAAGCCAAAAGAGGGAGAATGAGAACGATGATGATCCCGAAAAGAGTGAGATAATTTGCGCCTGTTCTCCTGTCTGCTGTCTTCTCGACTACCATAATCTGCTCCTCAGTGTAGTACTATCTTATTCCGACCGGCAACGGACTGCGTCCTTCTTGAAAGCCATCTTGCCAACGGACTGCATCCTAGCTGCGCTCAGGCAAGCTGTAAGGAGTGCGCTTCGCTCAGCCGGTCGGAGAGGTAGTACTCTTTGGTGCTAGTATAAGCAGGAAGCGTCATGAGCATCGTCATGGGGAGTGGTTCCAAACCCTGACCCGCAAATGAATCGGGGAAGAGTATCCGTAGGCGCGAGGGTGGGGGAGATGGCATCCGCCCATCCGCCCTCGCGCCCACAGATAGATTTAGGTCCAGTTCACTGCATCGATATACATGCTGGTACTCATGAGCGCATTGCTGAGATTGTTAAATTGGATGCCTAATTGACGCAGTGGGCCGGTTACTCCAGAGGGTAAGGTGAAGGTCAGCCGGTTCCACGTTCCAGGTTTCAACTGTGTCATGGCACCAGGATCGAACCAGTGATACTGGCTGTCCATAACGAAGACCTTGGCCCCAAGGCCGTTAAGATTGCCCGGCACGTAGACATACATGCTGATAGTCTGGCCTGCTTGTGGGTAGCTGGCGAGATGCGACTGCCCAACTGAGACAAAGGGAAAGTCGCCTGTTCCCACGTCCACCAGAGAAACCTGCAGTGAGTGCTTCCCGTCCATAGCAACTGTTGTACTGTTTTGGACAGCAACAGTCTCATCCCCGTGACCACTCCAGCCGCCGGTAGTGCTATCTTCAAATGAGAAGGACGAGTACGAAGTTGGAGTGTTTGTTGCCGTTGGATTGGGAGTGCCACCACCTGCCTGAGACGTTGGCTGTACTGGAACGGTGGTGGGTGCGGGTGCTGGTTGTTGCTTGCCAAAGATCATCTGCTGGTAGCCATTCCCAAACATCATGCCCTGTTGGGTGAGCGTATTGCCGGTCGAAATCATCGGGATCGCTGTGTTGGTGCATGAGTATTGCATGGAAGCAAAGATGCGATTGGCTGCCAGCGTTTGCAGCGCTGTACTGGTCCAGGTTGCCATGAATGCACTATTGTTATTTTTCCCATCGTTGGGAACAGCGTTCGGTGCGTAGTTCCACTCGGTGATCATGATCGGAAGCGTTGTACCAATCGTCGCTGTCATCGCGGCGCGTGCATCGTTGAAGTGATTTGTCCAGTTAGCTATATGTGAGATGCAGATGTCGTTGGACCACGAATCATCGCAGGTATATTCGTGCCAACTTACCTGGTCAGGGCGCGGATTGGCATGCTGTAAGAAAGTGGTGAGGTAGGTGCGATCATACTGGAAATTGACCGGTCCGACAAACTGCCCATGTAGCGCGATACGCTTGAGTTGTGGGACGACAGCATTCCATGAAGCGGTGTAGCCGTTGACATCCACACCCAGGAGGTCTTCTTCATTGCCGTATTCGTAGTAGACCAGGTTATTACCAAAGATGCGGTTCATATCATTGACGATGAGTGAATCGTCCGCGAGCACGTTAGAGTCTACTGCCCCGCGCAGCACCACAAGTGGGATCGCACCCACGCTCTTGATTGCCTGAGCCGCTGCGATTTCAGTAGTCTCAGATAGAGTTGAACGTACAGGCATGCGGATGATCTGAGTATGTATCTGTTGGAGCAGCGAGCGTGTTGCAGTAGAAGTTAACACCTGGTCATTGTTATCGAAGAGGCCCATGTTTGTACCAAAGAGGAGTGGTGAAACAGGGGGAACGAGTGATAACGTCGTTGTTGAAGTCTGGGAGGTATTGCCCGCGTGGGCTCCTCCGAATGCATTGCTGAGTACACCCCAGATAGCAAAGCCTAGCAAGAATGCAATGAGTCCTAGACTGACGAGACTCTTTTTACTGCGAAATTTGCTTGGTTCCCCAGGTCGGTGTGACATTTGCTTTCCCTCCCTATGCAATGACAAGAAGTGGTACAGTAAGAAATACTTTGAGTATCCATGAAAGAATATAACATCATCTGTTCAGGGGAGTGATCGTTTCGTGGAAAATAGTACCTTTGCGCTATATGCTGGTTAAGGCCGCTCTAGGCGGGGTTGACATAAGTTTGGTGGTTGAGCTTTGCAGATCCTGTAATGTTGCCGGATTAGCTCATGGGTTAGCGGTGTTCGCCCTGGCTTTTCTTAGCAGAAGAGCAGTTCCCGCCAGCGGCAAGACCCATGTCCAGAGTCCACTGAAGGTTGACCATTGGAAGCCAGGAAGACCTGGCAAGAAAGTGTGAAGCGGCCCCCATGTGAAGAAGCAATAGAGACCAAGCATACTAAAGCTGAACAGGCGCACAAGACGCACAAAGTTGTTGCCTGTGAAAATACGTGGCAATGCGATGTCGAACCATTGATCGTTAGCGCCTGGCACGGCTTCCATGAGCGCAAAGAGTCCTAAAAAGGTGGTGATATACCAGGGCCAGAACCAGGACGAGCCGATGGCGCAATAGACGAGCCAGACAAGGGCCATCCAGCGTACCAGGCTCTGTAAGGTGCTGATGCGCTGTGGCGCGCGCAAGATACGCCAGCAGAGAAGCATATAGATGATCACAAAGATAACCAGGCTGAGTGTATGCGACAGGTGTTCAGCGGGCGAGCCAATAGAAGTCCCCATAGGAAAGCCAAGATCGCGCACGATGGCGTTGTAGAAATGGCCCAGGAAGTCGGCCAGCGAACCAATTGAGCGGTAAGTTGCAGGGTTAACGAAAAACACGTTGAAAATTGCTCCGCCTTGCCAGAATGGAGCATAGAGTAGAAGAATGATCCCGGCGTAGATGGCAGCAGTTATCGCGACACGCTTCCTCCTCTCTTGAACGGGTGCTCGTGTCCATGCATAAATCAACAGGCCGGGTATGAACAGCACGATGTATATTTTAAGACAGGTGGCCAGTGCAAGCATTGCAGCAGCCAGGGCAATAGTTCTGAGGTTTTCCGTATGCCCGGCGTTGCGCGCGAGGAACCAGATTGCAAGTAATATCAAGGGCAGCAGGGTGGTATCAACATGCGCGTTGACGCAGGCCTCAAAGAGGAGCAAGGGATTCCAGGCGAATGCCAGAGTTGCGCGCGTGCGCGTGGTGTTCGAAATGGTTCCATACCTGCGTTGCAGGTGTCCGCTGATCGACCAGATCAATACTGTTGATGCGAGATGCATGGACAGTCCCAGGGCGCGCAGCGCTATGACCATCGGCAAAGTGTACGCGGCTCCTCCAAAAAGCGAGGTGAGCCATTGAAGGGAGCTGGTGATGAGAGCCCAGGTGGGTCCATATGCTGAAGGCTGGTCTACCCAGTAGACGTAGGGGTAAATTACGTCGCTGCGAATGGCGGTTGGTAGCGTTGTCAGCGGATTCATATGGTAAATCACACCGATACGGGCATAAGCGATGTAGGAATACAGGTCCGGGGAGGTGACGACAGGAATGAGCATATACAGGATGCCGAGTATTGCAGTTGAGATAACCAGGTAACGCCGTGTGATTTGTCCAGGCAGCCGGCGCAGCGCCAATAAATAAACGAGGAAAACGATGATAAAAGAGCCGAGCAATAAGGGAAGCTTCTCCCAACTCTGTAGGACCTGCGGTAACTCTCCATGAAGCAAAGGCGAGATGAGCGGCCAGTCTGGAAAAAGTATCATGGAAGGAAGCATAGGCCAGGAGCCAAGCTGCGTCAGCTGCGCTTCGTTAAACCAGAATTCGCGTAAGGGCAGAACGGCGTCCATGAGTAAAATCGCACACGCCATCGCGAACAAAATAGCGATGGGAAGGTGTGTGCGACGCCTGGTACTGTTGGGGGGCCGGGTGATGAGGTCCCCACGCTTTATATCCACGCGTTCAATCGCTGTCTTCATTTGCATCAGGGCATATTGTACTACGGTTGTGCTTTTTGAACAAGTAGGGCATAGGTGGTTTAGGAAATACGTAGCCTTTCTTGAGAGATTCTTGACGTTTGTCTGTTAGAATAGCAGCAGATAATTTCATATATATACTATACAGGAGGAAAGCAACCTGGGAATAAGCAGGCCATTTCCATCGAGATGCCGAGATATTCATCTTCTTGTAGGATGACATACGGGAGCCTATAGATATGAGCATAGATATGTTTGATCAGCCAACAGAACCACGAATGAACTTCGACCAGGCGCAAGACGATAATCCACCCACACCGCTGGAAGCTACGCAGGCTCCTATACCGCCAGCACCTCCGCAGCAGCCCGCTCCAGTCTCGCGCCGCAAGTTCATGGGTAAATCCGTTGCAGGCCTGGCCGCGTTGGGTGGAGCTGGCGTTGCCGCAGCCCTTGGCGGTGTCGCGTTGGAGAAATTGATACAGCATGGGGGGTTGACCACTCCTTTCCAGGGACCTGCGGCGAGCAGCATGCAAACCGGGCACCTGTTGCGGCGTGCGGGCTTTGGAGCATCTCCTGAAGAAATAGCATTGTACAAGCCCCTTAGCTTTAGTGGCGCCGTGGATCGCCTGCTCAACTACCAGCAGGTAGCAGACGATGACCTGCAGAATCGTCTCAAGGCGTTGAACATCAACCTCAATTCGTCGACCGATCAGCAGCGCTGGTGGCTGCTGCGCATGGCATGGACTCAACGTCCTTTATTGGAGAAGATGACGCTGTTCTGGCATGGTGTACTGACCAGCAGTTTCCGTAAAGTTGGTGGCCCAAGGGCATACATGCGCATGATTAATCAAAACCAGTTCTTGCGCGAGCATGCCTTCGATACCTTTGATAACATCCTGCTGGGCATCACGAGCGATCCTGCCATGCTCTTCTATCTCGACCTGACCAAGAGCACAAAAAAGGCGCCAAACGAAAATTACGCGCGTGAACTGATGGAATTGTTCACCCTGGGGCTTGGTCACTACACGCAACAGGATGTGTACGAGGGTGCGTCTGCACTCACCGGCTGGCACATCAAAGGATTGACCTCGCGCTACTACCCGCAAGATCACAATGACCTGGTCAAAACGTACCTGGGACACACGGGCAACCTTGACTACAAGGACGTGATTAACATTCTTGCCAATAATCCCGCGGCACCCTGGTTTATCAGTCGTAAACTCTTTACGTTCTTTGTCTATGAAAACCCGAGCACTGATGACCTGAAGCCGTTGGTTGATACGTACGTGCAGAGCGGACATAACATGGGCGCGGTCATGCGCACCCTGCTGCTCTCGCCACAATTCTCGTCGGCGAAAGCCTACCGCAGTCGCCTGAAATCACCCGTTGAGTTCACCGTTGGCGCCTATCGTGCGCTGGGTATCAACGCTAATGGCAGCGGTTTACCGGCAATCACCACATTGATGGGGCAGACGCTGTTTGATCCGCCGAATGTGGCGGGCTGGCCAGGGGACAAAGTAAGCGCTCTGTGGCTCAATAGCGGCACCTGGATGACCCGCTTGAACTATATAGACCTGCTGCTGGTTCGCGGCACCTCTGCGCATGGCAGTTCGACATCGCTGGTTGACCTGCAAGGTACGGTTAACAAATACCAGTTGAATTCGCCGGAGCAGTTTGTCGATCACTTCTCCTCGTTCTTACTGGACAGCAATCTCGATAGTAACCGCCGAACACAGCTGCTCGACTACTTCACGGCTCAAGATGGAAGCCGTGGAGGCAGACCGATCACCCTGACCAGCGGGAAGAGTTATCCGCTGGGCCGCGTGCGGGGCACACTGTATCTACTGATGGCATCACCTGAATACCAGCTCAACTAGACTAAAGAGGTTAACCTATGAAACTGACGCGCAGAGCAATGATAAGAGATGGATTGTTAGTCGTATCGGCGGGTATGGTCATGCCGGCCATCTTCAGTCGTGGTGTAGCGTCGGCAAGGGCGCAGGCATTGGATGGTTCACGTATAGCTCAGACAGCCAGTGATCGCACGCTGATCATTGTGCAGATGGCGGGTGGCAACGATGGCCTCAACACCGTCATACCCTTCACCGACCCCTTGTATATGCAAATGCGCCCCACACTGGGGATACCGGGGACGAAAGTGCTGCCACTGGATACACGCCTGGGGCTGCATCCAAACCTGCAGCCGCTGACTAAACTCTGGGATGAGGGGCACCTGGCAATCGTGGAGGGTGTCGGCTATCCAAACCAGAGCCTTTCGCACTTCCAGGCTATGGACATCTGGCAAACGCTGGACCTGAATGGCAATGGCGGCGAAGGCTGGCTGGGTAAACTCGTTGCCGGGCTGGTTGACCAGGAAGGCCATCCTTTCAAGGCTCTCGATATCGGCGTACAAACCGCGCAAGCCCTGCAATCGATCAGTGCGCAGGTACCGACTGTGGCCAGTGTCAAGTCCTATGCCATCGCTCCCGATCCCGCCGATACCGATCGCGGCAACGCACGCCTGCAGGCGCTGATGAAGCTCTACAACTCCTATCCTGGAACTGCGCCCTATGCCGCTTTGCTGGATACAACCGCGCTCAACGCGCAGGACGGTTCGCGCCAGCTGCGCCAGGCGGATGCGACGTACCGGCCTGCAGTGACCTATCCGAAGGGGCCATTTGGCGACGGCCTCAAGGTTTTAGCGGAGGCTCTTGTGCAGGGCCTCGGCCTGCGTGTGGGCTATGTCACGCTTGGCGGCTTCGACACGCATGCCGGCCAGCAGGCAACGCACGCTTTGCTTTTGCAAACGCTCGCCGGTGGTCTCTCGGCCTTCTACAACGACCTCGCGGCCCACGGCAAAGCCGATCATGTGGTTATCATGACCTGGTCGGAGTTTGGGCGGCGTGTCGAGGAGAATGGCAGCCTGGGTACCGATCATGGCACCGCCGCTCCCATGTTCGTGCTGGGGAATCCTGTCAACAAGGGCATCTTCGGTGAGCCGCCGAGCTTGAGCAGCCTGGACGGGAACGGGAACCTGAAATATACTGTTGATTTCCGCTCCGTCTATGCCACTGTGCTGGACCGCTGGATGGGGGCGTCCTCCAAGGATGTGCTGGGTGGGTCGTTTAGTTCACAAAATTTCCTGCCGCAACCGTGATGCATGAATTTGCTATAATATATCCTGGTTAGAAAAAATCGGGAGTATTGAGCAAGCATGTCACAATCGTTGGATAAAAAACGTCCGCGCCTGTCACCAAGAGCACGGGTTGTAATAGCACTTGCAATCATAGGTCTCTCTGTCGTGCTCAGCTTCATTTTGCCGGGGGGGCACGAGGACGCGAGCAATGTAACGGGCGATACTGTGCCCTCTAACGCGGCAGTAACGAACTTTGTCAGTACCTTGACGGTGAACCGCAGCGTCGACTTCAACCATGTACATTTTACCGTCACCAGTGTCACGCAGGCAGCTGCATTTTCGGATGATCTCAGGCGCGGGGGGAAGTATACGGTACGTGTCGAATTACAGGCCAGCAGCGAAAATGGCAACCAGGCTCCGGTTGGCATAGACTATCCGGCGCTTGCGCGCCTGCTTACGCCGGATGGCCAGGTTATCGCGCCAAAATTGGTCTCGATTGCACCGCTGGTGTTGCCCAATCAGTCACAGAGTGGTTACATCGATTTCCCGTTCAATACGCAGGTTGACCTGTCATCGCTGATGCTGCGCCTGGGGAGTGGGGCGATGGTTGCATTTGGTTGAGACTGCGGGAAGGTGGATTATTCCTCGATGGCTATGCCGACGTGTTCGATGCGGTGTAAAGTGTCGGCCAATGCATCGGACCACGGCGAGTGTTCACCAGGGTGTACCTGGTTTTGCAGCAGGAGTTCTTCCAGCGCCAGGTAGTATTCTACCAGAACACGCTCGCCGCTCGTGTGCGCCACGTAATCTTCTAAGATGGACTGTGCCTCCTCATATGCGCCCAGGCACTGCTGCGCTGCGGCAAGCGTTTGTTGTGCGCGCTGGAGTCGTTGCCCTGTTTCCGCCTCGTGCATACGGCGGTGTAATCTGCGTACTCCCGTCTCTTGTACGTCCTCTTGCATAACCTGTTGGAGGTGCAGGGCTGCTTCGCCTACTGCGATGGTGGCCTCGTGGTGCCGGCGGGTGAGCCAGGCTCGTAACGCATGCAAGCGCACAAGGGTATTTGCGCTCTCGGGTAAGCGCAGGTTATCGCCGGAGAGCAGCTCGTCGCTGCCGATCTCCTCGTCATCGTTGGGGGAGGGTAAGTCCTGATTGTCATCCATAGGGTGTCCTCTGCGCGAACACGCAGTTTTTGCTGCTTATTGTCCTGGGAGGGTCTCGTTTTCCTCTCGTGTAGAAAAGTCTTCTTCAGGGTTTATGCCATCGTACGCCTCTGCTACTGAGAAGTGAACACCCAGGCAGGCCAAATCGATGTCGTCGTTGGCTCCAAAGGCAGAATAGACCCATTTGTTTTGCTCTTTTCGATAGAGTTCTATTTTTAGAGCCTGTGAGCTCACAAGCAGATATTCCTCAATAGTGGGATGGGCGGTATAGTTTTGGAGTTTCCAGGTCCGGTCTTTCAGTTCTGTGCTGGGGGAAAGCACTTCGACGACCACGCGCGGAGATTGGAGAAGATCACCGGCTCCCCGGTCACGTGGGTCGCATGTCACTGTGACATCGGGATGGAAGTAGCGTTCTTTGGAAATGTAGACTTTGATGTCAGAACTGTAGACCCGGCATTTCCCACCACGGAGCAGCCCCCAAAGAATTCTCTGTATATTTGATTTAATCGTATCGTGGTTAAAGGTCCCACCTGCCATCGCGTAGATGTGGCCGTCAACATATTCATAGCGTGCGTCAGGACCGTTCCTTTCCAGAAGAAAGTATTCTTCTACGGTCATGGTTTGTGGGTGTTCCAGTGCCATAAGCTCTCTCGTTTTTCTGTGCTGCGGCTCACGCCAAGTATAGCTGTCATCCATTGGTGCTATTATATCACTGCTTGGGTAGAGGAGGTAGAACCCAAGATATCCACATGTGAATTATAGCGTAGCTGCCGCCTTATGTTAAAGCTGATCTGGCTAAGCGTTCTTTGTGTATGGTACGATACGTGAGGCGACAGGTGTTGTATGCATTGGATTTGTAGGCGAGGTTCACTACTGGCGGCAAAGATGTAATCGGGAGTGCACCGGGGATATGGCTATGATGCTGCTATCGCACATAGAGGCATGGGTGGTAGAGCTTGAGCGGGTAGTCAACGCATTTGAAGACGCGGTGGATGAGGTGGAAGAGACGCTGGACAAGGCAGAGCAGGCGAGCGAATATGACGATGCGCAGATTCGCCGGGATCGGGACCTGCGGCAACTGGAGAATGCACTTGAAAGCGCGCTTCGAGTAGCGGGATTGGTGAGAGCGGCCAATACTGCCCTCGATGAGGCCATCGACGCGGCGCGACTGGTAGTGATCAATGAACGGCTTGAAACCTCCAAAGCAAAGGGTGATGCCCTCGATGGGCAGCTACAAACCGCGCCACGCAGTACTGAACTGCGCCATTCCGAGGCGATTCCTGATTCGATGGCGGGTTCTCTCGATCCGTTGCCAGAGGGCAGCATCGTCATGCAGGGGAGATACCGCCTCGTGCAATTGCTCCAGCATCGTCCGCGCCTGCATCTCTACCTGGCACAGCGTCTTACTGATGGATCTCCATCGTTTAGGGGGACGGCGGGCGACCATAAAGGCCCACCTTTCCCAACCCCGACTCCCTCGCCCACGTGCTGGATAAATCCGCACTCTACGGAAGGGTATTTCCCCCACAAGGATGCAGCGCCTACTGATCAGTCCCTGGTGGCTATGCGAGAACTTGTGCTCACAGGTCTCTCTCCAGAGCTGCGGAGGCAGATTGAACGCGCTGCCTTCGAAGAGTTTGCTTCTCCGCTGGTACTTGGATCGCCTCACTTGCCAGGGGCAGGTGACCGGGCCTGCATCGAGAACGAGCGCCACTATCTGGTCATGCAGCTTCGCCCGGCACGTGGTCAACGAGCGGCAATCGCTGTGACACTCGCTGGATTGCTATTACAGCAATCACGGTGGCCCTCCTGGCTGGATATCGGGACTAGCGTGGAGGGGGTTAGACGATTGAGCCGCGTCGTCGCGCGCCTGCATCGTATGGGCGCGATCCTTGGAGACTTGAATCCAGGTACGGTGCTGGTCGATGCCGAGAGCGCGGCGGAATGGGCTCCTGTAATGCTTATCTCCTGGCCCCCACCTTCCCAGTTCTGGAGTGACTCATCAAATCGTGCATTGCCCGGGCAGGTATTTCCTATAGCCGAAAGCTCTCCTGGCAATGCCTTTGCTGCGCCTGAGACCTTGAACGGCATATATGATGAGCGCTCGGATGTGTATTCGCTTGGGGCAATACTCTATTTACTGCTCACGCGCTATACGCCAGCCCCGGCATCGCTCAGAGAATTACTCCCGCCTCATCTCTTCAATTATCGCATTTCAGCAGAGCTCGAGCAGGTGGTGATGCGTGCTCTATCACTCGATGCCGCCGACAGATACCCCTCGGTCTACGCCCTGTTAGAGGCTCTGGAAAGCATCGACCTTGAAAAAAGTCGCGCCGAGATTGTATCAACAAAACAGAGTATACAGCGAGAGCCAAAGGCTACAAAGGTAGTAGAGTGGCTGAAGCGCGAATTGATCGAGTAGCCTAAACCAGCACAGTCGCTTTCACCGAGTAGATTGGTGGCAGGAAATCCGCGACCAGGTGCCAGCTGTCGCCGCGATCATTGCTGGCAAAGAGTTGACCTGTGTTTGTCCCGACATACACGCCGCATGGGTCTATGCTGTCAGTACACATGCCGTGCCGCAAGACGCCAAGACGTACGCCAGGCCCTGCAGGCAATCCCTCCGTCAAAGCATGCCAGTGCTCACCGCTGTTCTCGGTGCGGTAGACTGTAAACTGCTCACCAAAGTTGTTTCGACCGTCCGGGTCCTCAACAATAACGTACAGAGTATCAGGATGGTGGGTGTCGAGCGCAATTGGAAAACCAAAATCGGATGGCAGGTTCTGCCGGATATCGATCCAGTCATCTCCCGCGTTGGCGCTCTTGTAGACGCTGCAATGGTTCTGCTGGTACAACACATCCGGCCTGGTCGGGTGCTGTATCAGGCGGTGGATACACTGCCCGAACTCGGGATACTTTTCAGGCTGGAAGTCCGCACGCGTATTCTTATTGGCGAAAACCCAGTTCTGGCCGCCATCATCTGTGCGCATACAGCCTACCGAGGAAATGCCCACCCACATACGAGAAGCATTAGAGGGGTCTGCGACGATCGAATGCAGGCATAACCCGCCCGCCCCTGGCCCCCAGAGCTCACGTGTAGGGTGATTTGCCAGTCCTGCGTTGAGTTCCCAGTGCATGCCGCTGTCCGTACTGACCCAGAGGCTCGCTGGATCGACCCCTGCATAGACTGTTCCAGGTTCATTGGAGCGGCCAGGTTCAATTACCCAGATATTCTCGAGTTTCTGCTGGCTATCTTCGGGGAACTGAATGCCTTGCTCCGGCTCGTGCCAGGTCAAACCAAAATCGTCGCTGTAACGCAAAAATGTACCGAAGAAATCGCCGTTGTCTGCCGCGAACAGGCGACGACCGCTGCGCTGGTCGAGAACTGCGTAGAAAATGCGATGTCCTTTCAAAGCTGTAGCTTCGACTTCCCACATTTTCCGGTCGCGCGAGGTCAAGAGGAATAGCCCGCGCTTGGTACCAACCGTCAGCAATACTGTACCCGGTGTGTATGCCTTCATA
>WNFD01004827.1_pt1 | contig 13517 bp, 9 predicted proteins | sample 5400491 | NCBI WGS metagenome assembly WNFD01 (sample SAMN13153343, study PRJNA577476) | soil metagenome | isolation source: 120 cm saprolite under Douglas fir tree site 2 hole 2 replicate 2 | place: USA:California | collected 2015-04-18 | reverse complement strand
CCATTTCTGCTCCGGGATTCTCCGGCCAGGCCTTCTCCACGTTTGTTCCGCACACGGTGCGCGCCAAAGAAACAAAACAGTGCAGCGATTGCCATGTTTCTGCTAAGAACGACAACAATGCCTGGATGGCGCAATTATTGCTGCAAGGGACCAACTTCATGAACTTCATGGGCCGCTACGTCTACGTCGCGACGGGAAAGAAGGGTCTCGAAGCCATCGCCGTTGCCGAGCACGATGAACCGGAAGCCATCTACGGAAGCGATCTTCAGCGCATCGCCTATCCCGACAATTACAAAAACTTTGTGGATCATCATCGCGAACTCAGCACGGCCGCCGAACATTCAGGGAATGTCCTCGACATCCAGGCTCGCGGGGAATACGCCTACGCGGCGCTTGGTCCTGGCGGCATGCGCGTCTACGACATCGCCAACATCGACAACAAAAGCTTCTCTGAGAAGATCACCACCGCTCCGGTGTCGCCCATCGGCCAGAGATTTTTTGTTCCGACGAAAAACGCCCTCGCCGTTGCCTCACCAACAACACTTGGCGTCGATCCCTTGCGCCAGCAATTGCCCGAAAACGAGGAGCAGGCGATTCACCTGCTCTACGGTTTCCTCTATGTCGCAGACAAGGAAGAAGGCCTCGTCATCATTGGCGATCCCAACCCCAAGTCGAAAAGCCCTGGCGTGGGCACGCTCCTTGACGGAAATCCAGGGAATAATTTCTTGAAGCGCGCGCTGGCGTTCAATCCGAGAGGCGCGCTCACGGGCGCTCGCCGCATCACCATTGCCGGAACGTTTGCCTATGTCCTCACCGACAGAGCACTCGTAGTCGTCGATTTGGACAATCCACTTGCCCCGCGCATCACGGCAACAATCGGTGCTCCAATACTCAATGATCCCCGCGGTATTGCCGTCCAATTTCGCTACGCGTTCGTCGTTGATCGCGACGGTCTGAAAGTTTTGGATGTGACAGACCTCGCGCAGCCGAAGCCCGTGAGCAGCGCCGTAGTTCCGCTCGAAGACGCGCGCAACATTTATGTCGCTCGCACTTACGCGTATGTTTCCGCAGGGAAGCAGGGTCTGGCGATTGTGGATGTCGAAAAGCCTGACGCGCCGAAGCTCGACCAATTCTTCACTGCTGAAGGCCAGCTCAACGACGCCAACGACGTGAAAATTGGCATGGTCGCCGCCAGTGCATTCGCTTTCGTCGCGGACGGCAAAAACGGCCTCCGCGTTCTGCAAATTCTTTCGCCCTGGGACGATCCCGCACACTTTTCAGGATTCAGCCCGCACCCGACTCTCAAACTCATTGCCACTGCCCGCACACGCGGCCCCGCTCTTGCCATTTCCAAGGGAATCGACCGGGACCGTGCCGTCGATGAGTCCGGCAACCAGCTAGCGGTCTTTGGCCGCCGCGGCGCCCGTCCGCTTAATCGCGCCGAAATGCGGAGCCTCTACATCCACCCGAATACCGGTCAGCCATACGCGGTTACAGATGATGCCGTTGAGAAACCCCGATCCGCGCCGGTTTCATCCTCTGCAACGTCGCTCACTTTCTTGTTTTCGCGTGTCCAGGCATGGCTGCATTCTTATCGTTGAAGGTCATTGCCATGAAACGTCGCAGATTCCTCTCCCATGCAATAAGAGCCGCTTCGGCGGCGGTGTGCTCGCAGTTCCTTCCGCCCGGCCCGCGAGCTTTTCCACTTTCGCAAAGCGCCACGCCAAAAACCGCCGCCAACAATTCCGCGCGACCCCAACTCGCACTCACGCTCGACGATCCGACGCTCACGCTCGGATCCGTCCTCAAATGGCAAGAAGCCAACGGCCGCGTTTTGAGAGCGATTTCCGAGAAAGGTGTCAGGTCGGCGCTGTTCGTTTGCGGGATGCGCGTGGATGAGGCCGACGGCGCCAAGTTGCTTTCCGCCTGGGACCAGGCGGGCCACCTCATTTGCAATCATTCCTATTCGCACAAACTCTATGGCGAACAGACAAGCTACGCGGATTTCGCCGTCGATTTTTTGAAAAACGAAAAGGTGATCGCTCCCTATCGCAACCGCACGACACTATTCCGCTATCCGTTCCTGAAAGAGGGCGACACCGCGGATAAGCGCGATCGTTTTCGCGCGTTGCTGAAGGAGCGCGGATACCGCGTTGGCCACGTCACCATTGACGCTTCCGACTGGTACGTGAGCCAGCGCTTCGTCGACCGGCTCAGCAAGCAGCCCAAAGCGCCCATCGCTCCCTATCGCGATTACCTGGTCGCTCATCTCCTGGATCGCGCGGCGTTCTATCGCCAGCTAGCTCTCGATGTTCTCGGCCGCGACGTTCGCCACACGCTGCTGATGCATTTCAATCCACTCAACGGCTTCGTCCTTCCTGACGTGATGAATGCTTTCGATGCCGCTGGATGGCAATGGATCGATGCATCCCTGGCGTTTGAGGACCCCGTTTTCCGTAGCCAGCCGCAGACTGTTCCCGCAGGAGAGAGTCTGGTCTGGGCCCTTGCGAAGGAGACAGGGCGATTTGAGAATCTTCTACGATACCCGGGAGAGGATGACGTCTACGAAAGGCCGAAGATGGACTCTCTTGGCTTGTAATTCACCCGGTAACCCGGGGCACGCCGACCCCTCTGTCAATCCAAAGAGTCTGTCCGCCGGTCCCTTTTCTCTTCTTCTTCGCCTATGGTATCTCTTTGAAGGCGCTGAATTTGCGCCATTCCGCTGCAATCTGGGACATCCATCTCCTTTCCTTTGTGCCTTTTACCACTACGCAGCATCTAAACAAGGTATAATGGATTGTTCACATCTTTAACGCATAGCTCCCATCAAAATAATTCGTGGGGCAGAGTAGGGGGCAGGCAGTTAAGGTGTATCCATAGAGGGTGAGGAGGCTTCCCAGAGCGCGCCCACCAGGAAAGGCAACAGCAGGAGTACTAGTACATGACTAAACAATTTCTATTGGCCAGTGACTTTGATCAGACGCTTAGTTTCAACGACTCGGGAGTCGTGCTCAGCGAATTAATCGGCTTTCACAGCTTCGACGACAAAGTGAAGGGTCTTTCGGAGATGAACCTCGTCCAGCAGGGCGCGGAACTCAGCTATCTGATTTTGCATGACCCGGATTTTCGCAAGGTTCGCCGTGAACACCTCGTGGAAACCGGCAAACGCATCCGCCTGAAGAACGACGTCGCGTTGTTTGCGCGCGCGCTTGAAAATCTAGCGGACGGCTACAAGTTCCACTTCAACGTGATCTCCGCGGCGCCGCAGGAGATCATTCAGTCGGCGCTGGAAGGCATCGTGCCGCCGGATCACATCTTCGGCACACGCTTCCGCTACAACGAAGCCACTGGGGAGGTCGATTCCATTATTCGCGCTTCGGCCGGATGGGGAAAAATCACGGTGCTCGAGGAACTGCGCGCGAAACTCGGCATCAGCCACGACAGCATCATTTACATGGGCGACGGCAGCTCCGATATCCCGGTGATGATGCATGTCAATCAGTACGACGGCTTGACCATCGCCGTGTCTGAAGCGAAGTTTATTACGCGTGTGGCCAAGCGCACCGTGGTCAGCGATAACGCCATGAGCGTGCTCGTCCCGGTGCTCGAAAAAGTTCTGCGCTGGGATTCAGCGCGCATCCGGCGCCTTTTCGCTTCCTACGGCCTGACGTTGCTTGAATGGGACAAGATGCGCACCGACCGGCTTATCATCCAGGATTCAACGGAACACCTGTCGGTGACTTCGGAGCCTCAACTCAACGCCTAGGAGTGTCGGATTTGGTGCAGGCCGGGCTTCTGCCCGGCCTTTCTCATTTGATATCCTTTTCTCGTCCGGAGGCTCTCATGTCCAAGAAATCGATCCTCATGCTCGTGGGCGACTACGTGGAAGACTACGAAGTCATGGTTCCATTCCAAGCGCTGAGCATGGTAGGCCATACGGTCCACGCGGTCTGCCCGGGGAAAAAATCCGGCGAGCACGTGCGCACCGCCATACACGATTTCGAAGGCGACCAGACCTACTCCGAAAGGCGCGGCCACAATTTCACGCTCAATGCCACCTTCGACCAGGTCAAGCCCGAAGACTACGACGCCCTGGTCATCCCCGGCGGCCGCGCTCCGGAATACATTCGTCTCATTCCTCGCGTCATCGAAATCGTCCACCACTTCTCAAAGGCCAACAAACCGATCGCCGCCCTCTGCCACGGCGCGCAAGTCCTCGCGGCCGCTAGAGTCCTGGAAGGAAAAAAGTGCAGCGCCTATCCAGCCATTGGCCCTGACGTTACTCTTGCCGGCGGCACGTATGTCAATCTCCCCATGACTGATGCCATCGCCGACGGCAACCTCGTCACTGGGCCGGCTTGGCCGGCGCATCCCGCCTGGCTCGCAAAGTTTCTCACTGTCCTGGGCACAAAAATCGAAGTGTAATTTCCAAAACAATTATGTGAATCCCTCCATGCTGAGAAACGAATCCAGCTTGCACACTTCCTAAAATCGTCCCACAAGAGGATAATTTCCTATTCAACATCTCACGAAAGGGCATTCGTCATCTCATGGCTAACGTCAACATCAAGCGAGGCGTGATCGGCATCCTCACCGGAGGCGGCGATGTTCCCGGTCTCAATCCCGCGATCCGCGGCGTCACCCTTCGCGCCATCCGCGAAGGCTATCAGGTTATTGGCATTCGCCACGGCTGGGCTGGCCTCGTGGATATGGTCCGCGAAAAGGACTACGACAACTCCGACAACTTCTTTCTTCTCGACGAAGAGACCGTTGATCGCGCGGGCCGCACCGGCGGCACTTTTCTCCATTCTTCCCGGACCAATCCCGGCCGCGTCGCCAAGTCGAGCGTCCCCGCGCATCTGAAAGACAAATTCACCGCCGAGAAAAACGACCTCACTCCGGAAGTCCTCAAAAATCTCGCCTGGCTGGGCATCGACACTCTAATCCCCATCGGCGGCGACGACACGCTTAGCTACGGTGTTCGTCTCCACAAAGAAGGCTTCAAAGTCATCGGCATTCCCAAGACCATGGACAACGATGTCCCCGGCACCGACTACTGCATCGGCTTCAGCACCTGCGTCACACGCACCATTCAAATGGTCAACAGTCTCCGCACCTCCGCCGGCTCACACGAGCGTTTCATGGTCATCGAAGTCTTTGGCCGGTACGCGGGTTTCACCGCCATGCTTCCTACCATGGCCGGCGCTGCCAATCGCTGTGTCATTCCGGAGTACAAATTCAATATCGAGCATCTCACTGAACTGCTCGTCGCGGACCGCCGCAAGAATCCCAGCCGCTACTCCATCGTCCTCGTCTCCGAGGGCGCTATGTTCGAAGGCGGCGAAATGGTTTTCGAAAGCGAAGCCACCGACGCCTATGGCCACAAAAAGCTTGGCGGCATCGGCGAAATCGTCGGCGAAAAAATTAGGGAAGTTTCCGCCAAATTCAACAACGGCAAGAAAATCGACGTCATCAATCAAAAGCTCGGCTATCTCGTGCGATGCGGCGATCCCGATGCCATTGACTCCATCGCTCCCATGGCTTACGGCAATCTCGCTCTCGATCTCCTCCTGAAAAAAATCAGCGGCCGTCTTGTCGTCCTCAAGAATGGCCACTACGACAACATTCCTCTCGAAACCGTCACTGCCACGAAGAAGGTCGTCAACGTTAAGGAACAATACAATACCGACCGCCTTCGCCCGCAATACGCCAGCTTCGAAATGCGCCCCCTCTTCCTTATGACCAACGAAGTGGGATAGTCTTTCCTCCAATATTTTGCGCAAGTTAAGCCGTCCGTCGAGGAGGCTCTATCTACGCACTGGGGATTGACGTTGGTACTGGAGGGACGCGCGCCATCGTCATCGATGGTCTTGGCCACGTCGTTTCCTCCGCCACCGAAGAACACCAGCCCTTCGCTTCGCCGCAGATTGGCTGGGCAGAACAGCAGCCGGAAGACTGGTGGCGCGCCTCCTGCTTGGCGGTTCGCAAGGTTTGCGCGAGTGCCAGCCTTAGCGCCAAAGAAATCGCGTGCGTCGGCTTCTCCGGCCAGATGCACGGCGCGGTCATGCTCGACGAGCAGGGAATTGTCGTCCGTCCCGCCTTGATCTGGTGCGACGTACGCACCGAAAAGCAGTGCCGCGATCTAACGGCCAAAATCGGCCACGACCGTTTGATTCAGCTCACCTGCAATCCCGCTTTGCCGAATTTCACGCTTACAAAACTGCTTTGGGTCCGCGAGAACGAGCGCGAGAATTGGAAACGGGTTCGCTCCATTATGCTTCCTAAGGACTACGTCCGCTTCCGCCTCACCGGCGAACGCGCCACCGATATGGCCGACGCTTCCGGCACGTTGCTGCTCGATGTCGCCCATCGGCGCTGGTCGCGCGAGATGTTGCAGGCCGCCGAACTCGATGAGCGCTTGCTCCCTTCGCTCCATGAATCTCCTGATGTTTGCGCAAAAGTTTCCAACCAGGGCGCCGCGGAAACAGGTCTGCGCGTTGGCACCCCTGTTGTGGCGGGCGCTGGCGATCAAGCCGCCGGGGCCACCGGTATGGGCATCGTCGCCGCTGGAACCGTGAGCGCAACCATCGGCACATCTGGCGTCGTCTTTGCCACCACTGATCGTCCCGCACTCGACCCGCGTGGCCGCGTTCACACCTTCTGCCATGCCATTCCGGGACGCTGGCACGTCATGGGTGTCACCCAGGCCGCCGGTTTATCACTGCGTTGGTTCCGTGACACCTTCGCGACAAGCTCCAGCGGCGCGCGCGAATCCTACGATGAGCTCACCAACGAGGCCGCCAAGATCCCCGCAGGGTCCGATGGCCTTCTGTGGACGCCCTATCTGATGGGCGAGCGTACACCGCATCTCGATTCCAGCGCACGTGGCGCGCTCGTCGGCCTCACCGCTTCGCACACCCGCGCGCACGTTGTTCGCGCCATCCTCGAAGGCGTTGCTTTCAGCCTCCGCGACACGTTCACCCTCTTCCGCGAAATGAACGTTCCCGTCACCAGCATCCGCCTCGGCGGTGGCGGCGCCCGCTCGCCGCTCTGGCGCCAAATCCAAGCCGATGTCTATGGCCACGCTATCGAAATCGTCGAAGCCGAAGAAGGGGCTGCCTATGGCGCCGCACTTCTCGCCGGCGTTGGCGCTGGCGTATGGCCCACGGTCGACGCCGCCTGCGCCGCCACCGTGTGCGTTGCCTCTCGCGTCAATCCCCAATCCGCTGCCGTCGCCACCCTCGATGCCAGTTATTCCGCCTTCCGCCGCGTCTATCCCGCAACAAGAGAAATTCTCAATCCACACTGAATCTTCGGGTCGCTTGTAACGGAGCGCGCGGACTTTTCATCGAACTTTTGAATCCCAACGAGGAGAAATTTATGGTGCATCGTCAACTTGGAAAGAAGGGTCCCCTGGTTTCCGCTTTGGGACTTGGCTGCATGGGCATGTCCTTTGCCTACGGACCGGCGGATGAAGCGGAATCGCTCCGTGTTTTTCACCGTTATTTGGAACTCGGCGGAAATTTTCTGGATACCGCCGAGATCTACGGGCCCTACACTAATGAAGAATTACTAGGCCGTTTTCTGCGTGACGTGGCCCGCGATAGTATGGTCATCGCCAGCAAGTTCGGAATTCGCATCAATGCCGACGGCACGAGAGGCCTTGACAGTTCGCCTGCAAATGTCCGGCGCGCTTGCGACGCCAGCCTGAAGCGGCTTGGCATCGAAACCATCGACCTCTTCTATCAGCACCGTGTCGATCCAAAAGTTCCCATTGAGGAGACCGTAGGTGCGATGGCTGGACTAGTTTCTGCAGGAAAAGTTCGCGCGCTCGGTCTCTCCGAAGCTGGGCCCGAAACGTTGCGGCGGGCCGCCAAGGTTCATCCAATTGCGGCGCTGCAAACCGAGTATTCGCTCTGGTCCCGCGATGTGGAAACGAACTGCGTCCTGGCCACTTGCCGCCAGTTGGGAATCACCTTTGTGCCTTACAGCCCGCTCGGGCGCGGCTTCTTAACCGGTGCGATCCAAAAGCTCGAGGACCTTGATCCCACCGATTGGCGCCGCACGAATCCGCGTTTCGGAGAAAAAGCGCTGCAGGCCAACCTCAAACTTGTGGAAACCGTGAAAGAACTTGCCGGCAGGAAGGGCTCAACCCCGGCACAGTTGGTTCTCGCCTGGGTCCTTGCTCAGGGAAATGACATGGTCCCCATCCCTGGCACGAAACGTGTTCACTATCTTGAAGAGAACATGGGCGCTCTCAATGTGAAGCTCACCGAAAGCGATTTGCAAGAGATCAGCGCCCGCCTCGCACAAATTGAAGTGTTCGGCGAACGCTACGCGCCCGATATGATGGCGCTCGTGCAGCGCGCATAAGCGTTACTCATCAAAGTTGCGTGCGGGGGCGGAGCAGCGCACCACCGCGGGTAGCGGCCTCGCTGAGGCATGCGACTTGCGTTTATTTGCAAAGTAAGTTCAATCGCGAAACACAAGTGGGTTTTAGCGGCTGCCGGTCTGCAACGCCGGCAGTGTAAATTTCGGCGTGACTTCTTTGCGCTTCGACCAATCGTGGTAGGCGTGGCACTCGAAGCAGCGCGATTCCGCGTGGTCGGGCCCCGGCGCATGGCACGTCCTGCAAGTTCCAATTCCCGGCAGCAAGAGATCGCTCGACTCCGTACTCGCCAGCGCCTTCGCGTGGCAGCTCACGCAAGTGAATCCGTCATGCGCCCCGTGATCGAACCTGGCATGCGGCATCCGCCGCAAAGTAGTGTTTGCTGGCGCGACGTTTGGCAATTCCGCCGAAACGCCGGGGACTTTGTCGTCGTCGTTCCTCTGCGCAACCGACAGTTCGATTTTTCCGCGCAAGGTTTTTGCAGAAGGCGTGAGCGTGTGGCACTGCTTGCAGGTTTTTCGCCAGAGTAAATCTTCGGCCACCGCGGCGCGTTCCGTTACCCACTGTGCCGGAGTCAGAATGCGTACTGCTGGAGGCAATGTCTTGCGCGTCAGATCTCGCCCCGGATCGCCCTGCACGCGCACTTCGCTGGAGCGCGCGGAAATATATTCACGAAATGTTCTGACCAGAAATTCGTGTATAACCTCCGGCTTGTCGTGCGGAACGCCTACATCGAAGCGCTTGTCAAATGTCAGCAAGTGGCAAGCAGCGCAAGCATTCGCGAATTTCACCGGAGCCATTAACTCCCGTCCGGTCTCTGGTCTAGGAGGTTTCAGAGTTTCGGCGTGAACGGACAAAAATTCGTCGGCATCTTTGTAGCTGACGGTTGCGGTGCGGTACTTCGGGTCGGCAAAAGTCAAATCTGCTTCGGCAGCGGTTGAGCGATGGCAGTTGTCACATTCGAGCTGAACGTTGGGCCCGTTCGGGCCTCGGCGGATCGGCTTCATGTGAATGGCGTGATTCAGCTTGATCGTGCCAGGATCTTTCACAGCCATGCGCGCAACGGAACGCAACGCGGCAAATTCAGGATGCCCGTCTAGGAAGCTGCGGATGTGTGATGCATACGGAATGCCGCCGCCCCTCACCCGTAAGTCGGCGTGACATTCGGCGCAAGCTTGATTGCTGGCAGCGGCGATGTTTATGCGTCCGCGATGTTCGGCGTGACAAGTTGCACATGCCAGCGATTTCGTGGCGCTGGCGTGATGAACGGGGCCATCGTGACACTCGAGGCAAGCGTTGTCTGTCGCTTTCGCGGAAAATGTGCCAGCTTGTTGCACGTGGCACGCGGCGCATTCTTTTTCGAGGACAGCGTGCGCTTCCGACATTCGCCCGCTACTGTAAACCCTCGAATCCCTGGAAAGGGCGCGCTCAGCGATCCAGACCAGCGCGAGCAACGGTAACAGGAGGCCGAGCCAGAATTTCGCGCGCTTCAGCGGCGTCGGCCGCTTGAAATAATTGAGGTCGATGCGCTGCGCCAGTTTTTTCGTCGTGCGTGTGCGTGCCACGTTTTTCTCTTCTGCTAGTACCGCAGTGCAATCACCGCATGCACTGCACCGAGCAAAATCAATGCCAGCGAAAGCGGGATGTGTAGCAGCAGCCAACCGTGCAGCCAGTGATGCAAGCGTTCCTGGCGCATAAGCTGCCGCGCTTCGTCGCAAATGTCTTCCAGATCCGCAAGCGTAACGTGCGCCGCGGTCGGCAACAGCGTGCGCAGTCCGGCGAACGCGCTGCCCGCTTTCGCTGCATCACCAAGTCGTTGGCCGCGCAGTTTCGCCCGCTCGAGAAACGGACGCACCTCATTCATATAGAAACGCCGCAGCGGCGCGCTCTCTTCTTCACTCAACAAAACAATCTCAGGAGCCGCGGCCACAGCAGCGCTCGCCCCGGCGCTTACCGCGGCGGAAGTGCGCAGCGGAACGGCGGACGCCGAGATGCTCCTCAATGCAGTGAAGCCTCCCGCGCGCTGGCCCTCTTCGTTTGAACTCTTTGAGAGTCCCAAATTGCCGCAAATAGAGTCCATGGCGCGATCGGCCTCTTCACGAAGCAGTGTTCGAACGTGGCCGATTTCGTCGTAAATCGTTTCCAGCGGCACGTCCGCAGTCATCAAGCGCGGAATATAATGCTGCAACGCTGCGCCGAAAACGCCGCTCAACACTGTAATGATGAGCAGCCACATCAGCACTCGCGTGAGCGTTCCGCCGAAATGAAATCCACCGTGAAAAAGAATCATCGGTAAGGCAAGGAACCCGAGCCAAAGATGGCCGCGCATCCACGCTTGTGCGCGGCCGACTCGCCACGTCGGGACGCGTTTGCGCGCGCCGAGGAGCGCGGCAAATATCATGAACGCAAAGCCGACAATGCCAAACGCCAGTCCGACGGCGCTGCCGCCACGCGGGCCTAGCGGCGATTCGAATGAATAGACCGTGTACACGACCGCGCAAATCGCCAGGATTTCCGCTGAAACGAAGGCCCAGCCTCGTTGCGTCTTGTCGATTCTCATTTCGTGGAGCCCTGGCCGAGCATATCGGCGAAAAACGTGCGCGGGTCAACGCGATGCGCGGCGTCGTGCGGACAAGCATAAACGCAGCTTGGTTCTTTCAGGTGCGTGCAGAGATCGCACGAAGTCGCTTTTTGCTTGATCGCTGCTTTCTTGTGTCCGGCCCGCTCCGGATCGTCAACCATCACTTCGAATGGGTGCAAATTAATATTGCCGTAAGGGCAATTCTGCGCGCAGAGGCCGCATCCGATGCACCAATCTTCGATGATGACTTCGAGCGAATTGCGCCTTCGAATCGAGCCGACGGGGCAGCCGACCATGCAGAGCGGGTCGCGGCACTGCCGGCAACTCGTCGCCACAAGATATTGGTCGAATCTCAAGCCGTCGCGCACAAGACGCGTGATGCCGTCGTGTGCGTCGGCGCAGGCATTCACGCAGGCGTCGCAGCGCGTGCAATTCTGCAAATCCAGAATCAGCAAGCTCTGCGCTTCCATCAATCCTTGCGAGAGGAATTGATCGATGGGAACGTTGTGGACCATTTGCATGCGCTGCTGGTTCGCCGCGCGGCGTTCGGCGGCCACAGCTTCCAGGCCGGTTCGCACGCTGGGGAAACGCGCGACCATGTCGCGGAAATCTTCATCCGTGATTCGCACGAGTTCGACGTGATCCAGCGCCGCACATGTCGCGGTTCGAACGCCGCCGCCCAGCAAACCGATCTCGCCGAAGTAATCGCCGCGCGAAAGATAGGCGAGCACAAGTTCGCCGCCAGGATAATGTTCCGAAACTTTGACGAACCCAATTCGAACGAGATAGAAACTATCCGCTGGGGTGCCCTGCTGAACGATCACCTGGCCCGGAGCAAATCGGTGTAACTCGACACTTTCCTTCAAATGCGCGATGAATTCCGGCGAAAGATCCGCGAACATAGGGACGCCGCGAAGATGGTTCTCCAGCGCGCGCCGGCGATATGTCTGATCGAGCTGTGCGCGGAAAGTTTTGTTCTTAAGCATGATGTCGAGAACATTGCGCAGCATTTCGAACGCTACCACATCGGATTCCGCGATCACCGTGGCGGAGCGCGGGTAAAAATTCAAGCAGGTCATTTCGCCAAAAAGATCGCCTGGGCTGAGCTCCGCAACAGGATTACCGTAAGCGAGATCGACGGAAGCATCGATCGGAATGGTTCTATCGCGCGCTTCTTCCTCGCGCTTATCTTCTTCACGCGCGACGAGCGTGCTAGTCAGCCGCTTAAAGAAACCCTTCGCACCGCCTTGCGTTTTGACATGCGCGATAGGAGTCGAAATGGAAACTTTAGCCTGGCCTTCAAGAACGTAGAAAGCCGTGGATCCGAACTCGCCTTCGCGGCAGATGATTTCGCCTTTGCGGAACCGCCTCTTGATGATCGCCCCGCGATTCAATTCGAGAAAGGTTCCAGAGACGCCCTTGAAAACAGGAATCTGCAGGAGATCCTCGGCTTCGAATCCTTGCGCGTCCGGCCCGGCAGCGATCGCCGTGCCCACAACGCTTTTGTTGGTGAGCGCGCCGGTGGGGCAGGAAACCATGCACTCGCCGCAGGAAATACAGGTGGAATCGCCCATCGGCGAATTGAGATCGAAGGCGATGCCCGCGGCATAGCCTTTTCCCATGCGGCCAAGCACGAAATTGTTTTTGATTTCATCGCAGCCGCGGATGCAGCGGTCGCAGAGAATACAAGCGTCGTGGTCGACGGCGATGGCTAGGGAAGAATCATCTTTGCCGCGCGCGACCGTGCGCTTTGCGAAGCGCGGCTGTGAAGCGCCCGCCGCTTTCGCGAGCGTCTCCAATTCGCAATCGCCCGAATTCTGCTGGCGCGCGCAAGGCGAAGGATGATCGGACATCAAGAGTTCCAGGATCGTTTTGCGCGCAGCCAAAACCTTTTCCGAATTGGTGACCACCTTCATGCCGGGCTCGACGGGACGGACGCAGGAGGCGGCGAGCACGCGCGCGCCCGTATCCACAACGCACAGGCGGCACACGCCAACGGGAGTCTGGCTTTGCAAATGGCAAAGTGTGGGAATGTTGATGCCGTTCATCCGCGCGGCGTCGAAAATGCTCGTGCCCGCCGGGACACGGACTGATTGGCCATCAAGCGTGATGTCCACGAAGCCCGGAGGTGTAATTGCAGTCGTCATACTACGGACGGATTCCTACGCGTTGGGCCTCGCCCGCGCGCGATGCGGCGGTGAAGCAGATGCCGCTGGGACATTGGCTCTTCAACACGTGCGCATCGATCTCACCGCGAAAATGTTTCAGCACGGATTGAATAGGTGCCGGCACGATCTGGCCGAGACCGCAGATGGATGTAAGGCTCATGGCCTGCGAGAGTTCGTCGAGGAGCGCAAGATCGGCGCCGTATTGCGATTCGGGGACGCTGCCTTGCGTCCAGCGAACGATCATGTCCGCTATTTTCTGCGAGCCGACGCGGCAGGGAACACATTTGCCGCAGGACTCGTTGCGATAGAAGCGCACGGCATTCAACGCCATGTCCAGCATACAAGTAGTGTCGTCACACACAACGATGGCGCCGGAGCC
>WNFD01005814.1_pt1 | contig 13519 bp, 10 predicted proteins | sample 5400491 | NCBI WGS metagenome assembly WNFD01 (sample SAMN13153343, study PRJNA577476) | soil metagenome | isolation source: 120 cm saprolite under Douglas fir tree site 2 hole 2 replicate 2 | place: USA:California | collected 2015-04-18 | reverse complement strand
CGAAGCATTCCTTGTTTCCGCCCCCGAACAGGGTTAGCAACCCCTTTTCGGCGGCAGGAGTGCTCCCCGATATAGTCACGTCGAGAACCTCAACTCCACGCTCTGAACCCAGTCTTGAGAGTTCCTGCGAGGTCTCGGGATATACCGTGCTCAGGTCGATGACCCTCGAGCCGCGACGCGCATTGGCGAAAACACCGTCAGGTCCTCTATAAATGTCCAGAACAGCTTCATCGCTTGGTAGGCAAGACAACACGACGTTGCAACTGGAGGAAAGTTCCGCAACGCTCTTTGCGACGTTGCCGCCATATTGAATTAGTTCCTGTGTCTTACTGTGGTCCCGGTCGTACGCTGTCAGCTTGAAGCCGGATTCAAGCAACCTCCGCGCGATCGGCCGGCCCATATAGCCGATCCCGACAAATCCAAGCCTACTGTTTTCCTGCGTGATTGGCTTCATGGCGAATCGCCCTTAGCATGAGCCACGATTTCGATTTCAACTTCCGCATCGGTTAAAAGCACGCGTTGTACCGTTTCGCGAAGGGAGCCGAATGTTCATGCAAGATGTTGGCAGCAAGGAGAATACGGAGTTAAGTAGGGAGGACTTAAGCCTTAGCTGGCGGGAGTTGACTGTCGAATCCCTTGGACACTGTCAGTCTATTGGAAATTGGGTGTTTTTTTCGGCGATGGTTCGCAAGAAATGAAGAACCCAAGTCTATTCTTCCTCGATTGCTTCTAAAGGACTGCTGGGGACGGGGACTCAAATGCCGTCCCCTTCCCCAGACCCTTTCTCCTGCTAGGAGATGCAAGAACGCTTTTACGAAAGCGGAAACTGTGTCCAAAAAAACTGTGCCATCTTAGGGGTTCACCCCACGAAGTTGGGTCCAACTTGGGTCCAGATACTGACAACTTAGGTCCAAAACCGTGTACTATGACGCGGAACAAAGCTAGACGGACCAGTTAGATAGCGTTCCTACCGCTGCCTTGGGCGCAGGAGGCCCCCGGTTCAAATCCGGGCGCCCCGACCACTTACTCCTGTGTTTTCAATAAACTTTTGCTCAAGGTTCAGGACAGCCAGTCTTGTCCAGTTCCCGCAATTTTCTGATGGCATCCGCGTTTCTCTTTTCCGAGGCCACGAGCAACAGGACACGAGCCTGGTTGCAATTCACCGGTACCCCGTCACCATGTATGTAAAGATGTATTTCCCGCCTGAACGGAGGCCCAGAGCTGCTGTGGCGTAACTGCGATCTTCTTTGAGCTCTTCGTACTATCAGAGCGAGTTTGCACTGATGCTACTGTTATCTGACCTCCAGAGGGCCACCGCGGTGATCGCGGCCGAGGTTGCGTTGGCGCCAATCCAAAGGGATCATCAGGGTGGGGGCCTGATTGCCCGGATCGCCGCGCATTCCCAGCTGCGGAGGCGGGCAAAGGAGCGCGCGCCGCTTCTGATGAGGGGACCGTTTCCGGCGAACCGGGCTGCGCATCGGGTTTTCCGACGTTTGTTGGACTAGGCGTCGCCTGTGACGCGGGGGCTTGCTTGCGATCGCCGGAGTATTTGAAGGCAGGCACAGCCACAACGGCGGAAAGCAGGATTCCCAGCAGCACCCCAAGAATGAATCGGCGCCGAGTCGCGGTAAGGAAACGCTCCAGGGGAACCAGGCGCGCGGCGTAAAAAGAAGGGCGCGATGCGGGGACTTCCGATTCGGAGGTCTCAGGAGCAATGTCATCGTGTGAAGGAAGCGCGTTCGAAAACTGTTCATTGGATAATGCAGTCATCGAAGCACTTGGCTCTCTAGTCTGTACGTTGGAAATTTCAAATGTCGGCGTTACAGGAGGGTCCGGCTGACGCACAGGACTTTCGGCCGCCGAGACTTGCTTGACCCACGCGCCAATCCGTTCGCGATCCTGCGGCCTAAGCTTCAGGAATTTCAGACCCCCGACCTTTTGCGCTGCATCGGTCCACGCAACTTCACCAAACGCTTCGATTCGCTCCCGGAGATTCGATGAAAACCAGAAGTACACCGGACCGTTCTGGGGGATGGGAGAGAACACTTCAAAACTGAGGCCGCCCTCGGAAGCGTTCAATACCCTTCCACCGTCATCCCGCCCGATTTGAATGAAAACAAATTCCTCGACAGGCTTTCTTTTTTGTTGGCGACGATCCCACATCATGGTTTTCGAAGGTGTTTTCAAATTTTCGGCATGCTCTTCAGCGGGAGGGAGGACTGAAGAATTGCCGAATCAGCAAGCCCAGGACCAGGTTCAGGCGAAGCCAGCAGCCTTCGCGGCGTCTATCATACTTAGAATCAGGATTCTTGCAAATGGTTTCACGTCAAGCCTAAATATTTTCGATGCCTTTCAAAATTCGCCTAAAACTAGACCAAATGTCATTTCTTGCAATTCTTAAGGTCCGATGTGGGGACCCCTTTGACCGCGCTACCTGGGCGAGTGCCTTCTAACGTCAACCGCGATGCAACTTACACAAGGCAGTCCGTGTTTTATTTCTGAGAGGCTATGAATGTCCCCTGAATCTTGCTATTCTGGTTCTTCCACCAGCCTACGCAGTCTCTATACGTGTCCTCAAAAAGGCAGCTAAACATGGATGCCGAGAAACTCCGGGGCGCCCGTGACAAACTGACGCGCGTCTTTCGCTATCTAGAAGCACTCAACCAGCATCGCAATCCTGCTAAACGGCAGATTCGCGAGCAGCTCTGGAATCTGTGGCTGCACGACCTTCCTGATCATCCGTCCATCAAACGAGGCGGGGTCAAATCCAGGGCCTCGAAAGCCGCAAGCTCCGAAGGCCAGAATGGAGAGACCGGCGGCGCAAGTTTTGTTCTAAAGGTCCAGCGGCCCTCGCTGACGCCTCCCCCCACACCTCCTCCGGAGATTGCGGAGTGGCTAGAAGCGGGTTGGGATGACCCTTCCAATGGGATCTCCGTCCTCGACTCCCGGCCGGATCCCGAGAAACACAATGAATATCGAGATGCGAGATTCGCCGACAGCGGCGCAAGACCCGTGGCGTTTCAGCGCTGGAAGGCTGTGCGCGATGAATGGGCAAAAAATGAGATGCCCGCTCGGGCCTGCATGAAAATCTTCGAAACGCTATACGCGCTCTACGGCCGCATCGATCGCGAGGCTGAACGCGTCGAGCTTGTTTTGGGGGACGGCATTTTGAGCTGGAGCCGCACCGAAGGCGGCATCTATCACCCCATACTCCTCCAGCGCCTTCAGCTGCAGTTCAACGCTGCGGTCCCTGAGTTCACGCTCTCGGAAGCCGACCATCCTGCCGAGCTTTACTCCGCATTGTTTCAATCGATGACCGACGTGGACGGGCGCGCCATCGGACGCTGCCGCGAAGAACTGGAACGAGAAGGATTTCATCCTCTGTTTAATGGCACCGCTTCGGAATTCTTGAAACGCCTGGTCGTGCAACTCTCGCCGCGCGGAGAATTCATCGAGGACGGCGCACCGGACGGGGAACAAAATGATCCTCGCATCGGCCGCGACCCGGTTGTATTTTTGCGTGCCCGTACGCTGGGATTCGCGGCGGCAATCGAAGGAATCCTTGCGGATCTCCGGACGCGCGAAGACTTGCCGTGGTCCCTTCTGAACATTGTTGGTGAAGAATCTCCAATTTCTGATACGGGAGAAGCAGACCAGTCGGAGGGCGACAATGGTCAGACTGATACTGACGTCCTCTTGAGCAAGCCTGCAAATCCTGAGCAAATACGAATTGCGAGGCAGCTGGAAGAACACGGTGGAGTGCTCGTGCAAGGCCCGCCAGGAACAGGCAAGACCCACACTATCGGCAACCTCGTCGGGCATTTGCTTGCGCATGGCAAGAGTGTTCTGGTCACGAGTCACACAACGAAAGCCTTGCGCATGGTGCGGCATCACATCGTGCCTGAACTGCGTCCCCTGTGTGTCAGCGTGCTCGAAAGCGACCTGGACAGCCGCAAACAATTAGAGAGCGCAGTCGGTTCGATCGCTGAGCGTTTTTCCCGCGTCGACTCCGGCTTGCTTGAGTCGGAAGCAAAAAAATTAGAAGCTCAACGCTTCGATCTGCTCAAAAAGTTGGATGAAATTCGGAATCAGCTCAGCGAAGCTCGCGCGGATGAGTATCGTGACATCGCTTTAGGCGGAAAATCCTGGGCCCCCGCCGACGCTGCCCGCAAAGCGGCGCGGGAAAAAGACACTTGCAGTTGGATTCCCGGACCTGTCGCGGCCGTAGCCCCTTTGCCACTTTCGCCAGGTGAACTGGCTGACCTTTACCGCACGAACGCTTCTGTCACCCGCGAAGACGAAAACGAGCTCTCCGGCCATTTACCTGAGCTGCATGATCTTCCTGGCCCTGAAGAGTTCGACTCCGTCGTAAATGAAAAGAATCGTCTTGGCATGGAGGATTTGGACTATCGCTCCGATCTATGGCAATCCCAGGCTCCTCAAGGTTCGGCCGACGAACTACAAACTCTCATGGTCAATTTGGCGCAAGCTGTCGAGCCTCTTTCCGGCAGGGACAAATGGAAGCTGGCTGCGGTTTACGCAGGAAAGTATGGCGACGTGTACCGCCAGCCTTGGGACCAATTGGTCGGCTTTGTTCGCCGCGTTCATCGCGAAGCTGCAAACACGCAAGAATCGCTTGTCAAATTTGGCCCGCAAATCTTTGGCGATTCCTCGCTCGAGGATCAGGAACACGCGGCAAGCGAAATCCTGAGCCATCTCGAAAATGGCGGCAAACTTGGTTCTTTCACGCTCCTCACGCACAAGTCTTGGAGCCAATTCATAGAGCAAACGAAAGTCAATAACGCACACCCTCGTCTTCCCGAACACTTTCATGCGCTGCGTCAACTCGCACGGCTCAAGAGCCTCCGCAAGGATCTCGCCTCGCGCTGGGATCGCCAAGTGGCCGCTCTCGGGACTCCTCATTCAAGCGAAATGGGTGAGGAAATCGAAAAAACGCTGATACAGTTCTGCGACCCCATTGAAGACTGCCTGGGATGGCATGAGCACACCTGGCTCCCTCTGCAGCAGCAACTCGAAGATCTCGGCTTCCGCTGGGAGAAATTCCTCAGTGAGCAGCCGGCAGTCGTGGGTTCCGACGGCGAGCTGATTAGGATCGGGCTAGCCGTGACCGATTCTCTTTCTCCTATCCTGGAGTCGCGCTTCAAGGAGCTGAGGTTGATGCAATTGAGTGAGGAAGTACGCGAGCTGAAGAACCGGCTCAAACTTGCCGCTCGCCTCGCCAAATCGTCCAAGGTGGTCGCTCAGCTCGTCAAAGCGGTAAAAGATGAAGACTCGAGCGAGTACAGGAGCGCTTACGAGCGTCTCCTCGAACTCAAGAGCCGTCAGGCCGATCTCGATCTTCGGCGCACTCTGCTGGCCAAGTTGGAGACCGCCGCCCCCGCCTGGGCCGGCGCGATTCGCAATCGCACTGGCGTGCACGGCCGGGGTGAACCACCTCGGGATCCCGGTGCTGCTTGGACCTGGCGCCAGCTCAACGATGAACTCGATCGCCGGGCCAGCGTTTCACTCGAAGCCCTGCAAGTTAAGGGCGAGAAACTCCGCGAGCAGTTGCGCCGTGCCACCGTAGAACTCATCGACAAGCGCGCTTGGTCCGCGCAAGCGCGCCGCACGTCTCCTCGCCAGCGTCAGGCACTTGTCGGCTGGCTCGACACCATTCGTCGCATCGGCAAAGGCCACGGCGTGCGGGTCGCTCTGCTGCGCGCTGAAGCAGCCCGCAAAATGAGCGAGTGCCGCAGCGCTGTTCCCGTTTGGGTCATGCCGCTGTCACGGGTTGTCGAAAATTTTGATCCCCGTGCAACTCGCTTTGATGTCGTCATTATCGATGAAGCCAGCCAGAGCGATGTTATGGCCCTTGTCGCGCTGTATTTGGGCAAGACCGTACTGGTCGTCGGAGACCACGAACAGGTCAGTCCTTCTGCCGTCGGCCAGGATCTCGGCATCATCCAGAACCTTATATTCCAATATCTCCCCGGCATTCCCAACGCTGATCTCTACGACGGTCAAATCTCCATCTACGATCTGGCGCGGCAATCGTTCGGCGGCACAACCTGCTTGGTCGAGCATTTCCGCTGCGTGCCAGAAATCATTCAGTTTAGTAATCTGATTTCCTACGATTGGCGCATCAAACCCTTGCGGGACGCCAGTCGGGTCCAGCTCCGTCCACACACCGTCGCGTATCGCGTTTCCGGCTCCAGCCGTGACGGCCGGGTCAACCGCCAGGAGGCGCTCGCGGTAGCCTCGCTGGTCGCGGCCGCGATCGAGCAGCCTGAATACCGGAAAAATGACGCCGGCCAACCGCTCACCTTCGGAGTTGTTTCTCTGGTAGGCGACGAACAGGCGATTGAAATTGATAATCTCCTTCGCAAGCACATCTCACCTGACCGATACGAGCAACGCCGCATTCTGTGCGGGAACGCCGCGCAGTTCCAAGGCGACGAGCGCGACATCATCTTTATCTCTCTCGTCGACACCGCCCAGCGCGGCCCCCTGTCGCTCCGCGACCAGGAATTGTTCAAGCAGCGTTTCAACGTGGCCGCCAGCCGAGCCCGGGACCAGATGTGGATCGTGCATTCTCTCAGCCCCCGCGACGACCTCAAGCCTGACGATCTTCGCCGACAGCTCATTGAGCACGCGCAGGACCCCAGCCGCCTCATGCGCGCCCTGGAAGAAAAAGAGAAGCGAACCCAGTCAACTTTCGAACGTGAGGTCATGACTCGTCTCGCAACCGCTGGTTATCAGGTTGCTTCGCAGTGGCGAGTCGGCTCTTTTCGAATCGACCTGGTGGTCGAAGGCGACGACAAGCGTCTCGCCATCGAATGCGACGGCGACCGCTATCATCCGCTGGAAAGCCTCGCCGAGGATATGGAGCGCCAATCTGTTCTGGAACGCATGGGCTGGATCTTCACGCGCATCCGAGCCACGGAGTTTTTCCGCAATCCTGATCGCGCCATGAAGCCTATTCTTGAAAAATTGGAGCTCCTGCAAATCTTTCCGAAGAGCACCAAGCCGGTCGGACCCGGTAAACAGCTGGGATCCACGGATTTAGTTGACCGCCTCATACGCCGCGCCGAAGAGTTGCGCAGTTCCTGGACCGGCCGAGAGGCAACCGAATCTCGTCCTCAGACTTCACAGCATTCGGCAAAGCAAGCAGCACTTTCCTGAGATTCAGTTTGTCGGCGGGTTACGTGCAACGGTACCATTCGCTTGCTTATTCATCAGAAGAAATGCTGCTTTGCATCCGTTTTGTTTATGCTAGAATCCGGCCGTTGAGCCGCTACTCGCCAGAAAGGGGGCTCTCAAAAATGCATCGGTTCCCAATTCCCTCAACGGAAATTACGCAGGTAGGCTACCAGGAAGATTCGGAGACGCTCGAGATTCAATTCGTGAAAGGCGGGGTCTATCAGTTTTTCAATGTTCCCCCCACTGTGTTTGATGAATTCATGAGCGCCCCCTCCAAAGAGGGATATTATCACTCGAAAATTGGCGAGCGCTTCCCTTGCTCTCGTGTCTCGTGATCGCGATTTGGTTTTGCTAGACGCTCGCTGGGAAGGAACGCGAGGGCAGTCTTTCCTGGGCATCTAGTGGTTGGCTCAACTGGGTTTCCGCCGCGGGAACCGGGCCTGCGCTGAATGTTTTGGGGTTCGCTTCGTGGGACGTCCACAGAGCAGGGGCGCTCGCAACTCTCACTCAAACAACTTGTTCAGCAGTTCTCCAGATCCCGCTTTTTTCCGTAGCGAAGCGCCATTCCCACCCCCAAGGTCATGAATCCGATTGGCGGGACTACCAGCACGAGAACCCCTTTGCTGATGGCCCTCTGCCCTTCCTTGGAGGTTGCCGCAGCGGAATTTCGGCACATGGCGCAACCCTGGCTGAATGCAGGCGTGGCCCACAGAAAGAACATGAATACCAGAAATACGGAACGAACTCTCATTTCACTCCCAGATACAGTATCCGAAAAGCGTCCGGAAAGAAAAAGATCGTCATCAAAATCAAACAGGCGACCACTGAACACATGGTAAGCCACTTCATCCTCGATACTTCATATTTTAAGTGCATGAAGTAGCCGATGATCAGCGCAGCCTTGACGAACGACAAGCCAAGCAATATGGTCAACATCTTCAAGGGCCGCAGATTCTGATAGGTCAGAAAGACTTCGATGGCGGTCATCACCAGGAGCGCGCCCCAAACCCAGAAGAACAGCCCCTTACCATGATGTCGGTGCTGTTCGGCAACCCGCTCCGCGATAGCTACTTGAATCGTATCCATATCCCTCCGGCTCCTAGAGAATCTTGGCGGACATCAGATAAACCAAGGGAAAGATGAACATCCACACGAGGTCCACGAAATGCCAGTACAGACCTGCAACTTCCACGTCGGACGAGTCGTATACCTTGGGCTTCAGCCACAGAATGATGCCGCACACGATGGCCGCGAGTAATAGGACGTGCGCACCATAGTGGAACGGGCTATAGGCCGGTGTTGCCCACCAAGCAACCAGCCAGAGGACCAGCAGGATAGGAATGAACTTGCGCCGCAGCGCGACCACGCCGAGGTAAATCACTCCCAGCGTCACGTGCAGCATGTGCATTCCCGTCAGCCCAAAAAAAGTCGCGGCAAACTGCGGGACGTTCTTGCTAACGTTGGCGAATTCGCTGACGGCCTCGTGACCGGGAACTGCGGGGAACATCGGGAGAGTCAGGCCCTCGGCGATCAACTTAGTCCATTCGCGCCCGTGAAGAACGATGAAACCTGTGCCGCAAAGCATGGTGGCCAGCAACCAAAGCACCTGTGCTTTGGCATCGCGGTGTACGGACGCTCTTACGGCGAGCACCATGGTTAATGAGCTGGTGAGGAGAAACGCCGTCATGATGGTGGCGTTGATGATGCTTTCTGAATGGAACGGCGTTGGCCAGCCTGTAGTCGATATGCGCCCGTAGCTATAAGCGTAGAGCAGTGCTCCAAACGTCAGCGAATCGGAGAGCAGGAACAGCCACATCCCGACTTTCTTGGAGTACGTGCCAAACAACGACGGTTCATAGACCGACGGGATGTCGTGCACTGCGGAATCAGCCATGCGTTCGGCCTCCTGGTCAGAAACGTACGGTTAACTGGCAAACTCCAGCAAACACAAAATGTAAATCCACAGCCCGGCCATGAAATGCCAGTACCAGGCGGTCACATCCACCACAATGCTCCGCGTCGCCACGGGGCGGCCCAAAAGCGATGCAATGCCCGCGATAAACAACGCGAGCACGCCGCCCATCAAGTGAATGGCATGCGTGCCGGTCAGCAGATAAACAAACGAGCTGCTGGGCGTCGTAGCTACATAGAAGCCATTCGCTGCCAGTTGCCGCCACGCGGTCCACTGTCCGAAAAGAAAAACGAGACCAAGCACGAGCGTCATGGATAACCAGGGAATTCTCGTCTGGTCGCCTGCGGATACTCCCGGCACGGATATTTCTGATGCGAGAGTTACTTGCCCCTTAGTCTGCCGGCGCGCCATCTCCATGAACAAGCTGCTTAAGATCAGAACAGCAGTATTGATTAACAGCAGCCTGGGAAGGGTTACTGGAATCCAATCGCGGACCAACTGATTGGTCCGCGGATCGATAGTCGGGAGTCCCTGACGCACGATGTAAGCGCTGCTGAAGGAGACAAACAACATGAGAACCGGCGTCAGCGCAACAAGCAGGCCAAGACGTGCCCGGCGCAGTCGCGTGGCGTAATCCGGCAATCCCGGACGGGCATCGCCCAGCAAGATTCTGGGGTCGTCTACTGTCGCGGTTGTGGAGAAGCTTGCCATAAGATAATCAGTGTGCCGGCTCGATTTCCGGATCGCTCTGCATCACGTAATCGCGCGGCGCGCCGGGCACGCTGTATTCATAAGGACCATTGTGGACGACCGGTGTCTTCCCGCCGAAATTGTCATGTGGCGGCGGGGTCGCGGTGGTCCACTCGAGCGTCGTCGCTTCCCACGGATTGTCGCTAGCCTTCTTTCCCTTGAACATGCTCCAGAAGAGATTCACCACGAAAATCACCTGACCCGCGATGGTGATAAACGCCGCATAAGTAATGAACTTCTGCAGCGGAACCAGGCCGTGGAGATAATTCACCTCGGTGAGCTGCGAGTAGCGCCGCGGCATCCCCGCCATCCCGAGATAATGCATGGGCATGAAAATCGCGTAAGTGCCGATGAAACTAAACCAGAAGTGCCAGCGTGCCATCGATTCGTTCATCATGCGTCCGAACATCTTCGGGAACCAATAATAGGTTGCGGCAAAAATTCCGAAGATGGACGCTACGCCCATGATGAGGTGAAAGTGGGCCGGCACGAAATACGTGTCGTGCAACTGAATGTCAAGCAGGGGCTGCGCGAGGAACGGGCCGCTGATCCCGCCGGAAACGAACAGTGAAACGAATCCGATGGCAAACAGCATCGGTGAAGCAAAGCGGATCTTTCCACGCATGAGCGTACCGAGCCAGTTAAAAGTTTTTATCGCCGAAGGCACACCGATGGCCATGGTCATGATCGAGAACGCGAACGCGGTATACGGGCTCATGCCGCTCATGAACATGTGATGGCCCCAGACCATGAAGCCCAGGAACCCAATCGCCAGGATGGCATACACCATGGCCTTGTACCCGAAGATCGGTTTGCGCGAGAACACGGACAGCAGCTGCGAGCACATCCCCATGGCCGGTAAGATGGCGATGTACACCTCCGGGTGGCCGAAGAACCAGAACAAGTGTTGCCACAAAAGCGGCGAGCCGCCCTTATGACCAGTGAGCTGGCCGTTGATGGTGACTAGCGGCACGAAAAAGCTGGTACCGAGGTTGCGGTCCATCAACAGGAGAATCCCGGCAGAGAGCAGCACGCCGAACGCAAGCAGCCCCAGGATCGCCGTGACGAACCACGCCCAGCAGGTCAGCGGCATCCGCATCATGGTCATGCCCTTGGCGCGCATATCCAGCGTCGTGGTGATGAAGTTCAGCGCGCCCATCAGCGCACCGATGCAGAAAATGGCGATACTGATGATCCACAAATCCGCGCCGAGCCCCTCACCCGGTCCAGCCGACTGCAGAGCGCTCAGCGGCGCGTAGCCGGTCCAGCCGTGCAGTGGCGCGCCTCCGGCGACGAAGAAGGCCGCGATCATTACGATGAAAGCAAGAAAAGTTGTCCAGAACGAAAGCATGTTCAGCACCGGGAAAGCCATGTCTGGCGCGCCGATTTGAATGGGCAGGAAGTAATTGCCAAAGCCACCTTGTGGAGCAGTGGTTAGCACGAAGAACACCATGATGGTGCCGTGCATGGTCACCAGCGTGAGATACGTCTCCGGCTTAATGTCGCCCAGCAGTGGCAAGGTCGCCGTGGGCCAGATCAAATGGATGCGCATGAGCAGCGAGAGAAACATGCCGACAAACACCGCGGCCAACGCGAGGAAGTAATACTGTAGGCCGATGACTTTGTGGTCTAAACTAAAAACCCATTTGCGAATGAACCCCTGGGGGGCTTCGTGCGCGTGAGATTCCTGGGCAGCGAATTCGTGACTAGCCATGTTATTGCTTCTCGGCCTCCCGTGCCGCCAACCATTTATCGAACTCTTCCTGACTCACGACCTTTAACATGCCGTGCATCTTGTAATGACCGAGCCCGCAAAGCTCGGCGCAGAGAATTTCATAGTCTCCCGTTTGTATCGGCGTGAAGTGCATGTGGATCGCAAGGCCGGGCACCGCGTCCTGCTTGAAGCGCATGCTGGGAATAAAGAAGCTGTGGATGACGTCGTGAGCGCGCAAAATCACTTCAATTTCACGGTTTACCGGAACCACCATTGTTCCCGTCACGACATCGTCTTTGGACGCCGGGTCTTTGGTGTCCAGACCCAGCGCTGCTTCGCCGCCGGCCGAGGCATCTTCAAGCTCCGGGTTCGTTGCACCAAACTTGCCGTCCGGCCCGGGATAACGGAAATACCACGCAAATTGCATTCCCGTTACTTCCACGCGAACGGCCCCGGCCCCCGCAGGATCGAATCGTTCAGCCGCCCAGAGCGTATAGGTCGCCAAATTCAGCCCGACAAACAAGACCGTCGTGAGCAAGGTCCAAACGATTTCCAATTTCGTGTTGCCGTGCGAATAGTGCGCCTTGGAAGAGGAAGCACCTCGCTCGCGGTAGATCCACACCAGCGCTCCCAAGGAGAGTTGCGCCGCAACGAAAACAATGCCCATGAGAATATACGTCGTCGTGAAGTGATGATCGATGCCAGCGGCCGCAGCGGAGGCTCCCACTGGCAGCCACCATGTCTTGGCCACGAAAAAATACGTGCTCACCAAGGTGATCAGCCAAATGATGATCAGAAGAATGAGGCCCATGCAGCGCGCCCCCCGGTTGGATTCTCGGCCTTCCCCACTAAGGCCCTGCTCGAATTCCCTGCGATCAGAAGTGGGGATACAAACCGGGGCGAATATATCACAGCTTTTTCTCAGCGCAAGCGGGTTCTTGCATCTATTATTTTTTCTCTATGAGACAGTTTTCGGAAAGCGCCCTAAACCATTTCCGGGCAACAACGTAAAGACGCATTGACGAATTTTTTTGTTTTGAGTAATATCCGTTTCGTTTCTGGGGGGTCCAGCGAAATGTTGAGGACCTCGCGATGTTTTCGTATCAAACTTTTCCAATTCGTCGGGCCTCGGGCGCTGCCAGCGATCGCGCTCTTTCCCTATAGTCTTTTCAGTTCATTCAAAAGAAACCTCGCGCTCTGGGGACACGCGGCTCCCCTCGCTTCGGACCATTTGAAATCATTCCTGAAACGATCCGTAAATCAGGACCATTCTATTTTCGGCAAGAACCAGCTCGCGGTCGGCGGGCCCATAACGTAAAGCGGGAACGGGCGGCGCTTTCGGGAGCCGCCGGTTATTTTCGAGGACCAGGAATCCAGGAGGTATCGCATGGCGGGCCCGGAAACTGATTCGGCCAAACCAAAGCCGGAAGCGGCGAAGTCTTCCGCTGCCGGTGGCGCAGATGCAACCAAATATGTTGGTACGCCTGCAGTCGGTACATCTAAAGCAGCGGCTGCTGCCGGTTTGGCGACCGTCGGTCCCGAACCCAGTGAAATGAACAAGCAGCGCCGACGGCTGGTATGGGTTGCCGTCACTGGTTTCCTGGGCGCGTGGTTCATCGCCTTTCTTCGTTTTTTTCTTCCCCGCACGCTCTTCGAACCTCCCACCATCTTCAAGATCGGCTACGCCTCCGATTACGCCCTCGGCGTAGATACCAAGTGGCAGCAGAAATATCGCATCTGGGTGGACCGCACGCCGGATCGCGTGTTCGTCATTTACGCGCGCTGCACTCACTTGGGCTGCACTCCCGATTGGAAGGCTGGCGAAAACAAGTTCAAGTGCCCATGCCACGGCAGCGGCTACGACAGCGAAGGTGTCAACTTTGAAGGGCCCGCGCCGCGGCCCATGGATCGCGCGCACGTGGAATTGGCTCCCGATGGTCAGA
>WNFD01005314.1_pt1 | contig 13520 bp, 9 predicted proteins | sample 5400491 | NCBI WGS metagenome assembly WNFD01 (sample SAMN13153343, study PRJNA577476) | soil metagenome | isolation source: 120 cm saprolite under Douglas fir tree site 2 hole 2 replicate 2 | place: USA:California | collected 2015-04-18 | reverse complement strand
ATGGGGTGCCGACGAGTTCGATCTACAGCTATGAGGATATGGACCGCATGCGGGAGAACAAGGCGATCGATGCGGTGTATGTCGCGCTGCCGAACAGCATGCATGCGGAGTACACGATACGCTCGGCGAAGGCGGGCAAGCATGTGATCTGCGAGAAGCCGATGTGCGTCTCAGTGAGCGAGGCGGAGGCGATGATTGCGGCGTGCAATGCGGCGAATGTGAAGCTGATGATCGCCTACCGGCTGCACTATGAGCCGACGACGCTGAAGGCGATCAAGATGATTCGCGATGGCGTGCTGGGGAAGGTGCAGGCTATCGATAGCGCGAATGGTTTTAATATCGCTGCGGGAGAGTGGCGGGCGACGAAGAAGCTGGGTGGGGGTGGGCCATTGATGGATGTGGGGATCTATTCGCTGAATGCTACGCGGTATCTGACGGGTGAGGAGCCGGAGAAGTTTACGGCGGTGGTTTCGACGATCGACCATGATGGGCGGTTCGATACTGTCGAAGAGAATACCTCCTGGACGATGCGGTTCCCTTCCGGGATTGTGGCGAGTTGCAGCACGACTTATGGAGCTTCGATGCAGGGGTACTACAAAGTTTTTGGGTCGAAGGGGTGGCTGGAGGTGGGGCGAGTTATACGGCGGGCGGCAGGGGGACTCCGGCTACGAATGTGGATGAGACGAATCCGGAGTTGGACCCGAAGCAGTTTGAGCGGCAGGCGGATCACTTTACGGAGTGCATTCTCGAGAACAAGACGCCGAAGACCCCCGGCGAGGAGGGTCTGCGGGATATGCAGCATATTCAGTCGATCTACAAAGCTGCGGGGATTAGCTTCGGCTGAGGCTATGGTGTTATGCGGGTGCCGGGGCGGATCTGCTCAGGGGCTCGCAGTTTGGTGTTGGGGAGGGTGGTGGAGAGCTTGACGCGGACGAGGTTGGTGCCGCCGGGGGCTGTGAAGGTGGCGACATAGGTTTCGGCGATAGAGTCTTTGAACTGCTTGAGGAAGGGGGCGAGGGAGACTGGGTTGCCGGTTCCCTGTGTGTAACAGCGGCCCCCGGTGGCTTCGGCTACCTGCGAGAGATAGCTCTGGCCGCTGAAGCTGGCGGCTCCACCACGGAAGCCTGAGTCGCCGTAGTAGATGGAGTAGACGGCGATGCCGGCGCGCTGGGCGTCACGGACGGCGGAGTCCACGTAGGGGCTGTTCTGGTTCATGGGGCTGACGCTGCCGTTGTAGGGGTCGACGCCGTTGGTAAGCATCATGACGAAACGGGCCTTGTGGGTTGTCTCTTCACTGGATGAGGCTGGCCACTTTTTGGCGAAGTCGGAGAGGCAGAAGTAGGGACTGGCGCTGGCTGCGGGGGTGCCGAGGGGGATGCGTACGGCTTTGACCGCGGCGGCGTAGTCGGTGGTGAAGTCCTGCGCGGGGACGACGCGGCCGTTCTGCATGTAGCCGACGAAGATCTCGGTTCCGGCGGGGAGGCTTTGGATGAAAGAGCGGATGTCGCCGAGCTGGCGGCCGAAACCGGTGCGGAGGCCGTCGTCGATGAGCAGGGCGACCTGGGCTCCGGTGGGTGGGATGGGTGCGACGCTGGTGAGGGCGGTGTCGCGGTTGTTGAGCTTGAGGGTGAGGTTTTGCTGGGTGGGGGTCTGGTGAGATTTTGAGTCGATGGCTACGAGGGTTTGGGTTGGGGTGGGGCCCTCTTGTTGGGCGGGGGCAAGGGTTGCGGTGAGGAGGGTTAGGGCCAGGAGGTATTTCGTCATTCTCTTTTACTCTTTCCTTTCAAATGTTAGACGTTAGCGCGCGATGAAGAGGGTCTGTACCCTCCCCCCCTCCCCCGGTTATGGTCATTAAGTCTCTGTTTTCAATCGTTTGCGATTGACTGGTGGACGCAAAGTCTTCATTCTAAATATGTTATTTGTAAAGTATTCATTGCAAATGGGTTACATGCAAAGTATTCATTCTAAATGGTTTAGTTAAAAAGAAAGGCCCCGGTTTTTTGGCCGGGGCTTTTTCTACTTGTCTTCTATTGTAGCGGTTTGAGGGAAACTAATATGCCACGTGGATCTTATTGAATGGAAATGGTTTAGGTGTTTTGGGGGCTTGACAAGAAAATTAGCTAGCAAAAACCGTTTTGGGGCCTCAAGCAGGAAAGGCATTCGGGTCGCTTCGCTCCCCTCGAAAATGCGGGGATTCTTCGCTGCGCTCAGAATGACGACGTAAAACTGACAACTGCAACAGCAAGTGTCGGCGGGTTCAGGGCGTCGTTCCCACCCATCGCGGTGAGACTGCGATGGATGGGGCACCCGAGCGGTTGTGGCTGGTTTAGGAAGAACAAAGGCAACAGCGGCAACAAGAACAAAAGCAACCGCAGGTCCTTCGACTCCGTCACTCGCAAAGTGCGCGAGTGACTTCGCTCAGGATGACACTTCTTGGGGTTGGTTGAGAGGAGAAAAGCAACGGCAAGAGCAGAAGCAGATCCCTACGGGATGACAAACAAAAGGCGGTCGACCGGCGACCGCCTGGTTGGTTTAGTCACCGCCGATTCTTACCTTGAGGCCGGCGCGGATGGTGAAGGGCAGGCCAGGGTAGCCAATGGGGCCGATGTGCTGCTGCCCGAGAAGATTGCCCAGCTCGGTGAACGCGGTGACGCGGTGGGTGACGGCGTAGGTGCCGTTGAGATCGAGCTTGGCGTAGCCGAAGTCGAGGTTTCTGTTGGGGAGGAGGAGGGTGTTGTCTCCGTTGAAGTCGTTGAAGGACTGGAAGGTGGAGTCGTCGCTGCGGCTGGCGAGCGCTCCCTTGAAGGCGGCGGTGAACTTGGTTCCGGTGTACTGGGCGGCGAAGAAGCCGGTGTGGGGCGGGCGGCGGAAGGGGCGCGCGCCGATGAGGGGCGAGGTGGCTCCGATGGCGATGCCGGGGAGGTTGGGGTTGGTGGTGGCGGTGCCGGCGGCGATGGCGTCGGAGGAGAAGGACTGGGTGACGGTTGAGGCAAGATAGGTGTAGCCGCCGCGCAGGAAGAGGCGGGAGAGGACCTGGTACTGGAGCTCGGTCTCGAGGCCCTGGGCGCGGAAGGCGAGCGAGTTGAGGTCGGCGCCGTAGAGCTGGGCTACGGCGGATCGAATACCGAAGAACTTCTCGAGGGTGTTCTTGTCGACGAACTCGACCTGGTGGTCGAAGGTGTTGTGGAAGTAGCCGGCCTTGAGGATGAGCTTCTGGCCGATGAGGTTCTGGTCGATGCCGAGGTCGTAGGTGCGGGAGCGTTGGGCTCCGATGGGCGTGACCTTGTAGGCGGCGATGGCGGCTGTGTTTCCGGCCTGCTGGAGCTGGCCGTAGAGGCTCGAGAACTCGACGGCCAGCGAGGGCTCCTGCACGCCGGTGGCTACGCTGGCGCGAAGGCGGGTGCCGTGGAAGAAGCGGCTGCCGGGGCGGACCGGAACGTAGGCGAGGCCGATGCGAGGGGTTCCGGCGATGCCGTAGAGGTGGTTCTTCTCAACGGCTCCTCCGAGGGAGTAGAAGAGGCGGTTCTTGATGTCGCCCTGGAACTGGAGGGTGTACTGGAAGTTGGTGCGCTTGAGCTTCTCATTTTCAAAGAAGGCGGGGTAGACGAAGCTGCCGCGCTCCTTTTCGTAGCGGAAGCCGAAGAGGGCGGTGATGTGTTTGGGGAAGGTGTAGTCGGTCTGGTAGTAGAGCTCGTCGCGGTTGGAGACGGCGTCGTTGCGGGAGGGCGAGGTGCTGTCGAAGTTGATGGCGGCGCGGCCGGTGGCGGAGTAGCCGTTGGCTCCACGGATGGTGACGACGTTGCCGTAGTAGGTTGTGTAGCTGAAGAAGGGCAAGACGGTGGTGACGGCGAGGCCGACGGGGTCGTACTGGTGGGCCTGTTCGCGCTTGCGGGCGATGCCGTAGCGGACGAGGTTATGCCAGTTGCCCAGGGTGCGGTTCTCAAGGGTGAGGCCGGAGTAGAGATCCTGGTCGGCCTGCTTGCCGTTGGAGGAGATGCCGAAGAAGTCGTGGGCGCTGGGGATGCCAGTGGCGGAGACGGCGTTGCGGATGGTGAAGCGGGCCTGGGTGTTGGCGGTGAGGTTGTAGCCGAGGTTGGCGACCGATGTGGCGGAGTGGTACTTGTCGAGCGGGAGGGCGTTCGAGGTATCGAAGCGGCTGAAGGCTCCGTAGTAGTCGAGCTTGTTGTGGGCACCGGAGAGGGCGGCCTCGTTGCGGTAGGTGTAGAAGTTGCCTGCGTCGCCGGAGTAGTTGAGGACGGGGTGCATGGAGCTGCCGCGGGGGCTGGCGAGGTTGACGACGGAGGCCACGGCGTCGGAGCCGTAGAGGGCGGAGTTGGGTCCGCGATAGAGCTCGATGCCGGATGTCGTGGGGCCGGTGAGGCCGGTCGAGGAGACGGTGCCGAAGTCGAAGCGTCCGCCTACATCGTTGGCGGGGATGCCGTCGATGAGGACCTTGTTGGCGTCGGAGTTGCCGCCGCGGACGAAGAGCGAGCCTACGCCGCCGTACTGGCCGGTCTGGACGACGTCGTTGCCGGGGGAGAGGCGGAGCTCGTCGATGAGACCGATGCGGGTGGCGAGGGCGTCCGGCGAGATGAAGGTGATGGCGGAGCTGGCCTGCTGGAGGGGCGTGGGGGTTCCGGTGGTGGTGACGGTAACCTGCTCGGTGACTTTGGCGATATCGAGGACGACGTTGCGGGTGACGACGTCGGTGCGTCCTCCGTAGAAGTCCTGGCCGATGCTGGGGGAGAAGCTGGCGGCGGAGGTGAGGAGGACGAAGCGGCCGGGGGCGGTGCTGCGGATCTCGTAGGAGCCGTCGGGACCGGTGATGCTGAAGGCGGCGACCTGGGTGCCCTGGATGAGCTGGACGCGGGCTCCTGGAACGACCGCTCCGAGGGGGTCGGTGACGGTGCCACGGATGATGACGGCGCGGGCGGAGAGAGTGAGGCTGAAGAGGATAGCGAAGACGGCAAACAGTAGCTGCGTGGCCGATGAGCGGCGCGCGGACGTGAACATGAACTAACTCCTCCGTTCCCCCCCGGGAACGTGGTTGGATGTACGCTGGCGGAACCGGTCTCCTGACTGACGCGATACATGCGGGCCGTGGTGCTGGATGCTTCCCTTCCCGACGCCGGGCGGCGTTAGTGGGAGTATCCCTGGCTGGCATTCACACTCGTTGATGTTACGAGTGTGCGCGAATCACAGTTGCGGGGCAGTGGCGGATTTTCACCGCGCTTCCCGAACATTCCGTTGCGGGACAAGGGTGGATGAGGGCGACTGACGATGGTGTGACGGCCGCAGGAAGGGGATGAGATTCAAGTTTGAGGCATGAGGGAGTGGAAGTCAAAAGGCAGGGTGTAGGGGGCAGTTGCCAGTTAATGGGTGGCCGACGATCCATCTGGAACCGCACGCTTCCCACAAGCCGGTCTCTGGCTGCGTCGCGCATCGGCATGGAGTCATAATCCTCCAACCCGTGGATACGAATAGGCCGGGCTTTCAGCCCTTGGTCTGTGGCTCTATCTGCACCCAGGGCTTTGCCCTGGGCTGGTATAGGAGCGCGCCGTTGGCGCTTGAGTATAGGAACGCGCCGTTGGCGCTTGAGCCATCCGCCGGGTGTGGATTTTGGGGGAGCGTCACAACTTCGGCCTTTTCTCAAACTGACCCACTACCGAAACTCCAATCCACTTGATTTTCATAGGTTGTTAGTCATATGCTCACCTAACTTGTATTCCTGCGTTTAAGGCAACAATTCCGGAATCACGCAAAAGCTGTACTGCGATGAAGGCAGAAAATGGCGCGTACGGAAGGCCGAGGGACGAAAGCGACAATAATCGAGGGCTCCCTCGACTCCCATACAGTCGGTCGGCGCGTGGGCCGTCTGGGTTGGCCAGCGGTGACTTTGAAGATGGCGGGGGGACTGGGTCTATTGCTTCTGGTGCTGCTGGCTCTTCTGGCTCTTTTTGTTCACAAGGCTCGCACCGGCAACACTCACTATGTCTCGCCAACGGGCAGCAATTCCAACCCCTGCAGTCAAGCCAGTCCCTGTGCTACACCCGATCATGCCTTCAATATTGCGTCCCCGGGCGATACCGTGAAGGTCACAGCAGGCACGTACGATTACGGTAGCAATGCGGCGCAATTTATGAAATCGGGAGCTGCGGGAAAATACATCACTGTCACCTGCGCCACTAGAGGCGCGTGCAAGATTCAGAACTCGGTGACCGACAATAGCACCGTGGTCGTACTGGGAGGCAGCTACATCACCTTCGACGGTTTCGAGGTTACCAATACCAGTTCGGCAGGCAACAACCTCGGCGTGTACGTGACCGCGTCGTTCGTAAACGTTACCCACAACACCATCCACCACATCGAGACTGACTGCGGCTCGAGGGGCGGTGGCGGCATCAAGATTGCCGAGAGCGACTCCATCAATAGCTATCTTCACAACATCACCATCGACGGCAATTTGATCTACGACATCAGTTATCGCGGCGGTAGCCCGAGTTGCCCGGCAAGCACTATACAGACGGACGGAATCCTTGCCCAAACTGCAGGGACGGCCCTTCGGGTCACGAACAACATCGTCTACCATACCTCGGGCGGCTGGGGTATCTTCGTCGGGAACTCGAACGCCACCAATAACAATTACAACGTCAATTCGGTGATCTCTAACAACACTGTCTTCTCAACAGCGATGGGGGGCATCATCGTTATGAGCGGCAATGGCACGACCATCAGCAACAACATTGTGGCTAACACAGGTCAGTTGAGCGGCCGGTGCGGAATCAACGCCCCTCCGGGAGTAGCCGTCACCTATGCTAACAATGACCTGTGGAACAACGGCGGAGGAAACTACTGTATCGAATGGGGCACCAGCGACCAAAGGGTGCATTCGAACGATATCTCAGTGGACCCTGCGCTGGGGACTACATTCATTAACTGGAAGGCGGATGGTTCCGGCGATTATCACCAAAAGGCCGGTTCGCCTACGATTGACGCCGGTAATTCCACTGTAGGCCTCCCCCCGGACTCCGACTTCGACGGTAGTCCTCGGCCTGAAGGCGCTCGCCACGATATCGGAGCGTACGAATACCCCAACTAACGGCGAGACGTGCCATAAGAGAACCCCATTCCCCCGGAGTAGCAAACGCAGGATGTTTATCTTTTCGTATCTTCCGGGATGTATCTCCTGGTGTCTTCGAGTGCGAATCTTCCGATGAGGAAGGGATGCGAGGTCTGGGGCTTGTTGTAGATGGGATCTGATGGATAGGGCTGAGGGGTGAGGGTTGGGAAGCCCCAGACTCTGCCGCTCCGCAGGTCGACGACGACCTTGCCGTAGACCTGCTGGCTGTTGTCAGGGGCACGGATGAGGAAGGTTCCGGGTTCGAAGTAGAAGTCGACGTCGGGGGACTGCGCCTGGACTGCCTCTGGGGATCGCAGAGGACGGATGACGATGGCGAAGAGAAGGAGAGCTATGGCCGAGAGCAGGAGGTTGGTGGTTATGTTTGCCTTCATCTTCGCTCCTTTGAGGTGAGGCGTGGTGCAGGGAATGTCGTTCAGGGAATGAGGAGGAGTTTGCCGGTGGTCTTGCGGGACTCCAGGTCGCGGTGGGCGTGGGCGGCGTCGGTGAGGGGGTAGATGTGTTCGATGCGTAGTTTCAGGGTTCCCCGGGCTACGGATTGCAGGACGGCGTTGGCGCGGGCTTCGAGGTCGGCGCGGGTGGCAACGTAGTCCTTGAGGGTGGGACGGGTTACGTAGAGGGAGCCCAGGGTCGAAAGCCTGATGAGGTCGAAGGGTGGGACCGCTCCACTGGAGCCTCCGAAGAGAACCATGATGCCGCGAGTGCGGAGGACCTCGAGAGATTTTTCGAAGGTGGACTTGCCTACGGAGTCGTAGACGGCCTGAAGGCCGGGACCGCTGGTGAGTTTTTTAATCCTGTCGGCGAAGTCTTCGCGGGTGTAGAGGATGACTTCGTCGGCTCCGGCGGCTCGAGAGAGAGCGGCCTTCTCGTCGGTGGAGACTGTGGTGAAGACGCGGGCCCCGAGGGACTTCGCCATCTGGGTGAGGAGGAGACCGACTCCGCCGGCGCCGGCGTGGATGAGGACCTCGTCTCCACGCTGGATGGGATAGGTGGAGTATGCGAGGTAGTGCGCCGTCATGCCCTGGAGGATGGCGGCGGCGGCCTGCTGGAAACTGATGGAGTCGGGGATCGCGACGAGGCGATCGACGGGGGCTACGGCCAGTTGGGCGTAGGTTCCGGGGACGCTGCACCAGGCTACACGGTCGCCTACTTTGAGGCTGGTGGTGCTGGTGCCGGGTTCGCCCAGGGCGATGATGGTGCCTGCGGCCTCCTGGCCGAGCGTGTAGGGGAGCGGGGCGGGATAGCGGCCCTCGCGGAAGTAGACGTCGATGAAGTTGACGCCGGAGGCTTCGATGCGGATGAGGGCCTCGCCGGGGCCGGGGGTGGGCGTGGGGAGATCGCGGAGAGTGAGGGCGTCGGCGGTTCCGGGGGCGAGGATCTGGATGGCTTGCATGGGTGTTTGGATGCGCTCCTGCGGGGGTGAGTTTCGGACGGTGACTGAGACTGAATGGAGGAGGCACCCTAGCTCAGGCCACGGGCGCCTTCGGGGGATACTGGGCAGGTTAGGTCAGGTCGTTCAGTGTTGCGATGGGGCCGTTCTTCTTGACCGACTCGATTCCCTTCTCCATCGCCGACTCGGTGGAGTAGGTCTCACTCTTGCCTATGACTTCGTGGTTCTTCGCTTTCAAAACAAAGTAGGGTTGAGACGACTTCGACGTCTTGCGCTCGAATTGCCCATCGTAAGGAGAGTTCTTCTTGACCGATTCGATGCCGTTGAGCGCGCCATCTTTCGCTTTGTAGATTTCACTCGCCAGGATGGGCTCGCCGTTGGCTGCCTTCAGGTTGAACATGAACTGATTGCCTGCTGCCGATTTCAATTCGTAGTGTGCTGACATTCTTCCTCCAGGGGTGACAGATTTTGGGGTATCTGGGCCGTAGTCGGACGTACAGCAGAGTCGCTGGTGACAATGACCAACACTCTACCTGAAGAGATGCCGCTTGTGTCTGTCGATTCAGGAAATAGGATGGACTGGATGAGGCTGCAGCGAGAGCGAACGGCCCGCCGGACACACTGAGGAAGAGCCTACTGGAGGAGGCTCTCCTCCGAGCGCAGGCGCAGGATGCGATCCACCGCGTAAGGGGCGCGATGGGAGGCGGTGTGGAAGTGGCGGACTTGAAGCTCGCCCAGCAGGCCGATGCCCATCATCTGGATACCGGCGAGGATGAGGATGCCGGCGATGACGAAGATGGGGCCGTGAATATCCATGACGTGCTGGCCGGTGAGGAGCTTAAGGATGAGGAGCCAGATGGCCAGACCGGAGCCGGTGGCAACGCCAAGCGCTCCGATGGTTCCGAAGAAGTGGAGCGGGCGGGTCATGTAGCGAAGCAGGAAGCGGATGGTGAGGAGATCGAAGAAGACCCGGAAGGTTCGCGAGAGGCCGTAGTGGCTCTTGCCGAACTCGCGGGCTGGGTTCGAGATGGGAATCTCGCAGATGCTGGCGCCGTACCAGGAGGCCAGGGCTGGGATGAAGCGGTGCATCTCGCCGTAGAGGGGAATGTTCTGGATGACCTCGCGGCGATAGGCCTTGAAGGTGGTGCCGAAGTCGTGGATGTTGACACCGCTGAGGTAGGCCATGAGCCAGTTGGCGGCGCGGGAGGGAATGCGGCGGAGGATGAAGTTGTCTGCCCGCTGGCTGCGCCAGCCACTGACGACGTCGTAGCCCTCTTCGAGCTTGGCGAGGAAGTTGGGGATCTCGTCGGGCGAGTGCTGGAGGTCGCCGTCCATGGCGAGGATGAACTCTCCCTGGGAGTGGTCGAAGCCAGCGGCGAGGGCTGAGGTCTGGCCGAAGTTGCGGCGGAGCTTGATGACGAGGACGCGCGAGTCTACTGCAGCGATCTCTTCGAGCAGGCGGTAGGTGCGGTCGCGGGAGCCGTCGTCGACGAAGACCAGCTCGAAGGACTCGCCGACGTGCTCCATGACGGCCTTGAGGCGGTCGTAGAGAGTCGTTACGTTCTCTTCTTCGTTGTGGAACGGGACGACGATGGAGTATTTCGGCACAGAATAATGATACTCCTAACGGCACGATTTTACAGGGGAAAGCCACGAGGGTGGAGATCAGGTTTGATGCAGAGCTGCCCTGCGACATACTTCCTGCTCACGCCTGGCGCAGTCAGAGAGCGAGCCCTAAACCAGGAGGGCTCAGGACACAAAACGGCATGGCTTCTCCCACGTGCACCTGTTCTATTGTTCTATGTCAATGGCCGATTATCGACATGATTTGCGTCGACGAGAAGTAAGCTTTAGTTCCGTCGCCTCACCGCACTCTGGCGGCGATGATGCCTTTGCCATCGCTGTCGATCATGACTGTTGTTGCTGGCTCTGTTGCTGAGGCACTCACCCTATTGCCCACATTTCTACAGATGGGATTCGAGCACTTGATCCCGCTCGTCTATCACTGAATCCTTGCCATTCTTTGGGTGTGTTCAATCATAGAAAACGTTTACTTATCCTCTCTTTCCTGTCGATTCAACTTCGGAAAGATCACGAACTCCGGTTCTGCCCGCATCATGCAGTTCGCGCTGCGATACAGTTTCTAGTCTGAGAGATCGAATGAACATGTTGCACGTCTTACCCTCCCCACTTCGGACGAAGAGCGCGACACATCTCGCCGTGCTCTTCGTCTCGGGAGTCCTTCTGCTCTGCCCCACGCAGTTGCGGGCTCAAGGTGCGCCGCCGAAAGGCACAGTCGCTCCCAAGCCGCTGTTTCGCGATCCCGTCCACGACGGCGCCGCCGATCCGACGCTGATATGGAACCGCGCCCGGCACGAGTGGTGGATGTTCTACACCAATCGCCGCGCTAATCTTGCTACCTCCGATCCAAAGGATGTTGCGTGGGTGCACGGCACGCGCATCGGTGTCGCTGTCTCCACAGATCAGGGAGCGACATGGAAGTATCGCGGCATCGCCAATATCTCTTATGGCAAATCCGACTTCACCCAGTGGGCGCCCGACATCGTCTACTGGCACGACCAGTACCATATGTTCCTTGTGATTGTGCCGGGGACTTTCAAAGACTGGAACGCCCCGCGTGAGATCATCCACCTCACAAGCCCCGATCTTGAAAAGTGGACCTACGTTTCCAAGGTAGAAGTCGGCTCCGACCGCATCATCGACCCGTCGCTCTACCAGATCTCGGACGGCAACTGGCGCGTCTGGTACAAGGATGAGCGGGACCACAGCTACATCCACTACGCCGATAGCGCCGACCTCGTGCAATGGACGCCGAAGGGCGCGGCCATCACCGATCGCAGTAGCGAAGCACCGAAGGTCTTCCGTTGGAAGGGTGAGTACTGGATGATTACGGACGCCTGGAAGGGGCTCGGTGTCTATCGCTCCTCCGACCTTGTGCATTGGACCGTGCAGCCGCAAAACCTGCTGCGGGTTCCAGGGAATATGCCATCGGATCGCACTGAGGGACATCACTGCGATGTTATCGTCAATGGCGACCGCGCTTTTATCTACTACTTCACCCATCAGAAGGGGGCCGATCTGGATCCAAAGTTGCCGCATTCGGCGGACCGCACCGTCCTTCAGGTTGCAGAGCTGCAGAGCGTAAACGGCACCCTGACGGCAGACCGTGACAAACCGGCATAGGTCGATCTTGGCGGCAACTAAGGGCGGCTATATCCTCTCTTTGGTGTTCACGGCTGGCATTCGGCTTGTTCGGCTAAGACCAATACCGAATACGACTTAATCTGAATCTTGATGGCTTATTGTGTGTGTAAGAACAGGACGAAATGAAAAAGCTTGCATTTAGCGCCAAGTTCATATGGGTTTTACTGATTATCCTGAGCGTTTCATCAGCCGCTCAGGCACAAAATGTAATGGTCTCCGACGATGCCGCTACTGCGCGCATTGCGTGGTGGCGAGACGCCAAGTTCGGCCTGTTTATGCACTGGGGCGTTTATTCTATCCCTGGTCGCGGCGAATGGGTGCAGTGGAACGAGCAGATTCCAGTTGGCGAGTATGCCGAGCTGGCCAAGCAATTTCATCCCGACAAGTTTGATCCCGACGCATGGGCTGCCATCGCGAAAGCATCTGGCATGAAATACACCGTGCTTACTTCGCGCCACCATGACGGATTCGCGTTGTTTGACGATCCGGGCAGCGACTTTACCGCGATGAAGTCAGCGGCTCACCGCGACTTCGTTGCCGAGTATGTGAAGGCCGTCCGCAAAGCTGGGCTGCGCGTCGGTCTTTATTATTCGCCGCTCGACTGGCGATTCCCTGGTTTCTTCTTCCCTGATATTTATCAGGCAAGCGCCGTGGAGATGCGCGAGCAGTATCATCGCCAGCTCACCGAACTGGCCTCTCATTACGGCAAGATCGATGTACTTTGGTTTGACGGCGGTGGCGTTGACTGGCTTGGCTTCGGCGGCATCGAATCCAAAGGAGGATGGAAGACCCGGCCCAAGGATCAGCACTACTCCGGTTCTTTCTCCTGGCAGGATGATCAAGCGGTCGGCAATCTAAGAAAACTTCAGCCCTCAATCATCATTAACGGCCGCACCGATGCCCCAGCGGATTTTCAATCGCGCGAAGGAGACGGCGCCCTGGGTGACTTCGACAGCCAGCATCCCTGGGAACTTTGCACGACGCTGACCAGCGGGGCGTGGGGCTATCAGCCGAACGCCAAGGTTAAGCCGCTGAACGACGTCATCCGCCTGCTGGTTGCCGCTGTCGGACGCGATGGGAATCTGCTTCTCAACGTGGGCCCGCGTCCCGATGGACAGATCGAGCCGGAACAGGCCGAGCGTCTCCGTGAAGTTGGTGACTGGCTGAAGCGGTTCGGTCCAAGCATCTATGCTACCCGTGGCGGTCCCTATCTGCCGGGCGACTTTGGCGTTTCAACCTACCATGACAGGACGATTTATCTACATATCCTCAATCCCACCGGCAAGACACTTTCGCTTCCAGCTCTTCCGACCAAGATACTCGGTTGCTCCAGCCTCACGGGGGGAAGCGCCGCCTGTAAGCAAGCCAGCGATCACGTGGAAATTACGCTGAACGGGAATGCAGATGCAGTCGACACAATCATCGCGTTGACACTTGCATCTCCAGCGGCAGAGATCAAGCCGATCGCTACTCCAGTTACCGGCAAAAAGTAGCGGTGGTATCTGGCGAGTCCTTTCGTAGCGTTTTCTAAGCACTAACCCTCTAGTTGATACAGATTTTCCGGGCCTTTCAATTTCGCCGAAGACTAAATTCATACTGGCTCAGAAATAACAGGGGCCCTCCAATCCGTCTAGGGCGTGTTCACGCTAACGAAGCGCTTCGACGATCAGGGCGAAGTTGAGGAAGCCAAGGAAGAGCACGTCGAGCTTCTCGAAGCGAGAGAAGATTCTGCGGAAGCCCTTGAGGCGACGGAACAGCCTCTCGATC
>WNFD01009837.1_pt1 | contig 13524 bp, 13 predicted proteins | sample 5400491 | NCBI WGS metagenome assembly WNFD01 (sample SAMN13153343, study PRJNA577476) | soil metagenome | isolation source: 120 cm saprolite under Douglas fir tree site 2 hole 2 replicate 2 | place: USA:California | collected 2015-04-18 | reverse complement strand
TGACCGCCTGCGCCGCGAGCAGCACCGCGTTGCTGGCCAGCACGGCGCCGCGGCTGGCGAAGGCGCCCATCCCGTACGGCACCGTGTCGGTGTCGCCGTGGCGCACGCTGATGGCGTGGTAATCGACGCTCAGCGCATCGGCGCACACCTGTGCCAGCGACGTCTCCATGCCCTGCCCGACCGACGCGAGCCCGGTGTATACCACCACCTGGCCGGATGGATCCACCTCCACCCGCGCGTACTCCCACGGACCCAGCCCGCTCTTTTCGACGAAGTAACCGAGACCGACGCCGACCGCGCGCCCGGCTGCCCGCGCGCGACGCAGCTCGGCGCGCAGCGCCGGGTAGTCGACCGCGGCCAGAGCGTGCTCGAACAACCTTGCGTAATCACCGCTGTCGTACACGACGTGCGTGCCGAGCGCGTTGAGGCCCGTGTCGTACGGCATGCGCGTCGAGGGGATGAAGTTGCGGCGCCGAACATCTGCCGGGTCGAGGTCGAGCCGCCGCGCCACCAGGTCGATCAGCCGCTCGCGCACGAAGGCCGCTTCGAAACGACCGGGGCCGCGATACGTGCCAGCGGGGGTCTTGTTGGTGACCGCGCAGCGAACCTCGCAGCGGTAGTTGGGGATGAGATACGGGCCGGGCAGCATCGACGCGGTCAGGGTCGGAACGGTCGCGCCGTGGGTGCGAATGTAGGCGCCCATGTCGTTGATGATCCGGTCGCGCAGTCCGCAAATCGTGCCGTCGCGAAGCACGGCGATTTCAACGTCGTGCTCCTGCTCGCGCGAGTGGTTGGCGGCTTGGAGGTGCTCCTGACGATCCTCGATCCACTGCACCGGCCGACCGACGCGCATCGCGAGCAACGGGATGAGAAAGTCCTCTGGATAGAACTCGCCGCGCACACCGAAACCGCCCCCCACATCAGCCTCGACGAAGTGGAGCAGGTGCTCGCCGATCCCGAGCAACTCGGACAGGACAGTCCGATTGAAGTGCGGGACCTTCGTCGGCCCCCACACGGTGAGGATGCCGCGGCCGCGGTCGAACTCGGCCATCAAGCCGCGCGTCTCGAGCGGGTTGGCAGTGTGCCGCTGGATTTTGAATCGCTCGCGGATGACGAGGTCGGCCGCCACGAAGGCCGCGTCGACATCGCCGACGACCATGCTGAACTCGGCCGCCAGGTTCGTGCCCGGCCCGTCGTGCAGGACGGGTGCGCCAGGGTCGAGCGCGGCGCGACCGTCGACCACCGCCGGCAGCGGCTCGTAGACGACGTCGACCAGTTCGGCGGCATCCTCCGCGGTGTACCGACTGTGCGCCACAACCACGGCCACCGGCTCGCCGACATAGCGCACGCGGTCGTGGGCGAGCGGCCACTGCAGGAACTCGAGCAGCGACGACAGTGGCGTCAGCCGGATCGGGATGGGTCCGCTGCCCGCGGCGAGGTCGGCGAAGGTGAGAACCGCCTCGACACCGGGTCGGGCGCGCGCCGTCCGGATGTCGATAGACACGATACGGGCATGTGCGTGGGGGCTGCGCACCACGTGCGCGTGCAGCATCGCGTGCCGCTGCAGGTCGCCGACATAGCCGCCCGTTCCGGTCAGAAACCGCGGGTCTTCCAGGCGGGGGACGCTCGCTCCAACATAGGAGCCGCCGTCGGTCTGCATTCGATCGGAAGACTCCGCCGCTAGGCGCTCGACGCGCTATCGGAGCGCAACTGCGCGGCCGCGGCGAGTGCCGACTCGACGATGTTCTGGTAACCGGTGCAGCGACACAGGTTGCCGGAGATGGCCTGGCGCACCTCTTCCTCGGTCGGGTTAGGGCACTCCTCCAGGAAGGGGACAAGCGTGAGTAGGAAGCCTGGCGTACAGAAGCCGCATTGCAAGCCGTGGTGGTCCCAGAAGGCCTGTTGGATGGGGTGAAGGTGTTGGGTGTCGGGCGCCAGGCCCTCCACGGTTGTCAGCTGATGCCCGTCGGCCTGGACGGCGAAGGTGAGGCACGAGCGGATCGCATCACCATCAAACAGGATCGTGCAAGCTCCGCAGACGCCGTGCTCGCAGCCCACATGGGTCCCAGTCAGCCCCAGCTCGTTGCGCAGGAAGTCGCTGAGCAACAGGCGCGACTCCACGCTGGCCGCGTAGTGCTTGCCGTTGACGGTCAGGCTGATGGTGTGGGATTCGCTGCTCACGCTCCGACTACCTCCATGTTGTGATGCGCCGCGACGAGCGCTCGGCGAACGAGGACCTCGGCCAGATCGCGTCGGTACTCGGCGCTGGCGTGCAGGTCGGACTCGGGCTGGAGAGCAGCGGCCACGGTGCGGCCTGCCGCGCGGAACACATCCTCCGATGGCATCTGGCCGCGCAGTGCCTTCTCGGCGTCCAGCTCCCTCACCGGAGCGGGACCGACGCCGATCAGCGCGATGCGCGCCTGGTGACAGCGGCCTTCCTCATCCAGGGTGAGCGCCGCGGCCACGCCGACCAGCGCAAAGTCGCCATGGCGGCGGCTCAGCTCCACGAATGCCGTGCCCGTTCGCGGCGGAAGACCCGGCAGGCGGACTTCCACCAGCAGGTCGCTCGGCTCCAAGCTGGTGGTCAGGTAGCCACGGAAGAATTCCTCGGCCTTCAGAACGCGCTCGCCGGTTCGTCCACACACCACGAGCTGGCCGTCGAGAGCCGCCACGACGGCCGGCAGCTCGGCCGCCGGGTCGGCGTGGGACAGGCTCCCACCGATGGTGCCGCGATTGCGGATCTGGACGTGTCCGATGAGGGGAAGGGCGTGCGCCAGGAGTGGCGTGCACTGCCGTACGCGCGCGTCCCGCTCGAGTGTGCGCTGGCGCGTCATCGCCCCGATGGCGACGCCGCCGTCCCACTCACGCACATAGGCCAGCTCGGCCAGCCGGTTCAGGTCGATGAGGTGCGCCGGTCGGGCGAGCCGGAAGTTGAGCAGCGGCACCAGGCTCTGGCCGCCGGCCAGCAGCTTGGCGTCGTCGCCCAGCTCGCTCAACAGCGCGAGGACTTCGTCGACCGAGCGCGGGGCGTGGTATTCGAACGCAGGCGGCTTCATTGGCGACTCACGCTTTTACACAGCGCCAGGACACGCTCCGGCGTGGCCGGGCCACCATTGAGCTCGCGGCCCAGCGCATCGGAGATGGCATTCGCGATTACGGCCGGCGGTGCCAGCGTGCCGCCCTCGCCAACGCCCTTGAAGCCACCCGGGATATGCGGCGTCGGCGTTTGGAGATGCTGAATGCGCAGGTGCGGAACGTCCAGGGCCGTTGGCAGCAGGTAGTCCATCAGGCTGGCGTTGACCAGCTGGCCCTGGGCATCGTAGCGGAGCTCCTCGAGGAGTCCACCGCCAATGCCCTGCGCGGTGGCACCGTGGATCTGGCCGTCCACGACGAGCGGGTTGATAAGGCGTCCGCAGTCCTCGGCCACGACATACGCGCGGAAGCGCGTCGCCCCGGTGTGCGTGTCGACTTCGATGACGCCAACGTGGACGGCGTTCGGAAAAGTCGCCGGCGGTGGGTCATACTCCGCGGCGACGTCGAATTGGTTGGGCGCTCGTCTGGCAAGGTCGGCGAGGGTGAGCGCAGGGTAGGCAAGCCCACGCACCCGCACCTGGCCATCGACCAGCTCGAGGTCGTCCGGGCTCACTTCGAGCTGTTCCGCGGCTGCCTCCAGCAGTCGTTGGCGCAGCGCGCCGCACGCTGCCCAGGCGGCGCCGGCACCCACCACCGCGCTCCGGCTGGCGAACGTTCCGGTTCCCCTGGGAGCCACGTCCGTGTCGGTGTTCTCGAAGCGCGTCGCCTCCAGCGGCAGTCCCAGCCCGTCGGCGACAAGCTGGCGCAGGGTGGTCTGGAGACCCTGACCCATGTCCGACAGGCTGCTGATGGCTGTCACGGTGCCGTCGGACTCGACGCGCAGGCGTACCCCGTCGGACCCCGGCAGCGAGAGCATGCCGCGCCGTTGAAAGGTGCCCGACCCGAGCCCGGTGTATTCGACATAGCAGCCGATACCGATGCCCAGGCGCAGGTCCCCACCGTTGGCCAGCGTGGCCGCCTGGCGCGCGCGCCAGGTCGGCAGGTCCACCGCCTCGAGGGCGCGATCGAGGCAGGCAACGTAGTTGCCACTCTCGTACACCATGCCCGTGACGCTGGAGTAGGGGAACGCGTCGGTCGCGACCAGGTTGCGGCCTGCACCCGGCATCGATAGGCGCGGATGTCGTACGGACCGGGGATCATACTGCTGGTCCCCAGCGGCTCCAGCCCAGGCCCGAAGGGGTAGTTGCCCCACGCGCCGATGTCGCAGACCACCTCCGCGTCGATCGCCGTCACGCACCCATCCCGCGTGGCGGCGAGTCGAGCGCGCACGATCTGTTCGCGCGCATGGCCCGCCGCCAGCAAATGCTCGCGACGGTCCTCGATCCACTTGACCGGCGCGCCCAGCTGCAGCGCCAACCAGGCGACGACAACCTCCTCCGGGTAGACCTGCGCCTTGATGCCAAAGCCACCGCCCACGTCGGTGGTCACGACGCGCACGGCCTGCTCGTCCAGGCCGAGCAACTCGGCCACCACTTCCCGCAGGCGGTGCGGGACCTGGGTGGACGCCCACAGCGTGACCCGCCCGTCAGCGCCGCACGTGGCAAGCACACCGCGTGGTTCGATCGGCGAGCCAGCAACGCGCGGGCTGTCGAACCGACGCCAATCCACGAGCACGTCGGCCCTGGCGAAGCACTCGTCGACCGGGCCGATTTCGATCTCGCGCCGCAGATACCGGTTATCCGGGAGCTCGGCGTGCAGTCGTGCCGCGCCCGGCCGGAGGGCCGCCTCGGCGTCGACGACCACCTCGTACGGCTCATACTCCACGGCAATGGCGTCGAGGGCGTCCTCGGCTCGATAGCGACTCTCCGCCACGACCGCGGCGACCGCCTCGCCCGCGAAGCGGACGGTTCCGCGCGCGAGCACGGGTCGAGCCGGGCAAACCGTGTCGGGCATGTTGAGCCTGGGCTGGATGCCGGGCAGGGCGCCCACCCCCGCTGAGGCCCCGTGCACCACCAGCTGCACGCCTGCCATTTGCTCGGCTACCGACGTGTCGATCGCGCGGATAGCGGCGTGCGCATAGGGACTGCGCAGGAATGCCACCTCCAGGGTTCCCGGCTGGCGCACGTCATCCACGTAGAGTCCGTTGCCGGCGAGCAGGCGCGGGTCCTCGAGTCGGCGGACACCGGCTCCGACCCAGCGGCCGGACCACGGCTCAGAGACCGGAACTGGAAGCTGGGCCATAATGCGCTGCTCTCTGAACAGACCCTCTTGCGCTTCTGCACACATTTCCGGCAGGCTGTGTGTTCAGCAGACTAGAACGGCGTTCAGTAGAGCAATTATGGGAAGGCGGGCCAGCACTGTCAACGGGCGCGGACGAGCCGACGCAGCACGCAAACGCGCGCCGACCGACGCCGCAGCGGAGGGCGCGGTGCTTGCCTCGGCCACTCGCGCGCTGCGCGTGCTGAAGGTCTTCAGCGCCGAACGACGGGACCTCGGTGTGACCGAGCTCGCGCGCGAACTCGGCCTGAGCAAGAGCAGCGCGCACCTCCTTCTGGCGACGCTCCACCAGGAGGGCTTCGTGCAGCGCAGCTCCGCCAACGGCCGGTACGAGCTCGGGACCGCCGCCATTCGCCTTGGCGTCATGGCCCTGGACAGGGTCGGCTTCGGCCCGTGGTCGCAGCACATCCTCCAGGACCTGGCTGACCGGACGGGCGAGACCGCCACGGTCGGCGTCCTCGACCACCAGCAGGTGCTGTTCCTGCAGCGGGTGGACAGCCGCGAGATTCTGCGCGTCGATCTGAAGGTCGGCACCCGCCTGGCGCTGCATGCCTCGGCGCTGGGTAAGCTCCTGCTGGCGACCTTGGCCGAGCCACCTCGCGAGCTGCTCCTGGCGGACCTGCCCTTGCCGCGGCTCGCGGAGCGCACGATTACGGATCTCGACGCGTTGCGCGCTGAGCTGGCCGAGGTCGGACGCCGCGGCCACGCCGAATCCATTGAGGAGGTCCTGCCCGGCATCTCGGCCGTGGCGGCCCCGATCCGCAACTGGTCGAACGAGGTCGTCGCAGGTGTCAGCGTGGCGTGGCCCACCGGCCGGCGCAGCCTGGCTGACCACTTGCCGGCTGTCCTGGGCGCGGCCGCGCAACTCTCGGCGGGGCTTGGTTACGGGCACTCTGCAGGCTGAACCGGCGGCAGATTCAGCTGGATTGCCGCACGACGAGATGCGTCGGCAGGAGGCGGACTGCCTGTTTGGGCGACACGTCGGGGCATTCGATGCGCGCCAGCAGGATCTCAATTGCCTGACGCCCGAGCTCCTGGGTAGGCTGGGCCACCACGGTGAGCGTTGGTCGCACGACATCAGTCCACGCCACGTCGTCGAAGCCGACGACCGCCAGGTCGCGCGGAATGGCAACACCTGCCTGGAGCAGAACACGGAAGACGCCCAGAGTCATCAGGTTGTTGGCAATCAGGACCGCGTCGGGCGTGGGTCGCATCGCGAGCAGATCGATCGCCTGGGCTTCGCCGCCCTCCACGGTGTAATCGCCCGGCAGGACCAGCTCCGGATCGCTCGCAATGTTCGCGGCCAGGAGGCCTTCGTAGTAGCCCATCAGCTTTTCTTCGGCGGTCCATACTCCGCTCGGACCGGCAATGAAGGCGATGCGCCGACGTCCGCGATCCACCAGATGCTTGATGGCCAGGCGCGCTCCGCCGCGCGTATCGACCAGGACGCGGCTGACATCCAGGTACGGCAACGCGCGATCGACGACCACGATTGGGGTACTGCTCTGGAGCAGCCCATTCAGGACTGGCGGAGGCGATGGTTCGCGTGAGGTCGAGACCAGAATGAGTCCATCGACGCGGTGATCGCCGAAGGTCGTGAGCGCGGCCTCCTCCTTGGCCGGCTGGTGATCGGAGTTGGCGACGAGCAGCGTGTAACCGCGCGCCGATGCGACGTCCTGCATCGCTCGGACGGCATCGGCGAAATACGGATTGGTGATCGTCGGCACCACTACGCCAAGGGTGTGCGTACGTTGGGTCCGCAGACTGCGCGCGATGCGATTGGGACGATAACCGAGGCGCAACGCGGCGGCGGCGACACGCTCCCGCACGTTCGGCCGGACGCGTTCGGGAGAGTTCAACGCGCGCGAGACGGTCGCCGTAGAGACACCGACCTCGTGTGCAATCTCGCGCATGGCCACCCTCACGCCCCCGAATGTAATCGATTGCGAGGCGCGTGTCTACCAACTGCGAACAGTCCCCGCAACCGGCTCTTGTCGAGCCGCCGGCAGTTCGGCGGCGGTCTTGACAGCGTTAGTGCAAACGATTACATTGGAGGTTAGTCGGCCCGCCCGAGGGGATGTATGAAGCGTGTGATCATTGACACGGATCCCGGCATCGACGATACAGCGGCGATCTTTTTCGCCCTGACCTCCGGCGTGTTGCAGGTCGACATGCTCACCACAGTCTTCGGCAACGTCGAGGTCGAGCAGACCACCCGCAACGCGCTCACCATCCTGGAGACTGCCGGGCGCGCGGACATTCCAGTGTTCGTTGGCGCAGGTCGGCCACTGATCGGCGAGGCGACTTTCGCGCGACGCGTACACGGCAACAACGGGCTCGGCGACATTCCGCTCGATCCGCCGGGCGGACACCCTGGCCAGGGTCGCGCCGCCCAGCGCATGGTCGAGGCGATCATGGCCGCGCCGGGCGAGATCACCGTGATCGCGCTCGGGCCGCTCACGAATGTGGCGCTTGCGCTGAGCATCGAACCGAGGATCGCCAGGTCTGTACAGCAGGTGATTGTTATGGGCGGCGCGGTGCGGACGCCGGGCAATGTCACGTCCGTCGCTTCAGCAAACCTGTTCAACGACGCGGAGTCAGCGGCGATCGTATACAGCTCGGGTGTGCCGATCGTGCAGGTTGGGCTCGACGTATGCCGGCCGACCGTGATTACCCACGCTCACCTGGAGCGCCTGCGGGGCGCGGGCAATCCGATGAGCACGTTGCTCATGGCCGTCACGCCAACACTGCTTGAGTTCTACCGGCAGACCTATGGTCAGGAACTCGGAGTCCACTACAACGATGTGCCGGCTGTGGCCTACGCTATCGCGCCAGGCCTGTTCGGCAGCACGCGTATGCCGGTCCTGGTCGAGACTGCCGGCAAGTTGACCCGCGGTCAGACCGTACCGGACTGGCACGGTCAGTGGGGCATGGAGCCAAATGTCGAACTCTGTCTCGAAGTCGACGCGACGCGGCTGGCGGATCAGTTCACCGAGACGGTCGCCCGCGGTGAGGTCAGCAAAGGCACACCAGTGGTGGCCGTCGTCGCCTGAAAGTCAAGGGGGTTTGTGATGCGTCTCACTCGTCGCCAAGCGCTCGTCTCGATGGCTGGCCTGTTGGCCGCGGCGTGCAGTCCCGCGGCGCCCGCACCGTCTGCGACCGTTGCTACCGCGGGCAACTCGGCCGCATCCACCACGTTGAGCTATTGGTATGTCGCCGAGGACAAACCTCTCATCGACGGCGTTGCCAAGCTTGCCGCCGGCTACCAGGTCGCGCACCCGGACGTGAAGCTCGACGTTCAGGTCTTTCCTTTTGCCCAATACTTTCAGAAGCTGACAACGGCCTGGGCGGCCGGCAGCGGACCTGACGTCGCGTGGATCGATGTGACCGTCGTGGTGCCGTACGCCGAGCAGGGCGCGATCGTGCCGGTCGAGGACTTCATGTCCGACGCCGATAAGAAGGACCTTGACGACTTCTACCCGGCACCCCGCGAGGACATGACCTACAAGGGCAAGGTGCAGACCATCGCGCTGCATCAGTCGACCGAGGACATCATTTACCACCAGGACCTTTTGGATGCCGCCGGCATCACCGCACCGTCGAGCTTCGACAACGCGTGGACGTGGCAGCAATTCCTCGACGCAGCCCGCAAGCTGACAAAGCGCACTGGTGACACGACCGATGTGTGGGGTTTCGCAACACACTATTCGCCGAGCATGTATAGCGCGCAGCCGTTCGTGGCTCAGCACAGCGGCAGCGTACAGAACGCCGACGGCACATTCTCCGGTGCGCTGAATAGCTCCGCTTCCGTCGAGGCGCTGACCTTCTACGCCGACCTGTTCCGCAAGGAGAAGGTCGCACCGATTGAGCGCATTCCCGACATGTTCCAGAGTAAGAAGGTGGCACTGTATCTGGCCAACCCGTTCGTGCTGCGCGACATCCAGAACCGGTTCCCGGCCTTGAAGATCGGCGTGACGCCAATGCCGAAAGACGTGAAGAACGCCGTCCAATCAGGTGCCTACCACATCGGAATACCCAAGACCGGCAAAAACCCGAAGCTGGCGTGGGACGTCGTCAAGTGGTTCACCAGCGCCGACGGGGCCAAGTCCTGGATCGAGTCAACCGGCTACATGCCGGCCCGCAAGTCGACGCGTGCTGCGCTGCCATGGGTCAGTCAGGCGCCATGGTCGATCTTCATCGACGGACTGGAGAAGGCCGCGGTACGGCGCCCCCAGACGGTCGTCTACCAGATCTATGACGACACCATGACCGCGGGCATCAAGGACATGCAACTGGGCAAGGAGGTCAAGCCGACACTAGACGAAGCCGTCGCGAAGCTCGACGCCGAGCTCAAGAAGGCGACGAGATAGGCGCGACCGCTGGGCGTGACGAATCTGGTCACACCGGACGGCCGCCATGCAATGACCCCGGCCGTTGCCGTCGGTCACGCGGACTCTGCCAAACACATGCACCGTCCGAGCGGACTCCGGCCATCACGTATCCATGTGCAGGACGCGCTGACCGCGTACGCCTTCTTGTTGCCGGGCGTGCTGGGTCTGGCGCTATTTGCGCTCGTGCCGTTGGTCTATGCGCTGATCATGAGCCTGAATCGCTGGGATTCTTTTCGCGGTCCGCTCGGCTTTGTCGGTCTCGAGAACTATCAAACGCTGGCAACGGACCCGACCTCCTGGCGTGGCTTGCGCAACACCGCCTATTACGCGCTATGGGAGGTGCCACTTCAGTGCGGCCTCGCGCTCGGGTTGGCGCTGCTGGTACAGCAGCCGTTACGTGGCATCGGCCTCGCCCGCGCGGCGTACTACGTTCCGGTCGTTATCTCGATGGTTGTCGCCGCGGCACTGTGGCGCATCATGTTCGATTCACAGAGCGGACTGCTCAACAGCATCCTGGTTGCGATCGGTCTACCGCGCCAGCCTTTCCTGCTCTCGCCGACCCTGACCCTACCTACGCTTGCAGTCGCGCTGAGTTGGAAGTGGGTCGGATTCTCGATGTTGATCTTTCTGGCGGGACTCCAGAGCATTCCGCATGACTACTATGAGGCGGCACAGATCGACGGGGCCAGCGCCCTGCGGCGGTTCTGGTCTATTACGCTGCCGCTGCTGCGTCGCCCGGCGGCGGTAGTCGTAGTCACCACATCCGTCAATGCGTTCAAGCTGTTCACCCCGATCTACATCATCACCCAGGGCGGCCCGGAGGAGAGTACGACCACCATTGTCTACCAGGTGTTCCAGAACGCGTTCCGTTACAACAAGCTCGATCTAGCCTCGGCTATGGGTTTCGTCCTGCTGCTCATCCTGCTGGTACTCACCGCCATCCAGTTGCGTTGGCTGCGGAGCCGCGTTGAGTACTGAGACCGTACGGACGCTCGTGCTGCACCGCGCCGGGGCACCGCGAGTCGCGAGCCTGGTCCTCAAGTATCTGGTGCTGGTGGCGATTGCACTTGTCTTCGTGGTGCCGCTGCTATGGCTGCTGATGGCCTCGCTGCGACCAACACCAGAGATTTTTCGCGATGTGTCGCCACTGAGCTGGCACACATTCTGGCCGGAGACATTTACACTCGACGGCTACACACGCCTGCTGAGTGGTCAGTTCACGCGGGCCCTGGCCAACAGCATTATCCTGGCCGTTTCGACCGCGGTCGGCGGAGTTCTGGTCAATGCGCTCGCAGCGTACCCGTTTGCCCGCCTGCAATTTCCCGGGCGTGACATTTTGTTCGGTCTGTTCCTCGTCACCTTGATGATTCCGTTCGAGGTGACCGTGGTGCCGTTGTTCGTCATGATGAAGTCGCTGGGTTGGATCGACACGTACCAGGGTCTGATTCTGCCCGGGATTGTGAATCCGTTCGCCGTTTTTCTTCTCCGCCAGTTTTTTCTGGAGATCCCGAAGGAAATCGAGGACGCGTCGCGCATCGATGGTTGCTCGCGCGTGGGCACATTCTGGCACGTAGTGCTGCCGATGAGCGTGCCCGCCGTGATCACCGTGGCGCTGATCTCGTTTCAGGCTGGCTGGGACGCGTTTCTCTGGCCGTTGGTCGTGACGAACTCCGAGACGTTGCGCGTCGCGCAGGTGTCGGTCGCGACCCTTATTGGTGGCGATGTCGTGAACTGGGACCAGGTCTTTACCGCTTCGGCAGTGCTGGCCTTGCCATCGCTGGTCTTGTTCCTGGTTTTCCAGCGCTTCTACGTGCGTGGTGGCGCGCTCACTGGACTCAAAGGCTAACGCGAGGAAACGAGGCGGAGTAGTTATGAGCTCGAGTTCGCAGCTGTACGACAAGACCTATGGTGCGCTGGCCGGCGGCGCGATCGGCGATGCGATGGGTCAGGTCACGGAAATGATGCAGTACCCGACCATCGAGCGCGTACATGGGTGGATCGACGATCTGCGCGACACGGGGCCCGCTGCGCGATTTTCACCGAACGTGGCCGCCGGGACGTACACCGACGATACCCGGCTGAAGCACCTGTTCTGCGAAGCGATCATTCGCAAGGGTGGCCGCATCACCGCGGACGATCTCGCGGAGACGTGGCTGGCGCAGATGAAAGGTTGGTACTACACGCCGGTCCTGAACGCGTATTACAAGCTGGCGGTCGATCACGTCCGACCGCGCAACGCCGGGCGCGGCAATATGAGCAGCAACAGCACGGCGATGGCGATCGCTCCGGTGGGCATGCTCAACGCCTGTGACCCTCGCCAGGCCGCCCAGGATGCGTACGAGGTCGCGTGTCTGGTGCACGAGGACTACGCACTGGATGCGGCCGCGGCAATCGCAGCGGCGGTGGCCGAGGCGTTCAGTCCGGCAGCCAGCGTCGATTCCATCCTGGAGGCGAGCACAGCCTATCTCGACCGCGACAGCGAGATGCGTGATCTCATTCGCCGAGCAGTGGAGCTCGCTCGGAGCACCGGCGACTACATCCGCTTTCGGGCGGAGTTCTATCGCACCATGCTCTGGGAGCGGCCCCAAGGAGTGAGTACAGAGGCGGCCGCACCCGAGGGCTACTACGATATAGCCGAGCCGCGCGAGACGGTTCCGACGTGTTTGGCACTCGTGGCGTTGGCCAACGGTCGAGCGCGCGATGCGATCATTTTTTCAGCCAATTTCGGGCGCGACGCCGACACGATCGGTTCGATGGTCGGTGGCATAGTCGGTGCATACGAGGGTATCGCCGGCCTGCCGAGCGCGTGGGTTGACAGGGTCAACGCGGTCAACGACGTGAAACAAGACGACCTGGCGATGCGCATGCTGGCGTGTATCACCACGGAAATCGACCGGTCCCGCCAGCGACTGCAGCTGCTGGACAAGCTCGATGCGCGCGCCGAACCGGCCCTCGCGCCGCGCAGCGCGTGATCTGTCAATCCCGCGCTACGTCCGCACGATCAGCGTAGTCCGCAGCGTGAGTCTTGCCCAGCAGCAAGGGCACTTCGTGTTCAGCGCGCCGTACAAGTACGACCGTTCCCTCCCACCAGCTCTACAGGGCCAAGTTATGAGTTAAATTTAGGTCACACCAGGAAGCGGGCGGTCATCGTGGTTAGCGGCGGCCTGGAGAACAAAGAAACGGGCCGTATGTTTAAGACCGCTCTGGAGGTGGCGGTGGCCAATGACAAGATCGCGCGGCGCCACAGCGGCCTCGCCGAACGCCTGGCTGGTGACATCGCGTAAGGCGGCCCCCGGGGGGAGCACCCCTCATGGCCAGCCGGCCGCTGAGTTCCCCGACCCGGGTGTCGGAACGGGATGACGCGAACGCCCGTCTACCTGACCATCGGGTAGCATGGATGACTTAGCGGCCAAGCGACCGAGGCTTTGCTAACAACCACCAACCACCCGGGTGGGTCAGCATTCACCCGGAACGGCACCCGGATGCACTCCGGATTCAACGAGATGATGGGCTAACTCAATACCCGGACAGTGGCCACGCGCCAACGCAGAGTGCCGGTGGTAGACCCTCAGGGCCGATCATCCGGTTCTAGCATGACCTCATGACTCTGGATCTGTTCGCGGGCATCCCCGTCCGCGACTACAACGCGGCGGTGGCCTGGTACGAGCGACTCCTCGGCGCCGCGCCGTCGTTCCTGCCCGACGATACCGAGGCGGTGTGGGAACTCGCCGACCACCGGTACGTGTACATCGACGTGCGGCCCGAGGCATGCCGGGCACGCCATGCACACCCTCGTCGTAGGCGACTTCGACGCCCGCATCTC
>WNFD01013968.1_pt1 | contig 13527 bp, 14 predicted proteins | sample 5400491 | NCBI WGS metagenome assembly WNFD01 (sample SAMN13153343, study PRJNA577476) | soil metagenome | isolation source: 120 cm saprolite under Douglas fir tree site 2 hole 2 replicate 2 | place: USA:California | collected 2015-04-18 | reverse complement strand
TGGCCCTGGGGTTTGTTACCGCGGCGCAGAAATCGGGACTGACGCTTTTTCAGGGCAGTTACCCAATTACGCCGGCCTCGGACATTCTGCACGAACTCTCCCAGTACAAAGACTTTGGCGTGATGACCTTTCAAGCCGAGGACGAAATCGCGGCAATTACTTCGTCGATTGGCGCGGCGTATGCCGGCGCCCTGGCCATCACCACCACGTCGGGACCGGGCATGGCGCTGAAGACGGAGGCGATGGGCCTTGCGGTCGCAGTGGAGATTCCTCTTGTCATTTGCGATATCCAGCGTGGCGGTCCATCAACCGGGTTGCCAACCAAGACAGAGCAAGCTGATCTGTTGCAGGCGCTTTTCGGCCGCAACTCCGAAGCTCCGATTCCGGTGCTGGCCGCATCGACGCCCGCGGATTGCTTTTGGGTCGCGATCGAAGCGAGCCGGATCGCGGTCAAGTACATGGTGCCCGTCATCATTCTTTCCGACGGCTACCTGGCAAACGGCGCAGAGCCGTGGAGAATTCCGGAGTTGAGTGACATTCCAGATTTTCCGGTGAAATTCGCAAGCGATCCGAACGGCTTCCTTCCCTACAAGCGAGACCCGCAGACTCTGGCGCGCCCGTGGGCGGTTCCGGGAACTCCTGGGCTCGAACATCGCATCGGCGGCCTCGAGAAGCAGGACCCCACCGGGAACATCAACTACGAGCCGCTGAATCACGAAAATATGGTGCGCATCCGCGCGGCGAAGGTCGCAGCGATCGCGCAGGACATTCCCAATGTGCTTCCCGCAGGCGATCTCGAAGGCGACTTGCTGATCGTCGCCTGGGGCTCGACTTGCGGATCGATTACCGCGGCACTGAAGGCGCAGCGTGCCAAGGGCCGCAAGATCGGGCACTTGCACCTGCGGCATCTGAATCCGCTTCCGTCGAATCTGGGCGATGTCTTCAAACGCTATAAGAAGATTCTTGTGCCGGAGCTAAACATGGGCCAGCTTTTGTGGGTTCTGCGCGCAAAGTTTCTCGTGGATGCGGTCGGCCTCAACAAGATTCAGGGCCGGCCGTTCAAGCAAGCTGAGCTGGAACAGAAAATCGAAGAGATGTTGGGACTCTAGGAGAATCGACCATGAGCACAGCGACGCTGCCACCGCCTCTCACGAAAAAAGATTTTCAAACCGACCAGGAAGTGCGCTGGTGCCCCGGCTGCGGCGACTACGCGATTCTTTCCGCGGTGCAATCAATATTCCCGGAACTCGGGATCAAGAAAGAAAACTTTGTCATCGTCTCCGGCATCGGCTGTTCCAGCCGTTTCCCGTATTACATGAACACGTATGGCTTCCACACGATTCACGGCCGCGCACCCGCGGTGGCGACCGGACTCAAAGCGATTCGTCCCGACCTGGAAGTCTGGGTGGCCACGGGCGACGGAGATGCGCTTTCCATTGGCGGCAATCACACCATCCACATGCTGCGGCGCAATGTTGGCATCAAGGTGCTGCTGTTCAACAACAAGATCTACGGGTTGACGAAGGGGCAATATTCGCCGACTTCGGAACTCAACAAGAAGGCGAAATCGACACCCTTTGGATCGTTGGACCGGCCGTTCAATCCCGTATCGCTGGCCATCGGTTCCGAGGCCACGTTCGTGGCCCGCTCCGTTGACGTTTTCCAGGGGCACCTGAAAGAGACGCTCAAGCACGCGGCCGCGCACAAGGGCTCGGCCTACGTGGAAATTTTGCAAAACTGCAATATCTTCAACGACGGCGCGTGGTTCTCCCTGACAGACCGCGACGCCCGCAGCGAGCACGTCCTCCAGCTCGAACATGCCAAGCCGATGATTTTCGGCAAGAACCGCGACAAAGGTATCCGCCGGAAACCGGACGGCGACATCGAAGTCGTCCAACTCGGCAACGGCATCACCGAGTCTGATCTGATCGTTCACGATGCGCACCATCCGCGTCCGGCATACGCCTTCCAGCTATCGCACATGGAGCACCGCCCGGATTTCCCAACGCCCATCGGAGTTTTCCGCGCGTGGGGCGATGTGCCGCGCTACGAAGACGTGATGAACCAGCAGATCAAAGACGTCATCGCCAAGCGCGGTCGCGGCGACCTCGCCAAGCTCCTTCGCGCGGGCGACACCTGGGAAGTAAAGTAAGCTTCGCTTCCTGGAAAACGCAGCTTTCTCCGGCAATTCCCAAGAACGCCGTGCCCTCGTGGTCACGGTGCTTAATTTTCGGTGATCACTTGCTCTGCGCCTGAGCATCGGATTCTTCTACTTTGGAGGCGCTGAACCTCCCATTCACCTCTACAAGTCCTTTGCTTTCAATCCGCAAGGAATCAACCCCCGCGACATAGTGCGACATCTCTCCCCCGACGAGGCTTGGCGTTCCTTGTCGCTTGTGCGCCGCTCCCATCAAATCGTAGCCTGCTGCCACCGGCAGGAGTTCCCGGAATTTCTCAGGAGTCGAATGCCATGAAAAAATTTGTCCTTCTCGTTCTGGTTGCTCTCTCTTCGGCCTTGGCGGCGAGCGCGCAGGAAACTTCCCGCTCGGATCTCTCAGCGGGCTATTCCTACCTCCGCGAGGGCTTCTCCGGTGGAGCTAACACTCATGGCGGCAGTGTCTCCGGTGCTGCCTATTTGAACGACTGGCTCGGTCTTGTCGGGGACTTTGGCGTGTATCACCTCTCCCAATCGGGTGTCACCGCCAATACCTTCACCTTCCTCGCGGGTCCGCGCTTGTCTGTCAATCGCAGGAAAAGCGTATCGCCGTTCGTCCAGGCATTGGTAGGAGGCGATCACCTCACTGCAGGCGGTGGCAGCACAAACGGATTTGCCTGGAGCACAGGTGGCGGCGTGGATTTCGCCGTGACGCGTCACATCGCTATTCGCCCTCAATTCGATTACATCGGCCTGCGCTTTTCTAATGGCACGACGCAATCGGCCCGCGCCTCCTTCAGCATCGTGTTCCGCTTCGGGAATCGCTAGCAAAGAGTGGAAGGAGGGGCGTCCATGATTTACGAACGCCTGCATGTCACATTCGTTGGTGTCGTCGCGACGCTGGTGGACTCCGTGGTTGTCGCGGAATTTGCCGGGTACTGGCTGCACCGGCTGCTGCACAGCGACAGGTTCCCAGGCCTCAGCCGGGGCCATCTGATTCATCACTTCCTGATCTATGGCCCCCGGCAACCCATGCGCGCCGGAGAGTACCACGACGCGACGGATGACCGCTTCTCCGTCGGCAATGTGGGGATCGAATGGCTGGCGCCCTCCGCGATCATTCTGCTGTTTTGCTGGGGAGTGATGGCGCTTCTCGGCGTGCCGCATGTGTACCAGGCGCTCGCGTTGTGCACGCTGCTCGGCTGGCCCATCCTCATGTTCAGCTATCTGCACGACAGGATGCATATCGAAAACTTCTGGATGACGCGAGTTCCTCTCCTTAAATCGTGGTTCCTGAGAGCCAGAAGATTGCATGACATCCATCACCGAAGCATGGACAGCGCAGGCTTCATGGACAGCAACTTCGGCATCGGCTTCTACTTTTTTGACCGATTCTTCCAGACCATGGCAAAGCGGCATCGCCCGTTCAACTGGCAGGGCTACCGGGCAGCCATCGGGCGCTACGGATTGGAGGAGACCGAGCTTCTCTCACTGCGCGGCTGCAGTCAGGCGCTCTTTCACAGAGAACTGGGAAACAAAATGGCCGCGCGCAAGACTTGAATGGAAGACACTTCGCCGAATGTTGATACTTTCGCGGGATGAACACCCTCCGCAGAGGTGCGCCTGCATAGAAATTCCTCTCCCGGTCTAGACCCTTCGCGGAATTCCTGCCTATTCCTTAGATTTCAATTGTGCAACCGCGGAGGATTTGCTACATCCAATAGAGACTAGGCGCCAAGCGCCCCGCGATGGATGACCTTTCAAAACTCGGAGCTTTCGCCCTGGTGGGTGAGGCGGACCCCGTTCCGCAAAGCCTCTTCCTATCTCACCCGGAACAGGCCAATACGCTCGCGCTGCTCTACGAAGTCAGCCGCGAAGTCACCTCCATCCTTGACCGGGAAGAGCTCCTTCGCCGCGTCGCCGAACGCGTCAGGAAAATTGTGAATTATGACGTCTTCAGCGTCATGCTCTGGAATGAGCAAACGCAGCTGCTGGAGAGCGTTTTCGCCATGTGCTGCACGGATTCGATTGTGGCGCGCCTTCGCCTCCCTCTTCACCAGGGCCTCACCGGCACTGCCGCCGGAGAACGCCGCATCCTGCGGATCAATGACGTCACCGAAGATCCGCGTTACATCCGCTGTGAGACCGGCGTGGAAGCCCGTTCCGAACTCGTCGTGCCGCTTCTCATGCAGGACCGCCTCATCGGCGTTCTCGATCTGGAGAGCACGGAGCCGCATGCGTTCACCGTGGAACACGAGCGGATGCTGTCTACTCTCGCCTCGTATGTAGCCATCGCACTCGAGAATTCGCGACTGTTCCAGGAAGCCAAGGAAAGCGAGCGCAGGATGCGCAGCGAACTCGACACAGCGCGAGAGATTCAGCGGCAACTCCTTCCCACGGGCGCGCGCGAAGTGCCGGGCCTCGATTTGGCGGCCGCTTATGTTCCCGCACGCGAGTTGGGCGGAGACTTCTACGACTTTCTGCCCATTGGACAGGGTCGCTTGGGATTCATGCTCGGCGATGTTTCCGGCAAGGGGACCGCGGCGGCGCTGTACGGTTCCCTGGCAATCGGCACCGTTCGAGAAATCGTCGTCGATCACTCATGCGAGCCTGCCTGCATGCTCGCCCTTCTGAATCAGCGGCTGCTCGGCGCGCGGCTTGATTCGCGATTCATCGCTATGCTGTTCGCTGTTTTCGACGCACCGACTCGGAAACTCACGCTCGCCAATGCTGGCGGACCGTATCCCCTCCTGGTCCGCAAAGGTCAGGTGCAGGCCATCCGCCTGGAAGGCGTGCCGCTCGGTCTCCTTCCCGACACCCAATACGATGAAACGACCATCGACTTGGAGCCTGGAGACGTCGTTCTTTTCGCTTCCGATGGCATTCTGGAATCGGAGAATGTCGCGAAGGAAGAGTTCGGCCTGGAACGCTTGACGGCTCTTCTTTCCGCTATTTCTCAGGAAGATTCGGCTCGCGATATCGCCGAACAAATCCTGGCCGCAACGGATGGCCACAGCGGCGCGGGCATTCCTCCGCACGACGACCGCACTCTGGTCGTACTGCGGGTAACCGACGACACGTCCTCCGATTTTTCGAAACTCCCGATCATCTATTAACAGCCGTAACGCGGAACGTTGGGTATTGGCCAGAGAGATCGGACTCCGCCGGGAATCAGTGCGTTCCGGCCGGGCTGGATGGAGCGACGCTGGCTTGAAGCAGCCCAGGGTTTTTCAGCAGTGGAAGCCACTTCTCGCGCACGGCGGCAAACTCCGGCCAGCTTTTCTTGGAAACCGGATCGGACGGTGGCAGCCCAAGCTTTTCGAAATTTTTGTACTGGCCCTTTTGCAAAATGCGGAAATCGAGGTGCGGCCCTGTGGAAAGGCCCGTGCTGCCGACCAAGCCGATGGTCTTGCCGATTTCCACATGCTCGCCGTTGTGCACAAACATGCGCGACAAGTGCAAATACATCGTCTCGTAGCCGTTGGAATGCGTGATTTGCACCATGTTGCCTTCGCCGCCCTTGCGTCCCGCGAATGCTACCCGGCCGCTTCCAATGGTTTGCACCGGAGTGCCGACAGGAGCGCCGTAGTCCGTACCCATGTGCGGGCGATAGCTTTTCAAAATGGGGTGAAAGCGCGCCCGGCTGAAATGTGATGTCACCGGCGCACCGAACTTCAGCGGCGAGCGAAGAAACGCCTTCTGCAGTGACTTGCCATCTGCTGAATAGTATCCGGGCCGCCCGGCAGGGTCTTGAAAGAGCAATGCCTGGTATTTCTTTCCCGCGTTTTCGTATTCCGCGGCGAGAATCCTTCCGTACCCTGCCGTCTGGCCATTGGCATATTTTTTCTTTTCGAGGACGAGCCGAAACGTGTCGCCCTTGCGCGGGTCGGTATAAAAATCGAGATCGTAGGCGAATATCTGCGCAAGGCGCATGGCAAGTTCCGCCGATTCTCCCGTGTCTTCCACCGCGTTAAAAAGGGAGTCATCGACGCGGCCCGTCACCGCTGCCAATTCTGTTTTCGAAGGAATCTCCTTGACCTGCGCCGTGAAGCCGCGATCTTCCGGGACAATCTTCAACATGCGATCGGCGTCGATTTTGTATTCGATCTCGCGCAGCGTTCCTTCGACGGAGCGCCCTACCGTGATGGTATTCCCGGCGCGCACCTGGCGCAGGTTGAAGGCGTGCTGAGCGGCAGCCGAGGCGCTGGCCGCTTCTCCGGCGCTCAAGCCGAATTTCTCGAGCGCGGCCGTGAAATTCCCCCCGGCAGGAACTTTCTTTTCCGTCGGCAGGATGACTTGCTCGCGGATACGTTCCGCTTCATCCTTCGCCAGCTTCACCTGGTGATCGAATTCCGCCGCGGTGGCCAGTCGTCCTTGGAACACATAACCCAGAGTTGCGGCTCCAGCGGTAAGCACCAAGAGCAATAAGAACAAGAAACCACGATTCACGATTCCCCCAATCCCACTCGCTGCTGGCGCCCGTATCAGGCGCAACTTCCCGGACGAGTCCTTGCTGCCGCCGTGACTGCGTAATTCCCCTCACTCTTTTGTCGCAATTTCAATCTGGCGTCAAACGCGTTTCGCTTCGCCTGCGCTCAATCGTCCAACTGCTTGGTCCAGCTGAAACGAGCGGGAGCGCGTATGCAGCATTTAGATCAGGCTGCGCCGCTATCGCTCAGAGCCGTTGCTGCCCGCGTGAAAAAAGAAGCGCTGCAGAGATTCTCTGCGGCGCGGGAAAACCAGCACTAAAAATTCTTAAGTTGAGTTAGTTGCCGGCGTTGACGGCCACGGCATGCGCGGAGTCCGCAAAGTAATTCTGTTCGCGGAGCTTGCGGTAGATACGGCCCGCCACTTCGGCGGCGGTCGGCCCCTTCACGCGGCGAGTGTTCCCACGGAGCAAAACGGCCAGAGCGATCTTGGCATGCACATCGTCGGCGTAGGTGATGAACCAGCCGATTTTCGACGGCGTAATGTGGTCGTCACAGGTCCCCGTCTTGCCGAGCGGCATCTCGTCACCGCCGCGGTCGAAGCTCGATTTGCCCGTGCCATACAGGACCGCGGCGAGCATGCCTTCGCGGAGCTCCGGAAGTATCGGGCCGATATTTAATTCGCGTTTCACGCGCGGCGTAAAATTCTCCACTTCTTCCTGGCTGTGGGGGTACTGCAAGTAATAAAGAGTTCCGCCGTTCGCGAACGCCGCGGACAGCGCCGCGAGTTGCAGCGGGGTCGCCTGAATCCCTTCGCCATAGCTGGACATTCGCGCGACTCCGCCGTAGGGAGGCGGCACGGTCGGAAACGAGCCCGGATGTTCGTCAGGCAGATTGTACCCGGCAAGTTCCCCGAGACCGAGAAGGCGGCCATACTTGGAAACCGTTTCAAATCCCATGCGCGACCCGAGCTGTGAGCATGGTGTCGCGCGTGATGACGTTTTCTTCGAGGGCGGCTAGTGCGATGGTCGGCTTGATCGTGGAGCAAGGGATGTAGCCTTCGCCAAATGCGATTTTTTGATTCACGACCGTGAGGATGCGGCCGGTGTTCGGGTCTACCGCAACGACGGCTCCGTTGTAACGGCCAAGAGCCGAAACCGCGGCTGCGCGAACAATGGGATCATCGTAGGCGCCATCATCGGTGCTGGAAGAATCCGCAAACGTTGGGACTCCGCGATAGCGCATTGCACTCTTTCGAGTGCGCCTTACCGGCGTTCCCGCACGTGGCGCCGCGGGCAGAGGCAACGCGAAAACTGCTGACATCAGTATTGCAAGAGTGGCTCTTCCGAACTGCTTCACCGTTCTCACCTTTTCGTTCAGGGTGACCGCAAACCGGTCCATCCGCCCTAGCCTGCCCCAAGCCGATAGACCATCGGGGTCAGAGTTTTACCTCATGCTGTCCGCAGGGTCAACAAACATTCACGAAGACCGTTCGTTGCCGCTATCGTCGGCTCGCCGCCAGAGGACGTGCTGCAGAGACCTATTGCATTCCACCAGCCAATCAATCACGCCGTTCGTTTGATGCGACTTACGGGCCTCTCGGATGGCAGTCTCTCCACCTGAGAGAAACTGTCTCTCTCAGAGTGAGACACATTTTAGGGGTTTACACTCTCTTCACGCAATAGCCGTCTGGGCCCAGTACGAGGCTATGTGCTTTGTTTTGAATAGCTGACCGTCAGGTCAGGAACCTGAACCTTCGCCCGGCCAGGGTTGCTGGGGCCTGCAGGCGGACGCCACGCGCAGCCTGAAAAAGACTTGGCCCTTCTGCATATTGGCAGAAGGGCCGTCTCCATAGTCGGACCGTTGCGGTTAGCGTGTGGGACGAGTTTTGGACGCGTCCGTGCCTGCGACCGCTGCCGAGGCCTTCATTGGCGGCTTCTCTGATTGTGCGGGAGCCGCGTGGCCGTTCGGCCCAGGCGCAGCCGCGTTCGAATTGCCCGGCATCGCGATTTCGAGCTTCTTCCGCAGCGTGTTCTCCAGCTTGTCGCGGATGTCCTTGTTTTCCTTCAGGAAGATCCGCGCATTTTCCCGGCCCTGGCCCATGCGCTCCCCGCCGAAGCTGATCCACGTGCCGCTCTTTTCCAGCACTCCCTTTTCAACGCCCAAATCGATCAAGTCTCCTTCGCGCGAAATCCCCTCGCCGTAGACGATGTCGAATTCGGCTTCGCGGAATGGCGCCGCTACCTTGTTTTTCACCACTTTCGCGCGCGTGCGCGAACCAACCACTTTGTCACCTTCCTTGATGGCCTGGATGCGCCGGATATCCACGCGCATCGACGCGTAGAACTTCAGCGCGCGCCCGCCCGTCGTCGTCTCCGGGTTGCCGAACATCACCCCGATCTTCTCGCGGATCTGGTTGATGAAAATCAGGCAGGTGCGCGATTTCGAAACGATGCCGGTAAGCTTGCGCAGCGCTTGCGACATCAGCCGCGCTTGCAAACCCATTTGCGGGTCGCCCATGTCGCCTTCGAGCTCGGCCTTGGGCACCAGCGCCGCGACGGAGTCCACCACCACGATGTCCACGCCGCCGGAGCGGATCAGCGTTTCGGCGATTTCGAGAGCCTGCTCGCCGTTATCCGGCTGCGAGACCAAAAGATTGTCCACGTCCACGCCGAGTTTCCGTGCATAGACCGGATCGAGCGCGTGTTCCGCATCAATGAAAGCCGCCTGGCCGCCAAGCTTCTGCGCCTCGGCGATGACGTGCAAAGTCATGGTCGTCTTGCCGCCGGATTCCGGGCCGTAAATCTCGATCACACGCCCGCGAGGGAAGCCACCGACGCCGAGCGCCGCGTCAATCGATAGACATCCGCTAGGGATTACACTCACGGGCACCAAAATATCCCGGCTGCCCAGGCGCATAATCGCGCCCTTGCCGTGGTCCTTTTCAATCTGCGATATCGCTGCTGCCAGCAATTTTTCTTTTTCTTCTGTCATAGTCACACCTCGGTGGAGGAAATTAGGAACTTGGGCCTGCGGGGCCGATGGCCGGGGTTCTGCGCCGGGAAAGCGCATCGCCCGCGATTGGGGACGTAACGAAGTGTGGAGCTTACCACTCGGTTCACTGTAAAGCTATCCCCTTTTACCGGTCGGCCTCAAACTGCCTGAAACTCACTTACCGTTCACAACCGTGCTCCGCGTCGTGGTCTCTCAGCCGCGTCTGAGCCGTCTGCTCGCGTTCATCCAACGCCATCCGTTCCCGGTGGGTCAGTTGCCGCAACCGGGAGAGGTTCCGCCCCCGGATGCGAGCCTCGGAGAGTTCCTCTTCGAGTCTCTCACGTTCCAGACAGCTTAGAACATTGTTCGAAAAACCGCGCATGGAGCACCTGTTGAAAACAGCGAGGAGCAAAATAGCATCATGGCGAACAAAAAGCAAACACTATTTTTCGCCTTTTATTCGCTTGTAGGCCTTGCCCTCCAGCGCACTCCCAACTATTCGATGAGGCCAAGTCTCAGCAAATCGTCATCCTGCCAACCTGCGTCCGCGATCATCGCCCGTAGTGTGCCAATTGGAAAGGTGTCGTTCAAAGCGTGATAAGCCACCACGACGCGACGCCCGTCGGCGTGTCGGTAAATGCGATGACTACCACGTACTCGTTGAAGCGCGAATCCGTCGCCTTCCAAAGCCCGGATGAAACGGCGAGCCGACAGGCCGCGTGGCGCACGCGTCATACATTGACAAGAACGGCGGGTTCCGCCAGCTCGATGGTGCCTTGATCCACTGGAATTGCCTGCCCGGCTTCGAGAAGGTCTTGAACGTAAATGTCTATGGCCTCGCGGATATTTGCGAGTGCTTCCTCATAGCTGTGGCCCCAGGTGTGGCAACCCTTGAGCGCCGGACAGGAGGCATGCCAGGCGTCCCGGCCATCCTCGAATTTATCGGGCTCGATGGCCACTTTGAAAACGTAGGATTTCATTGGCTCTATGCCTCGCGCGGCACTTACCCGCCACAAAAACGGCTTCATCAGATTATCTCATGGTTACGCAACACGAAGTGGTTGGAACTGCCCAGACACCTCAAGTTTAGAGTTTCCCTTCACACCACACGTCAGTTGAAGAAATCATCGATCATAGCTGTAAAAACCCCGTCCGGATTTGCGCCCAAGCCATCCCGCCGCAACATATTTCTTGATCAACGGACACGCTCGATACTTAGGATCGCCAAGCCCTTCCTGCAAAACATGCATAATGTCCACGCAAACATCCAGCCCAATAAAATCCGCCAGCTCCAGCGGCCCCATGGGATGATTCATCCCGAGTTTCATCACCGCGTCAACAGCCTCCGCCGTCGCCACACCTTCCATGACGCAGTAAGCCGCCTCGTTGATCAGCGGCATCAGCACGCGGTTCGAAACGAACCCCGGCGCGTCGTTCACAGCCACCGGCTTTTTTTTCAGCATTTCCGCCAGCTTCATCGTCGTTTCAAACGTACCGTCGCTCGTCTGCAGCGCCCGAATCACTTCCACCAGCGCCATCACCGGCACCGGATTCATGAAGTGCATCCCCACAAATCGGTCGGGCCGCTTGGTCAGCGCCGCCAGCGAAGTCATCGAAATGGACGAAGTGTTGCTAGCGATGATCACCTCAGCCCGCAATATCCCGTCCGCCTCGCCAAGCACCGCCCGCTTGATCTCGATTTTCTCCGGCACCGCTTCCACCACAAAATCCGCCGACGCAATCGCTGCCATATCCGTCACCGGCTGCAACCGGCCAAGAACACTTCCCTTCTCCGCCTCCGCCATCTTCCCCTTCTTGATTTCCCGATCGAGATTCTTCCCGATCGTCTCCATTCCCCGCTCAAGAAAGCGCTGCTCCACGTCGCACAAAATCACCCTGTATCCCGACCGCGCAAACACATGCGCGATCCCATTCCCCATCGTCCCCGCACCCAGCACCGCCACTGTCTTAATCGAATCAATCGACACGAATGAAGCCCCCAAAACGGAAAACTGAATGGAACTAAAGAAAGCTAAGGATGCACGCAGCACAAAGCAAGGTCAAGCAGCGGCATACTCGCGTGGAGGGTAGGATATTCGCTGTTTAAGATGTCATGCAGAGCTCGGTGTTAGACGGTAGGCATGGTGCCGCCGTCGATCACGTAATCGGCGCCGTGAATCGACGCTGCGCGGTTAGAGGCAAGAAAGGCTACCAACTCTGCGACCTCTTCCGGTTGAGCAGGCCTTCCGATGGGAATACCTCCGATCATGTTCATAATCTGCTGCCGCGCGGCATTCTCGTCGATGCCTCTGCTCTTCGCCAACTGAACGATCATGCCGTGTGCCCCGGAAGTCTCGATGAATCCGGGAGAGACCATATTTACACGCACACCTTTAGGACCAACCTCGTTTGCCAGGCCCTTGCTATAGGTGCGAAGCGCTCCTTTGGCAGCGGCATAGGCCAGCGTCGCGTCATAGAGCGGCAGCCGGTGCTGGATGGAAGAGATGTGCAGAACGACGCCGGAACCGCGTTCAATCATGCCAGGAAGGAAGGCCCTGTCGAACCGTACTGCAGCCATGAGGTTCACATTCAGAGCCTTCTGCCAATAATCGTCCGTCAGCCCGACGAAGCCGCCGCTGGGTGCGTCCGATCCGCCGACGCAATTGACAAGGACGTCGATGCCGCCCCACTCCTTCATAACGCGGTCAACGACATTTTGCACGCCTTCTGCGGTAGCAACATTCGCTTGTACGAAAAGCGCTGGATTCTGCCCCGTGGGAAGCGGAGACCGGGCCGTAGTCGCCACGGAGGCGCCGCTTAAGGTAAAACGCCGCACGATAGCCTCTCCCACGCCTTTCGTGCCTCCGGTTACCAACACCCGCTTGTCTTTGAATTGATTGCCATCCGTATCGAACGGATCCGTCGTAGTCATGAACGAATCTCCAGCGCGGTGATGCCTCTCAGCGAAGCGCGCAAGGCCAGCCAAGCGGCCAGCATGGCGAACTTTTCGTCCTGAGACCAAGGAGAGCCAAAGGGACGGCCAAGCTCGGTAACCCGGCCCATCACATCAACGCTTTTGAGACGGAAAACCTGTCCGGCGCGGTTCAGGAGTTCTTTTTCTTTGATTCTGAAATCGCCGAGGCCGCAGCGAGCGCTCGCATGGAGAAGCGCTTCTCGGAAGAGTTCGCCGTCCGCAGTGTGAATCAGCGCATGGGAAGCAAGAACCTTTTCCAACTCGGGAAGCGGTCTGCCAGAGGCAAGGAGAAGGCCGCTTCGCGTGAGTTTCAGCCCCTGTTTCTGCAAGTCGGACTGAAGGTCGCAGATCGCTCGATGTGCAAGGCGCCTTGCCTCGGCCTGCATTCTGGAGATGAATTCGCGGGCTTGTCCGTCCAGCATTTTTTCCGCCGTGTGATACGGCTGCCGGAATTCATACGTGAAAGTCTCGACGAGGTGGACTCTCTGCCGCGCTAGGACCACCGGCGCGCTCTTTTCGAGAGACACCGCGACCAGCGCGGTCCACCCGGAATGCACGCGAAAGCCGACCGCTGCTTGTTTCGAATGAGCCACTGCGAAAACCTACTCGGGCGGCGCGCCTTCCACAACTTCCCGCACAATCTCCCGCGCCCGCTTTTCATTCGCCGCGGAAACGTAAATTCGCGTCTGCTCCCCGGGATTTTCCAGGTGGATGGGGATTTCGTTTTCCTGCATCGCCGCGGTAAGAAATTGCGCGATCCGGTCGTCGCTTCCATTCCAAATTTCCACGGCTGGATGCGTTTCGGTAGTCACCACGAGCGGCGGCTCCGCTGCAGTCGCCTCGTCCTGCGCGGGAATTTCTATATCTGCAGGCTCTTCATCGAGCAGCTTTTCAAGCACTTCTTTCGCTTCGGCGAGGTCGGTGGAAAGCACCGCCACCTCGAAACCAAATCGCGGCTTCCAATCGATCGGCAGCGG
>WNFD01004817.1_pt1 | contig 13529 bp, 12 predicted proteins | sample 5400491 | NCBI WGS metagenome assembly WNFD01 (sample SAMN13153343, study PRJNA577476) | soil metagenome | isolation source: 120 cm saprolite under Douglas fir tree site 2 hole 2 replicate 2 | place: USA:California | collected 2015-04-18 | reverse complement strand
ATCTCCGGAGAGTCGGGCGACGGGGCCTGTGCGAGGGCAGAAGAAGCCAGCAATAGCAGTATGGCGCAACTGAAGTACAGGTTTCGCATTTCACCTCCCGGGAAAGACGCTTGAGCAAAACCGTTATTGTAGACCAGGGCGCAAACCGGCGAGGAGTATTTTAATGGCGATCTCGCAGAGCGAAATGGCGGTAAGCGGTAATCAGAGCTAGTGTTTTTCGGCGGGTGGGGCGGTTTCCGAGGAGGGCTGAGTTAACACGGGTTCGGGTGACGCGGTTTGGGGCGCGAGCACACTCGTGGTTGGCTGTTGCGCAGCGGGACTGGGCGCGGCGGGTGGAATTCCGCGGGCCGAAACCAAGGCCCAATGCCAGTCTTTGACGTCGCTGAAGTCCCCGAGGAGATTTCCACGGAACAGGGTGATGGAATCGGGTGCGCCGGTCGCTTTCAGGTGATAGAGCAAGGTCGAGTCGGGAAGCTTTTCGGCGGGCGTTTGATCGGCTGCGGGTATCAGTTTAGCGGAATACAATTCGGCGCCAGGCTGAGTGCGCAGCTCGGTGATCCCGACCACGATTTCCTTCAGTTCCCAGCCGGTGCCATTGTGCAGCGAGACTTCGAGGACGTCGTCGTGAATGGCGGCCGGGCCTTCAAGTTTGAGCAATTCATCCTGAGGAAGTTCGCTGGCGATGTATGGAGTCGAAATTAGGGCGGTGGCTTTGGCGTCGAAGGATAGGCTGCAAGTGCCGTCAGGAGAAGTCATGGTAAAAGTCTTTCCCGAGGGATCGATGGAGAAAATGGGTTTGCCGTTGAGGCGTTCGGCCTCGGCTTTGCTCATCATCACGGCAAAATTGTCGTTGTCGATTACTTTTTTGGGTTCGACATTCTGCGGTTCGGGAGTTTTGGATTTTCTGGCGGCGCGGGCGATATCTCCCAGCGGGGTTTCATCTTCCTGAGCGCGGAGCAGTGCCGGACAGAGAAGCAGAATAACGACGCCGGCGATGTAAACCGTACGTGACAAGGATTGGCCTCGGGGCAGAGACTACGTCTCTACGGTTTAATTCTAGTGGTCAATTGAGGCGGGTAATGGTTACGAGGGGACACCAAAGTCATGCGACGGTCGGGAAGGGATCCGGCGTGGCGCGCGAAGGGCTGAGACCGAGACGCGCGGCACGCCGCCAGAAATCAGAGCAAGCCCGAAGTGCGAAACCGTGCTACGGGATCGGCCACCGCCAGCGGTTCCCGCCTAAAGAACCAGCGAGCCACCGCGAATCCCAATGCCGCGAAGCAGACGTGAAGGACTTTCATATGAGCCACCCCCTGATTGCAGCCATTCGTTTCCTAAGCCACAGAGGGGAGCCGAAATCGAATAACTGACGCCAACTTATCGCCGATTCCCCGGAAGGTCAATGAACCAAAGGTGCCATACCACTGCACAAAAGTAACGGGCCTCAGATGCGTTGGGAGCGGTTGGGGTTTACTGGGAGATCGGCGGCAAACCTGGGAATTCCGGGCAATTGCGGCTTGATAAACCACATTTGCGTCCGCAAAGGCATAACCAGCCACGGAAAAGTGGCAGTGGTAGGTCAACTTCGTAACATCCGTCCGGCGTTCTTGTCGTACTACTGCTTCGGGCGCGACTCCGGAGGAACCAGGCCCGCCGCACGGTAGTAAACCGTCAGCTGGCCGTAAATCTCTCCTGAATGCTCGACAAAGCCATACGCAAAATCGCTGATCGGTGTCTGCTGATTACTGAATGGGTCCACGACGAGAGCAGACATGCCCTTGTCTCCCTTTGCCTTGATCGCTCCGGCACCGTCGGAGAATGACTTCTTCACGAAGGCGACCACCTCCGCTTTGGACTTGAACTGATCACGTTTGGGATCATCCATCTCGGGCATCTTCTGGCCGGCGAGCGCATTGATGAAAAACTGATTCGCGTGGGCGGCGTGGATCAGTCGCTCGGCAAAGCTGTGCACGGCAGGCGTGGGTTTGAAATCGTACTTGTCCTCGGGGAAGTCCTCCGCCATTGCGATCAGTTTGCGTCCGATGTCATTCCACTGTTGCAGCAAGTTCTCTGATGGGCTCAGCGCCGGTTTTGGTGGCGCGTCTTTCTTGGGCATCTCCTGTGCGTGCGCTGCCGTAAGCGACAGAGCGGCAACAAGGAGCACTACAGCAAACAAACCGGCTCTATTCATCGGTGTATTCCTCCTCTGGTTCTAGCGCATCTTACAGGAATTTGGCCAACCGGAAAACGCTCAATCCGAATGACATCACGAAGTTTAGGTGCGGGAACTATTTTCTGGCGCCTTGGTCGGTTCGATTTTTCAATTCCAGCCGCCAAACCCATTACCCAAGCAGTCAGAGGCTCGGGCAAACTTGACTTCCCCTAGGCCCCTCCAACACAATCTGTGTGTTGACGATATCGGGCTGCAACGTCTCTCAATACAGTCCTAATTAGTCCTATCTCCCGCTAGCAGCGAGGTTCCTGATGTTTAAGGCGATTATTTTTGCGTTTGGGTTGCTTGTGATTTCCACGGCCGCGGCTTTCGGCCAGGCTCCGGCACAGCCGACGGTTTGGGCTTCCAAGCCTGATCTGGCCGGCTTTGAAAAGATGGTGACCGACCGGCTGGCGGCGGCGCAGACTTCGATTGATCAGGTGACGGCAGTGAAGGGTGCGCGGACCATCGACAATACGCTGGTGCCTTTTGACGAGGCGGTGCGGCAGATCAACACTTCGATTTATCTGTCCTCGCTGATCCTGCAGGTGCACCCCGATGCCAAGTTTCGCGATTCTGCGACCAACATGGTCAGCAAAGCCAGTGCCGCGCAGACAGCGCTGGCCCTGAATCGTGATGTGTATCAGGCGCTTTCCGGCCTGGACGTTTCGAAGTCGGATGCGGCGACCCAGTACTACGTGAAGCGCCAGTTGCTGGAGTTCAAGCTAGCGGGCGTCGACAAGGATGACGCCAAGCGCACGCAGCTGAAAAAACTGAACGACGATCTGACCAATGAACAGTCGGGGTTTGACCGCAACATCAGCGACGACCAGAAAAAAGTCGAGGTCACGGACGCGAAGGAACTCGACGGCCTGCCGCAGGATTTCATCGACCATCACAAGCCTGGGGCGGACGGCAAGATTATCATCACTACCAATTATCCGGATGCGCTTCCGGTGCTGAAGTTCAGCAAGAGCGACGATCTGCGGCGGCGGCTGTTTCTGGCATTTCAAACCCGGGCTTATCCCAAGAACAAAGAAGTGCTCGAGAGCATGATGAAGACGCGTTATCAGATTGCCACGATCCTGGGCTATTCCTCGTGGGCGGACTATAACGCCGCCGACAAGATGATCCAGCAAGGAGGGAATATTGCGGACTTCATCCAGAAGGTGGATGAGGCGGCGCGTCCGGTGACGCAGCGCGAGTTCGGGATGCTGCTGGCGGAGAAGAGGAAGACCGATCCCTCTGCAACCGAGGTCGGAGACTATGAGAATGGGTATTTGAATGAACTAGTAAGGCGCGCGCAATACAATTTCGATTCGCAGCTGGTGCGGCCGTACTTGCCGTTCAACGAGGTCAGGCAAGGCATTTTAGACACCGCTGCAACGCTGTTTCATGTGACTTTCAAACGTGAGGAGAACGTGCCTTCGTGGGACCCAGCGGTCGAAACCTGGGATGTGATTGACAGCGGCAAGACGATTGGACGCTTTTATCTGGACATGCATCCGCGTCCCGGAAAGTTCAGTCACGCGGAAATGGCGCCTGTGCTCGACGGAATTCTGGGCAAGCAGTTACCGGAAGCGATTCTGGTCTGTAACTTTCCGGCGCCGACCGCTGATGATCCGGGACTGATGGAGTATGGCGACGTGGTCACTTTCTTTCATGAGTTTGGCCATCTCATGCACCATATTCTTGGCGGACAGCAGAAGTGGGCGGGGATCAGTGGCATCAGCATGGAAGCCGATTTTGGGGAAGCACCCTCGCAGATGCTCGAGGAGTGGATGCATAGTCCGCAGGTGCTGGCGTCCTTCGCGCGTCATTACAAGACCGGGGAGGCGATTCCTGCCGAGTTGGTGGCGCGCATGAATCGCGCGTCGGCATTTGGACGGGCGGGTTGGGTCAGTCAGCAGGACACTTACACCGCGATTTCCTACGATATCTATAAGACCAAACCGGAGAATGTGGACCTGGATGCGGTCGCTGCCGCCGATCAAAAAAAATACACGCCGTTCACGGCGCTGCCGGGCACACACATGTACGCCGCTTTTGGACACTTGGGGGGCTATTCTTCCGCGTATTACACGTATCTGTGGGATAAGGTCATCGCGGAGGATTTCTTCAGCCAGTTCGATCACAATAATCTGCTGGCGGGGGACGCTCCGATGCGGTATCGGCACACAGTACTGCAACCGGGCGGATCGGTCTCGGCCAACACGCTGGTGAAGAATTTCCTGGGCCGCGAACAGAATATGGACGCTTTCCAGAAGTGGATGGGCGAGGAATTCGCGCCGGCGGCGGCTGAGCAACGCGCGGGAAATTAGATTGCCCTTTGCGCACTGAGAATTGTCTGCTATAGCCATTTCGCTGCCGCGACTGACCCGGCGTAATCCGCTGGCGGCGATGGGCGTGGTGTTTGTAGTCTTCTTCACGGTCTGCGCGGTGTTCGCGCCGTGGATTGCTCCGCAGGATCCGGCACATATTAATCTGGCTACACGGCTTTCACCTCCATCGTGGGCTCAAATCTGCGGGTCCGACGAACTGGGCCGCGACATTCTTTCCCGCATCATCTACGGCTCGCGAATCTCAATGCTAGTGGGAAGCTGCGTGGTGGCGGCGTCGCTGGCGATTGGCCTGATCGTTGGCTCGATTGCTGGTTACTACGGAGGCCGCATCGACCGGTTCGTGAATGTCATTGTGATGAACGCATTTCTTTCGTTTCCTGGAATCCTGATCGCGATTGCGTTCGTGGCTTTCCGCGGGCCGGGGATGTTCAATCTGGTGTTTGCGCTTTCGCTTGGGGGATGGGTGGGCTACGCGCGGCTGGTGCGGGCGCAGGTGCTGGCCGCGAGAGAAAAAGAGTATGTGGAAGCGGCGCGGGCACTGGGGGCAAATGATCTGCGAATACTGGTGCGCCACATTCTGCCCAATATTATTCAGCCGGTGATTGTTCAGGCCGCGATTGGCATGGCGGGCGCGATCCTCGCCGAAGCTGCTATGAGTTTTCTCGGGCTGGGCGTACCGCCTCCGACGGCTTCATGGGGGACGATGCTGAACGACGGGCGGGCGCACTTGTTTGATGCGCCGCATTTGGTGATTTTCCCGGCGATCGCGGTGATGCTGGCGGTGTTGTCGTTTAATTTTATCGGGGACGCCCTGCGGGACTTCCTCGATCCGCGCTCGCGGATTGAAGCTGGGTTATAGATCGGGAAAAAACTGCGGAACCTGTGCCCGTAATGGGCCCGTTTTTGACTGTCCTTCCTCCCAACTAGTTGACCAAGGATCAATAGTTGAACGCGTTCATTTTATTCTTGACATTCGGTTTGGAGCGGTACATCCTGTAGTTGAACATGTTCAATTATGCTAATCAAGGAGATCGGCCATGTACGTTATCGGGTGCTACATCAGTTATTTGGCCATAAGTCTTGCAGTCACGGTCTGGGTGGCGCACACGCTGCACAAGAACGGCAGGATCTTTCTGGTGGACGCGTTTCATGGAAATGAGGCCCTCGCCGATTCCGTAAATCACTTGCTGGTGGTTGGTTTCTACCTGATCAACCTCGGATATGTCGCATTGGCGCTCAAGGCGACAGAGAACCTGGACAGTCTTCGCCAAGCCATTGAACTGGTCAGCGACAAGATCGGTGTTGTCCTGCTGGTTTTGGGCGGAATGCACTTCTTCAACTTATTTGTGTTCTCTCGGATGCGGAAGCGCGCGCGGATCAGCGCATATCCGAACCTGTCGTTTGATCCCGCGATGCAGGCGCCAGGACGATGACCAAGTCAGAGGCAAATGTCAAGAAGTCCGATCAGACGCGCACCCGCATTTTCGAGGCCGCCTTGGCGCTGTTCCGCAAGCGCGGCTTCGTGAATACGACCATGCGAGAAATCGCGAAAGAGGCTGGAGTTGCTCTGGGTGCGGCCTATTACTACTTCGACTCGAAAGATGCCATCGTGATGGCGTTCTACGAGCGCGCGCAGGAAGAGCTTACCCCTCGGCTGGAGGAATCTCTCGCCGGAACCACCGGCCTGAAGGAGAGAGTGCGCGCGGTAATCAACGTGAAGTTCGAGTACTTCAACCCGAATCGTAGCCTGCTCGGTGCGCTCTCGGCGCACATTGACCCGCTGCATCCTTTGTCGCCGTTCAGCGAGGAGACGAAGGTCATCCGCGATAGGGACATTGGCTTCATGACTCGTGCACTCGATGGAGCCAAGGTGCGAATCCCGGACGACCTGCGGTCTCATTTGCCGCGACTGCTCTGGCTCTACCAGATGGGCCTGATTCTGTTCTGGGTTTACGACGGTTCGCCGAAACAAAAGAGAACAGCGCAGCTGTTCGAAAGAAGCCTGGCGATCGTGGTGGGCCTGATCAAACTGTCTGCGTTACCCCTGATGCGGCCGATACGGAAACTTGCCACGGACCTGCTCGACATTGTTTATCAAGACCATGCAGTGGCTGCGGAAGTGTCGACGTGAGCCGCGCGCTTCGCGTAGTTCTCGCCGGCGGCAGCGGACAGGTTGGCAACATTCTCGCGAGACACTTCCACGCCGGGAATCATCAAGTCACGGTGCTTTCAAGATCGGTGAGCACGGTGCCCTGGCGCGTGGTTCACTGGGACGGAGCCACTCCGGGGGACTGGACCGGTGAACTGGAGCATGCGGACATCCTCATCAATCTCGCGGGCCGCAGCGTGAACTGCCGATACAATCTAGAGAATCGGCGCGCGATCAAGGAATCTCGTGTTCAACCTACGCGGCTGCTGGGCCAGGCGTTGAGTCAACTCGCTCATCCGCCGCGCCTTTGGATGAACGCCAGCACAGCCACAATTTATCGCCACAGTGTGGACCGTGCGATGGATGAGGAGACGGGCGAGATCGGCGGCCATGAGCCGGGAGCTCCTTCAACTTGGCGCTTCAGCATTGATGTGGCCACCAGTTGGGAAGAAGCGTTCTTTGCGGCGGTTACTCCCCGTACTCGCAAGATCGCTCTGCGCAGCGCGGTTACAATGAGCCCCGATCGCGGCGGCATATTCGCTACGTTACTCGGGCTGGTGCGCGTTGGGTTGGGAGGCACGGCGGGATCAGGCCAACAATTCGTCTCGTGGATTCATGATGCCGATTTTCGTAATGCGGTCGAGTTCCTGATCAGGCACGAAGAGATAAACGGAGTGGTCAATCTAGCCGCGCCCAATCCTCTGCCTAATCGAGATTTCATGAGTGAGTTACGGCAAGCGTGGGGCACACCGATTGCATTGCCTGTCAGAAAGTGGATGCTGGAGATCGGTGCGGTGTTCTTGCGCACTGAAACCGAGCTGATACTCAAGAGCCGACGCGTTGTTCCAGGACGCCTTCTTCAATCCGGCTTTCGATTCCAGTTCCCGGACTGGCCGGCAGCAGCACAGGATTTGGTGGAACGCTGGCGGGCGGAAAAAGCGGTCGGCAGGCAGGATGCGTGAAGTCAATCCGCGACTAGGTCTTCGAAGTCGAGTTCCAAATCCTGTTTGACTTCGTGTTCTAGCGATTCATCCGTAGGATCACGGTATTCCCAGACGCGGACGCCGGACTGATCCACTGCGATGTAGGTGGCGCTGTCCTGGGTCCAACTGCCGCTGTTGTAGTATTCGACGCCGTCGCGTTTCAGGCTCAGGGCTTCGTGAGTGTGTCCGCAGAAGACGCGCTGGGCGTTTCGCGACTTGGCGTGGGCCAGGGCTCCGCCCGCGACTTTGGCGGAAAGGCGCAGCCAGACGGTGTCGAAGCGCTCGATGAAACCAGTCAGGCGCTTCTTCCCGAATGACATTTTCTGCATGGCCAAATGCAGCGCCGACAGGAAGCTGCTAACCAGGCGGTTGCCCGACACGAACTGGTCGAACTGATGCCCGTGAATAGCCAGGTGACGGACACCTGCGAACTCCCAGGCATATTCCTGATAGACGCGGATGCCGACCAGATGCGACATGACCTGAGAGAGTCCGTGGTCGTGGTTGCCTTCTACCCAAACCACTTCGACTTCACGCTTGGGATTGGAGAGTTTGCGAATGTACCCCAGGAATTGCCAATGCTCTTTTTTCAAGCGGCGGAAATTCAGGTCGGAGAAGATATCCCCGAGCAGGATCAGGCGATTGAAGGAGGCGGACTTTAGCAAGCGCAAAGCGGACTTGGCGCGACTGACTTCCGAGCCGAGGTGAAGGTCAGAGAGAATGATGGTGTCGGCAAAAATCATTTTGCGTAACTCGTTTCCAGCCGCGGGGTGAGTGGCGACTTCTGCTCCAGAGTGGTTTTGGCGCCGACAGGCGAGGCCGGCTCGGTTGCACGGGAGTTGTACTCCAAGATTTCTTCGAGGAACTCGGGAATCTCAAACAGCGCGCGATTGTCGTAGGTGCGAGCCTGGGCGCTAAAGGATGCGAATGCCGAAGGCTCCAGTAGTTGCTCCACTCCAGCGTTGATCTGGCGGAAGCTGTTGAGCACAATTCCCATGTGCTTTTCGGTTACCCATTCTGCGTTGTAGCGTTCCTGGGGCAAGGTTCGGCCGTTGCATTCTACGATCACAGGCAGATGGAATTGCAGCGCTTCGCTGATGCTGCCGGGGCCGGGTTTGCCGATGAAGAAATCCGCGAGGGCCATGTAATAGTCAACGTTTTGGGTGAAGCCTTCGGCGAAGATGGGAAACCTGATCTTGAGGTCCTTTACCGCGGTCAGCAGCTTCTGATTCTTGCCGCAGATGAGAATCAATTGCAAGTCGGCTTTGCTGGCATTGACGCGCTTAACGATGTCGAGCATGGTGGTGGAGCCGGCCCCACCGAACAATACAATTCCCGTCGGGGTCGATGCATTCAAGCCGAGGTGTTTACGTTCTTCCACGCGATTGACTGCGGTCTTCTGATAGAACTTGGGTTTCATCACCATGCCGGAGGCAAGGAACACGTGGCTGCGGTCGTGACCGAGTGCGTAAGCCTGCAATTCCGCCCGGTCAGTTCCGCAGATCAGATATTGGGATTCGCGCTCCATCCAGAAATGCGGGGGGTCATCGGCGAAATCGGTCAACAGGGTAACGAATGAGGTGGAGGGCGTGCTCTTGCGGATGCTTTCCGCTAACGCCCGATTGAAATGCGGGATGACGGAAAGGACCATGTCGGCGGGGTTCTCTTGCCAATACTTGCACAGCATCTTTACCGTGGGGCGGTGATACATCCGCACGAAAGCTTGCAGTACGGGAAGTAGTTGCGGCGTGAGGCGAGTCCAGCCTTTGCGCAGTATGAGGTTGTAGCCGTCCTGGATACGAAGGCCGGTGACTTTCTTCAGCAAGTCGAGCTGGTCGAGCTGTTCCTGAAGGTTGAGCAGGTGGACTTGCCAGCGGTGGGTTTCGAGCACGCTTTTCAGCGCTTCGGCGGCGCTGCGATGACCGCCTCCGGCGTCAAAGAAGACGATTGTGAGTCTGCGGCCCATGGCCCATTCCCTCCCGTCCTGAAGTCCAAGCGACACGGCCAAAGCAGTCTTCCCCACTTCTAAGCCTGACAGGCCTGTGATAACAAGGTGATTAATGCTGTATGAATGGTTAGTGAATTCGATGTCGGTTCACCTCCGACGCTTTCATCGTTTGTTCATCTGAACTTAACCGCTTTTTCAGCGTCCTACCATTACTCTCACTGCGGACTCTCATTCGAAACAGGAGGATACCCCAGTGATTTCACGTCGTTTGCTTCCTACTCTTGCAGTAGCAATTCTATTTTTTGCAGGAGTTGCCCAAGCGGCTTCCGAAAGCAACATTAAGCATGTTTTGCTGATCAGCGTTGATGGTCTCCATGCCCTCGACGTGGCGAATTATGTGCAGAGCCATCCCAACTCCGCGCTGGCTCAACTGTCACGAAGCGGCATCACCTATTCCAATGCACGCACCCCGGCCAACTCGGATTCTTTTCCGGGGCTGATGGCCCTGGTCACCGGCGGGTCGCCTGTTACCAGTGGACTGTTTTACGACGTGAGCTACAGCCGCGATATTTTCGATCCAACAAATACCACCTGCTCTGGTGACGCGGGCAATACGATGGTGTTTGACGAAAGCATTGACGTCTATAACCCACAGAATGTTTCTTTGAATGTAATCGACCCCACCAAGCTGCCACGCGTCCTCGCTCATGGCGCTTGCGTGCCGCTGTGGCCGCACCAGGCGATCCGAACCAATACGATTTTCGAAGTGGTGAAGGCCGCCGGCGGACACACGGCGTGGGCGGATAAACATCCTGCGTATGACTGGGTCAACGGGCCGTCAGGAAACGGCGTAGACGATCTCTACACGCCGGAAATCACCAATGTCGGCGGACTCGACGCCACGGTCAGTGTGGTTTGCACGGTCCAAAATGACTATAAGAAGGTTCAAGCCATCCTGAACGAAATTCACGGCTTGAAACACGATGGAACTCCGGGGCCGGGTGTTCCGGCAGTTTTCGGAATGAACTTTCAGGCGGTGAGTGTCGGGCAGAAACTCTCCAAGGACAACTTCGATGGAAGCTGCGCCAGCGATACTGGCGTGCTGAATGGGCAGCCCGGCGGTTACAGGGATGGCTCGGGAACTCCGACTGCGGTTCTGAACTACGGTCTGGAAAAAACGGACCAAGCGCTGGCGAGCATGATTCAGGCGCTTAAGTCGCAAGGCATTTACGAGTCAACTCTGTTCATTGTCAGCGCTAAGCACGGGCAGTCGCCGATTAATCCGGTGAAGGTCAACAAGCCGGGCCATTTTTCCGATCTGGTCGCCGCATTGCCGGATGGGGGCACCAATCCAGCCGCACTCGTGATTGCGAACGCGGCAGCTTGCAGCACCGGCCCGTGCGGCTTTGTCCAGGATGACGACATTGCGTTGCTGTGGTTGCCCGACCAAAGCCAGGTGCCAGCGGTTGCGGCCTACCTGAACGCGAATGCCAACGCTCTGTTCATTGATGAAGTGATGGCGGGGAATGAGATCAAGCTGAAGTTCAACGATCCGAATCATGACAGCCGGACGCCGGACATTCTGGTGCAGCCGATTTATGGGACTATCTACACCGGCTCGACTAAGAAGAATGCCGAGCACGGAGGGTTCAGTTTCGGGGATACCCACGTGGGGCTGATCGTTTCGAATCCGAGCCTGAAGGCTGGGGTGTTGAAGACTCCGGTGGCTACGTCGCAGGTTGCGGTCACGACTCTGCAGGCGCTGGGGCTGGATCCCAATGCCCTCAAATCAGTGCAGGTAGAAAAGACGGTGGAATTGCCGGGGCTTCCTTTCTGAGCTTTCGAGCCGCACCGGTGTGAGGGGCCTTCGGGCCCCTTTTTTCGTTGGAAACGTCCACAGGACAGTGGGGCCATTGTTCATGACGGGCTGTCACTTTGGTAACAAGATCAATCTGCCATTTCCGGATTAGCATTTTCTCGAACGAGCAACAATTTCCCCCATACTGTGTTTGAACAACCCAAGTAGCTCACAGACAACAGAGGCTGCGCAAAGCGAATTAAAGGGACGGAGGAGAATCCATGAATTCAGTTTTCGAGAAGGCATTGTTTGCAGGGGCGCTGGCGGTGCTTGCGGTACCGGCGTTTTCACAGAGCGCTGCTCCACCGAGCACTCCTGCTCCAGTCATTCAAGAACGAAAAGAGAACCAGCAGGACCGGATCGCAAATGGGGTGCAGAGCGGTCAGCTCACTGCCGGGGAAACCAAGAACCTGGAAACCAAAGAAGCCGGGCTGAATAAGGAAGAGCGCAACATGCGGAAAGCGGATGACGGGCATTTGACGTCCGCCGATCGTGCCCGGCTCAACCGCCAGCAGAACCGGCTTTCCCGCAACATCTATCGCGATAAGCACAATGTCGCGGTACAGAACACCAACCCGAAGACCGAAGTGGGCAAGCGGCAAGAGAACCAGCAGGACCGCATCGCGCAAGGCATCAAGAGCGGCCAACTGACGCCGAGAGAAACCGCACACTTGGAAGGCCGCGAATCTGCGATCAATAAAGAAGTGAAGAACGATCGCGCGGCCAATGGTGGCACACTCACTCCTGCTGAGCACCGGCAAGTCAATCGGCAGCAAAACCGTGCTTCGAATGCGATCTATCGCAAGAAGCACAACGGACGGACTCAGTAAACCTTCTTGGCTCACACGTCCCGGCTTCGGTCGGGGCATTTTTAATTCATATGGAGCCAGAGGCATCCGTAATGAGTCGGGCTGACCGCCTTTTGAGCGTGATCGTCTGTTACCGCAGCAAATCCACTGTGGCAATGATTTGTGGGGGGTGAACCAACATCAGCGCCATTACTCCGCCTATCGCAAGAGCTATAACGAGGGTGTTCGTGCCGAAAAGAAGCCACATTGCTTTTTGCCCACCGTTTTTCGCAGCAACAGACGAAATAGTATTGCATCCACCAGAGCACCGGCGGAACCAAGGGATACTGCTATAGGAACAGCCATAAAGAATGACTAGACTCCGACTCTGCCCGCCACCAATGCAACGAGCATGAAGGCCGGAACAGCTAAGAACGGCATAGCCGGTACGACAAGTAGAGACGCGCTGCTGCTAAGTAGCCAAGTCTTAAAGGGCGATGCTGGGTCAACACGGCGAAGCATCAACGCCCTGGTCGCTAGACTGAGAGCAGCGTACGACCAGAAGAAGAACGGATAGTGGTATATCTTCCAAACCACTAGTCAGTCGATTTTCGGTAGAAACATCGGATTCTCACTCTCATGGTGCTGATTCTCTAGACACCGACAACATGGAAAAAAGGCACGGGCGGGGACGCCCGTGCCTCCGTTTTGTGTGCCGAGCATGCTCGACAGCTTGAGGGTGAAAGTCCCTTTGACAACTTGATGGAAGTGAAGTCATAGCGAAGCGCAAGGGTGAAACAACACTCGCCGCGAGGCGGGGCCTGAAAGAAGCGTGGAGCAAAGACGCGAGCCGATGAACAAGAACCGGATACGAGGCCTACGGTGGCGGGCGAGCGAGCAAATGATCGCGAAGCCCATATCCATCAAGCCCACGGGTGGTAAATCCGGCGGTTGCGCGTCGAAGGCGGTCGAACTTACCTCGGGAGATCTGCGGCATGTCACACCACGTGACTGAGCATGAAGCGATTCACCCTGACCGGGTCGCAGAAGTCAGCAGAGGGCAAAGTAGGTCATGCAGTCGGCGAGGATATTGAGGCACTCCAAAAGGCCGAAAGGCGGAGCAAGACAGATAGGCCACGCCGGGAACGATGACCGAAGGCCCGAACGGTACCCCGCAAGGGGAATAAAGGGAACGGCCAATAAGCAGTGCGATCTCAGGGGCGATACGCGGCAGAAAACCAATATTGTT
>WNFD01008042.1_pt1 | contig 13530 bp, 11 predicted proteins | sample 5400491 | NCBI WGS metagenome assembly WNFD01 (sample SAMN13153343, study PRJNA577476) | soil metagenome | isolation source: 120 cm saprolite under Douglas fir tree site 2 hole 2 replicate 2 | place: USA:California | collected 2015-04-18 | reverse complement strand
ATGTGGGTTGCATTGTAACGGGCTTCTTGGAATCGCGGGGCGGTCGTTTATCATCCAAACAACTTCGCGGGCGGTCCGGTGGGCGGAAGTGGCGGCGCAAGCGACAGCAGGTTCCTCTGGGCCTGCGGCACTTCGGAATGACATCACTATTCTCAATGGGAGAGGAACGTGGACGATAGATCAGTGGTCGGTGGGCAGTGGGGAGGGGGCAGTGGGCTGCGGGTGGTAATGGCTGGGTTACTGCTGTTGCTGGGAGTGCGTTTGGCGGCGGCGCAGGAGAACGGGAAGGCGGCGGGCGCGGCCACCTTTAAAGTCAAGTGCGTACTTTGCCATGGGGCCGACGGTGCGGGAAACACTCCGCTGGGAAAACAATTGCAGGCGGCGAATTTGCGCTCGAAAGAAGTGCAGAAGCTGAGCGATGAAGAACTGCACAAGGTTGTCCATGACGGACAAGCTAACATGCCTCCGTTTGGCGAGCAGTTGACCGATGACGAGATTAGTCAGGTCATCCAGTATGTGCGCAGGTTTGCGACGTCAGCTAAGACGGCGAAGAAACAATAGGTTCGCGCGAGTAGTGCAGTATGCCGGTAATTTCTCCGCCAATCGTGGTTGAAGACAGGCCCCGGACTGGGCAAGGCGGCGGAGGTGTGATTCCGCCCGCATTCAGGGGCGGTGGAGACAACGGGCGGGGCGATGGCTCTGACGATTACGGGCGCCGACTCAATCGGGCGCGGCTGACGCTTGTCCTGGCACTCACTTCTATCAGCATTCTGTTTGTCACCTTCACGGTGATATTTGTTCTGCGGCATGGCAGCGTGGTTTTGGACCGGCACACTGGAATCTATGTTCAGAATTGGGTGCGGGTAACGCTTCCCCTTCGGCTGCTGCTGGTGAATACATTCGTGTTGCTGCTGAGCAGCCTGAGCATCGAAATGGCCCGGCGGTCGGTGAGGCGAGAGATGGCGCTGGCGCCGCTGCGGAGTATCCCAGGAATTGCTTTAGAAGGAGACTCCGGCGGTGGAACTCCGTGGATTGTGATTACGGTGACGCTGGGGCTGATGTTTCTTGGCGGACAATGGCTGGCGTGGGAGAGTCTGCGCTCGCATGGATTTCACGTTGACAGCGGCGGGGCGAGTCCATTTGTTTACCTGCTGACTGCGGCGCACGCGGTGCATTTGGCGGGAGGGATTCTGGTTCTGTTGTATGCGGGCGTGATTTTTCTGCTGCATCGCGCAATTGAGCAGCGGCGGATTGTGGTGGAAGTGGCGGCTTGGTACTGGCACTTTATGGGAGCGCTTTGGGTCTATATTTTTGCGTTGTTGCAGTTTGGAAGGTAGGTTCCGAGCAGCCGATGATGGGCTTGGAATCCTTTGCTATGGCTTGAGATTGCTGAGCAGCACAATATCAGCCTCCCCTTTTCCCACTGCGGCGTAGATAGAGTGCCCATCTGAAGACCAGGAAACTCTCCGGGTAATGAACGTGGCTTGGCCGCCAAAATCGGTGATGCGGCGCATGGATCCCCCAGCGGTCGGCTGTGCCCAGATATCGGTGGTCGGGCCATCGTTCAGCAACGCTGCTAGCCACTTGCCGTCTGGGGAAAGCACCGGCTGCATTAGGAGCCAGCTCGACAGACGCGACCCCGAAATACGAGCCAACTTCCGCGCCTGGCCACTTTCTTGATTGGCAACCAGTATCTCCATGTCCGATAGGCCGTTCAACGCCGGCAAAGTCAGCACAAAGTAAAGCCTTCCTTCCGCATCAACCGCGGGTTTCTGGCCTTCTTCGCGAACCAAAAGATTGGAGCCACCCGCAGGAGAGGCTTTCTCGATGCTAAATCCGTTCTGGGTGGGAGGTGAAAAATACAGCCAGCGGCTGTCCGGAGACCAGCAGGCCCAACCGCCGCCGTCTGATACTTTGTGAGCGTCGCTTCCATCGGGGTTCATCAGCCACAGATCAACGTTCCAGCCAGTGAGCCCGCGCTTAACATAGGCAATGTGCCTCCCGTCCGGGGACCAGTGATTTGGACGCCGCGGTGAACATTTTCCATCGGACTGTTATCAACCGGGTAGCGCCAAATATCGAACTGGATCTGCCTACGGGTCGCGACGATGTTGCCGTGCCGATCCAGGTCCGGCGAGATGTAAGACGTCTCGCCGAAAGTGAGTTGACGCAGATTCTTTCCTCCAGCCTGAACAGACCACAGATTCATGGTTCGCAAGTAGAGAACGGTGTTGCCTCTGGAAGAGCTGTAAACCACTCCGGAGCCGTCGGGAAGCCAGGCAAAGCCCGCCAGCGGATTGCCATCCCGCGTGATCGCTTGTGTGCCGCCGCCTTCGACGGGAACATAGAACACGTCGTAATCAAAGGTGCGGCCGCGCTGGAATCCCAATTTCTGGTCGTCTGGAGACCAACGCAAGTCGGAGTAGGTGTATTCGGCGGGAAGGGCGGTGACCTTGCGAGAGTTCGAACCGTCCGGATCTGCCACAGCTAGTTCGAGTTCCCCTTGATTGGAGTGGAAATAAGCAATGTGTTTGCCGTCATGGCTCAGGTCGGCGCCGCCCAGGCTGCTGAGCAGCGGCTGAGCTGTTCCTCCCAGCGCGGGGATTTGCCAGATTTTCCCTTCGCCGTCCGGCTCCTGGGACGGACAGAAATAGATCAGCGATGAGGAATCCGGCGACCAACGTGGGTATTGATGATCGGCATCGTCACGGGTAACTTGCAGTGGCGTGCCTCCCGACAGCAACCGTACCCAAACTTGCCTCCTTCCGCCGACGTCAGCCGTGAACGCCACCGACTTGCCGTCGGGCGACAACGCCGGAAATTCTTCCATGCCCACAAAGTCGGTAAGCCGCATTAGCTCTACCGGAGAAGAATTCGCTTGCGGCCTCAGGCCTCGTGCCAGGAAGGTAAGCCCTACCGCCGTCAATGCCACCGACGCAACCACTGCGGGTATCAGCCAGCGTCGACTCTTTCCAGCCGCGAGAACCACAGCTGCGCCACTTCCACTTTCCTCACGGCTGAGCAATTCTAGGTTGAAGGCCAGATCCCGCGCAGATTGAAACCGTTCTGCCGGATCCTTTTCCAGACAGCGATGTACGATACGCGCCAGCGCCGGAGGAAGATTGTGACCGGTGCTCGCTTTCCGGAAAGCATTTCGTACAAGATTGCGCCCAGACTGAAAATATCGGTGCGATGGTCCACAGCCTGTCCACGCACTTGCTCGGGTGACATGTAACCCACTGTCCCCAGCACCACGCCCAGCCCGGTGACGCTGGTTGTGGCCATTGAACTCTGCGGCCCACTGGCGCCGGGGCCGACCAGCTTGGCCAGACCGAAATCAAGAATCTTGACGACTCCATCGCGCGTAAGAAACAGATTTTCAGGTTTCAAGTCCCGGTGCACAATGCCGCGGTCGTGCGCTGCTGCCAACCCCCGCGCCGTCTGCAGGGCGAATTCGATAGCTTTGCGAACTGGAACCTCGCCCTGTTGCAGCCGCTCACGCAGAGTCTGTCCTTGAAGAAGTTCCGTGATCAGATAGGGCGCATGTTCCTCGGTCGTACTGAAGCCATAAACCGCCAGAATGTTCGGGTGATTGAGCGCCGCCGCAGCCCGCGCTTCCTGCTCGAAACGTCGCAGTCGATCTTGATCGGACGCCAAGTCTTTCGGCAGCACCTTGACGGCAACTTCGCGGTCCAAGCTTTCGTCGCGGGCACGATAGACCTCGCCCATACCGCCAGCGCCCAGCGGCGAGACGATCTCATAAGGCCCGAGTTTTGTGCGCGGAGCGAGGGTCATGATCGCCGTGATTATAACCCTGCGTTCTAACCACACTAATTCAGACAATCCCGGCCTTATAATAGAAAGATTCGGTCGGGCTTCTGGACGCGTCTGTGGGGGCATAAGCGCGGAAATTGTCTGCGATCGGGGCGTCCGGCGGCACCCCGGACGAGGGCGTCCGGGGCTACGTGAGTGTTTTTGATGTCCACCTTGGAATCCACATCTAAGTCCATGCTGATGTCTGCACCGAACTCAACGTCGAATTCTCGATTGACCTCTAACGACAGCATTCTCGTGCGTGGAGCGCGGGTGCACAATCTCAAGAACATTGATTTTGAGATTCTGCATAACGCGCTGACCGTGGTGACAGGAGTTTCGGGATCGGGGAAATCCTCGCTGGCTTTTGACACGATTTATGCGGAGGGGCAGCGCCGGTATGTGGAGTCGCTGTCGGCGTATGCGCGGCAGTTTTTGGAGCGCATTGAAAAGCCGGATGTGGACCACATTGAGGGGATTGCTCCGGCGGTTGCGATTCGGCAGAAGAACACCACGCGGAGTCCGCGGTCAACGGTGGGGACGGCGACTGAGATCTATGACTACCTGCGGCTGCTGTTTGCGCGTGTGGGGAGGACTTACTGCGCGCAATGCGGGGAGGAAGTCAAGAAAGATACCGTGGATGAGGTGGCGGAAGCGGTGCTGGGGTTGGGGGAGGGGACGCGGCTGAATGTGTTTTTCCCGCTGGTGGCGGGGGAGGCTGGCGAAGGTGGTGGTGGCCGCGAACAAAAAGCAGGTTCCTCGGCTTCGCTCGGAATGACAGGGCTGAAAAGGGCACGGAAGACGGCAAAGGTGGCGTTGGGAAGAACGGCGAAGTCTCCGAAAGCGGGTACTGCGGACGAGAGTCTTTCGGATGCGATCAAGACGCGGCTGTTTGAGCTGCGGCAGCGAGGGTTTAACCGGTTGTTTCAGCGGGGGGAGATTTTCGAGTTCTCGACTCCGGAGTCGCTGCTGGAGATTGACTTTGCGGCGCCGGTATTTGTGCTGGTGGACCGTCTGCTGGTAACTGCCGACTCGCGAGCGCGGATTGTGGATGCGGCGGAGATTAGTTTTCGTGAGAGTGGCGAAGTGATTTTTGAGACGCCGGCGCGTGAGGGTCAAGCTTCGCGGCAGATTCGGTTTTCGCAGCGGTTTGAGTGCAGGAACTGCGGCATTCGCTATGAGGAACCGGAGCCGAGGCTGTTTTCGTTTAACAATCCGTTTGGAGCTTGTCCGCGGTGCCAGGGGTTCGGAAACACCATCGACTTCGATCTCAATCTGGTAATTCCTGATCCATCAAAAACTCTGAATGAAGGCGCCATCGAGCCCTGGACGAAACCGAAGTATCGGGGACTGTTTACCGAACTGAAGCGTTTTGCGCGGGAGAAAGACATTCCACTCGACGTTCCCTGGTCGGAACTGGAGCCGGAGCAGCAGCGGCTGGTGATGGATGGCGAGAAGAAGTTTCTGGGAGTGCGCGGCTTCTTTCGTTATCTGGAGCGCAAGAAGTACAAGCTACATGTGCGGGTTTTCCTGAGCCGGTATCGAGGGTACTCGCTGTGCTCCGAGTGTGGCGGGGCGCGGCTGCGGCGGGAAGCGCAGCAAGTGCGGATTGCGGGCAAGAACATTTGCGAAGTTTGCGCGATGACAGTGGAGGATGCGGGGGAGTTTTTTGATCTGATTGCGGAAGTCCCGGCCCGTGTCTCTGAAGAACGGGATGACGGGGCCGTGGCGCTGCCGCCCACCCTTTCCCGCCTCGACGGGCGAAAGGATGGGACACCCGGCGGTATTTCAAAGAACGAGTCAGATCCGACACCCGGTTTAACGTCCAAAGAATTGGAAGTTGCTGACCGACTCTTGGATGAAATTCGGTCGCGATTGCGGTTCTTGAATGATGTCGGGCTCGAATACCTGATGCTGGATCGGCTTACTTCCACGCTTTCTGGTGGCGAGGCGCAGCGAATTCAACTAGCGACTTCACTGGGATCGAAGCTGGTGGGGACGCTTTATGTTCTCGACGAGCCTTCCATTGGTTTGCACAGCCGCGACACACACCGGCTGATCGGGATTCTGCACGGGCTGCGCGATCTGGGGAATACGGTGCTGGTGGTGGAACACGATCCGGAAGTGATGCGGGCCAGCGACCGGATTCTCGATCTGGGGCCGGGAGCGGGGGAACATGGCGGCAAGATCATCGCTGACGGCACTTATGAGGAGATCCTGAGGACCCCGGGCTCGTTGACTGGCCGATATCTCGCGAACGAACTACACATTCAAATTCCCAGCAACCGGCGGAAACCGTCGCGGCAGCAGATTACGATTCGCGGGGCCCGGAAGCACAATCTGAAAAATATTGAAGTCAGCATACCGCTGGGAATGCTGGTGGCGATCACGGGAGTTTCGGGATCGGGGAAATCAACTCTCCTGCACGATGTGTTGTACAAGGGGCTGACAGCGGTCAGAGCGCAGACTGACGAAAAGCCGCACTTCTCGCAAGGTACGCGAGAAATGGGGCACCCTCTGGAGATAGAAGGCGGGGAGTGGGTGGATGAAGTTGTGCTGGTGGACCAATCGCCGATTGGGCGTACGCCGCGATCGAATCCGGTGACCTATATCAAGGCGTTTGACGGGATACGCGATCTATTTGCATCGACTCCTGAAGCGCAGAAGCGGGGATTTGCGGCGGGACATTTTTCATTCAACGTGCCGGGGGGGCGCTGCGAGACCTGCCAGGGAGACGGAGTTGTGGTAGTGGAAATGCAGTTTCTCGCGGACGTGGAGCTGGTGTGCGAAGAGTGCAAAGGACAGCGCTTCAAACCGGAGGTGCTGGAGGTCCGATACCGCGGGAAGAACATTCACGAAGTGCTGCAGATGACGGTGCATGAGGCGATGCATCATTTTGCCAATTCGCCCAAGGTGGCGGACAAACTTCGGGTACTGGATGAAGTTGGGTTGGGATATTTGCGGCTGGGGCAATCGGCGACCACGCTCTCGGGCGGAGAGGCGCAACGGGTCAAGCTTGCGGCGCACTTGCAGCCAGCAGCCGCGGCGCGGGCGAAAGAGGCATCGCGACGGCGGCGCGTGCTCTATCTATTTGACGAGCCGACTACGGGGCTGCACTTCGACGACATCAGTAAACTATTGGCTGCGTTTCGCCGTCTAATTGAAGCAGGGGGCTCTATTCTGGTTATTGAGCATAATCTGGAAGTGATTAAGACCGCGGATTGGGTGATTGATGTGGGTCCGGAAGGCGGCGAACGTGGCGGATACATTGTGGGACAGGGGCCTCCGGAGAAAATTGCCGGGCTGGCAGATTCTTATACCGGCCAGTTTTTGGCCCGGGTGTTGGAAGAGAACGGAGTCTCGCGTTCCACTGGGCACAGATGAAGCGCGACCATAAGGCGATGAGTTGGCCACACCTCGGGCTGGCCCTGCGTCTGACGTTGGTTGCATTTGCCGGAGCGGTTTCAATTGCGGCCTGGGCTCAGGACCACCCGACTGTCCGCCACCACCGGGTTGAAGAAACGGATCCCGCCGCCGTAAAACTTGCCGAGGCGGAAACCGATATTGATAAACAGGATTATGCCAGCGCCGAGCCGCTGCTGAAGGAGTATCTCGAAGACCATCCCAAAAATTATTCGGCGTGGTACGACTTGGGTTTTGTGTATCACGGTATGGGCAAGAGCGGCGAGGCGATCGCGGCCTACCGCAAGTCGGTTGCGGCCAAGCCCAACCTGTTTGAATCGAATCTCAACCTGGGGCTGGCGCTGGCGGCGGCGGGGCAGCCGGATGCGGAGCAATTTCTGCGCGCGGCAACAAACCTGAAGCCGGCATCGGGTTCCGCGCAGAGCAGCAAACGCGCCTGGATGGCTTTGGGAAGTCTTCTCGCCACCAGCAAACCCGGCGACGCGGCGGAGGCTTTTCAGCAGGCGGCGCTCCTGGACGCAAAAGATCCCGAGCCGCACTTGCTCGCCGCTTCCCTGCTGGAGAAACAACAACATCCTGTTGAGGCAGAGAAAGAATATCAGCAGGCATTGGCGGTCGCCCCAGAGTCAGCAGACGCCCTGGCGGCGCTGACCAACTTCTACATGGGGCAGAAAAGGTTTGGGGATGCTGAGGCTTTACTGCGCAAGCTGGTAGCGGTGCATCCGAATGACGCCGGTGCGCACCTGCAACTGGGGCGTATGCTGGCCATTTCCGGGAAGAACGACGAGGCAGTAGCGGAGATAGAAGCGGGGTTGAAGCTTGATCCAGCCGACAGTAAGGCGGAGCGTGACCTTGCCGACTTGTATGCCGATTCCAAGAAGTACGGTCAGGCGCAAAAACTTTATGGCGCCTTGCTGGCTTTGCATCCGAATGATGCGGACTTGCATTACGGGGTTGGGCGCATGCTGCTGAAGCAGAAACAATATGCGCAGGCGCAGCAGGAATTATTGCGAACGGTGCAGCTTAAGCCTGACTTGGGGACGGCATATGGAGACCTCGCGATTGCTGCAGATCAGAACAAAGACTATGCGCTGGCTATCAAGGCGGTTGACATGCGGGCGAAATATCTGCCGGAAATCCCGACCAGCTACTTCATGCGGGCCACGGCCTACGATCACCTGCAAGACGTGAAGCAGGCATCTAAGTATTATCATTTGTTTCTGAACGCTGCAGACGGAAAGTATCCAGACCAGGAGTGGCAGGCCAGACACCGGCTGATTGCGATTGAGCCGAAGAGGTGAGCGGGGCGTGAGAAAGCTGGTTGGCACAATCGTGTTGTTTCTGCTGGCGGCGGCCACGGTTTCTCCTGGCAAGTCTGACGAGACGATTGAGCAGCTCATCGCCCGTGCAGACGCCGCCAGGCCCGATCAACAACCTGACCTCTATCTGCAGATAGCGCAGCGGGAGTTGAAATCAGCGACCGAGTCGTACAAGGCCGATAAAACCGAAGAATTCCGCGCCGCGGTGCAGCAGATCGTGAAATATTCCGACAGCGCGCACTCGGCGGCTTTACATTCCGGCAAACATCTTAAGTCCGCAGAGATCAAGATCCGGGAGATAGCGATCCGGTTGCGCGATATCAAGCTGAATATTGAAGCCGACGAGCAGCCGCCGGTGCAGGCTGCGATTGACCGCTTGGAAGGTTTTCGCACCGAGTTGCTGCACAGCATGTTTGGGTCAAAGAGTAATGATTGACAGCCAATGACTAAATTGAGATTCGCGATTCCACTATTGCTGTTGCTAGCGGTGATCGCTGCGGCACAGCAGCACCACCGCGATCCGCTGAGCGATCTGGAAATTGATAAGTTGCGGGATGCGGCGCAACTTCCGGAAGTACGGCTGAAGCTGTATGTGGAGTTTGCGCGCGCCCGCCTGGAAAAGCTGCAGCAGGTACGGGCTGACACCAAAGCCGCCGATCGCGAGCAACAAACCCGCGACGCGCTACAGGATTTTCTGGATCTTTATGACGAACTGGACACCAATGTTGATACTTTTGCCGACCGCAAGGACGATCTGCGCAAGGCGCTGAAGCCGGTCATCGAGGCGGATACTGAATTTGGATCGAAGCTGCGCGTCTTTAAGTCCTCTTTGGCGAGCAACCCAAAGGAAGCCGAGAGTTACGCGTTTCTCCTGGGGAGCGCGCTCGATACGGTGGACTCAGGCGCCAAAGATCATCGCGACCTGCTGGCGGAGCAGGAAGAAGCCTTCAAGCATAAAAAGAAGCAAGACCGCAAAGACGATTCACAGCGTCCGGAGTGACGGGCTCGTGCTAGTCTGCTTTTCAGGTGCCGGCAGACATCAGCCAAGTGTTCGAGGAAACCTACCGCGAGTTGCGGCCGCGGTCTGACGTGCCGGAATTGCGAGTCGAGTTTTTCGGCTTCGCCAATATCAATAACACGATTCGGCTGCGGGAAGGCAAGCTGCTGGTTCGCGTTTCCGACTTACTGGAGGGCGCGCCGGATTACGTTCTGAAGGCGATCGCGCACATTCTACTAGCAAAAATGTACCGCCGTCCGGTTGACCGCGCACACGCCCTGCGTTATCGGCGCTATGTGTCGGCGCAACACATGTCGCGCAAGGCGCATCTGGTACGGCAGATGCGCGGGCGCAAGCGGATCCACTCGGCCCAGGGTCACACTTATGATCTGGACGCAATCTTCGAAGAGCTGAATACGAGATTTTTTCACGGACTGCTGGCGCGTCCGCGGATGACCTGGAGCGGTGAGCACGCGCGCAACCGGCTGGGACACTATGATCCGGCTCACAATGCGATTGTGGTAAGCCGGGTGTTCGATCACCCGAGAGTTCCGCGGGTGGTGGTCGAGTACATCGTTTATCACGAGATGCTGCACTTGAAGCATCCGGTCAGGATGCGGGGCAGCCGGCGGTGCGTGCATTCGGCGGAGTTTCAGGCGGAAGAGCAACTCTTCCCCCGACTAGATGAGGCTAAGCGGTTTTTGAGGTTGTTGTAACCAGCGATTTGCCGATAGCCTAAAACACGGCGAGCGAGCTCGCCGAGACAGCCGAGGGCGGCTGTCCCCGTACGCTTCCATTGGTTACCGACATCCTAGAAGTTTCGCGTGATATCCTTAGAGCAGGTTGCTAGTTGCAACTCAGTTGCAATACGTTGACACAAGGACTTTTCTTGCTTCAGGCATTCATCATCACTTTGCGCGAAGGGGTCGAGGCGGCGCTGATTATTGGGATCACGCTGGCCTATCTGAACAAGATTCAGCGCCCTGATCTGCGCCGGGCTGTCTTCTTCGCTCTTGTCTCGGCTTTTGCCGCAAGCATTGGCGTGGCGGTTCTGTTATCCCGGTTCCAGTTCAATGAGGATTTGTTTGAAGGGTGGGTGATGCTGGCGGCCGCCTTCTTCGTTGTCACCATGATTGTTTTCATGATGCGCACCGGCAAGAAACTGAAAGGCGAGATTGAGGGCAAGATCGGGTCGCTGGCCAGCCGCGGATCACAAGCTGGAATATTTCTGTTTGTGTTTTTGATGGTCCTGCGCGAAGGGGCGGAGACGGTGCTGATTCTGTCGGCCGTTTCCCTCAATTCCAGCGCGCTCATGAGTTTCCTGGGCACGCTGTTTGGAGTGCTGGCCGCGGTGATTTTCGGAGTGATGTTCGTGAAGGGCAGTGTGCGGATCAACTTGCAGAAGTTTTTCCGCGTAACCACAGTGATTCTGTTTTTCGTTGCCGCGCAGTTGCTGGTTTCAGGACTTCACGAACTTTCAGAGAATGGCGTCATCAGTTCGTCCAAGCAGGAAATGGCACTAATCGGGCCGATCGTCCGCAATGACTTTTTCTTTTTTGTGACCATCTTGGCGCTGGCTGGGCTGATGGTGCTGTTCGAGGCGCGGCGCCGGCAGCCGGTAGCAGTGCCGGAATCAGGGGCTGAAAAGCGAAAAGCCTTGTGGACCGCGAACCGCGAGCGGCTTTGGATGGTGTCGGTCTACGCCACGTCTTTTCTTTTTATTGTTTTGATCACGGCTGAGTTTATTTACGCAAAAGGTGCGAGCACGCTATCGGCCGCAACCCCGGTGAGTTTCACCAATGGCGCTGTCAGCATTCCTCTGGCAAAGGTTTCCGATGGGGATCTGCACCGGTACGCGGTGACGATAGAGGGAACGCCGATGCGGTTCTTGCTTTATCAGAAGCCGGACGGCAAGGTTGCGGTGGTTTTCGATGCTTGTGAGATTTGCGGATCGGTGGGTTTTTTTAAGACCCAGAACGGTTTGGTGTGCAAGAACTGCGCTTCGCCTATCAACTCGCAATCGGTGGGGACACCGGGAGGGTGCAATCCGGTGCCACTGCGTTCGATTGTTAGTGACGGCGTCATTGTGATTCAGGAAGCTGATCTGGGGGCGGGGGCACGGCTGTTCAAGCGGTAGTGTTGGTGCGCCCAAGACCGGGCCTGCGGCCCCGGGGATCGGCGATGACGCCCGTCTCTCCGCGAGCTCTTTCGGTTGAGACTATGTTTGTTCGACTGGTTTACGAATCATTTCGGCGGCAGACGCGGCGCAAGATGCTGGTTGCCGTCGCGGTGACTCTTGGAGCGGCAGTTTCAACCGCCATGATCGGGATCGCTACCGGCATCGGGGACAAGATCAGCCATGAGCTGCGCACTTACGGCGCGAATCTTGTGGTTACTCCTGAAGAAGATGATCTGGATGTGCAGATTGGCAGCGTGAATCTGAAACCCTCAGGAACCGGTGCGTATCTGGACGAGGGTGCCCTTCCGAAGATCAAAGGGATTTTCTGGCGCAACAATATTACGGCGTTCACGCCTGAGCTGCCGGTGAATGTTCAAGTGGGCGGAAACGAAGTCACCCTGGTCGGAACGTATTTTTCTAAGCCGCTGAAGTTCGGGACACAGGAGTTCACGACCGGGGCGCGAACTGCCTTCCCGTGGTGGAAGGTGAGCGGCACTTGGCCGGCAGACGATTCCGACGAGGTCCTAGTTGGGGAAAAGCTGGCGCAGCGGTCGGGGACCAAAGAGGGCGGGCGGGTGGAAATCAACGGCAAGCCGCATCTGGTTTCAGGCGTTCTTTCCACGGGAGGCGCGGAGGATGACCAGATTATTGCGCCGTTGACCCTGGCGCAGGCGCTTGCGGGAAAACCGGGCGCGGTACGCAAAGTGTTGGTCAGCGCGGTGACCAAGCCAGAAGACGCTTTCGCGCGGCGCAATCCGGATTCTCTCAGTGCGGCGGATCGCGACCGGTGGTATTGCTCGGCGTATCCGCAGTCCATCGCTTATCAGCTCACCGAGGCGATTCCACATTCTCATGCGGAGCAGATACGGCAGGTGGCGCAGAACGAAGGCAACGTACTCTCGCGGATCAAGGGGCTGATGCTGTTGATCACGCTGGCAGCGCTGTTTACGTCGGGGCTGGCCGTGTCGGCGGCGATGGCGACCGCTATGTTTGAGCGGCGGACGGAAGTGGGTCTGATGAAGGCGTTGGGAGCCGGGCAATTTACCCTTTCGGCGATCTTTATCACGGAGGCGGTTCTGCTGGCGTGCGGGGGCGGACTGGTGGGCTTTGTGAGCGGCGGATGGCTGGCGCGAGGACTCGGGCGAGCGATTTTCGGGTCGGCGATTGCGGTCGAGCCAGTATTGTTACCGGTGATTTTGGGGATTGCGATCGGGGTGACATTTATCGGCAGTGCGGCCGCCATTCGACGCGCAGTGAAGTATGATCCGGTGCGCGCGCTGCGAGGTGAGGCGTGATCCGGCATGGTTCGCGCAGCGCGATGTATTTCCGCATGTTGTTTCGGGCAGCAGCTCTGAGAAAAGGGCAAGCGGTGGCGGCATTGACGGCGATTATGGTTGCGGCGGCGGCGGCCACTGCGATGCTGAATCTCTTTGTGGATGTACAGGCTAAGTTGCGAAAAGAGTTTCGCAACTTTGGCGCGAACCTCGTGGTGGAGGCGAAGAGCGGGGGCTTAGCGCGGGAGGAAATCAGTGCGATTCAAGCGGCGGTTTCTGGCCACGGGCTGGCTGTGCCGTTCACTTATGCCGTCGCTCGGGATGAAAAGAATCGTCCGATCGTGGTGGCGGGAACTGATTTTGAGCTGGTGCGCAGACTGAATCCCTGGTGGGCGGTTTCGTCTTGGCCGCAGGCTTCGGGGCAGGTTTTGGTGGGTGTGCGGGCGGCTAGGCTTCTGACTTCGGGCAATGCTTCTTTCAGTTTGAATTTCCAAGGACACAACGTTCGCGTTTCGCCGATGGGCA
>WNFD01010530.1_pt1 | contig 13535 bp, 16 predicted proteins | sample 5400491 | NCBI WGS metagenome assembly WNFD01 (sample SAMN13153343, study PRJNA577476) | soil metagenome | isolation source: 120 cm saprolite under Douglas fir tree site 2 hole 2 replicate 2 | place: USA:California | collected 2015-04-18 | reverse complement strand
TTCTAATTGCCGATGATGCAGTACAGCTTGCTCGACGCAATCTGTGAGGTAGTATTGAGCCGACGCAGCCAGAGGAATTGCATTATGACAGATTCACTACATCCTCATAAGAACGGGAACGCAAAACGCTTACCGGGCAGGGACGTTTCTAGCGGAAAGCTGTGGATCGTGCTTCGACGTGCCTATCATTCCGTCGTTGACTTCCTTGAGAGCGGAATCACTGCAAGAGGAGTTGCCCTCAGTGACTTTGTCGTTCTTGAGGTTCTTCTGCACAAGGGTGACTTGACCGCAGCGGAAATCGCGAAAAAGACTCGTTTGGCTGCCGCCTCGGTCGAAATTACAGTTGCGCGCCTGACGGAACAAAATCTGATCAGGCTTCGACTTCGCAGCGGAAAGCAGCCGGAAAAGCATATCTTCGAGTTGACTGAGCAGGGGCGTGGATTGATCGATTGGTTGTATGAAGAACACGAAAGCGATATCGGGACGATTTTCAATATTCTCACAAACCAGCAGCAGTTTGACCTGTATCAGTCGTTACGGAGAGTTGGCCATAGCGCCGCAGGCCGCCGGGCGGTGCCTACCACGAGCAAAAAGGGCGGGCTAACAACCTGGCAATTGCGGCGTGCGGTCGAGTACATTCGACAACACGCGGATCGCCCGGTAACGATCAAAGAAATTGCCGCCTCAATCGAATTGTCTGACTCTCATTTCCGGAGGGCGTTCAAAATTGCCACAGGCCTTCCTCCGCACAGATGGCTGCTCAGCGTGCGAATCGGTGAAGCACAGAAGCTCCTGAAAGAAGGTGCCGTTCCCCTGTCGGAAATCGCACTTGCAACCGGGTTCGGCGACCAAAGCCATTTTTCGCGAACGTTTCAAAAGGTGATTGGTGTTTCCCCGAGAGTGTGGCAGCGGGATCATGACCTGCAATAAGTACGAACACCCTACTACGTCGCTCCCCGGTCCGCGAGAGGTCGGAGATTTTCAGGTTTCAGTCAAGGAGGGTATATGGCTATGGCTGTAGGGCAGACTGTAACGTCGGACGCGATCTCTGCTCAACCCTCTGAGCAACGATCCATGCTCACGCGCTCCGACCGCCTGATCCAATTGCCGGAGAACGTCCTGAGCCTGTCGGTGTCGCGGCGCGCATGGAACGGCGTGCGCGTTGACATCACTGAATCCCGTTGCGCGGGCCGCGTGAGTCATCATCTGTGCTACGAGACCGAGACCCGCCTCAGTGCTCTGGTGGAAGAGGTCGGAAGCCACTGCGAGCCACGTCTGCGCGAGGATCAGCCCTGCCCGATCGGCTATATGCCCCGGCAAATGGTCTTCGCGCCCGCAGGCATGGATCTGTGGGGCTTCAGCGCCGACAAGCGCTTCCTCAAAGACATTACCCTGAGCTTCGATCTCGTGGCGCTCGGCGAACGGCTGGCCACGGAATTCGACCCGTGTGACGGCGACGCCGCGGCTGCGCTTTTCGGACGATCGCATCTGGACCCTGGTCATGCTGCTCTCCGGCGTCGTAAAAAACACCGATCCATCGACGCAACTCTACGGTGACGGGTTGACGGCCGCGATCAGCGCGCTGCTCTTCGCCAATCCGGGGGAGGGGGGTGCGGACAACTGGAAGGGCCTGGCTCCGTGGCAGTTGCGGCGTGTCGTCGAATATCTGGACGCGCACCTGCCGAAGCGCGTCGCTCTCGCGCATTTGGCGGAGCTAGCTGGACTGTCTCAGGCGCACTTCAACCGGGCATTCAAGGCCTCGACCGGGATGGCGCCATATCGCTGGCAGCTTGGCGGCCGCATCCGGCGCGCTCAGACGCTCCTGATCGATACCGGCCTCTCGCTCGACCAGGTCGCCGAGGCCACCGGCTTTGCCGATGCGGTGCATTTCGGGCGGACCTTCCGGAAAATCACGGGAGCGACACCGGCCGCATGGCGCCACGACCGGAAGAACTGATCACAACTCCGCAGCAGTTTCCTACTAACAATCGTAGGATCGAACAGTGACTCGCCGAAGCCACAGGGATAGTCTTTGCTCGAGCTGACACGCGAGGGAAATCCTTGGAGCGGGCGAGCATCTTTTTTTGTCCTAAAAGGAAGCCGCATGGCAAACATTGTGATTACAGGCGCGGCAGGCGGGTTCGGTTTCCTTACCGTGAAACGCCTTTTGGCTGATGGGCATAAGGTCGTGGGCAGCGCTCGCGATATTTCTGGCCGCAACAAGGCGAAGGCCGCGGAGCTTGAAAAGTTGGGCGCCAAGGTCGTTGAAATGGACGTTGCCAGTGACAGCAGTGTCGCCGGTGGAATCGAGGAAGCGCGTACGGCGTTTGGTGGCATTGATGTGCTCATCAACAATGCCGGCGTGGGCGCCTGGGGACCCGTGGAGTCTTTCACATCAGACGACATGAAGCGCATCTTTGACGTGAACTTGTTCGGCGTTCAACGATTGAACCGAGCGGTACTTCCCATGATGAGGGAGGAAGCAGAGGGACTGATCGTCATCATTTCAAGCACTCTTGGCCGAGTCACCACACCATTCTATGGGCCATACAACGCATCGAAGTGGGCTCTGGAAGCACTGACCGAGAATTATCGCACTGAGCTTTCCCAATTCGGGATTGAATTTTGTCTCGTCGAGCCAGGCGGGTATCTGACCACATTTATCGATAACGTGGTAAGGCCGACTGACACGGATCAAGCACGCGCCAAGGCCTATGGGCCGATGAAGGAAATGGCCGAAGGATTTCGTCAGAACTTTCAAAAGGCGATGGCTACAAATACGTCACAAGATCCACAAAACGTTGCGGCGGCGATTGGCAAACTGATTGCGACTCCATATGGAACGCGCCCATTTCGCACGATAGTTGACAACATGGGGATGGCGGGACCCATCGGCGAATACAACAACGCGCTTGGCAATCTTACAGAGGCACTTTACGGCAAATTTGGAATAGCCCATTTGCTCAGGGTGAAAGTCGATTAGCCCGATAAGTAAATTCATCGCGGAGACTTGCGGTCAATGAAATACATGGAAATGTGCAATTCACGTAAGGTCGAACGGAGGTTGCGGTGAAAATAGTTTGATTGGTGCGTCGGGGACTTTGGGCCGGAAAGTAAATGAAGCACTTTCAACGGCGAGACATGAGGTTGTAAAGATCGGAAGAAAATCCGGTGATGTCCAAGCGGACTTTACAGATCCCAAGGGCTTGGCGGAAATTTACAAGAACCTTAAACCCTTCGACGCAGTCGCGATTACCGCAGGCGAGGCGGCCTTCGGTCCGTTACCCCAGATCACCAGGGAACAATGGCAATTCAGCTTCAACAATAAGTTGCTTGGGCAGATTTCGGCGGTTCAAGAGGCGCTTCCTTACATCAACGACGCTGGGTCTTTTACACTCGTGGGCGGGCTCCTGAGTGAAGAGCCAATCCCGATGGGCGCTGCAGTGTCTACGGTCAATCGTGCGTTGGAAGGCTTTGTGGTCGCCGCGGCCATTGAGTTGCCGCGCGGTCTTCGTATCAATTTAGTCAGTCCTTCTGTGATCGAAGAGTCCATGCCTCAGTACGGTGACTTGGCACCTGGAGTCATTCCGGTTCCGGCGGCACGAGTAGCTCAGGCCTATAAGAGGTCCATTCTAGGCGCCCACACGGGGCAAATCTACAAGATGCAAGGATGAATCAATGATTACAGTTTGCCGAGCATGATTCAGAGCATGTCGATCATGCGCATTAGTTTCTATCAATTTCGAGCCACGTACCTCCAAGACGATCATATCCGGCCAAGGAAAGCGTTTTTCGACAAGACGCACAATCGAATTCAGTCGATGCTTGGAAGATGGAAAGACGATGGTAGTCAAAGTTGTGAAGGAGGTTGTTGTGGCCAACGCGAACAAACCTACGGCTGCTGTGACAGGCGCGGGCGGCGGGCTCGGGCGGGACATTGCGCTCGGTCTCGCGGCAAAGAACTACCGCGTCTTCGGAACAGCGATGACGCCAGGAGAAATCGCGGACCTTCGAGAGGCATCTGGTGGCGCTGTGACTCCGACCCACTGCGACATCACAGACGAAAGCGCAGTCAGGAACTGGGCTCGCGATGTCGCAACGCAGACTGAAGGCAGACTCGATCTTCTCATCAGCAATGCTGGAATTTTGACGCCTGGGCCCCTGGAGGTTCTGTCGCTTTCCGCCATCCGGCGTGAATTCGATGTCAACGTGTTCGGCGCGCTCGCCGTTGTGAACGCCTTTCTTCCGGCATTGCGGAAGGCGCGCGGGCGAATCGTGCAGATCAGCACCTGGACCGCCAGCCTGCCGCTTCCCTTCAACGGGCCGTCCGGCGCATCGAAAGCTGCGTTCGATGCGTTCGCGGCCGTCTACCGTGCCGAGCTGAAGTCTTTTGGCATCGACGTTGTTTTGGCTGTCGCGGGCAATATGAGAACCGGCGGGCCGGCAAAGACGGCCGCCGCCCTCAGGCGGATCGGCGAGGGCATGACCGCCGAGCAACGCGAGTTGTACGGAAAAACCTTCGATACCTTTGCGGCCACGCTCAACAGGATGCAGGACAGCGGGCTGGACTCGGCCTCCGCGGCCAAGCGCGTTATCGAACTCGCCGAACAAATGCCCGCGCCGAGCCGGGGAGCAGTCGGAACGGACGCCGAAGAGATTCTCCGGTTCGTCCATGAGAAATCAGATGCCGAACAGGATGCGATGCGCCTCCAGATGGTCGGCCTGAAATAGCAGTTCAAGTTTTCACAACAAAGGAGTTACCCATGATCGAGCTTGTAGACACCAACGATAGCCGCGCTGTTCGCAACAAGAACAATGTCCTTGGCTTCTATGATCTGGTAATCGACAAGAAGAAGTCGGAAGACGTACACAGGTTCATGAGCCCCGCGTATATCCAACACAACCCGTTGATTGCGAACGGCCCGGACGCGCTGGGGAAGTTCTTCGGCCAGATCACCAAGGAACGTGCCAAGGCGCGGGTCGTCGTCCATAAGATCATCGCCGTGGGCGACTATGTGTTTGCTCACGTGAATTTCCTGAATCTGTTCAACGACGATCCGAAGGATACGGGGATCGCCGGCGTCGACATGTACAAGATGGATGCCGACGGAAAGGCCATAGAGCATTGGGACGCCTTGCAGTTCGTCGGTACCCCGGAGAACTCGGCTCCATGGTTCGCACCGAACGTGCCACGTGCGAATCCCAACGGCATGTTCTGAACTGCAACGAGAGAGAAAAGAGAGAGTCATGACCTATTCAATCATCGGTTCCGGCGCAATCGGCAGCGCCCTGGCAGGTCATTTCGCGAGCAAAGGTATCGAGGTTTCACTGGCCAACAATCGCGGACCGGCGTCGCTAAAAGAGATCGTTCGCAAGCTGGGCTCGAAGGTAAAAGCGGTCACCGTCAAGGAAGCCGCCTCTGCGGACATCGTGATCCTGGCGATTCCGTTCCCGGTGGTGCCTGACGCAGTCAGCGCGGTATCCGACTGGAGAGGCCGCATCGTCGTGGATGCGACGAACGCCGTTGATCTTCCTTCCTTCACGCCAACGGACCTGGGCGGTCGGCTCTCCAGCGAGATCGTGGCCCAGGCGGTTCCTGGTGCGCGCGTCGTGAAGGCGTTCAACACGCTCATGGCGGCGGTCCTGGCGGGCAATCCCGCCGAGGCAGGCGGCCGGCGCGTCATTTTCATGTCGTCCGAAGACGCCGATGCGAACGCCGCGGTCAGCGCCCTGTGCGAGCGATTGGGTTTTTATCCAATCAATCTCGGCCGGATATCGGAAGGCGGCCGTCTCCAACAGTTTGGTGGACCTTTGTCTGCGCAGAATCTGGTGAGGATGGACTAATGCGAGAAGGGGCGGGCGACACACAACCACAAGGGGAAGGAGATCCAAGATGTCCGTGAAGGGAAAGCTGGGTCGAAGCAGTCTGGGGCAAACGATGCCGGTTCACGCGGAGCCCCTCGGGTTCACGAATGCGTCGTTCAGAGCGGTGAATCAGGTGACGTTTAGCTACCGGACGAACACGGAAGCGGCGGCGGTGCTGCTGCCCACAGAAATGGAGATCGACGAGAATCCCAAGATATCCGTGATGTTCTTGTCGTACGGGTTCAGCAGCGTCGGCCCGTTCCGAGAGTACATTCACATTATTCACGCGCGCTTCCGGGGTGAGGAAGTTGGGTTTGTTCCGCACATCTTCATCTCAAACGAGCGGGGTATGCTCGCTGGACGAGAGAGAGAAGGCTATCCGAAGCTGCTGGGGGACATTGATTTCGACATGCATCAACCGAACGTGTACGGACTGATTACGGCGCAGCTATCCCGCCCGGCTGGTGTCGTGCTGGTGCAAGGGCTCTTTCGCCCGAGCGAGTTCTTGGGCGAGATTACCGCGGACAAGCCGACTGTGATTAAGGCGCTCGGGCTCAGGGTGGTCGGATCGGCGGTCCCGGGAGGCCCGTTGTCGGTGTGCGAGTTCGTGCCGTCGGCGCTGGAGTTCATCGCCGGGGAGATCTGGTCCGGGGATGGCTCGCTGATGTTTACCGGCGCTTCGGAATTCAGCGCCTTGCACCGATTGCCGATTGTGGGAGGTGTGGAAGCTACCGCCTTCTACAACTCTTCGTTTCGGCTACGTCGTCCCACAAAAACCTATCCGTTCGACGCTTGAGAAACGTTCCAGTTCTGGGATTGAGGAGGTGGCTGTGAGCAAGATTGTTGTGTTCGGCGCAGGCGGTAAAGCGGGCCGGCTGATAACGGATGAAGCGGCGCGCCGCGGACACAGCGTCACTGCGGCGGTTCGCGACCGGAGCGATGTGCCCGGCTTCGCCGAGGGCGTGAATTCGGTCACGGGCGATCCCACCGACAGCCGCTCGGTGCGTGCACTGGCAAAGGGCGAAGATGTCTTTATCGTCGCCATCGGTGGCGCGGACAATACCGTCTGGCTGCGTGCGGCGCAGACTCTGCTGGAGACGCTCGAAGCGATCCCCGGCTCGATTCCGCGGATTCTGCACATGAGCGGGGGCTCTACTCTATTGACGCCGCAAGGCGGTCATTTCTTCGATCTGCCGGATTTCCCCGAAGCCTTTCGCGGACCTGCGCTGGGGCAGGCGGAGGCGCTGGACTATTATCGCGGCCACGCCAACGGGCGTGTTTCCTGGACATACCTTTCTCCACCGCCGGTCTATTTCGCGCCCGGTCAGCGCACAGGCAAGTATCGCTCCGGGCTCGACCATCCCGTTGAGGATGCGACGGGGCGGTCCAGCCTATCCTACGAGGATTTCGCCGTCGCCACGATCGACGAGGTGGAGCAGCGAAAGTTCATCAACAAGCGATTCACTGTCGGTTATTGAATGGAGGGACCCATGAATTTAGTCCTGCCGCTCCGCAAAATCGTTCATCGGACCCGAGGCTACGGTCACGGTCCAATTGTCCGCCTGATGAGCCCCTCCGACCTGGGCGAAGAGCTGAAGCCGTTCGTTTTTCTCGACCTGTTCGAAGCTGACATGCGCAACCTGGCAGGAAGTATGCCGGTACATCCGCATTCCGGCATAGCAACGGTCACTGTATTCACGAATGGAGACGTGACCTTCGACGATCCGCACCTGGGGCACGGAACCATAGGCTACGGCGGCGTCGAGTGGGTCCGTGCCGGAAGGGGCATGTGGCACGGCAAGGAACTCTCGGCTGGCTCGTCGGCCGCGGTCCAGGGCTTTCAGCTTTGGATCGCCCTTCCGCCGGACCTGGAGAACGCGGAACCGGAAGTCCAGTACGTCGGAACCGGGGGTATGCCGATTATCGGTCCGGCCCGTCTCATTGTGGGGGCCTATGCAGGAGCGAGGAGCCCGGTACGGTCGCCGCACGGGGTCAATTACCTACTGACAACGCTCAAGCCCGGTGAGCGCTGGACGTATGAGCCGCCTCTTGGTCACCTGATCTCCTGGGTTGCAGTCGGCAAAGGCGCTCTAACGGCGGGCGAGCGTCTGGTGAAGGGCGATCTCGCCCTCTTTGAAAAGAGCGAGGCGCCGATGACGTTCGAGGGCACGGAAGGCGCGGGCGCAACCTTCGTTCTCGGGTCCGCCGTCCCGCATCCATACGCGCTACACCTCGGTTCCTACTCGGTCCACACGTCCGCCGCGGCGCTTGCGGCAGGTGAACGTCACATCCGAAAACTCAAGCAAAGCCTGGACGCGACGGGTGATCGCCGCACAGGATCGGGTTCGACACCCGTGTTCCGGACATAACAATCAAGGAGGGCCGCATGCCGTCACCTATCGAAGAGAACAAAGTGCTCATACGGCGTTTTTTCACCGCCATTGAAAGCGGCGACCTCCGAGTGTTCGACGAGATCGTCGCGGAGGATTACGACGATCATCTGGCTGGGCAGAGTCCCGGGAGGGAAACCCTCAAGCAGTACTTCACTGGGCTTCGTTCCGCCTTTCCGGATCTGCAACTGCCGATTTCGGCGATCGTCGCCGAGGGCGACCGTGTCGCCGTCCTGAACGCCGTCCGCGGCACGCACAAAGGCGAATTCATTGGCCTCAAAGCCACTGGAAGAAGGATCGACGCGATGGCCTTTCAGCTTTACCGAATCCACAACGGACAACTCTCGGAGCATTGGGAAGTCGCGGACTTCGCGACGCTCATGCAGCAGCTTCAGGGCTGATCGCGTTGGCGGTTGCTTGACGGCGTTGCCTTGCTTGCCTGGCGCATCATGTTGCGGCATTGAAAAATGACCAAAAGAAGCGAATTCATCACTTGGCGGATTCAGGATGATTCGCTTTCTTTGTGCAGGACTGTACGTTCTTCTCCCACTTTGCGGCAGCCTGTTTGCTCAGTCGGTCTGCCCCAACATTCCACCACCCTATGGATTGCTCCGGCAAGACGAAGACTACCGGTATCTCAGCAATCCGGCTTGCGGGCAAGATTATTGGGATCATCTCAAGTATGTGCCGCTTGGATCGAACGAAGATAGGTTCGTCACGTTTGGCGGTGAAATACGGGAGTGGTACGAGGGCTTCCGCAATGCGAGTTGGGGTTTCGGACCTCAAGATGACAACGGCTATCTTTTACAGCGCCTTTCAACGTACGTCGATATTCATCCGGCCCCTCGAATTCGTTTTTTCGTTCAACTCACGAGCGCGATCGAAGCAGGACGGACTGGCGGCCCAAGGCCGGTGACCGATGAGTCGAAGCTATTTTTTGAAGAGGGGTTCGCCGACATTACCCTAGCGAAGGGAAGCAACCAGTCAGTGGTGTTGCGTCTTGGGAGACAGGAGTTTGAGTTTGGCTCCGGACGGTTCGTCGATGTCAGAGAGGGGCCCAATGTTCGCCAGGCATTCGATGGTGCCTCGTTGAAATGGAAGACACCCACATGGACCGTCCATGGGCTCGCAACAAAGCCCGTGCTGAACGGCACTGGTATTCTTGATGCGCCCACGAATCACAGTTCGACCTTTTGGGGAGTCTATGCAGTTCATCCCTTACCGGAGATCAAGGGCGGAAACATCGATCTTTACTATCTGGGAATCGCTCGGAAAAATGCAGCATTCGAAAAGGGCTCCGAAAACGAGCTGCGTCATACGGTGGGAGGAAGGTTCTGGGGAGGGCGAAACGGTTGGAGCTATAACAGCGAAGCGATGTTTCAATGGGGCGAGTTTGGCCCAAATGGCATTCGCGCCTGGGCCACGACCCACGACACCGCATACACCTTTCGGTCCACCGCTCTTCGGCCGCAGGTTGGCGCAACGGCAGGCATAGCCAGCGGCAACCACGGAGGTTCGGGGTCGCCGCTTGGAACATTCAATCCGCTGTTCCCCACGGGCTTTTATTTTGGTCAGGGCGGCGTCAGTTTGCTCGGTCCTTTGAATCTCTTCGAGGTTGGTCCTCATGTAAGTGTGCAGCTGACGAGATCGCTCAGCGTAGTTGCGGACGACCATACGTTCTGGCGGACCAGCCTGCAAGACGGCGTGTATGGGCTCGGCATCAATCTACTCGTTTCCGGACAAGGCAATTCTGGGCGTTACATCGGGAATCAGCCATCGGTTGGAGTGTACTGGAATGCGAGCCGTCACCTTTCGGTATCCACCGCATACGCGCACTTTCTTGTTGGCACATTTTTGGCTAAGGCATCGCCGCCAGGCCGAGACGTGGATTACGCGGCGGTATGGACGACGTATAAGTTTTAAATCTGACTCGATTGGCCGCGATACACAATATGAGGAAAGCAACGTCCGGGCCATTTTTCCAACCCACAACCCAACCCACAATTCGCGTAGCCTTGTGGGTCTTACGAGTATTTTGGCAGTCCCCTGTTGTAAAACCGATAACCGCAGCGCTGTAGCGCTCGAGGAAGAAGCTATTCCAATATGGCTGTTGTCCCCAGTTGTTGTTACCGGTCTGTTCCCACACTTCTCGCGCCTCTCCACTCATCGTCAGGTACCAGTCATCGGAGCTGCGGCGCAGCGGGATGTAATTTATCGGATCCCAGAAGTCCCGCCGGAGGGCCGGGTCACGCAGGAAACTCCAGTCCTCATCTTCCCTCAGTAACTTGTAGCTGCGATCCGGAACCACAGGGCCGCTGGCTTGGTCCGACTGGGCATGTGCGGGCATCACGCCGACAAATAACACGACTGCCAAGATTGGAAAGATTCGCATGGAACGTGATTCCTCAACCGCCTACTCTGCCTGAACCTCACTAACGCCTCCTTTCAATCTTCCTGCGAGTATTGCTCGCATACTGCGGTTCGGAGGAATTAGGCGGCCGGTGTTCAATGTGAATCGCTCGCGCCAACATGAGTGGCCGGGCCTGCTCCGGCCGAAATCTATTTGCCTAGGGGCGAGTGGATCTCGGCGATATAGCCACCCGGGAATTGAACGAGGGCCGCATCCCGCTGATCGGCGGTATAGGGAGCAACCAGGATCGCGACTCCGGCCGCTTTGGCCTTGGCGAGAGTATCCGCGAGGTTTGCTACCTCATAGCCGGTCACCTCCCGACCGTAGGGATACGGGAGATGGCCATCCGTCACGAGCACGATCATCTTGCCAAAGTTCGATTCGATCCGAATTCGCCGATAAGTGTCGTTCGGCCATCCGATTTCGACGCCCAGCGCATGCGCGTCGTCGGATACGACTTTGCCACTAGAGAAGGACAGGAAACTCCGAACGAACGCCGCCGCTCTTTCTGCGGGCAAATAGACACGGTTTTCCGGAATGGTCTGGAGCGGCTTGTAGGACGGCGCGGTCGTGTGCCAGTACAGTTGCATATTTACGCTGCGGGACGACGCAGCGGGTGGTTCCTACCTATTGCAGATCATGATCCCGCTGCCACACTCGTGGGGAAACACCGGTAACCTTTTGAAACGTTCGCGAAAAATGGCTTTGATCGACGAACCCAGTCACAAGTGCGATTTCCGACAGGGAAACGGCACCCTCTGTTAGGAGCTTCTGCGCTTCGCCGATTCGCACGCTGAGCAGCCACCTGTGCGGTGGAAGGCCTGTGGCAATCTTGAACGCCCTCCGGAAATGAGAGTCAGACAATTCGATTGAGGCGGCAACCTCTTTGATCGTTACCGGGCGGTCCGCGTGTTGTCGTATATATTCGACCGCCCGCCGCAATTGCCAGGTTGTCAGCCCGCCCTTCTGGCTCGTGGTGGGCACCGCCCGGCGGCCTGCGGCGCTATGGCCCACTCTCCGTAACGACTGATATAGGTCAAACTGCTGCTGGCTCGTGAGAATATTGAAAATCGTCCCAATATCGCTTTCGTGTTCTTCATACAACCAAGCGATCAATCCACGCCCCTGCTCAGTTAACTCGAAGATATGCTTGTCCGGCCGCTTTCCGCTCCGGAACCGAAGCCTGATCAGATTTTGCTCCTTCAGGCGCGCAATTGTGATTTCGACCGAGGCGGCAGCCAATCGAGTCTTTTTGGCGATTTCCGCTGCGGTCAAGTCACCCTTGTGCAGAAGAACCTCAAGAACGACAAAGTCGCTGAGGGCAACTCCTCTTGCAGTGATTCCGCTCTCAAGGAAGCCAACGACGGAATGATAGGCACGTCGAAGCACGATCCACAGCTTTCCGCTAGAAACGTCCCCTGCCGGCAAGCGTTTTGCGTTCCCGTTCTTATGAGAACGTAGTGAATCTGTCATAATGCAATTCCTCTGGCTGCGTTGGCTCAATACTACCCCACAGATTGCGTCGAGCAAGCTGAACCGACGCATCGTCAATCAGGAAACCATCTACTTACATCGGAGCAGCGTTGCCGCCGCAAAGCAATTCACTTGACTGGTTTCGCCAGCCCTGCCCTGCGGCTCTATGTCTGAAGATTCTTCTACGCCGCAGCGGCGGCGTAGGAGGATTAGGATGCAACGCGGATGTATGCAACGAAACACTCGCAAAGAAGGTCCTGATGTGTGGCAGTTTCGCTGGTCTGAGACCCGACTTGACGGCAAGCGTCTTTACCACAAGAAAATTGTCGGCACGGTCGAACAATATCCTGATGAAAATGCTGCGCGGCGCTCCGTAGTGGGGTTGGTCTCAGAACTCAACACCGATGGCCGACCAACGAATTCCGGCACAATGACCGTTGCTCAACTCTGTGATCACTTCGAGCAACGCGAACTCGCAACGGAAAATACCTGGCGCAGTCACGCGACCAAGAAAATCTACAAGGCGTACTTGACTCGCTGGATTCGTCCTCATTGGAAGAAATACCAGCTTGCTGAGGTTAGAACCATACAGGTCGAGTCCTGGCTTCGCGGATTGCCATTGGCAAAAAGCAGTTGTGCCAAAATCCGAAATGTGATGTCCGTCCTCTTTAATCATGCCTGCCGATATGAACTGTTTGACCGCAATCCAATCTACCTCGTTCGTCAGAGTGCCAAACGCCGAACACCACCGGCCACTCTGGAGCCCGCCGAAATCAAGGCGCTAATCGATGGTCTGGCACTTCGAGAACGCACACTGGTTCTTCTTGCCGCATCAACCGGGTTGCGGCAGAGCGAGATATTCGGCTTAAAGTGGGGCGATATCGACTTCGAGCGAGGCACGATGAGCGTCATCCGTTCCATCGTGTACGGAGTGGTAGGCCCGTGCAAGACCGAATCATCGCAAAAGCCTGTGCCAATGCATCCCACTCTCGCGGACGCGCTGATACAGTGGGGAAAACACTGTACCTACATCAGGCCGGGGGACTGGGTTTTTGCAAGCAAGCGCTATCGGGGCCGGAGACCATACTGGGGCCAGGCGATCTTGCGCAAATACATACGGCCTGTGGCGCAACGAGCCGGAATTCAGAAGCAATTCGGATGGCATACGTTCCGGCACACCTACTCGACCCTGCTGCGAAGTGTGGGGACTGAGTTTAAGGTGATGCAGGAGCTGCTGCGGCATTCATCGTTCCGCTCAACGTTGGACGTTTACACGCAGGCAGTAACGCCCGCGAAGCATGCAGCACAGGCTGCGGTGATGTCGCTGGTCTTTTCTTCCGACAAGGATGGACCGACACTCGGTGTTAGATGAAAGACTGTGGATCACTGCAAAGGGC
>WNFD01007100.1_pt1 | contig 13536 bp, 10 predicted proteins | sample 5400491 | NCBI WGS metagenome assembly WNFD01 (sample SAMN13153343, study PRJNA577476) | soil metagenome | isolation source: 120 cm saprolite under Douglas fir tree site 2 hole 2 replicate 2 | place: USA:California | collected 2015-04-18 | reverse complement strand
CTGCTGATGACGCATTCGCCAGGACCGGACTGCACAGAATCGCTGCACGCGGTCCACGAACGGGCACATCGTGGCACCGTTTCGTCGCCGGCCGGGGCGTTACCGGCGCGAGCCCGCACGAATCCCCAGGCGCCGCCGAAGCTCATCGGGGTCCGGCAGCATGCTGGTGTCCTTGCCCTGCGCCTCCGCACGGCGGAGCCGCCACTCACAGTCGTCGATCATCGCAACCGCCCGGTCCAGCGCGGCGCCCCCGGCCGCAACCGCCTCCGCGGGGGTCATGCCCGCCGCGTCGCGGGCTTCCAGCATCGACAGGTACCCGAGCTCACGGTTGATCTCGTGCGCGACATCGTCCAGCGAGTGCTCGATCGGCAGGAAGTACCCCTCCAGGATGAGCCTCCGCTGCCCGGGCGAAGGCACGCCCTCGATGCCGAGCCGCCGGCACGTGGCCTCGCGGCTGTCCGGCCCGTCCTCAGCCTCCGACGGCGTACCGGCCAGCTCTTGCGCGGTCAGGGCGCTGCGCTGCGTCACGTCGGCCGGGCACCCCGCGGCGGAGGCCGCCGCCAGCACAACCGCCTCCAGGTCAGCCGCCCGCCGCACGGAATTCGCGTTCACTGTAAGACCCGGCACGCCGCGCCGGATGGTCCCGAGGTTGGTCAGCCGCCCCGGCTGGACCTGCCCGGCGCATTCGACCTCGCCCGGCGAATTGCGTATCCAGAAGCGCCCGGGCAGCGACTCGAGGTATGCGTAGTAGCCATCCGCGTCCCTGATCGGCGGCTGCGGCGGAGCCAGGCAGGACCTGGTCAAGAGCGGCCAGACCTTCTCGACGGAACCAGCCTCGATCGTCGTTTCGCACCACCGGTACTCGTCCCCGTCCGCGGTCTGGAAGACCGGCGATGACGGCCCGGCGAACTGCGACAGCAGCCGTTCCGGGAACAGCGGCACGCTGCCAGGCACGACCGGCCCATCGGGAAACAGCGCCTCACCAGCCTCCCGAAGATCACGGGGCAGGATGCCCATCCCGCCGAGCGCCTGCACGTGGCGGCCGCCGCCGGCCAGCCGTGCGCCGTCTGGCAGCAGCCGGCCGATCACGATGTCCAGTCGCCGGACGGACAGCGAGAACAGCCGGTCACGCTGCCAGACCCGCTGCGGCCCGCCGACCAGGCTGCGCAGGGACAGTTCCGACCCGCGCTTGACCGAACTCACCTCGTACATGTCCGCCGGCTCGGCCAGCCACTCGCCCAGCAGGTCCCGCTCGTCGTCGCGCAGCAGGTGACCCCGGACGGCGAGAAACCGCCGGGCGGCACCGCCGTCGAAGATCGCGAGATCGAGCGCGAGCATGGCGGCGTGCGGCGCGCCGATGGCGCACGCGGCCATCCGGCCGGCGACCTTGCGGTTCGGACCCCGCCGCGCGTAGGTGGCGAGCATCGCGTAGAGCACCGGGGCACGGTGCGGGAGCCGATGGACGCCGCCGTCCAGATCCTTGACCCGGCAGCACGCCTTGTACTTGCGGCCAGACCCGCACGGGCACGGCTGGTTCCGGGATGCGCGCCCGGCGCCCGGGGCAGGCTGCCGCAACCTGTCCAGGGGACGGAGCAACGGCTCGGCGATGTCGTCGGAGCCGATCGCCGATGCCAGCTCCCAGGCCCGCGCCCAGTTGCCCGCGCACAGCTCGTACTCCATGGCGTCTCGGACCGCCGGGAGCAGCACCGGGTCCAGCCTGAGGCAGGACCCGATCAGCTGCCGCGCCTGGCCGGACCGGCCCGATCCCTCCGCCGCCCGGGCCCGCAGCAGCACCGGGATGGCAGGATGCCCGCAACCCTCCAGCGCCGCGATGCCGCGTGCCCACGGGTGCCCGGCCGTCGTTCCCGGCACGGCGGCGATCTCCACCGCCTCCGCCACCAGGTCGATCACCACCGGCTTGGCCAGCCAGGGAACCACAGTGACGGCAGACCCGGCCGCAAGCGCCGAGATACTCTCCAGCGCCCGCCCGGCATCGTCCGCATCCAATCGCCCGCGCGGGCCGAGCCCGGGGTGTGTCAGCAGCCACCGGGGCACGCCAGCTCGCGCGGCGAGCCCCTTCGCCGCCGGGTCGTCACCGGCGCGCAGCGCCGAGGCGAGCTCACGACAAACCCCCCTGTCCGGCAGCACCTCTCCCGCGGTCACCGCAGGAGCATAACCCCTGGAGCTGCCGCCTGCGATTCCGGCAACCCCGATTAAGCCGAACGAGCAGCGGCCCGGCGCAACTCGCCCGGCCGCTCAGCCACGCCGGCCGTGCCCGACCCGAGACTGCGTGGCTAGACGGCGCATGAGCACGCTATCCGGGCCAGGCCAATGCCAGGCAGGAGGAAATGCCATGAACGATCTTGAAGCGGCCGCCGGACACGCGGTACTGACCGACCGGGTCTTCAAGACCAAGTCCAGCGAGGAACCCGGTCACCTCACCCGGATCGTCGAGTGGGCGAAGGCCGCGCGGCTGGTCCGGGTCACCGGCACCCGTCTGCTGCCGGTGAAGAAGAACGCCAGCCTGCTCGACCGTTGCCGGGAAGCAGTCACACTGCCTCCGCACCCAGATCGACCATTTATGTGTCTGCGGTGCGCTTCATCGTGCTCCTGAAAGCTCCTTCGAGTTCGGCCGAGTGCCCGGCACCGTACCTTCACTGCATGGCGAGCACCAGCTTGCCGGTGTTCTCGCCGGCGAACAGCTTGGGCAGGGCATCGGGGAATGCGCGCACACCGCCCGCAAGGATGTCTTCGCGGGAGATCAGCCGGCCCTCGCGCAGCCATCTGACGAGCTCGGCGCGGGCCTGGGCATACCGGTCGGCGTAGTCGGGGGTGAGCATCCCGGTCATCGATGCGCGGGCGGCGATCAGCGCCAGGTAATTGGACGGGCCGCGGACCTGGTGCGCGTTGTACTGCGAGACGCCGCCGCTGAGCACGATCCGGGCTCCGCGCGCGAGCCGGGTGAGCACCGCGTCGAGAATGTCGCCGACGTTGTCGACGAACACGTCGACGCCGCCGGGCGCGTTCTCCCGCAACGCCCGACGGACGTCCTGAGCCTTGTAGTCGATGGCCACGTCGAAACCGAGGTCCCCGGCAATCCAGCGGCACTTCTCCGGCCCGCCCGCGATCCCGATCACCCGGCACCCCTTGATCTTGGCGATCTGCCCGGCCACGCTGCCGACGGCACCGGCCGCCCCCGAGACGACGACCGTCTCGGTCTGGCTCAGGCGGCCGACGTCGAGCAGCCCGAACTACGCAGTCAGGCCGCTGGTGCCGAGCGCCCCGAGGTAGGTCGGCAGCGGCGCGAGCAGCGGGTCGAGCTTGGTCACGCCCGTGCCGTCGGAGCTCGCGAAGTCCTGGACCCGAATGCGCCGTACACATGCTCCCCGGCCGCGAACGCCGGATGCCGCGAACCAGTCACGCGGCCGACCGCGCCGGCTTCCATGACGGCACCGATCGCGACCGGCTCGCGGTAGGAGGCGTTGATCCAACGGCGCATCGCGGGATCGATCGACAGATAGGAGACCGCGACCACGAATTCGCCGGGACCTGGCGCCGGACGGGCTCCGTCGTCAGCTCCCAGCTGGACAGCGCCGACAGGCCGAACGGACGGGCGGCGAGGCGTATCTGGTGGTTGATCGCATTCATTGGCTGACTGCGACTATCCGTGCGTGTTCTGGGCTTTCCGGCGCAGTACCCCGATGGCGGTACCAAGGTCGAGTTCGATGCCGCCGGGCTGCTGTAGGCCCTGCTGGAACAGGGCACGGGCGAACGGGGCGTTCTCGGGCCGGCCGGATGTGGCAAAAAATGCCGTCAGGCCGGGGGCGAACTCGGCGTCGTCAGGGAGGGAGGCGACGTCGACGAGATGCTTGATGCCGGATACGGCGACCTTGTCGAAGGCCGCGATGCGCCGGGCGAACCGGTCCACGAATTCCTCAAGTTCGGCGTCCGGCACGACGCGGTTGACGTAACCGTACTGGGCGGCGAGGGCGGCGGGGATATCATCGCCGCCGAGGAGGATCTCGAGCGCGCGGCCGCGGCCGACGAGACGGGCCAGCCGGGCCATGGGGCCACCGCCGGGGACCGAGCCGACGCCGACCTCGAACTGTCCGAGGATCGCCTTGTCCGAGGCGAAACGGATGTCGGTGGCGAGGATGAACTCGCTGCCGGCCCCCCGGGGCGCGGCCACGGATAGCAGAGATCGTGGCCACGGGCACCTTGCTGAGACGCACGAAGTTATCAAGGTAGGGGTGCAAGCCGGTCGGCCCGGGCTTCATCGCGGCGACCCGGGCCTTGTCGGCCAGCAGGTCCCAGTGCGCCATGAAGTAGTCCGGGTTGTCGCTGCGGAAGACGACGACGGTCAGCCCGGACGCCGCCTCGATGCGGTCGACGAGCGCGGCGAGCTGGTCGATGGTGTCCGGGTCGAGAAGGTTCACCGGCCCGTTGGCGAAGGTCACCCGCCAGTACGACGGCGAGAGCGAATGGAAAGCACGGATGACACCGGCATGAGGTGGGCCGCCAGATCGGCTGCCGCGGCCGGCATCGACCTGAGGGCTGGCTGGCGTGAGGCGAGGTACTGTGCGATTGACGTCGAGACAACCGGCCTTGATCTCCGCCGCGACAGCATCATTTCCATCGGCTCTGCGGGCATTCGTGACGGCCGGATCGTCTGCAGCGATGACTATTACAGCCTGATCCGGCCCGCCCGCCCAGTCTCCGTTGCATCCATGCGCATCCACTGCCTGCGTCCCGCTGACCTTGAGAACGCACCCGGGGCCCGGGATGTTGGCCAGGAGATAGCCCGTCAGCTTGCTGGCCGGATCGTGGTCGCGCACGCGGCCTGGATCGAACGCGCTTTCCTGAGCAGGCTGCTGCGCCAGGTCGGCGTCAGGTTCGCCGTACCGGTGATCGATACCGCGGCGCTCGCGCGCGCACTGGGCTACGTCCAGGGCAGCCCGCACGGCCGTGAGCCATCCCTCGAACTGCTAGCACGGCAACTCTCATTGCCGGTCTACGCACCGCACCACGCGCTCGGCGACGCGGTTACGACTGCGGCGGTGTTCCTCGCCATGGCCACCAAAGCAGGGAAGGCTGGCGGGCAAGCCGACTCAAAGCCGGTGTCCGTGCGGTCCCTGGTTGCCCTATCCGCCAAGAACGCCTACTGAAATCTGAGGAGCTCACCATGACCGGGGAATCACGTCCGCCTGCGTCGCGGCCAGCCGTTTCAAGAGGAGCAAGCTCCGGCGCACTACTTATGTCAATTCGGACGTCACCGTGGTGGTAAATCTCGGTGTATCCGCGCAGCCGCTACCCGACGGGCTAATCGTGCTGTCATCGGTGCGCGACGCGATGGTGGTCGGCCGTCTCACCGCGGATGCCGTGGCAGGCTTACTTCCTGGTTCCTTCCGCCAAGCACTCCCCTACCACTTGAGAGCAGATGGACATGATTCCGCCGACTGGTACCGCGAGCGGTTGGAATGTGCTCCGCGAAGACCTGCCGCTGCCGCTGTGCGTGCTGCGGGGGGGCGCGGTAGAACGTAACTTGGCACGGTTCCAGCACTTCAGCGAGGCGAGGGGCGTGCTCCTGTGCCCGCACGCCAAGACGTCGATGAGCCCTGCCCTATTCGGGCGTCAGCTCGGGGCGGGCTGCTGGGGTCTGACGTTTGCTACCTGCGCCCAGCTCAAGGTCGCGCGGCGCCATGGTGTGCAGCGCGTTTTCTACGCGAACCAGCTCGTCGGCGCGGCAGACATCCGCTACGTCTGCGACGAGCTGCGGCGCGATCCCGGTTTCGAGTTCTATTGCCTAGTCGACTCTGTGGGCGGCGTACGGCTGCTTGCGGAGCGCGTGGCACAAGCTGATCCTGGTCGGCGGCTTAACGTGCTGATCGAAGGCGGACTGGCGGGCGGCCGATGTGGCGTGCGTGACGTCGGGACCGCCGTCAAGGTTGCCGAGGCGGTGCGAGCCGCGGGTGCGCACCTGGCACTAGTCGGCGTTGAGGGCTTCGAAGGGCTGGTGCAGTACCGTGAAGCCGACCGGCGCGAGGCCGACGTGCGAGAGTTCCTCGGTTTCCTGGCTGGCATCGCCGAGGCACTCGACGACCGTGACCTGTTCGAGGTCGGTGAGGTGCTGCTGTCCGCCGGTGGCAGCGCGTTCTACGACCTGGTCATCGAGGAGCTGAAGGCGGCGCGGCTGCGCCGGGTGCCCCGCGTGATCCTGCGCAGCGGATGCTACCTGACGCAGGACTGGGGCGCCTACGGCAGCCTGCTGGCCGATATCCACCGCCGGACCGGATCGGCAGAACCGGCCCTTGAGCCGGCCCTGGAGGTGTGGGCGCAGGTGCTATCGATCCCCGAACCCGAGCTCATCATCCTGTCGGCCGGAAGGCGCGACTTCGGCCAGGATGCCGGAAACCCTGTCGCGCTCACCCACGTCCGGCACGGCTCCGCGGAACGCCGTCCGCTGCGCGACGCCGACTGGCGGATGACCGCCGTCAGCGACCAGCACGCACACATGACCGTCCCATCGGGCCACGGCGTCGAAGTAGGTGACCTGGTGGCGCTGGGACCGTCGCACCCTTGCACCACCTTCGATAAATGGCGCGTCCTCTACCTCGTCGACGACGAATACGACGTCACCGAGATCATCCCTACCTACTTCTGACACCTAACCGCAGCAGCGTGACCTACTGGCGCAGCATGAGCAGTTCGGCATCCTTCGAAGCCGCGGAACGCGCAAGCAGCATCGTCCAGTCGGCTAGGCGGACGAACTTCAGATGGAGCATCCGTACTATCACAAGCCCGCGATGCTGCCAGCCGGGCGACCACTACCGTGGACTAACCCACGGGCCAGCGGCTTATGCCCGGTTCGGTACCGTTCGTGGGAAAATCACCGAACTGATAGTGGACGGCAGCGCTACCAAGAAGCGGAGTGCCCCTCTGGACTTCGGAGGGGCACTCCGCTTCTGTTCTGATCGACAGTTATCACGAGCGGGACGTTACGGCACTTTGCTTGTGCGGTTACTTCCTGCCGAAACTGTCAAATTCTCCGTTTCGTGCGCCTCCGAGAAACGCATGCCATTCGTCCGATGTAAATCGGAGAACCGCTCCTTCGGGGTCCCTGCTGTTGCGAACACCGATCCCGCTATCGGGTAGGCTCGCCACCTCGACGCAGTTGCCGTTGGAGAAACTCAGGGAGCTCTTAACCCAACCTGAACCCGGCTTTTCGGGTGGACTTCCGAACGTAGGTCTTCCCACGTTACTACCTCGCTGATTGTTGTGTATTATCCTAATTTGTAACTACGGAATGTAGTTTGAAACTTACTTAACGTAGTCACTCAACTCTAAGACTAGCAGACCCGCTGGCACCCAGGGTCCCTCTTACCTCAAGTAGCACTACGGCCCAGTGAATGTCTGTTGTACCCACGGTCTAACGCACACCTCAAACGTGCGCAGACATGGCTGCGCCCGCCCACCCAGCAGCGTCGCTGGCCGGTTCCGGCCAGAAGAAGTCAAACTTGCTGGCAGCCAGGCAGCCTAGGAACAGCCACGCCCGAAGGCCGTCACCGCGACGATGGGGGATAAAACGACTTGGGTCATTTACGCATTAGCGCGCCGCTCGGCGCCTGACCAATACGACTCCGCTGTCTCGAGTATGAGTGCCCTAGACGCCGCCGGGTCGAGCGACGCTTCGGCGAGCATCTGAAATGCGATCCGGTGCAAGTACGTCTCCCTCTCCCCCTCCAAGGTGAAGCCACTCCTCAGCTGCTCAGTGCTAACCACATCTTGCAGGATCGCATCACTATCTGCCCCAAAGCCGAATATAACAAAGGATTCCCCGAAGACCCTGTGCTGCGCGTCAAGGGGGAGAACCTGCAACGTTAGATTGGGCAGGTCCGCCTCTCGCACAAGACGCTGAAGCTGCTCGTACATCACCGAATCATCACCGATCCGCCGCTTCAAAACCGATTCATCGAGCAGGACCGATAGCTGAAGCCCTTCGCGATTCAGCACCTGCTGGCGCCGCATGCGGACCCTGACCAGTCGTCCGATCATGCCCGGTGCGATTGGCTCGACCCGGCTGTAGCTGCTAATTATATGCCTGGCATAAGCTTCCGTCTGCAGGAGACCAGCTACAACATCAACGTGCCATATGGCGATGGAAGTTGCCTCATGCTCGAGTCCGATGAATTGTTGATAGTCATCGGAAAGGCTGTCTGCGAATTCTTCCCACCATCCCTTCTGAGCCGCATCCTCGGCGAGCTCGAGAAGGAGCGCGCGGCGGGACCCGGTGATCCCGTAGTAGTCGAGCAGTCTCTCGACTTCCCGTGGCCGCAAGCCGGTCCTGGCCCGCTCGTACCTGCTGATCTTGGAGGGCGACCACCTCAGCGCGGCGGCGACCGCGTCTCCGCTCTTACCCTTGCTCTCCCTGATCCCGCGCAGTTCAGCGGCAAGCCGGCGCCGCCGCACCGTGGGACTTGCTGGCGCGATCATCGGGCGTCCCTCCTGGTGCCGAGCGGCGGACTAGTGCGACGTCACGCAGATTTCACGGAAACAATTTGTGAAACCTTTAGTACACCGTACACTCGCCCATCGCAACCAAGGCTCAGCCCTCGACCAGTCCGGACGAACCTTGCTATCCGGCGCCCAATACTCCGTCGCGGCATACCGCATGCTGGCCCGGACCGGGTGCACAACGACAGCCGAACGGTGCCGGATTCTCTGATTCTCTGGGTGTCTGTGCACCTCCGGCCAGGTTGCGCCGGTGAACGTCGAGCTGGTGCGCTTCCGGGCGGTCGGCGGAAGCGGTCAGGCCGCCCTCGCTTCGACCATGTGTGGTCGACGACATCGCCCTGGCCATGTGCGGTCATCGCCCTGGGCTGCTGGACAAGCTCCGAGGCAGCGGTGTCGCCATCGTCGGCTCGGCCGCCGATGCGGGCCCGCCACCCGGGCGGGCCTTGCTGGTACCGTGGCGCGGTCGATTCATGAACTGGCCGTTGATACGCCACGTCCCGCCGGTCTTAATAGCGCATATCGCTGGGGAATACCAGCGCTGGGACTGCTGTATGGCTATATGACGAGGGGGACTACGGTAAAGAAGCGCGTCTGGAGTTGCCAGCTCAGCCGAGCCCGCGACCGGGTCCCGACAGTCAGTCAGGCTTAGCGAAAAAAGCTTGCCGCGTCTCCCGGTAATCACACGATCGGGCCTGCCGCGGATTTGAGGATGGGCGACAGGCCGTTAATCGTTCGCCGGGTTAGTTCACCCGTGATAGTACATGTAGGGGCTCGCGGAAGAGGCCACTGACAGCACGTGGGCGCTGGGCGCCTGCGTGGCCGTCGCGGGTACCGCTGAGCCAGCCAGAATTGATCCGGCTGCGCTGAGTGCTAGGATAGCGGGAATGATGACGGTTCGCCCGATGCGCATGATTCCTCCATGACATCTTCACAGGTCAGCAGCCTGCTGCATGGCTCCGTTGCCCGCGCTGCACAGCTGAGTCATGTGGAGTTATTGCCGACCTTCGGCAATTTCATGTACCTACCGTAAGCCATTATTTACATTTTTTCCAAATACTAAAATTTTGCATAAGACTTTTATTTTTATTTTCCCGCAATATTCAATGCCCAGATGCGAGAAAATGTCAGCAGTCCGTGCAATGCAAGGTTCCATGCAATTGCATCAATGCCGCGGGAACACCACGATGACACTACTGTCGGATGCCCCATCGCCGAATTAATGTCCGAAAATGCCCAGCTTGTTCCGTAAATGTTCTGGTAGTAAAGTTTGCTCCATGCCCCCGGTGACCCCGGCCGGTGCACTGGTCGGCCGTGATAGCGAGATGGCGCTGCTGACCCGACTTATAAGAGAGGTGGCTCGGGGGCGCGGCAGTTCGGTGCTTATCGAGGGCGAGCCGGGCATCGGCAAGTCGGCGCTGGTGCAGGCGGCAGTGGCCGAGGCGCCGGAGGCCGGTTGCCAGGTGTTCTGGGGTGCCGGTGACGAGCTGGGCCAGGCGCTACCGCTGCTGCCGTTCCTCGACGGGTTGCGGGTACGCGAGCCCGCCGCGAATCCCCGGCGGAACACGATCGTCCGGCTCTTGCGCGGTGAGGTCGCCGCCGACCGCGGCACGGACGTGCCCGCGGTGCTGGCGGAGCAATTGCTGGCGCTCGTCGCCGAGCAGTGCGCGGTGCGGCCGACCATCCTGGTTGTCGACGACCTGCAGTGGGCCGACCAGGCCAGCATCACCTTGTGGGGACGGCTGGCGAGATCGGCGCAGCAGGGGCCGCTGCTGCTGGTCGGGATGATGCGCCCGGTGCCCCAGCGGGATGACTTGCTGGCGCTGCGGCGAGTGGTGGGCGACGCCGCCCGGCTCCAGCTCACCGGGCTCACCAGGGCGGCGGCGGCCGACCTCGTAGCGGCGCTGGCCGGCGGCAAGCCTGACGGCAGCCTGCTGCGGCTCGCCGACGGGGCGGCAGGCAACCCGCTCTACGTCACCGAGCTTGTCGCCGCGCTGGCCCGCAGCTCCGGTCTGACCATCACCGATGCGGGAGCCGCCACGCTGACAGGTGGTTCCGCGCCAGGCTCCCTTTCAGCGGCCATAGCGGACCGGCTCGGCTTTGCGGCTGGGCCGGTGCGCGAGGTACTGCGGGCGGCGGCCCTGCTCGGCGTGGATTTCGCGGTCCCTGATCTGGCGATCGTGCTAGGCCGCAGCGTGGCGGACCTGATCCCGGCGGTTGACGAGGCATGTGCCGCCGGTGTGCTGGCCGAGTCCGGCAGCAGCCTCGGGTTCCGGCATCCGCTGATCCGGGCGGCGCTGTACGACGAGATGCCGACGCCGGTGCGCGCCGCCTGGCACCGCGATGCGGGACGCGCCCTCGCGGAGGCGGGCGCTCCGGCGGACCGGGTGGCCCGGCAACTGCTGCGGGCAACCGGCGGACCTGGCGGCCCGGCCGAGCCGGTCGATGAGTGGATGCTGAACTGGCTGGCCCGCACCGCGGACTCGCTGGTCGGCCAGGCACCCGGGGTTGCGGCAGAGCTCCTCACGCGGGCCGTCGCCAGTTCCCCGGCGGGCTCAGCCCAGCACGGCTGGCTGGCCAGCCGGCTCGCCGACGCCCTTTACCGACTCGGTGACATGGCCGCGGCCGAACAGGTGGCGATCCGCGCGCTGGAGCATGCCGGCGAGCCCGATCTCCTCGTGGACCTGCACTGGACGCTGGCGCAGTGCCGCATGCTGGCCGGGTTGTCCGCGGAGTCCCTGGCCACACTGGACCGGGCGCTGGCTTCTCCCGGGATCTCGGCCCGGCACCGCGCCCGGCTGCTCGTGCTCGCCGCGCGGACGCACATCAACCTCGGCGAGGTCGAAAAGGCTGGCCAGGTCGCCGCCAGCGCGCTCGCGGCGGCGTCGGAGGCGGGCGACAACTGGGCCATGGGCTGGGCATTGCACGTGCTGTCGATCGTGACCGCAGTGCAGGGGCACGTAACCGACGCGCTGCCGCTGTTCGACCGGGCGCTGACCGTGACCCAGTCCGATCCGGCACTGACCGATCTGCGGCTGCTGCTACAGATCAACAAGGCCGTCACACTGGGCAATCTCGACCGGTATGAGGAGGCACTGGCCGCGGCCGGGCAGGCACGGGACCTCGCCGACCAGGTCGGCACGACGTTCCGGCTGGCTCAAGCGCACAGCGCCCTGGGCCAGTTGCTCTTCGAAACGGGGCGGTGGGACGACGCACTGGCCGAGGTGGAGATCCTGCCTGAGAACCTGAAGGAACCCGGAGCGGCCTGCTGCGATCTCAGCATCGCCGCCGTGATCTGCTTCCATCGCGGCGAGATCGGCGCGGCGCGCCGCCACCTCGCTGCTGCCGTCCCGCACGCCAAGAGGATCGGACACCGCCTTGTTACCGCATTGGCACTCGCGCGCAGCCTGGACTGCGAGCATGACGGCGCGCTACCGGAGGCGCTGGCCGCGCTGACAGATGCGGTCGACGGCAATACAGAAGAAATCGAGGAGATCGAGGACCTGCTGGCCGACGCCGTCCGCCTCGCCACCGAGATGGGCGACCTGAGCACAGCACAGGCCCTCGCGGGCCACGCCGCCGCACTCGCCGCCGAATCGAAGATCCCGCATCGGCAGGCGAACGCGCTCTATTGCCGCGGCCTGCTGGACCGTGATGCCCCCCGGCTGCTCGCGGCCGCGGAACGTTATGACGACGCCAGCAGGCCACTACTGACGGCGAAGGCGCTGGAGGCGGCCGCTGGAGAGTTCGTCGACACCGGCGACCGCGGCCAGGCGCGGGCCGCATTCACCCGCGCCGTGGAGGTCTACACCTCCCTTGGCGCGGCCGCGGACGTCGCCCGGCTGCAGGCCACGTTCCGCGCCCACGGCATCCGGCGCGGGCCGCACGCCAAACACCGGCGGGCGCGGAGTGGGTGGGACAGCCTCACGGCGACCGAGATCAAGATCGCCGCATTCGTGGAGGAGGGATTGTCTAACCCGGAGATCGCCGCCAGGCTGCTGCTATCCCGGCGGACCGTCGCGACACACGTCTCCCACATCCTGAAGAAGCTCGACGTCCATTCGCGGATCGACATTGCCCGTGAGTCAGCCCTGCGCACCATCGCGTCGAGGTGATCGCGGTGCGGGAATCGCAGGCCGTTCGGTGGGGACGGTGAGCCGCCGGAGGGGTTCATGACTCACCGTCCCCACGTGTGAACCCCCTGCGGGCCACGTCCGCCACCCTCGGCAAGATCGGGCTGGAACGCGAGCGTGAAGTACACGGCCTTGCCCGCAGGAGTGCGGTAGAAGCCCCACTCAGCCGACAGGGTGGCGACCAGTATCAGGCCCCGTCCGGTCTCCGCATCGGCTGGGGCGTCCACCAGCACCGGCATGGAGCACGACGTGTCGTGGACATCAACGCGTAGCTGACCGCAGGAGTAGGTGATGGCAAGCGTGACGGTCTCGCCCGCCTCGTGCCTGATGGCATTGGTCACCAGTTCGCTGGTGAGCAGGACTGCGACGCTCGGGTCGACAGGGACATCCCAGGCACAGATGGCCGCCCGGACCTGGCTGCGGGCTTCGGCCGCCGCGGCCGGTCCCGTGGTCAGCCGGACGCGGCACCCGTGCAGCTCGGTCGGACGGGTCGGCGCCATCGCGTTCATCGGGTTCCTTAGTGGGCCGGTTGAGCTGGTCCGGGAGAGCGCTGGTCACCTTGCGCGGCTGCTCCCGGGGGAGGTCCGAGCAAAATACTGAAATGCTCAGTGCCGATTTCATGAAAAATAGTGCTGCAAGTTGCAGTGAGAGACATCGGTCAGCTGACGGATTTTTAACCATGGCCAACGAGCCCGCCCGGGCCTGACTGTAGGGAACCGATTTAGATGAGCACTCGGCGCCGTACTTGAGCACTGTATGAGCAGCGAACCGGGTACTTGGGCATTTACGTCCTTCCGGTCACTGCCAGTGATTCTCGGAGGGTTGTGGCTTGCGAGAGCAGGTTGCCCTGGATTGTGCTGGACTCCGGGACGTCACGCCGGTTACTGAGAGCGGG
>WNFD01004809.1_pt1 | contig 13540 bp, 15 predicted proteins | sample 5400491 | NCBI WGS metagenome assembly WNFD01 (sample SAMN13153343, study PRJNA577476) | soil metagenome | isolation source: 120 cm saprolite under Douglas fir tree site 2 hole 2 replicate 2 | place: USA:California | collected 2015-04-18 | reverse complement strand
AAAATGTAATCGGCGAGATTGATCGCCGCATTGCCCAACTCGACGAAGAAAATCGCGGGTCTGCTGCGGAGGTCGTTATGGCCGGGTCCTACGTTTCGACAGCCTAGTTGGCTGAAGCATGGTGTCCCCCTTTTAAAGGAAGTATTAGGCGGCGTACGATGTGCTGCGTTCCACTACGCCGGCTCACGTGGAGAAGGTTCGAACCCAGTTCCTCTCCCTCCGCCACAGGCTGCACCGACCGATTAGAGCAATCCGCGCCTATCAAGGATGAAACGTGGCACACTTCGATTTTCCCAGCGGAATTTTCAGATCAGCCTTTTAGAGCCCGATGACGTTGAGTTGAATCGGCGCACGAGTCCGGGTGAGGGGGGAGTCACCGCGCACCTATGTTCGGAATTTGCGCAAGCAGCCCCTCACCCCAACCCTCTCCCCGCGAAGAGCGGGCAGAGGGAGAAGTGATCGCTCGCCGCTGCTGCCTCAACCTAAACTCATCCCGCTCTGGTCGCGGTGTTCTTGCTCACGATGCTGATCGTGTGCGTTTCGATCCCCCGCTAGTCACCGGGTTGGATGACAACGCAGCGGGTTTAATTGAGCGGTAGCCAGACAATGCCGCAAGGTGCGTTACAGCCGTTGCAGTGAGCTGGTTGATCGAAGGTGCTGGCCAGTTGCCATTCCTGCGATTCATTACTCCATTGGGCTACGGCGTGAGAGATGATATCGTCTGACTGACAGTTGGAGCACACGGGTGTTGACCGTGTCGCTCGCCGGCTGACGATCAGTGCCGGCTCTGGGTTTGAGTTGAACGGATTGAGAAGTAAAGCTTGTCTCATATCTTGCCCCCGACCACCTGAACTCACAGACCTCTGCCTGAACTTAACTCTGGAGTGATGAGTGTGTCTTGGCCCGGGCTTCTAGTTGCTGTGGATTGTGGTGTTTCGATCCCTCGCTGTGGCGCGCTGAGCACAGGGAGCGGTTGCCAGCGATTACCCGAAGAGGGGGCGCAAATGAATAAAGAGCCAAACAGTTGCTGCCGTCAAAGTCCCTAATTGGTCCCTTTTGCGCGAATTTTATTTGAGCCGCCAGGCAATCCATGACATTCGATCAGCGAATGGCTGCTTTCTGCGCAAAGCGGACGTTCGGCAAGCCACCGACGTCGGTTAAGTCCCTGAGGAGACATCTCGGAGCGGAGTACAGCCTACTCGATCACCTCATCGGTGGCCGGGATAACCCTCATGCTATTGCTGCGCCGCGACGTGCGCGCTAGGCTCTGCCGAATTGGTGCAGGAGGCCCGCGTGACCACATCTGACGACAGCAAGATGGACGACAGCAAGGTTTCTGAAGATCGCCGCGAAGCGCTGCGCTACGCCTTCGCGATCGGCAGCGGTGCAGCCCTCGCCTCCGCCCTCGTGAGCCCGGCATCGGCCCAGGCGACTCCGGATAATACGCTTGATCGCATCCGCGCGAACAAGGTGCTGCGCATCGCGGTACTGCCGGGAGAACTGCCCTATTTCAACAAGGACCTGGCCACCGGGAGCTGGTCCGGCTTTTCGATCGAGATGGCCAACGACATCGCCAAGCTTCTCGACGTTCAGCTTGAGTATACCGAATCGACATACGGAAACTCGATCCTCGATCTGCAATCGAACAAGATCGACCTCGGCTTTGCCCTCAATCCGACCCCACAGCGGGCGCTTGTCGTTGATTTTTGCGCCACTGTCTTCCCGCATCCCTTCGGCGCCATGCTCAAGAAGGGGCTGGAAGCCAAGACCTGGGCGGACCTCAACAAGCCCGAAGTCAGGATTGCGGTCGACGTCGGCTCCGCCAACGAGGCTGTTGCACGCCGCTTCGCGCCGAATGCGACGATCAAGTCGCTCAAGTCGCGCGATGAGGTGATGCTCGAGATGTCGTCGGGGCGGGTCGATTGCGTGGTCAACGCGCTGGTGCTTGGTCTGACGGCGATCGCCAAGAACCCGAACCTCGGCACCTACAAGATCCTGCAATCGCCCTCCGTCGCCATTCCTTCCAGCATGGCGGTCCGGCGCGAGTCCGACAAGCGCTGGCGCGACTTCCTGTCGGTATGGGTCGACTATAACCGCGGCATCGGGCAGATGCGCGAATGGTTCGTCAAGGGGTTGTCGCTGGGCGGCGTGAAGCCGGAAGAGGTGCCGGTCGAACTCAACATCTGACGCGGTATTGGGCACAGAAGTCGACATTGAATTGGTAGCGACGGCAACCCGCGACGTGCGCAAGCTGATCGGCGAACTCGACCAGGTGCTTGCGGCCGAATACCTTCCCGAGCAGCGGCACGGGCTGGCGTTGGAGACGCTCTTCCAGCCGCACATTCGCTTCTTCGTGGCGCGGCTGAACGGCGCCGCCATCGGCTGCGGTGGGTTGGCCCTGTTTGATGATTTCGCCGAAGTAAAGCGCATGTATGTACGCGAGACGGTACGTGGGCGTGGCGTGGCGCAGGCCTTGTTGACGCGGATCGAAACGGAGGCTCGCGTCGCCGGACTTGTCGTCTTGCGCCTGGAAACGGGAGAACGGCAGGCGGCGGCACTGCGGTTTTATGCCCGGGCCGGCTTCAAGCCTTGCGCGGCATTCGGCGACTACGCCCCGATGCGGCCAGAAGCTATCGCGACCAGCATCTTCATGGAAAAGCGGCTGAGCCCGCCTGCTGCCTGATCGAACCCGTCAGGCCTTGTCGTAGGTCAGGCCGCGCTCGAACCTCCGCGCGACAAGCGTGGCCGGAAACAGGATCGCAAAGTAGATCAATGCCACGATCGTATACACCTCCAGCGGCCGATAGGTTTCGGCGTTGATCAGCGTCGCGTTGTAGACGAGGTCCGGAACGGCGATGATGGACACAAGCGAGGTGTTCTTCAGCTGTGTCACCGACTGGTTGACGTAGGGCGCCAACATCGGTTTCAGCGCCTGCGGCAGGATCACCAGCCTCAGCACGCGCCATGGTCCCAGTCCCAGGGCCCGCGCCGCGTCCCATTGTCCGCGGTGCACGCTCTCGATACTGCCGCGAACGATCTCGGCGTAGAACGCCCCGCCATAGAGCGACAGCACGGTGACGGCGGCGACATGCGCCGGGATATTCACGCCAATGACGACCGGAAAAGCGTAGTAGAACCAGATGATCTGAACCAGCAGGGGTGTGCAGCGGAACAGTTCGACGTAGGCGAGCAGAAGCCAATCGATCACGGGCCAGCGCCTCAGGCGAAGGATGCCGACGACCAAACCGAGCACTGTTCCGAGCAGGACGGTGCCGATCGTGTAGGCGATGGTCCAGCCGAGCCCGAGCCAGAACAGGTGGCTGTATTTGCCGAGGATCGCGAAATCCCAAACGTAGGGCATGTCTGCTCCCGCTTACTGCGACCCTCTTGTTTGCCCTTTGTCGGGCATCAGAGATAGCGGCTCGGTGAAAACGGACCAACGTCGAATGCTGGCGTCGCGCCGCCGATCATGGCGGCAATCGCAGCCCCCGTCGCAGGCCCGGTCGTGAAGCCGATGTGCTGGTTGCCGAAAGCGAGCCACAGACCGGAATGCCGTGGCGCAGGCCCGATCATCGGCAGGCTGTCAGGAAGCGTCGGCCGCGCCCCGCGCCAGGGTTCGCCGACCGCCTCGCCAAATTCGACAATGCTTCGCGCGGCCGGCACCACCTGGTCGAGTTGGGCGAACGATGAGGGCGCATCGCGGGCGGTCAGTTCGACCCCGGTGGTAACGCGGATGCCCTGCTCCATCGACGTCATGAGGAAGCTGCCTTCGGCGTCATGGATCGGACGCCGCAATGAACGTGCCGGGTTCGGCTTGAACTCCTGATGGTAGCCGCGTTCAAAGGCCAAAGGAACATGATAGCCAAGCGGCCGCAACAGATCCGCGGACCAAGGTCCCAGCGCGACCACGACATGGCGGGCCAAAATCCCGCCGTCCGCGAGCACCACACGCCAGCCCTCGCCGTCAGGCACGATCGCCTTGATTTCCGATTGATGGATCTCGCCACCGGAGCCCGCGAACATCCGCGCATAGGCCTTGACCACGGCGCCCGGCGAGTCGACAGAAGCGGTCTGCGTGTGCAAGAGGCCAACCTTGTAGACGGGCACGATGTTCGGCTCGAGCGCGGAAATCGCCTGACGGTCGAGAAGCTCGCTGGCGATGCCATATTCGGCCAGAAAGGCTTGCTCCTCCTTCGCCGCGCCGACGGCGTCGCTGCGCCACGCCTTCAGCCAACCGGTCTCACGGATGCGCTGCGCCGCATCCGCTTTGACGAGCCATTCCCGATGCAGTTTCAACGATGCCCCGAGCAGCCCCTGCAGGGCCGTTGCTCGCGGTTTGATACGAGACGGTGTCGCATTGGCAAGGAAACGGACGAGCCAGCCGATATTCTGAATCGCCCAGCCAGGATCCCAGCGCAGCGCCGCATGCCGGTTGGTGATGTAAGTTGGCAACGCAGTCCAGAGCGATGGCTTGTTGAGCGGCAATATCGAACCGCTTGAGAGAATGCCGGCGTTGCCATAGGAGGTTTCGCTGCCCGGCTCACGCCGATCGACGAGGATGACCGACAGGCCGCGCTGCCGCGCGGCATAGGCCGCGGACACGCCGACGATGCCTGCGCCCAACACGATGACGTCCGCTTGCTTGCCCGTGCCGTTGGCCGACATCGACCCACCCCCCAGAGAGACTCTACATCAGTGTCAGGCCGCCATCGACCGGCAACAGGGCTCCCGTCACGTGTCCTGCCTCCGGCGACAACAGAAAGGCGACCAACGCGGCCACTTGGTCGGGTTCGGCCAATCGTGCAAGCGGATTGGCCTTGGCGGCCGATTGCCAGCTCTGCTGGTCCAACGCACCGAATAGCCCGGCATCCTTGCGCGTATAGCCGGGCATGACGACATTGGCCGTTGCGCCTGAGCTTGCGAGCTCGATCGCGAGACACCGGACCAGCGCCTCGAGCGCAGCCTTGGCCGCCGCAGACGCCGGATAGGTCGCATCGGGCGTGAACCGATGGGCAACGAAACTGCTGATGGCCACGACGCGCCCTTGCGATCCACGCCTCAAATCCGGCAGCGCGGCGGTCGCCAATTCGTGAAACGCCGTGGCCACGACGCCGAATGACCGTTCGAGCCCCGCGCGCGGCAACTGCATGAAACCACGTCGATCCGCAAACCCCGCGGCATGGACGATCGCGTCGACGCTTCCGAACGCGGAACGCGTTGCGCGAACAAGCTCGGATGCCGTCCCGGCATTTGCCAAGTCGCCAGTGCACCACGCGACTTTGGCGCCGGCCCGCTGACAGTCCATGACGACCGCTTTCAATCGCTCGAGCCCTGCCGCGTCGGCTCCCTGTCCATGCAACATCAGGCACTCATCCCGCGCTGCCAACCGGCGCGCGACCGCAGCTCCGATCCCGGACCCGCCTCCGGTGATGATTGAAACGCGCATGGATCATCCTTGTTCTTGAATGCTTTTGATCGAGCAAACTATAGGTGCCGCAAGTGCGGATGCCAACAATCGCAACGGCGCAACGTGCGTCGAGACAACGACATCAGCTGAATGCCATAAGCGGACGTCCTGCTTGTCGAGCAGTTCGCACAGCCGTACGTACACTTCAATGCAGGTTGAACAGGTTTCTTACGAGCTGCCCCGAAATTATATCCGTGAAGGATAACCTGGTCAGCGGAACGGGTGTCGCCGAGCTGCCACTCGCTGCTACAGGGGTGCTCGCCAATGGCTTTTGGTAAGTCGCAACCTTCGGCCCCTGCGGTTTAATGACCTTCCGTCTTTTCTGATCGACGTTGACTACCGTCGGAGGCGGAGGCGCTGAAGCGTACGATTGCAGTGGTTGCGATGGCTCACCAGGAACGGCGTCCTCGACCAGCGTTGGTGGCGGCACTATCGTGGGCTGACTGGTGTCAATGACGATGCGTTCCGGGGGCTGCTGAATGGAAGCTATCCGAATCACCGGCCTGTTGGTTGCGTCACGAGACGGTTCCGGCAAAGATTTGGGAAGGCACCAATCTGCCATAAACAGTAACGCAACAAGTGATGCGCCAACCCAGGCTATATACCGTCCGATAGGCATAACCATCTCTCGCCGCCATACTAATGTGACGAGAGCAAACGCCGTAATTGCTGACAATTCCTGACTGCGGCGCCAGGTTCCTTGAATGATCTTGGAACGTGGTTACTTCTGGAATTGCTTTTGGAAAACTCGATACGTGGAGCAGGCTTTTTCATTTAGGCTATCTCTGCGCCGATTGATAAGGGTCAGGTAAGTTCGGGAATTGAATCCCCGCGACAATTGAACCGGCGTAAGCGCATACCGCGATGACGAGAACCCTGAACATGAAGAACATTTGCTGCCTCTTGTTTGTTGGAGACAGCCTAAGACGGATTCGTTTCAGACCACTTAGGAAAAGTGGTTTTCAGGCCATTCAGAGGCTTGGTAAACAATTTGCAAGCAAGCATCAATCGCTCGAAGATTAATCTCGCGGCGCGGTCCCGGCGCGCAAGCATGGAGCGCATCCCCACGCGAATTGTGTGCAGCGATCGCCGACCGCACCTACATGTCGATTAGCGTGCAACAGCCGGACGCGCTCGTCCCTGTGAATTCATACTAACGACGCCGGACCGTCGAGCAAACATCCACATTGGCTTTTTATGTCCGCTCCGACCGGGGAGGGCCAACGATGTTCGCGCGGATTGGCATCACGCGAGCCTTGAACCGTGATATCGAGAGGGTGTTCGATCCGTCACACAAGGATCATCATTGGGGGCGGCGCAAGCTGAAGAGAGACGAATGACGCGTGCTCGGGCGCATGCTATCCTCCTTCACCCTGCGCTTCTCCGCCGAATGGGCCACTTCAGGAAACGGCATTTGCGAGGAAACAAATGACGCGATTTTCTACTTTTTTTCTTGCAGTCGTGACGGTGGCTGGTGGGACCACATTCGCCTCTGCCCAGCAGGAAAGGTACGCTGTCAATCCTCGCTTCTTTTATTTCGGCGAGAGTAGGTCGGGGCCAATTCCGCGCACCCTTGTCAGTTTTCAAAGCAACTACACGCCAGGAACCATTTACATCGACACAAGCGAACGGCGCCTTTACCTCGTCACGGGCCAGGGCCAAGCTATTCGTTACGGCATTGGCGTCGGTCGCGATGGATTCGGTTGGGGAGGTGTTCACCGCGTCACTGCCAAGCGCGAGTGGCCCAACTGGATACCTCCAGCGGAAATGCTCGCCCGTCGCCCGGACCTTCCGCGTTTCATGCCAGGGGGCCTCGATAATCCCCTCGGCGCGCGAGCCTTGTATCTTGGATCGACACTGTATCGCATTCACGGCTCGAACGAGCCGGAAACCATTGGGCAGGCGGTCTCTTCCGGCTGTTTCCGCATGGTCAACGACGACGTGATCGATCTTTACAACAGGGTTCCGGTGGGCGCGACGGTGATTGTCAAGTGAGAGGAACTGGCACAGCTAGTGTACCGTGTTCAAAAACGCGATCCCCAGTCTATCGTTTGAACGCCAGACTATCTGACACGATCGGCGAATGTCGCCGTCAAGCAATAGCTCGAACGTGTCGGGTACGTCAGCCATGCCATGGGTGTTAAGAAGCGCCCCCTTCATCCACACCTCTTCCGCAAAACAATGGATTGTAGACGGTGGCTGGTCGAGGCGGATGACGGCATTAATTTGCATAGAAACCATTCCCTTGGGCTGGGCAGGAACGACCGAATAATGCGTCAAATCCAAAGATTGTTCCGACTGTTCCCATGCGAAGCCGCAAGCCTCCCATGCAGGGCCGACCTGGACTCGTCTCGCCCAGAGCTGGCACTGAGAATAATTGTGTAGCATCTCGAGCCCGACCCCAGTGAGGCGCGGCTCCCTTTTTGCTCACCTTCCCACTTACGCAGGCGAGTGGCCTGTTGGGAACTCTGCAAGTGGCCTAAGTCGAATCGTCGCCGCCCCCGGCATCAGGTATTTGGTCTGCGGGCCATTAAATGAAAAGCCCCACATACAGCGGAGTAAGACCGCATGCGGGGCAAGTCGTGCGTCTGCACGGCAGGGGTGCCGCCAATCAGACGCTACCACCGGCATATCCCGTGAGGCTGAGCAATACTGATCACTGCCGGTCAAAGGGGGGGATTTGAAAGCTCGCCAAACCAGGATCGTTCGATGAACAGAGGCCGATCATTTCATCAAGTGCCCGGGCTGCGGCGCGTGGTTCATGCGCGATCTAGCCCAAATACTGGCGCACATTCACGACGCGGAGATTGAGATCGGCGAAGGCCCGGAGCCGCCGTGCGAGGGTCCGGTGCAGTAGCGCAAAGAACGGCGCCTGCCCGATAGAAAGGCCGTCGCTGGGCGAGATCATCGACGGTCCTCTACGCGACGCCACACCAAGATGGGTGGCGGCTGTAATGCAGGGCGGCCTACTTCAGCGAATTGTTGATCGAGGTGAACTTGGTGTTCAGATTGGAACCGAGGCCGTTGACCGCGACAATAATCGCAATCGAAATGCCGGCGGCGATCAGTCCGTATTCGATGGCGGTGGCGCCGGATTCGTCATTCAGGAAACGAGCAAAAAGTTTGCACATTATCAAACCCTCGTTGATGAAGGCTCGATTATCACACCCACCAATTGCAACCGAGTTAAATGAATTGCTCAAATGCCAGACGTATGGCCAGCGGGTAGGTTCAGTCCAGAAGATTTCGCCACTCTTCTGTGCGACTGATCGCACGCAACCAAACCTCGGGGGGAGTCTCGGTCTCGTTGTCAGCATCAAGGCTTTTCGACAGCGCGCAAATGGCGAGCCATGCATCCGCCTGTGCTATCTCGACCTCGTGAGAGTGGTTGCCGCTGTTCCGGGTTTTGGTCTTTAGCGGACGAACAAGAGCGGCCGCAGCGGCGCGCGGCATGTGCATCGCGTCCAGCAAAGTCAAATAGGCGCTTTCGGCCGTGGAAAGATCGACGACGGTCATAACGAAAACCAACATCCTTGCGGTAAAGAAACCGTTAAGGCCATTAGGTGAATTGCCAATTGATCGGTGACCCGCCGGGCGTGAACCGGCGTGCTTCTCCAGCGCGGGGCCCAGGTCGCATCGATTCCGGTAGCTGCCGCGCCTGTCGGCGCGACAGCAGGCAGCGCTGCGACTGCGCCGCGCAACAGGTCGCGACGGGACGACGTCTGATGATCAGAAGACGCAACTCGATTATCGTCTATGGACGCTGGGACCCGGGTAATCTCCGTGTTCTGGACCAGGCCCGGCGCGGGAGATTCCACCTTCCCGTCGGGCTGCTACTGTGATAGCAGGGAATCATGAAAAAGCAAACCGTGATTCCACAGAAAAAGCGCGGCCCGCCCGCGACCGGTAAGGGCGAGCCCGTCGTGGTGCGGATGCATCCGCCCATGCTGACGGAACTCGACGATTGGATTGCCAAGCAGAAACAACCGTTCCCGACGCGGCCGGAAGCCATCCGTCGCCTGGTTGAGCTAGGGTTGAAGGTCAAGATGTCCGCGAGGCCCGCCAGCACGCCCGGCCGGAGGTTGCGCGCTCAGGAACTCGCCACAAAAGCGATCGAAAAGATTATCGATCCAGCCGCGGCGCCCGAAGAACGAGCCCAGCGCCGGCGTCGGCTCACCAAGGGGCCGACAGAGTTTCGCGAGGACCGCGTTGACCAGCCGAAACGGAAAGGCTGATCTAGCTAGCTGGAGTGAGGGAAGAGAGCCAAAACAGGAGGGATATATGAACGTTGAGATTCACGCACCAAGCCAGCTGCTCCTCGTGGTCTCGCTGGCGCTTGTTGTGCTCGCGCTACTTTGCTTTTTCGTTGTCCCAGACACGACCGCCTCTTTCTGGATGGCGATCGCGGCTTATTGTGTGATGGGGATTGGCACCATCGTGAAAACGTAGAGCCAACGATACGAGCCAGGGCTGAAGGCGAAGAAATGAGGTCAGCGAGACTCAACGACGGCGCCCGCGCGCGTTGCGGAAAGGTATACTTGGCTCGATCGAAAGGGAGGGGGTTAGCGATGCGTATCCTGTTAGCTCTTGCGCTGATCATGGCAGTGCCGTCCGTCACAACTGCCGCTGATGACAGATCATCCGATAGTGGCAGCTCTCCGGTGGCCCGCGCGGCGCCAGGCGATTCAGGGCAATCTGACCGCCAGCCCGCCCGGCAATTTGGTCACATAATTCCACAAACCCCCGCGATATCCGGGCCGCCGAAGATCGGCAGCTCAGGGCATATACTGCCCTCGCCCATGTCCCATCAAAGGGCCGCAATAATGCCGTCCGCCGCGAGATTGCACCGCCCCCGGCAAGGGCCTGGCGTAGGTCGTCAAGCCAAAGGGCCGCCCGTCGCCTCCGAACAGGTGCGTGATCTCACACTACGCCTCGAAGATCTACCGACCCGCGAGCCCGGCCTATGGTAGTGGGTTTTATGATTGTTGTTGCCACGGCTGCCATAGTTGCGGGATGATGGCCTTTTCGGGGCATTAATTCAGATGAGCAAATCCCGTTTCACTTTGATTGGATTCAGCTTCGGCGTTGGCGTTGATCTGGTGGTTCTCTTTTTGCCGCTGATAACCGGCGAACCCAGGTCCGAGACGATGACAACCGCAATGATGACAATACAGAAAGCGCTTTTGCCTCCGCCCGCCACGTTCCCGGTGACGACCACAAGGACCACAACCCCTCAAGGCAATCGAACTGCCTCCAATATTACACAGGACCTTGCGGAGCCAATTTCGTTCAATGGTCCTCCGCCGAAGCGCCGCGAGCGATTATGGTAAGCGACGATTGCATTGCGTTGGCACGCCTATTCCCGCAGACATGCGCTGCCGATCGCGCGGAACGGGGACGCGTCGAGCCCACCGCTCACGAGCGCCGATACGCCTGCCAGGGTCGGCCCGACCAACATGCTGCCACCGGGGTTTAGAGCTGGTCGTCCGCCCGCATCTGCTTCAGGTGCCGCAGCCGTCAGGGTGCGCGACCTTGCAGAGCCCTTGTCCTTTAATGATCCGCCACCAAAACGTCGATAGCGGGGTTTGTGGCGGGGCTAAGGGCCGCGCGGCTTCCCTGAATGGATCATAGCGCCGACGCGCTTTTTGCTCGCCGCTACCATAAACCACGCTCACGGTCCTTCGGAGGCGGGTGATCAAGGGACAATGGCTCCGCAAGGTCCGGCGCATTTGATGGGCCGGCGCTCGACGAGGCGCGTGCCGGCGGATGAATTATAGCGAAGACGCCGGGAGGCAGCATGCTGGTTGGACCGGTACTTTGTGGGGCATCTTCTGCGCCCCCAGCCGACTCTTGATCCTGGGTACGCTGCAGCAACGCAAATGCCCTTTCGTGATCCGTCGGATCATCAGAGTTCAGCAAATCCTGAATTTTTTGATAGCCTTCCTCGGGAACGCTCACCTCGCCAAGTCTTGGTACGTCGAGAATCCGGCCGACCACGCGAGGCATTGCTTGCATTACCGGAGCTGAGTCATATTGCTGCTCGTCGGCTTGAGCGACGGTCGGGAGGGCGAGTATTGCCAGGAGACTTCCCGCTATACCTAAACCTGCAAAGGTTTTCAGCTTTGTCATCGCCACACCGTCACTGGAAATCTAGCCCAACGCGGCAAGTAGGTGCCGCAAGCGTTTGGTGAAACGTGCAACCACCTCACATGTTAGTGAGAGGTTCCAGAACTAATCCGGGATGCACAGACATGGATACAAATTCGCCACGATAAGTTTCCGTCACTCAATTCTATAAAGTTGCTCCCGCACTTTTTGGATCATATCTGCGTGCGCATCAAAGGATTGTCACGTCGCAGCCGAGCGCGTGAATCTTACCGATTATAAGAGGCGAGCGCTGCAGGAGGCCAGAACGTTTGCAGGGAGAAGTGCAGTGCTGGTACCCCGCTCAAGCCGATGCCATGGTCTCGCCCCTTCGACGATCCGATGACTACGTCTTTATCGCTCGGCGTAGAAGTAGACCGTCACCCAGATCTTCGGTGACCCGCTGCTCCATGCTTTCTGCGAGGTGTCACCGGCCTGCCAGGTCATCACGAGCGATGTATCGAACGTGATCGGGTCGTCTACGTGATAGCGGTACATACTTCGCGTCACCGACGAGCTGCTCAGCGGGGTGGTGTTGCAGAATGTCGTTCCGAAATCCCCAGGACCTGACGACATCGCGTTGATGCCAGCGCCATACAAACTCTGAAGGAAATAATCCTCAGTGCCGCTCGACTGATAGCCGGCCTGGATGTAAGTGCTTCCTTGGTTGGTCCAGGTAACAGAATTGTCCGTGGTCGTGCCGCCAACAGTTACGTTCCACGACGGCGCCGAACCGCCGCTCGTCCCAGCCGTCGTGACACGCTGCACGTTCCCATTGGTGTCGACCAGGGCCATGTTGAGGGCAAACGGCTTGGATGCTAGCCAAACCTGATTTGGTGTACCGGGGGTCTGGGTCCAGGTAAGCGTCCCGCCGTCTACAGTAGTACCGCCAGCAGCCTGACTCCAGGTCGGTGCTGAACCACCACTCGTTCCGGGCGTCGTAACCGTTTGCAGGTTGCCATTGCCGTCGATGATGGCGTCGCCGTTAGAAAACGCGGTAGACGCCGCCCAGACCTTCGTCGCGTTGTCGATGTAGAAGCGAAAATTTCCCTCCCAGGCCGCCGCGACAGGCGACAGGGAATGAGGGAAATCGTCCTGTAGCATCCAAATGCCAACCAGCCGCCCCTTGCCGAGGATATTGACCAGGGTTTGGGTGCTGTTCGGAGACGGGGCGTCGATCAGCGCCGTAGTCGCGCATAGCTTGCGCGTTCGGCTCCAGGTGTTCGCGACACCTGTCTGCATGGTGGCTACGGTCCATAAGGTGACCGCCGACGCGCTGCCATTCACGATATCAATCTTGACGCGGCTGGTGAACGGAATCGGCAGCTTTGTGACATAGCCCACATTGGTGCCGCCGTCCGCGTTAGCCCCAAAAAATCGGGTGTTAAAGTATCTATTGGGCGTTGCCGCACCGGGCACGTAATGAGCATGAAAGAACTGGGTCATTGGCATCGATATCGTCGGCGTACGCGAACCGTCGAGATAGATGTTGATATTTCCGTAGGCGGAATTCACATCGCTGTAACTAATTCCCACAAACAATGAGTTGACGTAACCCGAGCCACTGTAGTCCAGGATCGTTTGTGTCGCGCTGCCCGCGAGCGCTTGATATTCTTTCTTTTGGGTGACGAGGGTGCCGGTGATTTTGTTCCCCGACAACAGGTCGCCGACGCCAAGCGCTTTCCTGAGCTCGTCAAAAATTGTGCGGGAATTCTTGTTTGCATCGGATGCGCTGGCGTCGATGAACGGAAAGTAGTCTGCCGCGGTATCGATGTCCGCCGCCGTTTTCAGGTTAAAAGCGGATACTTTGCGTGACATGGGTTAGCCTTCCTGTTTTTCGAGAAACACGCCGGCGTCATTGAGCGCAGCGTTCATAGCGGTGTCGGCGGCCTTCAGGTATTCGACGATTTCCGGGTCACTCGCACCGGC
>WNFD01014643.1_pt1 | contig 13552 bp, 14 predicted proteins | sample 5400491 | NCBI WGS metagenome assembly WNFD01 (sample SAMN13153343, study PRJNA577476) | soil metagenome | isolation source: 120 cm saprolite under Douglas fir tree site 2 hole 2 replicate 2 | place: USA:California | collected 2015-04-18 | reverse complement strand
CGCCACAGATAGGACGGCAGCCAGGTGAAGCCGGACTCCAGCATCACCATTTTCAGGTTCGGATGCCGCACGAAAACGCCTTCGACGATCAGGCTGGTCAACTGGGTCTGAAACGCCTGCGCCTGCGCGACGTAATCCTCGATGTGATAGGAGCCCCAGCCCACCGACGTCGGCGGATTGTGATAATTGCTGCCGGCGTGGATGCCTACGGCTAAGCCCAGCCGCTCGGCGGCGGCGTAAATCGGCCAGTAGGCGCGCTTGCCCAAGGGCATGTCGCCCATCACAAGCATCAAGACCTGAACGAAGCGCTTGTCTTTGGCGCAGCGCTCGATCTCCGCCACCGACTTCTCGATGCTCTGGATCGGAATCACGATCGAGCCGCGCAGCCTTGTATCCCTGTCAAGCCATTCCTTCACCAGCCAGTCGTTCAGCGCGCGACAAAACGCGTCCGCCATATCCTCAGAGAACACCATCTGCACGCCGTAAAGCGGATTGCAGATGCCGTAGCTGGCACCGAACCGGTCGAGCGCCTGCGCCTTCATATCTTCAAGGTCTGAGCCCGGTTTGCCCTTTGCCGGACGCCAGTCCGGCCGCGAGGTGATGGGCGAATTTAGGGGATAGGATTGCGACACCAGATCGGTCATTCCCCGGGTCGTTACCTGATCGCGCCAGTAATCGTTCATGTAGGGCAACAGGCTCGTCAGGTGAGGAACGGCCGGATGCAGATCGCAATCCACGCCGCCCGCAATCGGTGACGTCATGACGTTGGTTTCCTCTTGCGCGCGGCGCCCATTGAATTCTGCGCTTGATCGTTGAATCGAGACAGCATATGGCGCGCAAACTGCGGCGTCCATCGGCACGGCCTGCCGATCCCTGTCGGCACCGATGCAATCCTGTGCTAGGACATCTGAAAATCGTCGCAGGGGGGCTGGTATGAACAGGGTGGGAATTACCGCGGTCGCAACTATCATGGCGTTGGCCGGGCCGGTATTCGCACAGCAGCCGCCAGCCGCGCCGCCGCTCCCGGATTTTTCAAAAGTCGAGATCCAGACCACCGACCTCGGCGACAACATCTACATGCTCGAAGGCCAGGGCGGAAATATCACCGTGGCGGTAGGGAAGGACGGCATCATCATGGTGGACGGCCAGTACGCGCCGCTGCACGACAAGATCAAGGCCGCCATCGAAGCGATCTCGAACCAACCGATCAAATATCTCATCAACACGCATTTCCACGGCGACCACACCGGCGGGAACGAACTCTTTGCCACGGGCGGCGTCACCATCGTCGCTCAGGTCAACGTCAAGAACCGGCTCGCGGCGGGAACCAGCAACGGACTGACAGGCGCAAAGACACCACCCGCGCCGCCGGCTGCGCTGCCGTCCGACACCTATACGAACTTTTCAAAACCGCCAACGTGTTGTCGACCGGCGATACCTTCACCAATGGCCGCTATCCCAATATCGATTTCGCCAATGGCGGCAACATCAGGGGCATGATCGCCGCCACCGACGCCTATCTGAAACTAGTGAACGCCAGAACCAAAATCGTTCCGGGTCATGGGCCGCTCGCCGACAAGGCGGCGTTGATCGAATACCGGGCGATGCTGATATCGGCGCACGACCGCATGGCGAAACTGGTCAAGGAGGGAAAAAGCGAAGACGACGTGGTGGCAGCAAAACCGTTTGCGGATTTCGATGCAAAATGGGCGCCCACGGAGTTGGCAAGCAAGAATTTTGTCCGCGTCGTCTACCACTCGCTCGCCGACAAGAGCGACGCCCCGCGGCCATTGTTAAAGCGAATCTTCCGCAGGAGCTGAGAGCCGATGAAAGAACTGGTTGAGATCGCCGAAAAGATAGCCGCCAGGCTGATCGAACGGCGCCAGACCATCGCGGTCGCCGAATCCTCGACCGGCGGTTTGATTTCCGCCGCGCTGCTCGCGGTGCCCGGTGCCTCCGCCTATTTCCTCGGCTCCGCCGTGGTCTATACGCGCGACGCGCGGCGAATTCTCATGGACATCCCTGATGAGGCGATGAAAGGAATTCGCTCGGCCTCTGAACCCTACGCAAAGTTGCTTGCGAGCCAGATCCGCCGCCGCTTTTCCACCGATTGGGGTTTGTCGGAGACCGGCGCCACCGGGCCGACCGGCAACCGCTATGGCGACGCCGCCGGCCATAGCTGTATGGCAGTCGCGGGTCCGGAGCCTTCGGTGACGACGCTTGAGACCGGAAGCGCCGACCGGCTCGCCAACATGCACGTGTTCGCCTTTACGGCGCTGAATTTGTTGCTGCAGAATTTGTCGCGCTGATTGTTCGTTATTGTCGTCCCGGCGAACGCCGGGACCCATACGGCGCGGCTTATCTTTTTGGCATCAAGGGTAGACGACTTTTTCCAACAACGAGCGCCGGTGATTATGGATCCCCGCTTTCGCGGGGACGACGTTATGGATCGCCTCACTTCTCCCGGAACGTGCGCATCAGCTGGTCGCTCAGCGGCTTGACCAGGTAGGACAGCATGGTGCGGTCGCCGGTCTGCACAAAGGCTTCCACCGGCATGCCAGGTATCAGTTTGACGTCGCCGCCGAGACGCGCGATTTCTTCCGGCGGCATTGACACGCGGATCGTGTAATAGCTTTGTCCGGTGCGCTGGTCGGTGGTGACGTCGGGCGAGACCCGGGTAACAAAACCGTTCAGTTCCGGCGTCGTGCGCTGGTTGAATGCCGACAGCCGCAGCAGGGTTTTCTGGCCGATCTGCAATTTATCGATATCCTGCGGATTGACCTTGGCCTCGACCTGGAGGTCATCGGCCTGCGGAACGATCATCATGATGGCGTCGCCGGCCGTGATCACCCCGCCGACGGTGTGGACCGTGGATTGCAGCACCATGCCGTCCTGCGGGGCGCGGATGTCGACGCGGCGCAACTGGTCTTCGGCCGTGACCTTGCGCTCGACGAATTCGCCGATCTTGTCGTTGGTCTCGCGCAAATCCTTGGAGACTTCGCTGACCATATCCTTGTCGACCTGAATGATCTGCAGTTCGGTTTCGGTAATCTTGCCCTTGGCCTGCGCCCGCGATGCAATGTATTGCGCCCGCTCGCCGGCCAACCGGGCGGCGTCGCGCTCCAGTACCGTCAGGCGCGAAATCTGCACCAGGTGCTGATCGTAGAGCTGGCGAACCCCGATCAGTTCCTTCTCCACCAGCGCAATTTCCTTGTCTTTCGCTGTCTCCTGCGCCGTCAAACCGCCGATTTCCTCGTTCAACTGCGTAACTCGCTCGCGCAATTGCGCCTTCTGTCCGGCCCTTCCATTGACACGAACCTCGAACAACTTGGTCTCGCTCGCGATGACGTTATTGACATCGGGGTCATCGGCACGCGTGAGCAGCATCGAAGGAAATACGATCTTGTCGAGGCCCCGTTGTTCGGCTTCGAGCCGCGCCGCCCGCGCCCACAACCCGTCGAGGTTTTTGGTGACGATCGCAAGGCTCGCCCTGGTAACGGTGTCGTCGAGCCGCACCACCACGTCGCCGGCCTTGACGAGATCGCCGTCGCGCGCGCGCACTTCGCCGACCACGCCGCCGGTCGGGTGCTGCACTTTCTTGACGTTGGATTCGACCACGACCGATCCCGGCGCGATCAAGGCGCCCGATATCTGAGCCGTGGATGCCCAGCCGCCAAGCCCGCCGGCGAGAACGACGACCACCGTCAGCCCGATGATCAGATGCAGCCGTATCGACGATCGCGCCCCGCGTATCTCTCTGCCGCTCATGATTTGGCAACTCCTCCCTCGGATACGATCTTGATGGGAGAAGGCGGCGCAACCCGCTGCTGCAGCACCTGCCCCAGCACCGTCTCCTTGGGACCGAACGCCTGCATGCGGCCGTCCTTCAGCACAAGAAGCTGATCGACCGCCTCAATCCCGATCGGCCGGTGCGCAACGACCACCACGATGGCGCCTCGCTCGCGCGCCGCGCGAACGGCCCGCGTCAACGCCTCATCTCCTTCTGTATCGAGATTGGAGTTCGGCTCGTCAAGGACGATGAGGAATGGATTGCCGTAGAGCGCCCTCGCCAACGCCACGCGTTGCGCCTGACCGGCTGAAAGCGAGGTACCCTGCTCGCCGATCTGGGTGTCGTAGCCGTCACGCATCTTGATGATCATCTCGTGGACGCCCGCCTCCTTCGCGGCCGCGATGATGCCCTCAGCACCGGCGTCCGGATCGAAGCGGCAAATATTCTGGGCGACCGTCCCTGCGAACAGTTCGACGTCCTGCGGCAGGTAACCGACGTGACGGCCGAGCACATCGGACGACCACTGATCGAGTGCTGCGCCATCGAGCCGCACCTTGCCGCGAAACGGCTGCCATACGCCGACCAGCGCACGCACCAGCGAGGACTTGCCCGATCCGCTTGGCCCGATCACGCCCAGTCCGTTTCCGGCCTGAAGGGCGAACGTCACGTCCTGGACGATAACTTTCTGATCGCCCGGCGGCACGATGCTGACAGCCTCGACCGACAGCCGGCTCGACGGGCTCTGCAGTAACGTCTGCGCTGCCTGTGCGGGCAATGATTCGAGCAGGCGGTTGAGGCGGTACCAGCTCTGGCGCGCGGCAACGAAGCCTTTCCAGTGGGCGATGGCCAGATCGACCGGCGCCAGCGCCCGCGCGCTCAGGATCGAACCCGCGATGATAATGCCGGCGGTGGCTTCCTGGTGAATCACCAGATAGGCGCCGACTCCCAGCACCGCCGACTGCAGGGTCATGCGCATGACCTTGGCAATGGCGCCAAGTCCTCCGGAGACATCGCTGGCGCGCTGATTGCCCGTAAGATAATTCTGGTTGGCCTCGCTCCAGCGCTTGGTCAGGCGCCCGGCCATTCCCATCGCGACCAGAACTTCTGCGTTTCGCCGGCTGGTGGCGGCCAGATCGCTACGGCGCGCCGCCAGTCCCATGGCCTCACGCGCCGGCGCGCGCGACATGAACTCGGTCACGATGGTGAGGGTGATCAGAATGATCGCGCCGACCAGCGCGGTCAGGCCGATCAAGACATGGAAGGCGAAACAGATCGCCAAATAGAACGGCAACCACGGCAGATCGAAGAACGCGCCCGGCCCCATCCCGGAGAGGAACGAACGAACGTTGTCCAGATCGCGCAGCGGCTGCAGGCCCTCGTTGCGTCCGCCCACCATCAGCGGCAGGCGCACAACGGTTTCGAACACCCGGGCGTTGAGCGCCTCATCGAGCGAGGTTCCGATACGAACCAGGATTCGTCCCCGGATCAGGTCGAGAATGCCCTGAGCGATGTACAATCCGCCGGCGAGAATGACCAATCCGACCAGGGTCGGTACGCTCCGGCTTGGCAGCACCCGGTCGTAAATCTCCAGCATGAAGACCGAGCCGGTCAGATAAAGCATGTTGATCATGCAACTCATGGCGCCGACGCCAAGGAATGCACTGCGACAGGCGCGCAGCGCATCACCGAGTTCGGAACGCCGGACACCGGGAACGGCTGCCATCAATCCTGATCTCTTCACGAGGGCACGCGGCCCCCAAAATCACGGGAGTGCGCGATCCCTAATCTTACCGATTTTTGCGGCTAACGTCCATTGAAGTGACGTTAACCTAAACGCCCTCGGCCGCCTCGCAGCTGGAGGCGGAACAATGAAATAGCCCACGACATCGCCTTTGGCCGGTCAGGCGCGGGCAGAACCACACCCAAGGGTTGCGTGATCGGCCTGCGGGAAGCGGTGCCGGTGGGCAACCAGACGGAACCTAATGGTTCCCCATCACTTGTACTGCTACCTTACCCGACACCATTGGAGATATCATGATCCGCCGTTTTATCGGAATAGTTGCCCTTGTCGCCGCCGTGGCGCTCCCCGTCGTGGCGCAGGCCCAAGGGGTTCCCGGTGGAATTGAACGAGGCTCGAGGGATGGCGAAAGAGCGGCCGGCCCTGTCGGCGCCGTCGTCGGCGGTGTCATTGGAATATCGCGAGGACGTCCGCATCGGCGCGGTTCTGCCGGAACAAGGCGTCACCTATTACGACGTGCCGCCGGAATACGGCGCCCGGGATTATCGCTACACGATTGTAAACGGCCGCACGGTTCTGGTCGAACCGCGGACGCGCCGCATCGTCGAGATCGTCGAGTAAAACGACGGCAGCATCGCTTGCGTCGAATGGGGGCCGTCCGTGGAGATGGCTCCCATTTTTTCAACGCGGCCCTGAGCGTCAGAACCGGCCGCCGGTTCGAACAAGCCGCACCACCAGCAAGAGCAGGACGGCGCCGATCGCCGAATAGATGATCTCCCGCACGAGGCCGGTGCCGATGGGGATGCCGAGCTTTGGAAACAGCAGGCTGGCGACCAGCGCGCCGGCCATGCCGACAAGAATATCGCCGATGATCCCAAAGCCGGTGCCGCGCACGATCTTTCCGGCCAGCCAGCCCGCTACCAGACCGACGAATAAAATAACGAGAATGCTTTCATTGGACATTTGCATGAGAACTTCCCCCGGTTTGCGCGCGCCGTTCTCGCTCGCCCGTTGGAGCCTATCGACAATGGTCTGATGTGACGAGGACTTTTGGTCGAGCTTGCCCTTTTGCGGAATGCACGCCGAAGCGTTCCTGGTGGAGGAAACTTTCACCCCTCATCGGCGTTATGCAACCATGACGCAGCCCGATATCTGGTATGTGGCCTTTGGGCCGGACAAAGCGGTGAAAACGGACGACAGTGCAACCGGCGCCGTCCGATCAACCCGCACATTCAAATCGGAGGTCGACGCCAAGCTGTTCGCCATGCAGATTCTGGCAAAGGGCTGGACGGCCAGCGCGGGCACGCTCAACCCCCATCAACCCAAACAGGTTGTCGGGGCTTCCCAGATCGAACACTGGGCCGACCCGGGCCTCGCCGGCTGAAGCGCTTGCCATGGGCGGCCGTTAGGTCGCGGCAACGACCTCGGCAGATTCAGCCAGGATGCACCTTGCGATCCGATCCGGCCCAACCTGCACATTGGGCGGCAGCCGCTCGAGGCAGCGGGCTTCCGCGAAACCGCAGCGGGGCGCGAACGAGCAGTTGTTCGGCGCCTTGTCGAGCGAGGGCGGCGTTCCCGGAATCGTTTCCAGCCGCTGGCCCCGTTTGGCGCCGTGGACGGTAGAGGCCAGCAAGCCGCGCGCATAGGGATGAATCGGCGAACGCACGATCTGGCTGAGCGTGCCCTGCTCGACGATCTGGCCCGCATACATCACCGCAACCCGGTCGCAGATTTCGATCGCCACCCCGATATCGTGGGTGACGAAGATGACCGACATCCCGAACTCGCGCTGCAATTCGCGCAGCAGCAGCAGGATCTGGATTTGCACGGTAGCATCGAGCGCCGTCGTCGGCTCGTCCGCGAGAAGGATTTTCGGCTTGCAGGCCAGCGCCAGCGCGATCATGGCGCGCTGCCGCATGCCGCCGGACATTTCGTGTGGATAGGCATCGAGCCGGCGTTTGGCGGAGGGAATCCGCACCACTTCCAGCATTTCCAGCGCGCGCGCCCTCGCCTCGGTCTGGCTTTTGCCTTCGTGGCGCATCACGGTTTCCGCAATCTGCTGGCCGATGGTGTAAACCGGATCGAGCGCAAGCGCGGGCTCCTGAAAAATCATCGAGACGGTCTGGCCGCGAAACGCCGACAGTTCCTCATCATCGAGCGCCAGCACGTCGCGTCCGAGAACCCGAACGCTCCCGGAGATCTGGGTCCGCTTCTTCGGCAATAGCCGCATCAGCGCGCGCAATGTGACGCTCTTGCCCGAACCGGATTCACCGAGCAGACCGAGCACTTCCCCGTCGCCGAGCACAAGGCTGAGATCGTTCACGGCATAGACCGTGCGCTCGCCGGTGAAGCGAATGTTGAGGCCGCGTATTTCGACCAGATTGCTCATGCGAGTTCCGGTACCCGGTCGTGGAAATCGGTGGCGCGCTGGAACGCAGCCCCGATCCGCAACAGCACGGCCTCATCGAACGAACGGCCGATCAACTGCATGCCAACCGGAAGACCGCTAGCGGTGAAACCAGCCGGAATCGAGAGCGACGGCAACCCGAGATAATTGATCGGGCGAGTGAACCGCGTCAGCCGCTGGATCACCGCCTCGGCGTCGGGACTGTTACCGACGTCGCTCTCGGCAATGGTCGGCGCCGCGACCGGCGCCACCGGGGCGATCACGGCATCGACGCCGGCGACCGCGGCAAGGTGCGCCGATAACGCAGGGCCGCGCCAGCGCATCGCTTCGAGATACAGCACACCGGGTATCGCGAGGCCGTTTTGCAAGCGCATCAGGACCTGCGGGCCGTAATCCTGCGGACGCTCGATCAGCCATCGCTTGTGAAACGCCGCCGCTTCGGTGGCGAGAACCAGTTGACATGCCGCGGTGAGCTGGCGCTGATCCGGCAATTCGACCTGAACGACATGCGCGCCCTCGCGCTTGAGGACGGCCATCGTCTCGTCAAGAATTCGCGCCACCTCCGCATCGAGATCGTCGACATAGAAAGCGGTGGGGACGCCGATGGTCAGGCCCTTCATCGATTGCTGCGCCGCCGCGGCGTAATCCGGGACCGGCCCAGCGACCGCGGTGGGGTCTTCCGGATCCGCGCCCGCCATCAGCGCCAGCAGCAATGCGCAATCCTGGGCCGAGCGCGCGAGCGGCCCGACGGTGTCGAGCGATTGCGACAACGGCATCGCACCGGCGCGGCTGATCCGGCCCACGGTCGTCTTCAATCCGGTCACGCCGCAGAAATGCGCGGGCATCCGGATCGAGCCGCCGGTATCCGAGCCCAATGCCGCAAACGTCAAGCGCGCCGCGACGGCTGCACCCGATCCCGACGACGAACCGCCGGTGATGTGATCGAAAGCCCACGGATTATGCACCGCTCCGTAATGCGAATTGTGCCCGGTCGGTCCATAGGCGAATTCGGCCATCTGCAGCGAGCCCAGCCGAATCGTGCCGCCATCCTTCAGGCGCTGCAATGCGGTCGAGGTCACGGTGGCGACGAAATCGCGGCGGATACGCGAGCCGCAGGTAACCACCTTGCCCGCGTCGTAATACATATCCTTGTGCGCCAGCGGCACGCCATGCAGCGCGCCGCTGACCTTGCCCTTCGCCAGCGCCGTATCGGCAGCATCGGCGGCCGCCAGCGCTTGTTCCGCTTCGATCGCCATGAACGCATTGAGACGGGGCTGCCACTGCGCGATCCTGTCGAGACAGGATTGCGTCGCCTCGCGCGACGAGACGCGTTTTTGCGCGATCGCTTTCGCGACCGACGTCAAGGACATCAGGGCCGGTTCAGTGCTCATTTGGTGGACGTTCATTTCGCAGTCTTTTCAGTATTCTTGGCGGCTTGCACGAGAAGGAACGTCGCGGGCTCGAGGTCGAACGGCAGCGTGCCGGCAACCGGCGCAAAGCCTTCGAATGCTGGACCGATGGAATTGGCGATGCGTGTGGCAACTTCAGCGCTCACAGGCACGCCTGCGACGTCAGCCATTGCCTTGATCTCCTTGGGCGTAGGTCTTGTCATGCGGCATCTTTCCCGTTTGCTGGCGCGAGGCTGTGGCCTGAACCCGGTATGGCCATGTAGCACGCCGCCTCATGACCCATTGTATCGAGCGCTGTGAGTTTTGGTGTGGCATTTGCGCAGAGCGGCTCCGCAAACGGACAACGGGTGTGAAACCGGCAACCCGACGGCGGATCGATCGGATTGGGCGGGTCGCCCGAGATCGGCGGGGTCTCAGTGCGGTTGTCGGGATCGGAGGACGGCATCGCCGCCAGCAGCGCCCGCGTATAGGGATGCGCCGGCGCATCCCACACCCGGTCCACCGGCCCGAGCTCGACCACCTCGCCGAGATACATCACCAGAACGCGGTCGGAGATGTAGCGCACCACGTTGAGATCGTGGCTGATGAACAGATAGGTCAGCCCGAATTCGCGCTTGAGATCGACCAGCAGATTGAGCACCTGCGCCTCGACCGACTTGTCCAGCGCCGACACCGCCTCGTCGAGGATTACCAGGCGCGGCGACAAGGCCAGCGCGCGGGCGATGTTGACGCGCTGACGCTGCCCGCCGGAAATCTCGTGCGGATAGCGATTGGCAAAGGTTTCCGGCCGCAGGCCCACCTTGCCGAGCAGTTCGCGCGCCAGCGTGCGCGCAGCCATATCGGCCATGCCGTGGACCTTCGGGCCGAAGGCGATCGATTCCTCGATGGTCAGGCGCGGATTGAGCGAGGCATAGCTGTCCTGAAACACCATCTGCATGCAGCGGCGAAGTTCGCGAAGCGACAGGGCGTGCCCGACCTGCATGCCGTCATAGACGATATCCCCGGCATCGCGCTTCATCAGGTGCATCAATAACCGCGCGGTGGTCGACTTGCCGCAGCCGGATTCGCCAACGATTCCGACCGTTTCGCCCTTGACGATGGAAAACGACACATCATCGACCGCGCGCACCGTCTTGCGTGCGCTGAACAGGTCGCCGCGCACCGGGAAATGCTTTGTCAGGCCAATGACCTGCAGCAGCGGCTGCGCCACGCCGCCGCGATCCTCGAGCGGCTCAAGCATATCGATCGACGCTGTCTCGTTCATGGCATTAGTTCCGGATGTCCATGGCGCTGCGCATTCCGTCGCTGAGAAGGTTGAAGCAGATCGACACCGCGAAGATCATGACGCCGGGCAGTGCCGCCACCCATGGGTTGATGTAGATCGCGGTGCGCAGCGTGTTGAGCATCAAACCCCATTCCGGCTCCGGCGGTTTGGTGCCGAGGCCGAGGAACGACAGGCCCGCCGCCAGGATCATCGACACCGAGATCAGGCCGGTCGCGTAAACGAAAATCGGCCCCAATACGTTGCCGAGCATGTGCACGCGCATGATGGTGAAGGGTCCGGCGCCGGATGCCCGCGCCGCCTCGACGAAATCCATGTTGCGCACGCCGGTGGTGACGCTCTCGGCAACACGGGTGATTTGCGGCACGAATACCACCGTCAGGGAGACGATGGAGTTGACGATGCCCGCGCCGAGCACGCCCGAAATCGCGATCGCAAGCAGCACCGAGGGAAATGCATAGAACACGTCGATGGTGCGCATGATCGCGGTGTTGATCTTGCCGCCGACGTAGCCGGCGACGAGGCCGAGCGAAGTCCCGATCATGAAGGCAAAGATCACGGGGAGAATGCCGACCAAGAGCGACAAGCGCCCGCCATAGATCAGCCGCGCCAGCATGTCGCGGCCGAGTTCGTCGGTACCGAGCGGATAGTTCGGCGTCCCGATATGGCGCAGCCGGCGAATCATCGAGCCCTGATAGGGATCGGCGAGTCCAAGCCAGCCCGCGCATAGCGCGGAAAGAAAAATCGCGATCAGGATGCAGGCGCAGACCATGCTGACCTTGTCGCTGACGATGCGGCGTCCGACGGTGGCCCAGTAACCGCGCGCCTTGCTGGCGGGCTCGGCCTGCAGGGCCGCGTCGGTCATGGCGCTCATGGGGCTGATACTCACTTGCCTCAACTCCGCTTGATACGCGGGTCGATCGCGGCCTGCGCGATATCGACCATGAGATTCAGGAATACGAAGAACAGCGCCAGCACCAGGATCGTGCCCTGCAGCAGCGGCAGATCGCGCTGGAAAATTGCGGAATTGAGCAACAGCCCCGAGCCCGGCCACGAAAATACGGTTTCGATCAGGATCGACCCGCCGAGCATGTATCCCAGTTGAAGTCCCATCACCGCCATCGCGGTCGGCGCGGCGTTCTTGATGACGTGGCGGAAGACATGGGTTTCGCGCAAGCCCTTGGCGCGCAATGCCTCGACAAAATCCTGGCTCAGGATATCGCCGGTCAGCGCGCGCACGGTGCGGGTGACAATCCCCATCGGAATCACCGATGTGGTGATCGCGGGCAGGATCAGATAGCGGATGTGTTCCCAGTCCCATCCCCATGCGCCGGAGCCGCCGGGGCCGGCGCCAACGGCGGGCAGCCAGTTAAGCTGCACCGAGAAGATGATCACGAGCACCATGCCGAGCCAGTAATGCGGCACGGAAACGCCGGCGATCGCGATCGAGGTCGCGACCTTGTCGATCCAGGTATCGCGAAAATAGCCGGCGACCAGCCCGAAGAACAATCCAAGCGTAAATCCGATCATCGCGGCCGCGATCGCCAAGGTGACGGTATTGCCGACCGCGCGCATGACTTCGGTCAGGACCGGACGCCCGGTCGCGATCGAATGGCCAAGATCGCCGTTGACCGCCTTCCACAGCCAGAGCCCGAACTGGACCGGCAGCGGACGATCGAAGCCGTAGGCGGTGCGCAATTGCGACGCCAGTTCCTGCGACGCGTCGGCCGGCAGGATCGCGACCAGGGGATCGCCGGGCGTAATGTGCACCAGCATAAAGCACACCAGCGCCACGCTGATGACGATCGGAATCACATAGACGATACGCCGGGCAACGTAGACGAGCACAGATCACCTTTAGTCAGTCAATAAACACGAATTCGTTCGCGAGCAGTTCGCAAGGCCAAGACCGCAAATCTCTCGTTCGTCATGCACGGCCTCGTGCCGGGCATCCACGTCTTTCGTAGTTCTCTAACCTGTGATCAAGGCGTGGATCGCCGGGACAAGCCCGGCCATGACGGCTGAGATGGAGCGACGCCCTCGCGCCTAAATGAGCGCTACGGCGTCATGGAAATTGGCGAGAAGTCCACGAACCAGCTCTTCGGCTGCACGAAGTTCTTGACCTTGGGGCTCATCGCCCGGGGGGCGACGTCGTGGGCGACATACAGGAATGCCGCGTCGTCGACCGAGGCCGCATGCAGTTCGGCCAAGGCCTGATCCCGCGCGGCCGGATCGAAGGTCTGGCGCGCTTTCGTGACCAGTTCGTCGAATTTCGGATTGTTGATAAAGCCCCAGTTATTCGACACCGGCGGCGCCATCGAGGATTGCAGGAAACGCACCATGGCGAAGAACGGGTCCATCGCCGCATAGGTCACGTTGGTCGCGTTGGAGCCATTGGCGGAAGGATCCTTGACGCCCCGCCGCCAGTTGGTGAACAGCGTATTCCATTCGATGACGTCGAGCTGGACATCGAAATAACATTCGGCCAGCGCCTGCTGCAGGTATTCGTTCATCGGCAGTGGCAGCATCTGGCCGGACCCTGACGCCGAGGTCTGGATCTTGACCGTCAATTTCTTGTTCGGACCAAATCCAGCCTCCTGCATCAGCTTCTGCGCCGCTGGCTTGTCATACTTGATCTCGAAGGTCGGTTTTCCGCGCCAGGGATGACCCGGCTCGAAGGTGCCGGTCGCCGGCACCATCAAACCGGCGAGCAAGCCGTCTCTGAGGCCCTCACGATCGACGCAGAGGTTGGCCGCCTTGCGGACCCGAATGTCGTTCCATGGAGAGCCTTCGACGCGCGAGAACTGCCACGGCCAGACATGCGGTTCCTCGTTGGTCTTGAGCAGGAATCCGCGCTGCTTGATTTCCGCCACCGCATCCGGCGCAGGCGCTTCGATCCAGTCGACCTGGCCGGAGAGCAGCGCCG
>WNFD01004801.1_pt1 | contig 13553 bp, 8 predicted proteins | sample 5400491 | NCBI WGS metagenome assembly WNFD01 (sample SAMN13153343, study PRJNA577476) | soil metagenome | isolation source: 120 cm saprolite under Douglas fir tree site 2 hole 2 replicate 2 | place: USA:California | collected 2015-04-18 | reverse complement strand
CAACAGGTCAACAAGCAGAGACCAATTTTGTACGGATATTCCCCCTGACTACCGGGTGCCTATCGAAGGAGTAAAAGGTAAAGGTACTCGTTATTGGAAACTGGAGATGCTGGAAATCAAGGCCAGGGAATGGTCTGTGAAAGAGGAAAAGAAATAAGAACTCTGAAACACGCTTTTTCAACAGGCTGGTCTATTGTAGGCTCGTCCTTATTTCTTTATCTCTGTCTTGTTTTCCTTGTCATCTCGACTGCCTGTATGCTGGTGCTGATTTCCTGCACCCTTATCCTGTCCAGCACGCAGAGCAGCAAGTGCATCGTACATTTGCTGCACCCATCCCACATTTTCAGTTTCTAAAATTTGCTCAGTAGTATTGACAAGTTCGTCAAAGTTCTTTATGCGTTTGTCTTCTGGAAATGCCGTCCACAAGTTCTTCGCATTGTTCAGATTTGACAGCGTCTGATTGTATTTGACCAGTGTGTACTCAGTCTGTCGGTATTGTAGGTATGAGGCAAACGCAGCCGCCAAGGCAGTCGTCAGTGCAACAAATGGCTCTACACCTAGCGCTGCTAAGAGCGTGCCTACGCCGCCAGCAACGAAGATCAACCAATAATAGCGGGTCAATTCTGTCGCGAGTTCGTTTGTTCTATCCCGAAAGTACGAAAGCTGGTCACCAATGCGCATAGAGATATAACGCTCAGGTGTAAGTTTGCTATAACCATCGTCATTTTCTCCCGCTCCGTACATTCTAGGTGGAATAGGACCCGTGTATGGACGTAAGGCTGATGCATTTATCTCAGTCTGCATCAACTGTTGACTGATGTCTGCTATCTTCCCCGTAAATTTTTCTTGAGGCGAAGCCACTGGATTTCGGTGAGAAGAAGATTGCAGCGATTGCGAAGATGGTACTGAATTTTTCTTATAATCTCCCGTCTCGGTACGATAGCGGTAAATCTCTCGCTTTATCGCTTCGGCATTAGCACGTAAAAGTACCCACTTACTACCTGGAGTAAAGCGGCTAGCTCCAGCAATTAGAATAGAGACGATGATCGGCAAAAGCACAATAATACCGTGAACAATCTGGTCTGTTAAAGAACCGGTAGTAAGTACTTTATATAATCTTAAAAGCACTTGAAGTACTACCACAGCAGTAGCAACTATTCCTACACTTACAATACCAAACTGCAGTCTTTCGAAAAATTTCCGCTGCCTTGTGGCATTCTCATCATAGAGCGCGAAAAGTTCCCATGCGTGGGAGAGCACTGAGGTTCGATAAAGCAGTTGTTTCAAGAGTTTCTCGAATTGTTCAATCATGCCCTCAAGAGGAAAAAGGTGAACATCACCTTTCTCAATAATTTCGGTTAATTCCGGGTCAGTGCTAGATGCAGCATCGTTCCGCTGCTTTGTTTGCTTGTTCTCCCACAAGATAGCGATAGCGTCTGCTATTCGACCGCTATCCTTGATAACGATGAGAGGCCAACCTCGTTGGACGCTGTACCATGCCTCGCGTTTGACAATCTCCCCGCCGTTCACAAGTACAGTCACAACAGGGATGTTCTTGCCCAGTTCATCGGCTAACTTATACATCATGCTCGTCTCGTCACCCCATTTGTCGCCTTCAACCAGGACAAAATGCGAATGATTGGAATCGAGAGGTGCACTCTGTGATGGAGAGCCATCGGCAGGCCCACCTGGATAGGTGACTGTGCCGGAAGGAGCGACACCCAACAGGATCGACTGGTGTCCTCGTTCGGCGACGGCCTGCCCCATCAATTCCATGATTCCTGCCTGTGTTCCGCCATCGATAATCGCAGCCTCCGCTTCAGCGGCTACGCGGGCAATGCCAAGATTACATAAGAACTTGAGACGAGTGTTTAATGAGTCATCGAGTTCACTTGCTCCCCCAACGACCATAAGCAGTGCTTTTGGTTGTTGAATACCAAGTATTTTGAGAACATCAGCGGCAGGTTTATGTGCTGCAGTTGTGACAGACAAGGCTTTGTTTCCATTGGGAAAGAGGATTTCTTTAGCTTGGCTTGGTGGTGTGGCTTGGATAGGTTGTACTGTATCCATCGGTGCCTCCTGATAACCACTTTGAGTCTATGCTGATGTGATGATATAGTCCGATAACTCCTCTATTGTAACATGAATTGATGAATCAGTTATGTTGTCAAAAATCTTCGAAGAGCGCGATACGTTCAAAAGCGGCTCCCGTTTTCAGCGAGCCAGCGTTTGCGGTCTGTGTAGTCGGGCATGGCGCGTTCGACGCGTTCCCAGAATGGGCGATTGTGGCGGCGTTCATGCAGGTGAACCAGTTCGTGGACGACGATGTAGTCGATGATGGGTGGGGGTAGGAGCATGGTACGCCAATGGAAGTATAAGATGTCGCTGTGGCCGCATGACCCCCAGCGATAGCCGAGTGGTTGGACTTTGATGCCGCGCGGCTTTGCATCGATTCTATGGACGAAGGTGTCGATGCGTCGCTGGAGCCATTCCTGTCCCTGTGCAACGTACCAATTGATGAAGTGCTCCTCGCCGCGCTGGACTTCGTCGTGTCTGAGCAAAAATCGATTCTTGTGCAAGCACAAGGGTGGTGTGCTGGTGTCGATGGAGGGGACTTGCACGAGACGTAGGCGATAGTTACGACCGAGGTAGGAGAAGCCCTCGCCATCTACGAATTCTTTGACCGACGGAGTTCTGAAAAGCATCTCTTTTTGAGCCAGCTTGGTATAGATCCAGCGATACTTTTCTCGGGCAACCTGTTCGACAAGCTCTCGCGAGCAGTCAAGAGGAGCAGACAGAATGAGCTCGCCCATTCTGCCGATGGTGATGCCGATGGTTGTGCGCCTGTCGCTGCGGCGTAGCTCAAACGTCAAGTCTTCGATAACGATCGTGTTATTCATTCCTTAGACGGGTGGTAAGAGCGTGTGCCAGGGATACCAGGCGGCCCGCTACAGCCTCGCGTCGCGTGAACGGGTCGAGAAGCCTCCTCCCCTGAATTTCAAGCACCTGACCGATCTCCCGCCGTAACCTTTCTTGATTTTCTGCTGTCAGCCAGAAGTCGTCATTGTCAACAAGCTCGCGGCGTATCAATTGCACGATCTCTCTAGTAAGACCCGCGAGTTCAAGTAGTTCTGCATCTTCGAGTGGCCGCCCCGTGCCTTCCGGGTTGGGTGGAATGGCAAAGCGACGACTGCCCTTTCTAACCTCTTCTTCTAGTATACCAAGGAAAGGTCGCTCGGTGCGAGGGTCGAGGCCGGTCTTGTCGATGCGGCGTGGTTTACTTATCTCTTTGATAAATGCATCTAAGACATCGACGCGCAGGCTCCAGTTGTCACGGAGCGTTTGCAGAATGGCGTCGAGGCGCTCGCTGAGTTTGCGGTAATAGGCCGGATCTTCTTGCTCAAAGTGATAACTGATATAAGCGCGGGCGAAATGTTCCATCTCTGCCGCATTTTGTTCATCGGATTTATGACGCCTGAGTTTGCTTTCAAAGTTTTCATCCAGGATCGAGATAGGTTCAACCAGTTGACGGATGCTGAGTGCATCGATATGCTCGTCAATAAGCTTGCGCACCTTGTTGCCGATGTTGACTAGGTTGAGTTGTTCGTCTCTGTATGTCGCGGAGGCAGCCTTGTTGATGAGACCAAGCTGCTGAGCATCTTCTACATAGTGCAGAGCTTGGGGGCGTGGCAGCACAATATCCAGGCTTTGCATGAATTTCTTGAACTTGATTTCGAAGTCGGCGCGTATCCTGAGGTCTCCGAGCAGGTTGACACAGCCTTCTACGTCTTCGATTGAGTGTTTGCGCTCACGGAAGATAGCGAGCACGCGGCGATGGCGGTCTGCCAGCAAGGGCAATTCGTCTTTAATACTGACCAGGGCCCCCTGTACTTCATTTTCACTATAGGCATTAAGAGCTTCTTTGAGGTTACGGGCGATGCCAAAGTAATCCACAACCAGCCCGTTCGTCTTGTTAGCGCTGACGCGGTTGACGCGGGCGATGGCCTGTAAGAGCTCGTGGTCTTTGATGCTGCGGTCAAGGTACAGAGCCTGTACGACTGGTGCATCAAAGCCTGTGATGAGCATGCTGCGCACGCAGAGGAAGGCCAGGGGGCTGCTGCGATCGGCATCAGAGTGCAGCAGCGGCTTTTTGAAGTTTTCGACGTTCTGCGCGTTTTGATCTTCGTTGGTCCACCTTTTCCAATCCACGCGGTCGTCGGCGAGATCTTTGGAGCTAGGCGAGACGACAGCGGCAAATTGTAGCCGGTTCAGGGTATCACGTAGCGGATAAGCACGAATCAGCTTTTTGATCTCTTCATCTTCATCGAGGTGCTTGAGTTGCTCTTCGGGCAGGTTGCGCTGTTCTGGCGGAAGCTCGTCGAGGCGCGCAATAAGCTTTTTTTGAGCTGCTTCCAGTGCGTTGCGATAGCGAATAGCAGCCAGGCGACTGACAGCGACAACCATAGCTTTGAAGCCGTTGGGCAAAATATTGGCGGCATAGTGCAGCAGCATATCCTCGGCTTTGGTTTCGATCAGGTGCGGGGCTTCCAGGATTTCACGGTAGGTTTCGTAACGCTCGCGCAAAGACTCGCGGATCTCTCGCGAGAGTGGACGCACAATCTGTTCGTGTTTCTCGTCGAGCTCTCCGCGCTGCGTAATCTCGATATAGGTTTCGCGACCCTCGTAAAGGATGGGGAGTGTCGCCCCATCCAACTCAGATTGCTTGATAGTGTATTCGTCAATAAAGCCGCCGAAGATCTCATGTGTCTTTTTCTTCTTGCCCATAATGATGGGCGTGCCCGTAAAGGCGATGCGGGCGCAGTTGGGCAAGGCTTTTTTCAAGTTGGCATGCAGCTTTCTGGCCTGTGAACGATGCGCCTCATCGACGATGACCAGGATATTCTCATGCGAATTGATTACCCCCACGCCAGGATCAGCCTCGTCGTCCTGCTCGTCCGCCTCGTCATCGCCTGCGTCATAGTCATCCTCGTCTGCCTCAACTCTATAGCCTGAATTTTTGCGACTCTGGTATTTCTGGATCATAGCAAAGACAAGGTTAGGACCCTCTGGCTTCAGTTTGGGTTCAAGGTCCTCAATCCTACCGACAGTACGCGGTGTCTCCTCAGTCAGTTGGGCCGTTTCGCGCAATTGTTGCTCCAGTTCCGTACGGTCGGTGACAAAAACAACCTTGAAGTCGCTCAGTTTGGCGATGGTGCGCATCTTGCGTACTAAAAAGACCATAGTCAAGCTCTTGCCCGACCCCTGAGTATGCCAGATGATGCCACCGCGCTGATCCTCTTCGCCGTGCTGCCTGCGTGTCGGTTTGCTCAATAAGCGGTCGATGGCCTTCTGTACTGCGCGAAACTGGTGATAGCGCGTGACCAGCTTGATCGTTCTGCCGGCAGATTGTCTGAAGAGGGTGAAGTTGTTGAGCAGGTCAAGCAGGTGATCCGGCAGTAGCATGCCCTGCACAAGGGTTTGCTGGCTGCTGGGCTTCTCGGTGTGCAGTTTCTGAGCAAGTTCATGTTCTTTGAGTGGATAAGGGTCTTTCCACTCCTGGAAGTGCTCGTAGGAAGAACCGATGGCAGCGAAGCGCGTCTGGAAGAAGCAAGTAGAGATCAGCAACTGGTTGAAATAGAAGAGCTCGGGCGCAGCCTCGCTGTCCTCTTGCAATTCGGACTGTGTGCCCTGATCAGAGTAACGCAAGAGCTGCGTGATACCCTCTTCGACCGGATTGGTGAGGGCCGGGTTTTTGCATTCGATGATGACTAGCGGGATACCATTGACGAAGAGTGCGATATCGGGCACGATGTAGCGGGACCCGGCAAGGTCCACGCGGAACTGGTTGATGACCAGGAAGTGATTTCTGTCGGGGTGGTCGAAGTCGATATAATGGATGCGCTGGATCTTGCCCTGGTGCAACTCCGGTGTACCCTGGATACGCGTGCCATACAGCAGGAGCTTGGTAGCCTCTTCATTTGCCTGCATAAGGCGCGAGGTATACTTGGTGAAGATACGCTTCAGATCATTGATGGCTTGCTCAATACGTGGCTCATCCAGCCATACCTGCCCGGTATCTTTGTCACGGTTGATCTCTGGCAGGATCTCGCGCAGGTGCCTTTCGATCAGTACGTCGCCGAAGGTCTTGCGCCTGGTCAGCTCGGGGACGCCGGTATCGCCTGGCAAGTATTCCCAGCCAAGACCCGCCAGTTGCTGGACGAATGGGAACTCAACCAGCGTAGCTTCTGGTGAATTCCTATCATACTCGCGATTTTTCCAGAAGAGTTTTTCAATTTCCTGCTCGCGAGCATCGCTTGCTTTTACCTCAGCCTCGAATGGCTGTTCTTGCAGCTCCCCCGTGCTCTCGAAACGAGCCTCGACCTCTGCACTGATGCGTTCAGGATGGGCAAACTGTGAAGTATCCAGCTCACCAAGATAGCCTACGGCTTTCTCACCGAGCTCGGTCAGCACAAAGTTTTCGCCATCCTGTTGCAGGAAGCCCTGTACCGCCAGCCTGTCCAGCAGGGGATTCAACTCGTGCTCGGTGATCTTATAGTGGTGGAGGAAGTCTGCCCTGGTGGTGCAAAACAGCGTTTTTACCGCCCATAGCACAAAGAGTGCGCGGCGGTTTACCAAAACTTCGGCAAGTTGCCACCCGTAAATATCGGTCTCCTGAACGCTCATCCTTCCTCATCCTCCACTTCTGGCCGGGCTATTACTGTACTCATAACTGCGACGGGCCTGTACCCATTCTAGCACCATTGTTAGCACTCTACAACTCGTAATATCTATTTCCTTATACCATTGTACAATGCGGAAACCTTTATCCAGGTCTTTCACAAGACCCTCCCCGCTATAGCTATGGCGCATATCTTCCGGGAAAAAGAGCAATATTTTCGGCAGCAGGTCCTGGTGTTTACAGAAATCGTGCATCTCACCAATGACTCCGGGTGCGGAGGCTTCGACCAGCATAACAATCATCTGAGCTGCCCGCGCCTGTGCAAGCTCATATGATTGAAGCGAGACGCCAGCAGGCCGCCTCGTAAACTGCTCGCTAAACCACGATTCATGCCCCTCTGCTTTCAACTTGCGGTGAATCTCGCGCCGTTTGTCTGCTACCGGGCTCTTAGAGCGTAAGCTTGGTCCCCAGACCAGGATTTTGAATTTGATATAGCTCATATCTGCCAGGAGTGCGGTAAAGTGCAGTTCAAATTCTGGTGTTGCGACCTCAGCCTCTGGGCTGACCGGATCCGGCTCATCCTCAAACAACTGCAACTGCTTCAGCATACGTTGCTCTCTCTCCTATTTCGTGCACCGCCTGTTTATATATTTATTACTTGTATTAAATGCTATTGCTGGCCGAACTTCAAGAGATTGGTACTTCTCACTATCAGTGAGAAGTATCTTTTTCCATCCCACACCTTTCTCTCGCTATAAAAAACGCATGAGAAAGTCATCTATTTGTCTCTATTAGACGCACGCAACAAACTGGCATCTTTCAATTCATCAACGATAAGCTGTGTAACGCGCACTCGCCCCGTCAACAGGTCTTGCATCAGCCCTTTTTTGACCTGCTTGAGTTTGTTGAGACAGGCTTCTTCATTAGAAATGCGTACATCGTGGGAATTCAGGACTCTAAGTATCCTTTCTTGCTCTTCCTTAGGGGGGCAGGGGATAGGAAAGGCTTTTAACTGAGTAGAGTTAATAGATGCCAAGTTTGTAGATTGCTTTGAACTGAGCAAAAAGAAATGTTTGCCATAGGAGGACCTGGATACTAATGCTAAATATTCTGGATAGAGGTAGTGCGAATTTGTTCTCACTCTAAAAATATGATTCTGATGAAGACACGGAGAAATCTGCCCTGTCCAAACTGTGCCTCTCCCTAGCTTGTCAAAGTCTCCGCCTTCGGTCATAAGTACATCACCGGGTTGTAAGAGGAAGTGATGAGCCTCATCTTTGAGCACACGGACTGTCTTCATCTCTGTAAGGTTTAAGTAACCATCCTGCACATTCGCAACACGTAGGTAAGGCAGTTCTATTGTGTTTGGTCCAATCAAATTTCGTCCTAGAGTCACACCTAAGCCGATTTCTGCAATTTTTTGGAGAGGATATACTTTCCATTCATTAGGCACCTTTAATTTTCCCTGTAATATCTCCTTGAACTGCTCAGGATGCGCAACCGGATCACGCACCTCTCCATTCTCATCGATGCCCAGCGTGAGCAGATCGTGCAGCAAACCTATCTTCATTTGCTTGAGTTTGGCGATGAGCTGCTCTGTTTCCTGGCTTTGGGTGTCTATGGTGTCGAGGATTTGAGCTACGTGGTGTTGTTCTAAAGGATTTGGGTGAGGAACTATAATTCGTACAAAGTCTCGACGTGAAATTTCGTCGAATGTGCTACCCGACGCAAGCCGCTGCATTTCCGCAGCAATGAAATGAAGCAGATAGTAATAGAACAATGAGTCAATAAATGAATTTGGAACTATATTTTTGAAACCCTGATTTGTACAAACATTGATGCCAGCAATAGCAACGCTGCCAATTGTGGCTCGGGTAGTGACGAGTAGTGATCCTTTTGGTAATAATGTTGCTCCAGAGTTGGCAAGCCCTGCTTCAGTAATATATTCACGAGTTTGTGTAAGATACTTGCTTGTTAGCTGCGTCAAGTCACTTGGTGTAGCCCAAGCAATAGTACCATTCCAGTAATGTGTGTTTGCACGGCTGGGAGTTCCGCCCGCAAAGATGTCTCCGATCTGCTCGATAGGTACTTTTGCCCAATCCAAAGGTAGGTTTTGTAAGTATGCATCATGACGATTAGTCGCCATACCCCAACCCCTTCAAGTACACCGCTAACTGCCGTGCTGCCTCATCTCTCTTCCCCTCAATATCCTGCAACGTCACACTATACTTATCCCACCAATTTTCGATAGCGGCGATCACCTGCTGGCGATGGGCTGTCACATAGCGTTCGAGTTGAACGGCAATCTCGTCCCTGGTAATCTCCAGCACATAGTACTCGCACTCTTCAGGTGTAAGTTGCTGGCGCTTTTCGTTCAGGCGCTTGAGCAGGTCGTCGAGCAGTTTTTGCTGTTGCTTGCGGGCAGCGCTGAGTTTGTCTCTGATATCCCGATAGGGCTGCAGGGCTTGTTCGAGCACGGCGATCTCCTGGCGCTGGGGCGCGATCCCTGCTTCAAGGTCGGCGAGTTCGGTCTCCGGAGTGAGGATACCGGCAAAGAGCGATTGGGGCTTTGCGCCGGTTCTGTCGTTCTGAGAGCCTTTGAGCCTGCGCTTTAGCTCCTGCATACGGCGCACCCTGTCCCGAATCTCTATCTTGAGCTGGTTGAGCCGGGTTTCTAGCTCCCTGGCGTAGTTATGAGAGCCTTCTTCGTTTGTATCGTCGCCTAGCAGCATATCGGCAGCCAGAACTTCAGTACTCTCGGCATTCTCACTTTGCTCGATCCATTCGCCGCGCTCGAACGCCTCTTTCTGCTGCTCCAGTTCGGCAATCATGTCCTTCGTCTCAGCGATCTGCTGTAAATACTCAGGGAGCAAGCGCACGATCAGCTTATGGTTCAGCACAAAATCCAGGCGATTGCCATTGCTCATGCCCGAACCATCTTCCAGCGTCGAATGGATTGTGCTGATCCAGCTATCGACCAGCCCAGGAAAACCCTGGCTGGCAATAGTCTTGAGGTCGTACTGGCTCTCGTTCCACCAGTTTGCGATCACACCTGCGATCTTGTAGCGATCCAGCAGCCCGATAGGGACCAGCACCTGGTTAAAGGTGGTCAGGAAATCGGCGCGCAGCAGCATCAGAGCTTTAGTTGTTGGTAGCTCGCGCAGGTAATGTTGATGCTTCTGCCACCAGTACGCAAAGGCATCGCGTAAACGTTGCTCCTGGGCCTGCATATCTGGATTGCCAGTCAGCAACATCTTGATATCGCGCCGTTCGCTTACAGCGGGCACAAAATCATAATAGCGCTCGTCACGATCGACAAAGACCGCGCTGACAGGCAAACCATGGGCTGCCAGCAGGTCGGCTTTTGCATCCACTTCGGCTTTGGGGATGCCACCATAGAGATGCGCGCGTACATCCTGGGGTTCCGGTGGCGGTGCGTTATCGGCGTAACGGCGAATGTTCAGGTTCCAATCCCTGGTCGCCAGTTCATCCTTCGTCACGACCGCTGCATAGCCCGGCACTGGCTTGAACTCATCGAACGTCGTCACGATCTTCTCGATATCTTCCGGGCGCAGGTAGTTCTGTGCACGGCGTTCGCCGTGTTCGGCATCGGCATTGATAAAGAGCACTTTGCCCCTACGCTCAAGTGGCTTACAATCATCGTAGCGCATCACCAGAATACACGCCGGGATACCCGTACCATAGAACAGATTGGGGGGCAGGCCGATCACCGCCTCCAGCACATCGCGTTTAACAAAGTCCTGGCGAATGAGCTTCTCCACACCACCCCGGAAGAGCACGCCATGTGGCATCACCGTCGCCACCATGCCCTCGTTGCGCAGCACTGACAGCATATGTTGAGCAAACATCAGATCGGCTTTCTTGCCCGTTTCTGGGCAGAAGTAGCGAAAACGGGCCCGGTACTCCATCTCCTCTTTATTATAGTTCTGGCTAAAAGGAGGATTACTGATGACATAATCGAACCTCATCAGTTCACCATTCCTTTCACGATGCTGGGGATGGAGCAACGTATCCCCCTGCTCAATCTGCGCACCCTTAATACCATGCAGGATCATATTCATCCTACAGATGGCCCACGCGGCGCCATTGTTGTCTTGTCCAAACAGGGATAAGCTCTGCGCATTACCGCCGTGCTCCTCTAAATACTCCTTCGACAGGATCAGCATACCGCCGGAGCCAACACATGGGTCATAAACACGCTTGTTCGGCTGTGGCTTAAGCAAGCGTACCATCAAGCGTACCACGTCGCGCGGAGTATAGAACTCGCCTCCCTTTTGGCCTGCCGAGTCTGCGAACTGGCCGATCAAGAACTCGTAGGCCGCGCCCAGCAGATCGGGGAATTCGAAGTCTACGTTACGTAGGGGAACCTTGCTAAAGTGTTCGATCAGGTCACGCAATTTTTGATCCGAGACCGCACTGCGGCCAAATGAGCGGTTGAAATCTATATCCAGCACGCCATGCAATTCAGGATTGTATACCATTAATTGCTCAAGAGCTTTAGTGAGTACATTGCCCGCCTCACCGCGTTTTTGTGCCTTTTGCCGGATCGTTTGCCAGTTTGAATATTCTTCTGGCACATAGAAGGTATCGATATAGTTATCGCGGTAGTTTGCCTGCTCCAAAGCCTCTTCATGGCTGTAGCCCAGCGCTATAAACTTTTGGTAAATGCGTTCGTGCTCGACATCAAACTCATCGGAGCAGCGTTTGAGGAAGAGCAAACCGAAGATAAATTGCTTGTAATCTGATGCGTCCATCGAGCCGCGCAGGATACCGGCTGCCGCATACAGGTGGCGTTCAAGCTGAGAGAGTGTAAGCTTACTCAACGGTGTTCCGTCCCTAGATCAAAAAAATAATAAGTAGTGAGCAGGGTATTATTGTAGCGTGTTGGAGGGATAAACTCAAGAGGGGCGCAAGAGTCTTCATTGTTTATCCGCTCTGCCCTCGCCCTTGCTATGACATGCGACGGATAACACCCTGCTCGTTGTCATAGTAAGGCAGGTGAAAGGTATTCTACGTTAAGCTGGAGGAATATGCTTGTGTTAAAGCGCAAACCCGGTTGTACAGACCTCTTTGTGACACCGCTCTGCCTGGGTGGAAATGTGTTTGGCTGGACAAGCCTGCAAGCTAACCAAATGCTACCGGCAAAGACTTCAGCCCGCGCAACGAGTAGTTCGGGCGAAATTCGGGAGTCTCGACCGCCATCTGAATAGGTTGTATCTGTCATTGATAGGACGTCTCTCTGCTCTGAGCTATGACAAGTACTTATGTCCTATATCTGCAATGATTCATAGAAATTTAATACAGAAGTAGTATAATCTAAAGTGATGCGATACTACGTAGAGACATAATGGGTGCCGGATTTCTCATTTGGAACATGGTCTGTCTGCACAGATGGATGCCTGACTCCCACTACGCAAAACTTCTTCGAGAGAGAAGGAGAACAGAGGCATGCGCTTTCACAAAACGTTGACCGTTCTGCTCATCGACTTACCCTTCCGGTTGCGACTCGGTATCGTCGTGTTGGCTTACCTGCTCTGTCTGGCCCTGTTCGCGTTGGTCTTTCTGCCATCACACAATGGCAGCATCCTCGCCATACCCCTGGCCCTGTCCTCCTGGATGTTTAAGCGACGCGGAGCGCTCATCGGTCTCGGCTGTACGCTGCTGGCGCTGATCGTTTTTAATAGCCTCTCTGTCGGTGGGATTGCGTGGCCACCTGTGCTGGCTCTGACCTTTCTCAGCGGCTCCTTGGCGTTGCTGGTTGAAGCCGTGATCATCAGTCTCTTGCGGCACGCCTTAGATATGGCACAGACCTTGGATCTGGCCCAAGCAGCTCAGCTCAAGGCGCAGCAGGCGGAGCAGCAGCTCGCCCTCGCGTATAAGCACCAACGACAGTTGAACGACCTGAAAGATCAATTTATTGTGCATGTGAGCCACGAACTGCGTACTCCACTCACCGAAGTGTCTGGATACCTCGAATTGCTCAGCGACTATCACGGAGACCTGGATGCCGCCACGCAAGCGATGTTCCTCAACAATGCCAGGTCTGGTTGTCAAGAGCTTATACGCCTGGTCGGCGATGTGCTCGATGCCACACAAGCCAGTAGCGAGGTGAAACCTCCCCAACTCGAAGCATGCTCAGTTGCCCAGGTGGTGCGGGACGTGCTGCACCACCTCGATCCACGTGAAGCGCAAGCCCATGATCTCCATCTGGAGATCCCTGACCACTTCACCATCTGGGCTGATCGGCACTATGTGCGCCAGGTCCTACGCAATCTGCTTGCGAACGCCTTCAAGTATTGCCCCAAACAGACCGCAGTCGTCATCAGTGCGACACTACACGAGCCTACTACACAGGTGTGTATTAGTGTCAAAGATGCTGGGCCTGGTATTCCCCCTGATGAACTTCCCCTGCTCTTTGGAAAATTTGTGCGTCTCAAGCGCGATCTTGCTGGGACAGTGCCAGGATCTGGCTTAGGTCTCTATGTGAGTAAGCAATTCGTAGAAGCGATGGGAGGACACATGTGGGCAGAAAGTTCTGGGCAAGTAGGAGAAGGAAGCCGTTTTTGCTTCACGCTTCGCGCTGCTTCCCCGGCCTCTCTTCAGGCAAGTACACGCGATTTGATTTCGTCTTCGCGGAATGGCTCCTCTCTCCTGACCAATACTCTCTGATTGCCATGTACTCGTGTTCACAGTTGCAGAAAATAGTAGCATCCATTCAGAAGGCTTGTCAAGGAGCAAATGCCATCATTTTCTTCTTGTTTTATACTTATTTACTTGTAGAATCCCTCACACAGGGCCGGTTGATCCGCGTATCACAAGCTGAGTTGGCACAACCAGAGAAGTCGCTCCTCTC
>WNFD01004800.1_pt1 | contig 13554 bp, 7 predicted proteins | sample 5400491 | NCBI WGS metagenome assembly WNFD01 (sample SAMN13153343, study PRJNA577476) | soil metagenome | isolation source: 120 cm saprolite under Douglas fir tree site 2 hole 2 replicate 2 | place: USA:California | collected 2015-04-18 | reverse complement strand
CCTTGCAGGGGATCATGGCGGTTGAAGCAGAATCTTCAACGGGTTTGTACTTTGCCAATCTGCCGCGCGCGGTCGAGCGCACCCTCGCTATGCGAGGAAACGAGTTGGGCTGCAACGTCGCCATGCCCCTGGCCGTCGATACCCACCTTGCACCTCAACTGCGCGACCTAACACAGTGTTGGCCCAAGATTGATCTCAGCCGTGGTTTCATTCCTTCGGATTTCGAGCAGCTCCGCGATCGCAAAGTCGCGATTCTAATTCCAAATGACTTGGCACGGCTTTCCGCCACTCGTGAGAACTATCCAGCCCTGAAAGCCTGGCTCGACCAGCATGCGCGCAGCGTCCCCATCGAGGATGGCGAGACATTCCTCGACAGGCTCTATCTTGCGAGCGGGGTGAAGATTCTCCGCCGCAACGCTAAGATGGTCGCCATCGCGAATCTTTATTTCTTTTCAGACCCCGCCGTGGTGCGTCTTGATTCGCATGCCTCAATCTCTGGATGCGCCTGGCCTTGTTCCTCGTAGGGACTCCCATGAATTCCAATGGCCTCCTACGACACGACGCATCGGCGGACTGGCTAAGCCAGTTCTCTATTGCTGTCGTGATTCCGTGCTACAACGTTGAACGGGAGATCGAATCCGTCTTGCGGTCGATGCCTCCTTATATCCGCCACATCATCGTTGTGAACGACGCGAGTCCCGACCGATCGCGCGAGATCGTGGAAAAAGCCGCCGCGGACGATCCGCGAATCATCCTCCTGAACCATGAAGCGAATCTGGGCGTGGGCGGCGCAATGATTACTGGCTTCCGCAAAGCTCTGCAACTGGGTGTCCAGCTTGTCGTGAAAATCGATGGCGACGGCCAGATGAGCGTTGCTGATATTCCCGGCTTGCTCGTGCCCTTGATCCGCGGCGAAGCCGACTATTGCAAAGGAAACCGCTTCCGCGACTTTCAAGCCCTTCGCCGAATGCCCTGGGTCCGTCGTGCGGGGAACATGGCCCTCAGTTTCTTGGTCAAGGCCGCCACCGGCTACTGGAGTTGCTTTGACCCTACAAATGGTTTCATCGGCATCCGCGGAAACGTCCTTGCGCAGCTTCCTCTTGAGAAGGTCCATCGAACCTACTTCTTTGAGACCTCCATGCTCAGCCAGTTGTACATGATCGACGCAGTCGTCCGTGACATCAGCCTTCCCGCGCGATACCACACGGAGATCTCCAATCTTTCCATCGGGAAAGTCCTGCGCGAATTTCCCTTCCGCCTTCTCGCGTGTTTCTGGCGACGCATGATCCTGAAGAACTATATTTACGATTTCAAAATGGAATCCGTCCTCATGCTGTGCGGCGTCCCCATGCTGATGGCCGGTTTGCTCTACGGCGGCATAAATTGGATTCGCTATTCCCGAAGCGGCAGAGGCGCCCCGACAGGCACGGTGGTTATCCCGGCGATGATGATCATTCTCGGGTTTCAGATCTTGCTCTCGGTGGTTGGAGCGGACTTGCAGGCAGTGCCGCGTGAACCGATTTGTGGAGGCCCGCTTTCCGGGCAAGAAACACCATCCCCGGCGTCGCGGGAAGCATTAGCCTCCGGGAAAGCCAGCAAGTAACCCTCCCAGAGGCAAGTGTACGGGTGGCTTAGAGACAGCACACGACCTGGTACCGTCCGCATGCCCGCCGCCCCCAAACGCGTGAATAAAATCGGACGGATCGTCCCTATCCCACGCACTCGATCACCGCGGGCGCCTTTCAGCGTGTACGGAAGTCCGCATCGCTGCTCGCACTGCCCGCCTTCGTCAACCGCAGCACATAGGCATTCTGTTTGGCATCGTTCACCAATGCGAACACTCCCAGCTCGGAAAAGTACCGGAACCGCCCGTGAGTCCCGTTCCGTTGAGGCTCCCCTGGGCCATTAGGATAGCTCACTGACTTACAACTCTTCCTGTGCGCCTCGAACAGATAGACGATGTCCCCGCCCGTCCAAATCACTATTCGGTCTTGGATGGAATCGTACGCCGCGCCGGGATAGGTCGCACTCGGTACCGAGCCGCAGTCCGTTACCTCCCATCTCCTCGGATTGTAACCCCTATCTCTGCCCGAAATGTCTACGGCTCGAACCCCACCGCCGTTATCCGGATTGCCTCCGATGAGAAAGAACAGCTTCCGTTTCGGGTCTATCACCGCCGTCATCCCCGTGGAGGTTAAGTTGCCCGAGGACAAAAGCGTATACGTGTTCTTGCCCGGATTGTAGTACCCGAATTGCCCATACGACTCGTTGCTCACGTACACGTTCCCTGTATTCGGGTCGTAGTCGGTCCCCGCCAATCCCCCTCCATAAAATGGAGCCGTTCCAGTCGGATTCAGCTGTGTCCACCGCAGGTTTGACAGGTTCAGCTTCCATGTCGCCCTCGACCCGCCACCACAGGTCGCCAATGATCCTGTTACGCTCACCATCTCGTCTGAGTTCGGGAGGTAGGAGAGGTTCCCATAGGTGTGCCGAGAATTGGGCGCCTCCTCCCCCAGTCCCTCGGGGCACCCGCGGGCCACGGGTATCGTTGGATCATTCAACCGCTGCATCTGAAGCGAATTCAGATCGAAGGCGTACAATTCATTTCCCATGTAGTCCGTGTGCCCTCCGCCCCAAATCACCAGGCGATTCCGTTTTGTGTCCGCGATGCCGCCGCTCCATGCGGCGATCACGTTACGGCAGGCATCGCTGAAATCGTAGCCCGAATTGCCGAAATTATTCTGCGGACACACCGACTGCAGCCGAGTGTTCGGTATCTCGTGCCAGCCCAGTTCCGCCGCGATCTGATTGCCGGTGGGGGTGAGACCTCTTGCCGAACTGCTTGCCGTTGGCCACGAATCAAAGGACATCGAATACGCGCATACCGCCAAGCCACTGGTCAGCAGGAGTAAACACCTAGCCAGGATTCTTAGACGCATCAACAACCCATGTTGCCATATCCATTTGTCCGCGGCAATTGACGGAAACCGCGGGATCTGTGTTCGGGGTGAAACTCTAGGCGGCGAAATGTCACTCCGTGGTTGACTACGGCAAGGGTTAGGTACAAATTATCGGTCGGCTGGAGTTGCGAGAGGGCGACAATTTTGCTGACCACCGGAGGCCTAAGGGCCATCTCCTCGATTCTTTCGCCGTGGGTTCCCGGCGTATTCCTTTTCCTCCTTGCTGCCGGCCAGATAGCCGGAGTGCTGCCGGTAAGAGTCACGCTCTTGGCGAGCGGGATCTTGTTCGGCCTATTCGCCTGGCGCGCGATTCCTCTGCTCCATACAACTGCTCAGCGCATGCTCCTCTTTGGACTTTTTGCTGTCTCACTGTTGCTCCAGGCCCTCCCCGAGTTCCCCAGCCTAAGTCGCGTCTCACTCTACGAGTTTGGGTGGCGTGCAAGCCTCGTGATGTGTGGATGGAGTTTTGTTCTCTCGCTGCTGGCTTTGCCCGCTCGGCCTGAACCCAACCTTGCTGACGCCCCCTGGGCCCGGCGCTGTTTTCCTCTGCTTCTTGCAGGAACGTTTTGCGAGCTGGTTGGAACACATTTTGCTATCCGCGGCCGGTACGCGGCGATAAGTGACGAAGTGCTTTATCTGCTGCAAAGCAAGCTGTTTTTCACAAGCGGCTTTGGCAGGCCGATGGACTCGGCCCTCGCGCCATTCTTCCTTACCTACAGCGGCTTTCTGCAGCACGGCCGTTTTACGACTCAGTACCCGCCCGGTTGGCCACTTCTCTTAGCTGCATTCAACGAAGTCGGGTTGCGGTGGTTTGCGCCGAGCGTGATGGGAATTCTGGCCGTCGTTTTTACTTATCTTCTCGGCAAGGAACTCCGCTCGCACGCCATTGGCCTGTTTGCAGCAAGTTTTCTCGCAACCTCTTTCATGTTCGTCTACGTCTCGTCAATTTATATGTCGCATGCCGCGACGCTGGCCCTTACGGCTGCAGGCGCTTGGCTGCTGGTGTTGGCGGAGGGGCGCTCTCGCTTCCGGTATCTCCTTTGGGCGCTGTCGGGTTTCGTCCTTGGGGTATCCACTATGACGCGGCCGCTGACGGGAGCAGTCATGGCCGTTTCCTTGTGGGGTTGGATCCTCTTGCGCGGCAAGGTTCGCGGATTCGACCGATCTCGGATGACACTTGCGCTTGCACTGGGTGCCATCCTCCCTCTCGGACTCCTGCTGTATTACAACAAGACCGTGACCGGAAAATCGCTCCTCTTTGGCTACCATGTGGCTCACGACGGCCTGCAGGATCTAGGGTTTGGCAAGCGTGGGTTACTCTTCTATGGGCCGGACGGCACTCCGAGGACGCAAGTTCGTGAGTTCACGGGCTTGGTGGCCGCGCGCAATTTCTCGCGCGTGTTGCGGGACGCCACGATCCGGTTCACTCCGGCGTTTCTGCTTGCGCCATTGGTCTTTGTCGGCCTCCTCCATAAGTTCAAATTCCCATGGGCTACCGTCGGCGTCTTTTTGCTGCTGCCGCTGACCCACTACTTTTACTACTACGTTGATTTGCGCTTTTATCTAGAGCTACTGCCTTTTCTTTTCGTGGGTTTGGCGCTGCTCCTCGCCGAGCTGGCGCAGCAGAATGCCCGGGTGGCGCGCGTTCTTATCGGCTTCTTGCTGATCGGGAATGTCTTTTTCGCCGCAGAGGGAGTGCGCGAAGAGCGCCAATTATTCCGCTCTCGCTATCGTCCCTATCTCGAAGCCGTCAATGACCTGCATCGCGAGAAAGGCAAGCTCCTGGTCTTCGTTAAGGAACAGTCGGAGGTCCCCGCTTTACTCGCGATTCTATCCTGGTTCAACGTGGATAGCTTCCCGGGCGACGTGATCGTTGCGCGGGATCTCGGGCCGCGCAACGTGACACTGATGGTGCGGTGGCCCGATTACTGTCCTGTCCGCATATCCGATCAGGGATTCCTCGGCGCGTCACAGCACCCGGCTCTCCTGGCACTCCCGCACCAGGATCTTCCGCCTGCTCACTAACTTGCCTGCAAGTTGATGTTGGGGCAGGAGGTTCCCTCTCCTGCGCCGTCCCTGTTCAGTTGTTGGGGGCCACGATTGGCTGTGTCGAGACGATCAGCTCGTCGTACCATGTGTAAGCTGTGAGGGGAGCCGATTTGCTCAGGCCAGTCATATACGTCAACAACGAAAGGTTATCGAACACTTCGTTGGGGCAGGGAGCAGTGCCGTTGCAATGGATGGTGAAGTTCTTCGTGACGTTAATCCATTTTACGTACGGCCGCCCGTTTATCGCGTACCAAGCCTCGATGGTGCTGTTGGGCTGCTCGTAATTCCCCACATGAACCTTGTAGTGCATCGTAATCCAGGTGTCCGTCGGAAAAGCCCAGCACTTGGTGTATTTACCGTAATCGCAGAAGTAGTTGCCCTGTTGCGACAGGTACGGCGGGTTGGACGGCGTCCACGTCTGGCCGTCCAGCAATGTCGTCATCGTCGACGCGCCGCAATCCTTATACATCCAAAGATAGTTGGGAAGCCCCTGGTGCTGAACCAGCGTCAATTCCGTGCCCGCGCAGCTCTGCTGGTCCATATGGAAGATGCTAACCTTCCAATCACTATCCCAATACGCCAGATTCGACACCATCTCGGGAGAAAATCGCACAGCATACTGCACATAAAAAGTAGAGTTTTCGCCGAAGCGGGCGCCGAGGCCATCATTCGTGTTGGGAATATACTCCCCCGCGATGTTTGCAGCTGCGTAGCCTGCGTCAAGCTGAAACCGTAGAGAACCTACTCCCGACTCTTTGACAGCCGTGTCTATTGCTCCACGATATTGTCCGTCTGAACGGGCTCTTAGATTGCCATTCTTGCGGTCAACATCCATCCGTACGACATCAGCGTTTCCATAGGTTCCCATCGTATCGAATCCCACGCACTTAGTTACACTGGGCGCATTACAGCGCGCAGCGAAGTCGGCATCGGCGGCATTGAGTGGAGGGGTTAATCCGACGCCCGCGACGGAAAAATCGGCTTGCTCAACCACTCGGCCAGTTGGCGCTTTGGAGCAGCTGGCCGAGCAAAAGCTTGTCAAAATCACCCAGCTGAAGATTGCTATCCGGACCGCTACACTAAGCGCTAGTTGTTCGGGCCGGCGATAGGCTAGGTTGAAACGATCAGTTCCTTGTACCATGTGTAAGCCGTCGGATTGTTGATCGTCAGGCCCTCGTTCGTCATGTAAGGGGTCGGCGTCAGATGATTATAATCATTCCCAGGAGTGCTAGTGTACAGGATGAAGTGCGGACGTGTTAATCTATTCTTTGTACGGCTGCCCATCAATAGCCGCCCACGCTTTGATCATGTTGCTAGCTGCCCCCTAAGTTCCAATTGTCATTTGATAGGAGAACGTAATCCACTTATTTGCGATGCAACAGAAGCAATCTGGAACCCCCTACCGAATCGCTCGTCCTTTAGCGCGCGTGCCCGACGCATAGCGAGCAGGAGAAGTTAGCGGGGCTGGCCGACCTGCACCAAAATTACGTGGGTGGAGTAGAACGTGGCGAGAGAAACGTCAGCCTAATCAACATCGTGAAGTTAGCGCATTGTTTGAAGGTGCAGCTCACCTAGCCAGTCAAACCTACTCGCCAATGGTGACCCAGTTTTTGCGATGCAGTCTTGCGACTTCAGGGTAATGGTCAACCCGGTACCCCCGACCCACAGTTTGCGCTAAAAGGTTTTAGAACTTCCGGTAATTAACAAAAACATGGACGTTTCCGCAGCAACGGAGGCAAAACGCACGAATCCAATCTATTGAAAAAAAAGACGTTAGTTCAGCTTCCCGCGTATATGAGTTCTGGAGGTTCAATTGCTGCAATCTGGTGCGGGGTAATGCAGACGATTTACCAGAACAACTAGGAGGAAATGATGCGGCTGTATCTACGGTTGTCGGCGGTTGCGATTCTTGCTGTTCTTATTCTTGCGTTGAGCGTGCCAGCCAGAGCCCAACTGTCCGGGGCGATTTTCACGACAGATGTCAACGGAAGTGAAGTCAACGCGAACATCTATCCTTCCAAGGATGCCGTTTATTTGACTGGCGGGCCGCCGAGGGGGGCACCGCAGACTGCCGCGGGCTTACCTGACGGCACTTATGTGTTTCAGGTGACCGATCCCTCCGGCAAACACCTGCTTTCGACCGACCCGGCTAAGTGTCGGCAGTTCACGGTCGCCAATGGAATAATCACCGGCGTGGTGAACGTCGGTGGCTGCCAACATGCAACCGGCACGGACCTCGATGAGCCCGGTGCCGTAACGGTGCAGCTTATACCCTACTTGAACACGCCCAATAACGGCGGCGAGTACAAGGCTTGGGCCACACCGGTGGCGAACTACCTGGATGGTTGCAACACCCTCGGTGTATCGGACGGCCTCGACACCGTGGATTGCGGAGACACGGGCGGCGATGTTCACGGTTTCATTCCCTCACACTCGAAGACCGACAATTTCAAAGTGAACAGCATCACACCCCGTGAAATCGATACGCACTTCGGGGATAGCTCGAACAACCAGATTGCAGGGATATGTGAAACCTGGATCGATACCCTTGGTGTCAACAATCCGCGCTGCACCGAGTTTTTCAGCGGCGTGCCTCTGTCACACGTGGAAAGCCCTGAGAACGGGGTTCACCAGATCGTGATTTACAATCAACCCGGCTGCACGGTCACGCAAGTGACGCTCTTCTCTCCGAACAAGCCCACGCAATACTTCACGATCACGGGGACGCAAACCATCGTAGACGTTAACGTCCCGCAGAGCGTGAAGACAGGCCAGTGGACGATTTATGTGACGTGCATCTGATGGCACCTGCTGTAACGTAATCAATGTGGATCGGGTCAGGCTCAATCCGTCGAACCTGACCCTTTTCTCTTAATTGTCGCGCCCCCGCCACATCGGCTCAACATTGGGCAGACAAGCCTTGATGGCAGTGTCCCATCGTACCTTTGAAACGCTTGGCGGATATCTTCGGGTAGAGGCCGGAATGCGGCCACACTGCGGGGACGAAATCCGAAGGAGAATCAAAACCCACACAGCGAAGAACTCCGGGTGACTGGCAGCGCTTCTGAAAATCCAGGTAATTCGGGTCGCTAGCGTCCGGCGTGCCCCGAACGGGCAGTGTCGAGCTGTCAAGTGTGGCCTGCAAGCCGGATCTGCAACGATCGCCACCGACGGAAAAATCGGCTTGCTCAACCACTCGGCCAGTTGGCGCTTTGGAGCAGCTGGCCGAGCAAAAGCTTGTCAAGATCACCCAGCTGAAAATTGCTATCCGGACCGCTACACCAAGCCCTAGTTGTTCGGGGCGGCGATAGGCTGGGTTGAAACTATCAGTTCGTCGTACCAAGTGTAAGCCGTGAGGGGAGCCGATTGGGTCAGCCCGGTCATATAGTTCAGCAGCGAGAGGTTGTTAAATACCTCGGTAGGACAAGGTGTATTGCCGTTGCATCCGATGTCGAAATTACTCAAAATATTAAGCCATTTCACATAAGGCTGGCCGTTTATCGCGTACCATGATTCAAAAGTGCTGTTGTTCTGGCCGGGAACGCCATAGTGAACCTTGTAATAGAACGTGATCCAAGTGTTCGTCGGAAAGCTCCAGCAGTTGCTATAAACGCCGTAGTCGCAGAAGTAGGCGCCCTGTTGCGACAGGTACGGCGGGTTGGAGGGCGTCCAGGTCTGCCCATCCGGCAAGGTCGTAAACGTCGAAGCTCCGCAATCCTTATACATCCAGAGATAATTAGACAATCCTTGATGATTAACTAGCGTGAGTTCCTTGGCGGCGCAACTTGCTTGGTCTTCGTGAATGATGGCAACTTTCCAGTTGCTATCCCAATAGGCCAAGTTCGACTTCATTTCTGGAGAAAATCGCACGGCATACTGCACATAAAAAGTAGAATTTTCACCAAAACTGCCGCCGAGACCGTCATTCGTGTTAGGAATATACTCTCCCGCGATGTTTGCAGCCGCGTAGCCTGCGTCAAGCTGAAAACGTAGAGAACCTATTCCCGACTTTTTGACAGCCGTATCTATTGTTCCACGATATTGTCCGTCTGAACGAGGTCTTAGGTTGCCGTTGTTGGGATCAACATCCATCCGTACAACATCAGCGTTTCCAAAAGTTCCCATCGTGTCGAATGCCACGCACTTAGTCACACCGGGCGCCCCACAGCGCGCAGCGAAATCGGCCTCGGCGGCATTATTTGGCGGAGGGGTTAATCGTAAGGCAAACGCATTTTGGCCCGCGTCGTTCACCAACGCGAAGATGTTTGGCCCGGGAAAGTACCGGAAGCGCCCGTAAGTTCCGAGCGATTGCTGCGCTCCCGGACCGTTTGCGTAGGTAACGGACGTACAGGAATCCGTATCCATGTTGTAGAGATAAACCGTGTTTCCGCCTGCCCAGCCAACGATGCGGTCCTGTACAGAGTCATAAGCAACCCCCGGAGCCTGAGCACTAGCGAATGTGCAGTTCGTGCCGCTTTTTCTATTCAGATTGTAAGTCGGGTCGTTGCCAGAGATGTCGAAATAATCAGTTTCGCCCCCGCCAAATATGTAGAACCTCTTACGCTTTGGGTCCACAACTGCTGTATTTTCTTGATTGGTAGTGTTGCTATTCGATAGTGCCGTCCACAGATTACTGGCGAAATTGTATTTGGCGAACTGCCCATAGCCTTCTGTGAAAGCGTACATATTCTTCGTGTTGGGGTCGTAATCAGACGCTCCTGCCCCGCCATTTCCGTGCGGATAGCCGCTCTGAGAACCTGCGCCACTCGCGGGGACTTTGTTTGTCCATGTCACATTGCCTAAGTTTAATGCCCAAGTGGTCTCTGTAGTACAACCCGTCGGGTTCATCGACCCAGCCCACCCTACCATCGCATCATTATCAGGAAAATAGGTTAAAGCGTCATAGGTATGCCGGGAGGGCGGGGTCCCATCCGGCAATACCTCCACGCAGCTGCTCGATGGAGTGCTCGGGTTATTTAGGCGATTGATCGTTAGGGCGTTGAGGTCTAGTGCGTATACCTCGTTTCCGCTGTAGTCAGTGTGACCGCCACCCCAAACGATAAGGCGGTTTCTCAGTGTATCAGCAGCCCCTCCGCTCCAAGGTATGACCACGTTTGCGCAGTTAAGACCCGGCGGACAAACGTTAGCCATTTGCGTGTTCGGGATCTGGTACCAACCAAGCGCGGACGGGATTCCTCCACCACCCGATGCCTGTGTTGTTGCCGAGGCGCCCGCAGATTGCACCGAAGTATTGCCGGCTGCGTCGAAAGCTGACACGTTATACGTGTAGTTGGTTGAGGCGGTAAGCCCGGCGTCTTGGTACGAGGTGCTGGGTGCCGTGCCGATCTTCACTCCGCCCCGGAAGATGTTGTAACCCGTCACGCCGACGTTGTCCGTCGAAGCCGTCCACGCCAGATTGATCTGCGAAGAAGAAATGGCCGTGACTGTCAGGCCCGCGGGTACCGTCGGTGGAGTTGTGTCCGCCTGGACCGTGAAGCTGACGCCGTTGCTGGCCGCACCGCCAACCGTCACCACCACGTTGCCCGTCGTCGCTCCGCTCGGCACCGCTGCCGTTATGCTCGCCGCGCTCCAGCTCGTCGCGGCCGCCGCTGTCCCGTTGAATTTTAGCGTGCTCGTTCCCTGCGTTGCGCCAAAATTCGCGCCCGCGATCGTCACCGGTGTGCCCACTAATCCCGTCGTCGGATTCAAGCTCGTGATGCTAGGCGTCGGAACTGGCACCGTGAAGTTCACCCCGTTGCTGGCCACGCCGCCTACCGTCACGACAACATTACCCGTCGTCGCTCCTGCTGGCACTGGCGCAACAATGCTCGTCGCACTCCAACTTGTCGCCGCTGCCGCAACCCCTCTGAATGTGACGGTGCTCGTTCCCTGAGTGGTCCCAAAGTTTGCGCCGCTGATCGTCACCGACACGCCCACCAACCCAGAAGTGGGGCTCAAGCTCGTAATGCTTGGTGCGGGAACCGTAACTGTAAAGGTCACGCCGTTGCTCGCCACCCCGCCCACCGTTACGACCACGTTGCCCGTCGTCGCTCCTGCCGGAACCGGCACAGCGATGCTTGTAGCGCTCCAACTCGTGGGTGTCGCCCCGATCCCGTTAAAGGTCACAATGCTTGTGCCCTGGGTCGCCCCGAAATTCGCACCGGTGATCGTTACAGGCGTCCCCAGCACTCCTGACGTTGGATTCAGGCTTGTAATGCTCGGCGCCACCGTTGCTGCAGTCGCTGTGAAGTTCACTCCCGTAACGTTGGCCCCATTGACCGCCATGCTCTGGCTGCCTGGAGTAAACGTAAAACCTGCGTGACTCGGAGCAATCATGTACGTCCCGTTCGCTAATCCAGCAAATGTGTAATTCCCCGCGCTATCTGCCGGCGTCGTGGTGTTGCTAGCCGCCCCGCTCAGTGTCAACGTCGAGCCGCTTCCTCCCGTTGCAGGAGTGATCGCGCCGGAAAGGCTGAAACCAGTTGTCTTGAACGCGTTGGCCTTGTGCCCGTGGTTACCCTTGGAGTCGGTCGAATTAACTTGGTAATAGTAGGTCGTGCCGGCAGCCAGACCCGAAAGCGTCATCTGATGGCTCGTAACCATCCCCGAATCCACCGGCGTACTATTTCCGTAGGCAGTGGTGGTTCCGTAATCGACCGAGGAGTCGGCGGGGACGTTTGTTGTCCAAACGACCTGAGAGCTGGAGGTTGTGATCGATGCCGTTTGTAAGTTCGTAATGTCCAGCGTCGACGGCGGCGTAGTGTTCGCGCTGCCAACCAAACCCGAGCAGCCTGCCAGTGCAGCGCTGGATAAAGCGATCAGTAGGACTGCGTATACGTGGAATGTTTGAGCTGCAATTTTTTGTGTAAAGCGAACTGCATTAAACATCTTGATTTCCCCCGTGCGGCTTCTTTGAGCCGCGGTATGCAATTCCCCTACGCACAGTAAGGGTACTCAGGTACTGGAACTCGATGTAACTGGACTGTGGGCGCAAAAGAGGCCAGTGATGAGGTCGGGATTCGCCCTGTCCGATAGGGCAATCTCAAATGATGAGGATCCCTTAACTTATTTATTGTCAACAGGTTACGTGGATATGCCGAGGGAACGGCTGCCTCATGCGAAAACTTCCAACCTGTGGGTCTGCGGAGCCCATATGTTTTCAATTTCGACGGCAGCCGATTCCGAGTGGATTCCTCTACAACGCACGAGGAATATTTTTTTCGAGCAGTATCAACTCATCAACCACCCTCAGCTTTGGCGTTCCGCGCTCTTCGGACGAACTTGAAATTCAGAGTTCGACGATGGTCAATTCTTCACTGGTAAGTAGGAATACGGAGGAGGAGGTAGAACAGCGCCTGATGAAAACAAAAAGGCCAGAAGACAAAACCGCCATCTTCCGGCCTAAGAGTCTGGGAAGGACGCACCACGATGGATTACCGGCCTCGCAAAAACTTTGAACATCGTACGCCTTCGGAGAAACATCAAGCCGCGCACTCCGTGAGACACTTCCGATCACATCTCAGTGGCCGGGGAGACTGCCATATTAAACTACGTCTGCACATAAACAGTTGATTATAACTTCTAATCCATCCCCGTCTCGCGGTCGCGTGGGAGTTCTGTCTGAGCTCTCTTGCGGTTGCCCTTCGGGGAAAGGCCCGCTTCCCGAATCTTGTAAATCAGCGCCCGGTAGCTGATGTTCAGCGCCAGCGCCGCCTTCCGGCGGTTCCATTTGTTTTCACGCAGCGCATTGAGGATTAGGTTCCCTTCCATTTCGCGGACTGCCTGCTTCGCAATCCGCTTCAAAGGGATAGTGCCGTCAAAACCCATCCGGTAGGCCACCCCGGACGAGTGCCTCGGCGGCCGCTCCGGCTCAAATGACTCCAGCGAACCTAGAATCGCATACCGCGCAACCACATTCTCGAGTTCGCGAATGTTCCCCCGCCATTCCCGGCTCGCCAGGCTCTCGATGTTTTCTTCGGAAAACGGCGGCGTGTCACGATCGAACCGGGCGTTCAGTTGCCCCAGGAAATAGTTCGCCAGCGACGCGACGTCTTCGCGCCGTTCGCGCAAGCTTGGCAGTTTGATGCTGATGACATTAATCCGGTAGAACAAATCAAGCCGGAAGCGCCCGGCCTCGATCTCCGTCCGAAAATCCCGATTGGTGGCGCAGATGACTCGGGTTTCGGCTCGTCTTTCTTGCTTGTCGCCGATCCGGCTGTACTGTCCGTCCGGCAGCAACTGTAAGACTTTGGCTTGCAGGCTCAAATCCAGATCCGCGATTTCATCAAGAAACAGTGTTCCGCGGCGCGCCTTTTCCACGTAACCCGGTTTTGAGGCATGCGCATCCGTAAAGGATCCCTTTTCGTAACCGAACAATTCGCTTTCCAGGAGGGCGCCCGGGATTGCCGCGCAGTTTACTTTCACAAACGCACCGGAGGACATTTTCGAACAGGAGTGAATGTACTGGGCCAGCAGCCCCTTCCCCGTTCCGTTCTCTCCTTGAATCAGGATTGGTACGTCGGTAGCCACCACCTTATGCACTTTT
>WNFD01008288.1_pt1 | contig 13556 bp, 10 predicted proteins | sample 5400491 | NCBI WGS metagenome assembly WNFD01 (sample SAMN13153343, study PRJNA577476) | soil metagenome | isolation source: 120 cm saprolite under Douglas fir tree site 2 hole 2 replicate 2 | place: USA:California | collected 2015-04-18 | reverse complement strand
GGGAGCCACTGGGACGGGCAGCGGGCTACGAGCATCCGCAATTCTCCATCCATCGCGGCGATCTGCAGATGGTCTTGCTCGATGCCTTTCGGGCGCGCGCGGGACACGACCGGCTGCTTACCAACCATCACTGCATCGGGGTTGAACAGAATGAATCCGGTGTCAGCGTCGATTTTTCCGACGGTCCGGGAGGCAGCCGCCGCGGCACCGTGCGCGGCCGCGCCGCGATCGCCTGCGATGGCATCAATTCCGCGATCCGCAAGCAGTTTTTCCCCAGCGAAGGTGAACCGCGCTATTCCGGCGTCAACATGTGGCGCGGCGTGACGCGATGGAGACCGATGCTGTCGGGCGCCAGCATGGTGCGGGCGGGCTGGCTGTCGCACGGCAAGATGGTGATCTATCCGATCCGTCAGGCTTCCGGCGCGGACGGGCTGCAGCTCATCAACTGGGTGGCCGAAATCGAGACAGAGACCTATCGCAAGCGCGACTGGACCCGGCCCGGTTCGATCGAGGATTTCATCGGCGCGTTCGCCGACTGGCATTTCGACTGGCTCGATGTGCCGGCGTTTATCCGCGCCGCCGACAGCGTGCTGGAATTTCCGATGGTCGACCAGGATCCGATGCCGCGCTGGAGCTTCGGCCGGGTGACCTTGCTCGGCGACGCCGCCCACCCGATGGTGCCGCGCGGCTCCAACGGCGCCGGCCAGGCGATCCTGGATGCGCGCGCGCTGGCCTCGGCGTTGCTCGAAAACGGCGATCCCGTTGCCGCGCTCGCCGCGTATGAGAAGCAGCGGCTCGAGGCGACCACACGCATCGTTCTGACCAACCGCACCAATCCGCCCGACGCGATCCTGCGCGAGGTGTTCCAGCGCACCAACGACCGGCCGTTCGCCGCGATCGAGGACGTCATCAGCCGCGACGAGCTTCTGGCTTTGTCGGAAGGTTACAAGCGGATCGCCGGCTATTTTAATGGAGCGGGATATCCTGCCGTCTTCGCGCCAGGTTATGACGTCAAGAACATCGGTCGACAAGAACCGCGGTCCGATGTTTCAGGGGAAGGAAAATCAGGGGAAGGAAAACGATGGCGATTTCTCGGGCTCAGGTCAGCGACGCATCGTCGATCGATGTCGCGGCGTTCATCGATGCGCAGCCGGTCGGCGGATTTCAAATCCGGCTGCTGCTGACCTGCGCGGCGGTGTTGTTTCTCGATGGTTTCGACACCCAGGCCATCGGCTATGTCGCGCCGGCGCTCGCCAAGGAGTGGGGCCTGAGCAAGGGCTCGCTCGGTCCGGTGTTCAGCGCCGGCCTGTTCGGGCTGATGATCGGCGCGCTGGTGTTTGGACCGCTTGCGGACCGCATCGGACGCAGGAAGATCATCATCTTCTCGACACTGGCGTTCGGCATCGGCACGCTCGCGACCTCGGTCATCGACGACGTCGACAGCCTGCTCGCGATCCGGTTTCTGACCGGCCTTGGGCTCGGCGGTGCGATGCCGAATGCCGTTGCGATGACGTCCGAGTTCAGTCCGCGTCGCCGCCGCGCCACCATGGTGATGATCATGTTTTGCGGGTTCTCGGTGGGCGCGGCACTCGGCGGCTTTCTCGCGGCGGCGTTGATCCCGCAATTCGGCTGGCGCTCGGTGTTTGTGGTCGGCGGCGTCGCCCCGCTGCTGCTGGTTCCGATCCTGGCGCTGCGGCTGCCCGAATCGGTGCGGTTCCTCGCGCTTACGGGCCGCGCCCATGAGCGGGTCGCTGAATTGCTGGGGTTCATCGGCCCGAGGGCGGTGTTCGCCCCGGCCACGCAATTCGTCGTCCATGAACCCGAACTGGCCGGGATTCCGGTGCTGCATCTGTTCAGGGACGGACGAACCCTGGTCACGCTGTTGCTGTGGGTAGTGTTCTTCATGAGCCTGCTCGATCTTTATTTCCTGTCGAACTGGCTGCCTACGGTTCTCAATGACCTCGGCGCCTCGGTATCGGAGGCGGCGGCGATCGGATCGATGTTGCAGGTGGGCGGCGTGGTCGGAACCTTTGCGCTCGGCAGCATCATCGATCGATTCTCGTTTCGCGCGCTGGCGCTGGTGTATTTCGTCGCCGTGTTCGCAGTCGGCGCGATCGGCCAGCTCGGCCACTCCGTCGTCTTCGTCACCATGGCGATCTTCGCCGCCGGCTTTTGCATTGTCGGCGGCCAGATCGCCGCCAACGCGCTGGCGGCGACGTTTTATCCGACCTCGGTCAGGGCCACCGGGGTCGGCTGGGCGCTCGGGATCGGCCGGGTCGGCTCGATCGTCGGCCCGCTGGTCGGCGGGGCGCTGCTGATCGCGAAATGGAGCCCGGGATCGGTGTTCATGGCGGCGGCGGGCGCCGCCCTGTGCGCGGCGGTGGCGGCGTTTTCCCTGAGCCGGCTCGCCGGCATGGGCGGAAGCGGCCAGGGTGCTGTCGATCCGCCGGCCACGTTTGAGGCAGACTTGCGTCCGTCGACCACGGCCGGAACCTAAGCGGGGACCAAACGATGAGTGACTCCGACAAGGAGAACAAGGTGCGGGATCGCAAGATCGCCGAGAACGAAGCCGAACGGCAAATCGTCGGCGACGTCAGGGTCAGCGTATGGGCGATCGCAGTTGCTGTCGTCATCGGCCTCGCCGCCGTCGGCTGGGTGCTGATCCACAACTAGAGCATGATCCGGAAAAGTGGGAACCGGTTTTCCGAAAAGATCATGCTCCAACAAAAAGATGAGATCATGATCCGATTCTATCCAATCGGATCGTGATCTCATATGTGGAGGCACAGGCAAATACCAGTGCAGGCGGGCTTACGCGTAGTGCGTGAGACGCTTGCCGGGCAACAGATCGTGCGGCGACCGCCATCCGGGCAGACTTGCGATGCGCAGGAGCCAGGCGTTCACGGCCGGGTGACTGACCGCGAAATCATATCCGGTTTCGCCGACTGGATACGACAAATAGGCGATCATTGAAAAGTCGGCCACCGTCGGCCGGTCCCCGATGGCGAAGGCGCGAGCCACGCTCCTGGAACTGGTCCGCAATTCCACGGCCAAAAAATAGTCGAGCGGCCGCGCAGATACCGGCTAATTCCAATCCAGAAGCATGCGACTGGCGCCGCCTTCAGGCCACCGCACCTGAGGCCCGCAATTGCCGGATCGACGCCTCGTCATATCCGGCACGGCGAAGAATCTCATCGCTGTGCTCGCCGACGCCGGGCGGATGCCGTGGCTGGGTTTTCTTGCTGCCGTCGATCCAGATCGGGCTGTTGACGGTGAGCATGGTGTCGTTCTCAAACGGAACCAGCACCTCGTTCTCACGCATCTGCCATTGCCGTCGAGTATCTTGCGCCATTCGGCGAGGTCCTTGGTCGCAAAGATCTCATCGAAGATCTTGATCAGTTCCAGCGAGCGCGCGTGACGGTCGGCCCTGGTGGCGAACCTGACATCGGTGATGAAATCCTCGCGTCCGATGCAGCGGGCAAGTGTCGGCCATTGCCGGTCTTCGTTAAGCAGCGACAGGATGATCCAGCGGCCGTCGCGGCACTTGTAGTGATTGGTCACCGCGTTCAGCGCGCGCTCGCGGGGACGCCGCTCGCCAAATTTCGCGCCGCATAATTTGGCCTGGGCCAGTATGCCGTTGGCCCAGATGCCGTTGGCCATCAGGTTCGATCTCACATGTGAACCCCTGCCGCTGCGTTCGCGCTTGTAGAGCGCGGTGACGATCGCGCCGTATAGCGCCATCGCGCAGGGGTGGTCGCCCATGCCCGCGATCGAGCGTGCCGGTGCGACATCGACATCCGCGCGCACCAGATCCATCAGGCCTGAGCGCGCCCAATAAGCGTTGCTGTCGAAACCGGGTTTGTTGGCCTCTTCGCCTTTTTCGCCGTAGCCGGTGAACGACGCGTAGATCAGGCGCTCATTGAGCGGGGCAAGTTCGTCGTAAGTGATCCCGAGCCGGCCGCGTACGGCGGGAGGAAAATTCGTAATGAAGACATCGGCCTCGGCAACGAGCCGATACAGCACCGCCTGTCCGTCCGGCTTGGCTAGGTCGAGCGCAAGGCTCTTCTTGTTGCGGGACTCCAGCATCCAGGCGAAATTGTGCGGGCTGGCGGGATATCCCGGCAAGTTCGGCAGGTTGCGATAGGGATCGCCCGTTACCGGCGGCTCGATCTTGATCACATCGGCGCCGAAATCCGACAGCACGGTCGCGGCCGCCGGTGCTGCGATGAAACTCGCGCAGTCCAGAACCTTGAGGCCTTCGAAGATGCCTTTTTCCATCGTAGCGTCTTCCATCGTGGCGTCGCTCCCGTGACTCTTCTTGGTTTTATTCCGTGTTATGGAATCGCTGTGCGCTGCGATCCGGGGATTCCTGGCGCATTTGACCGATGTTGGGGGTGCGATGCAACGGTGCTTTCCAACCCGCAATCGTCTGGCGCGTGTCGGGCGCCCGTGAATGGCGGGCAGGGCGAGCCATCGGGCGTCATGGTATGGCCCGGGTTTCTGTGTTCTGTCATGCCGCCGATCTTGGCTTCGTGAAACCGCTGCGATAGTTTTCGTCGGATTTTTTGGCTTGAAAGCGTGCGACCGACGAGGCTGATGGACAGGCGGGAACCAGCTGGCAGATCCGCTACTTCGACGACAAGCACAACTTTGACTGCTGGGATACCACCCGCAACACCACCAGCCTGCTACTGGTTCTGCAGCAGTGTGGCCTGCTGAAATATCATGTGGTGGGCGACTCGCATTATCGCGGTAATGCGCTGGTATTGCAGACGCCGCACAACACCGCGGTGCTGGCGGAGCGCGCAACCAGGATCGAATGGGTCGTGGACATGTGGCCGCGCGGCTATCCGCAGCCACCGGACGGCATGACGGTTGAAAAATGGGTCAAGGAAGATTGAGCCATCGAACAGGCGCGTTCTGCGCCGATTCGAATGTGCAAGAGTGGTGTCCACTCCTGCCGAATGTACTTTGGTTTTTGATCTTCTTGGAAGCCCCACCCCCGGATTGGACCCGAGAGTGCGCTGTTGCTGACCGCGCTCGGGCGTTAAACCTTGAGGTTCTCGGCCGAGGTCTTGCCGCGATTGGCAACCTCTTCGTATTCAACCGTCTGTCCTTCGTTGAGCGAGGAAAGGCCAGCTTTCTCCACCGCCGAAATATGAACGAAAACGTCTTTGCCGCCACTAGAGGGCTGGATAAATCCAAAACCCTTGGTCGCGTTGAACCACTTCACAGTACCTTTAGCCATCACGTCGTCTCCGCGGGATCAAAAACGTTAACGAACTGCCGGTCCCCGCACACCGGCCATGCCCGACCGACGCACGATACGCGGAATGGAGCGAGCTTGATAGCTTAAACCACATCGCTATTTTGACGGAAAACGATCAATATCGCGGCGCATTGGCAGTTTTTGCCGGTTTCTCACTCATTTGACGCGGCGAACGGGGAGTAACGTCTTGGTTCCGAATCTTGTTGAGAGCGCGATCCGGCCCGCCAGTCTCACCGGCACGGGCGCGCGGGGGCTCCATTCGACGTGAATTTCAGCCCGTGAGTTCATGAATGAGCATCGGCGGATGCCATGCGATGTGGGTCGTCCTGTTGCTTGGACCATGAGATGTAGCAGGCGACGAGCGTCATGATCGTGATACCGGCCACGCTCACGAACAGCTGCGTCATCAGAGAGCCGGAACTTGTCATTAATACGAAATGGCCGGCAAATGAGAGGAAGACCCCGACGCAAAATACAGCAAGCGATTGTTGGCCACATATGATGATGGGCTTGAAGATCTGCCATTCCAGCCCACGCCAGTCTTTCGATACAAACCGCGTCACCACGAACACCATGACGACGAAATGCAGGACGCGATACGGGGCGGGATTTGTCTTGTCGTTAGGGTTGAACGCATCGAATAGCCATGTTGGGAACATTGTTCCGAACTCTGGGAATCGTCCAGCCATCGTCACGACGAGAGCGAAAGTCAGGTAAGCGATCCCGAAATAGATCGGGATCTTTGACTTGAGAATTGAGCGGCGTTCCCTTGCTCCGCTAAGCGCGAGCCAGCCGCCAAACACAAAAAGCAGCTGCCAGCAAAACGGGTTGAAATACCAGCTTCCATCCGGAAAGGACGGCAAATTCCATTCGAACAGACGTGCGGCAACATAGAGCGCCAGGGATCCGGCCATCGTCAGGTCGGGCTTGCGCAACATCATCCACAACACCGGCAGCAAGAACGCCATCAACGCGATATAAAGTTGCAGCACGTCCAGATTCCGCGCCTTGGATTGCAACAGCAGCCCATGGCCCATGGTGCGGATCGGATGGTCGACCAGGCCGGTAACATTGAATTCGTAGATGATGTCGGGAGCGGCGTATCGTGCCGCAACATCTCCGATGGCGACAATGTAGATCGCAAACAAGACGATGTACGCGACGTAGAGTTGCCATACCCGTTTGAAGATCCGGGTTGCCCCCACCACGAAGCCGCGCTCCAGCATCATTTTTGCGTAGACAATCGACGCTGCATAGCCGGAAATGAATATGAAAAGATCCGCAGCCCCGCTGAAACCGTAGTTTCTAACGGTGATCCAGCTCACCGCGTTGTTGGGGATGTGATCGAGAAAGATAAACCAGTTCGCAAGCCCAAGGAACAGATCGAGCCTGACATCGCGTGCGTTGGCTGCGGGAATAGCTTTGATGCGCATGGAGGCGGTTCGTACGGTAGGTTCTGATGGTGCCGCTGGAATCAAGGCCGATACGACCGGCAAGCGTAGTGCAGACAGGATTGCGACCCCAATAGACTTTACGTGAATAAACCCGACGGCTCGCGGAACCAGCCGCCGAATCGGCTGCTCCTGTCGCGATGGCGTGGCGATCGTGGCAGCCGGTTTGCGGGGCGGCGCGCGCTGAAATCAATGCATCGGGTGCAAGGCGGCGCGCCCTAGTAGGTCGCGGCCAGATAATCGACGATCTTGCCAACGTCCGCATCGTCGATCGGCGCGCCATAGACCTTGATCATCTTCGTGACTTCGGCCTGCCAGAAGTCCTTCTTGAATTTCGGCCCGCGCGGCTGCGTGCTGACGTAGTCCGCCGAGTGACAGGCGGTGCAGTTGTTCTGCACCGCTTCAAGGTTTGGTCCGGGCTTGAATGCCGCGGTTTCGTGGGGAAGCGTGTAGGAGATTGGAGCCGCGCTTGCCGAGCCACCCAAACATGCGGCAGTGGCCAGTGTGAGGAGAAGCACGAGGAAAAAACAACGGGTCATGACTTGCCTCCTCACGCCGCGGTGACGCGAACGGTTTCGATCACGTTGCGCAAATACCCCGCCGGATTCCAGAATGGCTCGGCCGGCTGCGTGTCACCGGCATTGTTGGTGGCGCGAACCTTGAGCTCAAAGCTGCCTGCCGCAAGACGCACCGGAAGCTTCCATTCGCGGAACGAGTATTTTCCGAGATCCTTGCCGAGCTTTGCCGGGGTCCAGGTCTTGCCGCCATCGAGCGAGACCGCGACCTCCTTGATGCCCTTGCCGCCGTCGAACGCGATTCCCTTCAGCGTCGTTCCGCCCGGCTTCAGTTTCGCGCCATCGGTCACATTGGTAATGAAGGAGCGGACGGTGAAGCGGTTGATCGGGATCGTCGCCTTCGGCGCGGTGCCGGGCTCGACGCATCCGCATGGGGTGTCCGGAATCCGATAGGCCGACTTCATCCAGAAGCCGTCGAACACGCTGTCGATGACAGTGATTTCGTTGAGGTGTTTCAGCCAGTAGGTGCCATAATAGCCCGGCACGATGAGACGAAGCGGAAAGCCGTTGAGAACCGGCAACTCCTCGCCGTTCATGCCATAGGCCAGCATCACCTCGCCATCGCGGGCGTGGTCGATATCGAGCGCCTTGATGAAATCCGGCGTCTTGTCGCTGACCGGTCCGTCCATCCCGTTGAAGGTGACCTGCTTTGCCCCCTGCTGCACGCCGGCCTTGTCGAGCACGGTTTTCAGCGGCACGCCGCGCCAGCGCGCATTGCCCATCGCGCCGTTGGCCAATTGACCGCCAGCCACGCGTGGATTGGAAAAGCCGCGGCTGTTGCCCGAGCATTGATTAACGGCGACGAGCTCGACCGCGGGAAGCTTCCTTATTTCCTTCAGCGACAGCTTGATTGGGCGGTCGACTTTGCCCTTGATCTCCAGCGTGAATTTATCCGGGTCGATGTTGAGCGGCACATCCGCCAGATGATAGCGGACGAAAAAAGCATTGTTCGGCGTAATCGCGCCGTCATTGAAAACAGAAAATGGCGTCTCGAGTTGCGGCGGCCGGCTGGTCAGGCCGATCATCGGGCGCTTCTGCGGATATTTCACCAGCGGCCGTTCGCCGTTGTCGATGGGCAACGTCACGGCGTCGAGTGCGAGCGCCCGGAATGAACCGAAGCCGGTCGCCAGCGCCGCCATGCTGGCGCGCTTCATCATCTCTCGTCTGTCGATCATCGGGATTGCTCCGAAGTTTTTCGTCGAGGCCGGTCTCCACAGGACGCCGAAAACTTGCGTTTATTCCATTCACAAGACCGGCATTCCCCTCGGATCAGGCCCCAGGGCATGCGATTGCGAAATACGCGCTTGCGCCAGTGTCGCATCGGGAGGGCCTAAGTCAATTTATGCTTTCGGGGAGTTTGCGATGCAACAATCCGGAAGCCCTTTGAAATTCGGCGGATCGCATCAATGGTACGGCAAAAAAGAAACCCCGGCCGCTCGAGGCGGCCGGGGCTTTTGAACTGGACGAACCGAAGTTTGAAATCAGTATCCGCAGACGTTGACAGTGCGCCAGCGAAAGCCGAACGGGGTCGGCACGCGGCGCGTGACGAAGCACCCGCCGCCGCCATAGCCGCCACCGAAGTAGCCGATACCGAAGCCAGGACCGAAGTGGTGGTGATGGCCGCCGAATCCGCCGCCCTTCCAGCCTGCCGAAGCGGCGGTCGGAGCCAGCGCCATCGCGCTGAGGGAAGCTGCCGCAACAAGTGCGAGAACAATTTTGCGTAACATGGCCGTTATCCTTAAGTGTGCGCCTTGGCGCGGGTTGATCGTTTCAGTTTCACCCCTCGCACATCAGTCGCTTCGCCAAGGAACAGGGTTCGAGAAAATTGCGTTTGGTACGGGTGCAATTTTATGAACGAATATTCAGGTGTGAAAAACATCACATACGGCGCGGCGCGGATCACTACGCCGCGATAATTTGCACATCGTTAACCAAGGCGGATAACACGCTCGCATCCGGGACAGAGCGAACAATCATCGGCTCGGCGCGTCCTCGGATCGCGACTTCCTGCTCGGGCAAACCATCGGCCGGAAGGCCGGCGGTGACGCGAACTTCCTCCGACAGGATCGCTTCGCAGGCGAGGCTCTTGGTCATGTCCTGCAGCCTTGCCGCGACATTGACCGCGTCTCCGAGTGCTGTGAACACCATGTGATCGCGGTAGCCGATATCGCCGATGATGACTTCGCCGCCATGGATACCGATGCCGAAGCGGATCGGCTCGCGCAGATCATGCTCAAGGAACTGATTCAATTCGTCGACATTGGCGGCAATCATCGCCGCGGCCTGAAGTGCCTGGCGGCAGGCGGTTTGCGGGCTGCAGTTGAGTCCGAACAGCGCCAATTGCCCATCGCCGACAAACTGGTTGGGTTGACCGCCGCATTCGATCACAGCCTTCGACACCGCGCCGAGGAAACGGTTGACGATGAACACGGTATCGAACGGCAACCGATTTTCCGCGAGCTTGGTCGAGCCCCGCATGTCCACGAACATGCTGACGAGATAGCGTTCCTCGCCGATCCGGGCCGGGCTTGAGGTCCGAAGCGTGGCTGCGGTGATCTGCGGCAGAAAGATCTGGAAGAAGGAGAGATCGGCCTCGGGCCTGAGCTGGCAGGCAAGGCGGATCGCGGGATCCGCGCCGGCCCCAACGCGGTTGAGTACGAACGCCTCCCGCTGCGACGGCTGCGGCAGCGACGTGCAGTCTCCGATCACGCGAATGCGGCAGGTGGAGCAACGGGCGCGGCCACCGCAGACACTGGCATGCGGGACATTGTTGCGCAGGCTCGCCTCGAGCACGCTGAGGCCCTTGGGCACCCGAACCGTCCTGCCGTTGCCGTATGACAGGCTGATCATGCCGACCCGGCGCTCGTTCAGGGCGCGCGCACCCCTTCCAACCAAGACAACTCCGATCAGGCCGAGATAGAAGATCAGAAAATAATCGGCGATGCTGTCGAGAGTAGCCTGTTCGGCTGATGTGCCGACCTGACTCCGCGAAAGATTGTCCGCCTTCCACTCAGCGGCGTCATTGCTGACGTCGGCAATGACGCTTCGTCCGCCCTGATAGAGACCCAGCATGGCGAGCGTCGGAACCAGCACCACCGCGGCAAGGAGAAACGGCGCCGCGCTGTTATAGAACGCTTTCATCCGGAGCCAGAAATAAAGGCCGATGCAGCCGTGAACCCATGAGATCAGCAGGACCGCGAACATCATCCGTATCTTGTACGGCCAGACGATCAAGTAAGCATACAGCACCTGCGGATAGAGCTTTTGGTGCTCAAAAAGAGTATGGCCGAGCCGCACGCCGACAATGTGGGCGATGATGAGCGCCGGAATGCTCAGGCCGAGCACGAGCTGCAGCGGCTCGATGGCCTTCCAGCGGAATTGCCGGCGCTCGTAAAGCGCCCAGATCCCAAGACCGGCGTGGACCACCGCGGCGGTATAAAACACCATCGCGACCGGGAGAAATTGCCAGAACGCGATGTGGTAATAGACGCCGGTGGCAAGGGCATCCATCGAAATATTGCCCAGCGCATGGTTCCCGAAATGGCTGACCAGATAGGTGAACAACACCAGCCCGCAGGCGAGACGGACCTGCCGGCCGCTGATGCCGCGGATGAACTTTTTGAGCTGTTCTCGAGAAAGTAAGGTCATGTGGTCCAATCGGAGAGTCATCGACAATAACAGCGATAGTAGAGTTTTATTCCGCCAGCGACCATCTTTCCCTGTCGTTCCGGCGAACGCCGGGACCCATACGCCGTGCAATCTCGTTCTGATACTGTGGCCGATACCTTCTGACGCAAGCAAGGCTGGTGGCTATGGGTCCCGGCGCTCGCCGGGACGACGCCGAGAATATGTCAATCTCGCGTGAGCAACGTTGGTAGCCTTGGTCCCTGCACGATCTCTCTGCCCAAGACGTTGACACCCTATCCGGAGTCGGGGAGAAAGCGTCGTGACGATTGCCCCGACCGACAGTATCAGCGCGAAACCGGAAACTTCCATCTTTCGGCAATTGCTTGCCGTTGCGATGCTGATCGTCGCGATGACGACATTGCGGGTCATTTACGCAAGCGTGATGGATCTGCGCACCGACGAGGCCTATTACTGGACCTGGTCGAAGGAGAACGTGCTTTCGTTCCTCGATCATCCGCCGATGATTGCGTGGTTCATCCGGTTCGGCACCGCGATCTTCGGCGACACCAATTTCGGCGTCAGGTTTGCCGGCATTCTGGCCATGCCGGTCACGCAATTGCTGCTCGCCGATATGGTCCGGCGGGTGACGCATGACGTTCGCGCGGTCGTGATTGCGGTGCTGATGCCGGAGGCCGCGCTTTATTACGGGTTGCTGATGGCCAAGGTGGCGCCGGACGTCGCGCTGATCCCGTTTGCCGTCGCGATGGTGTGGGCGCTGGTCCGGCTCAACGAGAGCGGCGATGGGCGCTGGTGGCTGGCAGCCGGGCTGTTCGCCGGGCTGGCGCTGCTCTCGAAACTCACTGTGGTCATGATGCTGCCAGCGGTAGCGGCCTTCTTGCTGGTGCCGGACTGGCGCCGGCGCTGGCTGCTTAGCCCTTATCCGTGGCTCGCGGCCCTGATCGCGGTGGTGGTGTTTCTGCCGGTCCTGATCTGGAACGCTCAGCACGATTGGGCATCGTTCCGATTCCAGTTTGTGCGGGCAACCGCGACCCACGAATTGTCGCTTCGCACGGTCGGGGATTTTGTCGGCCTGCAGTTCGGGCTGGTCGGGTTTATCCTGCTGCCGGTGGTTTTGTCGGGCGCGGCGTTGACGGCGTGGCGGGGATATCGCCGAGGTAACGCGGTGGCCATACTGCTCTCGACGTGCGTGATCGTGCCGTTCGGATATTTCTTCTGGAAATCGCTGACCCTGCGGGTCGGCGATACCTGGCCGATGTTCATGTGGCCGGTCGGGTTTGCCGCCGCCGCGATCAACATCGCGATGCTGCCGCGCGAAGGTTTTCCCGCATGGATGGTCAAATCAACCGTCGCGTGGGCCAACGCGGCGATTGTCTCCGGTATCGTCTTCGTCGCTCTGGTGTTTCTTTATTATGTCGCCAGCCCCTGGAACTTGATCGGCAAGGCCGATCCGATCGGCGGCGAGGCGGGTTATGAGCAGGTCGTGGACCGCGCGCAGGCCGAATTGCAAAAGACTGGTGCGACCTGGATCGCAACCACGGACTACCGGACCTACGCCATGCTGCGCTGGTATTTCAAGGACCGCGTCCCGGTGATCCAGATCAACGAACGCGGCCGGTTTCTGGACTTTCGCGATCCCGGCATGAATTCGATCAGAGGCCATACAGGTCTTTACGTCGCGCGCGAGCCTGACAATACCAATTCACTGTGGGCGGCCACGACGGCGATCAGAGAGCCGCTCGAACGGGTGGAGCGAAGCTGGCGCGGAATCGTGATGGACACCTATACCCTGGAGAAACTCACCAACTGGACACCGGAGCTTTCGCCACCGCCGGATTCACCGCTGTTTCGCTGGCGCGTACTGGCCGGTGATCTTCAGATGCCATCGCGCGTTGCAGCCAAAAAGATGTCATTCCCGGGCGGCGCGAAGCAGCGAGTAATAGGGGTGGGATCATAGACATGTTTGCTCGGATTGCGTCATTGATACTCTCGGTTGGCGCGTTCGCGCTGCCGGCTTCCGCTGCTGACTACCCCGATCATGCGATCAAGATGATCGTGCCGTTTGCCGCCGGCGGCGGCACCGATGTGCTGGCGCGCATCATCGCGCAGAATCTCAACAGCAGATGGGGCCAGCCGGTCGTGGTGGAAAATCAGCCGGGCGCATCAGGCGGGATCGGCACAAGGGCCGTCATGAAGGCTCCGCCCGATGGCTACACCCTGCTGATGGCGTCGACCGGCGCGCTGATGGCGGTATCGAGCGGCGCCGGCGGAGACGGCCCGTTTGACGTCAACAAGCTGCTTTCTCCGATCGCGGTCGCCGCGGCGCCGCCCTATCTGCTGGTCGCCAGCCCAACCTTGCCGGTTAGCTCGACGGCGGACTTGATCCGCTATGCGAAAGAAAAACCGGAAGGACTGACATTCGGCTCGTCGGGCGTCGGTGCGGCGTCGCATCTGTCCGGCCTGCTGTTTGCGAGCGCTACCGGGATCAGACTGCTGCACATCCCCTACAAGGGAACCGGCCCCGCCGTGACCGATTTGCTCGGCGGCCGCATCGACATGATGTTTGCGCCGGGACCGGTGGTGCAGCAATTCGTGCAGTCGGGCCAGCTCAAGGCG
>WNFD01007282.1_pt1 | contig 13556 bp, 16 predicted proteins | sample 5400491 | NCBI WGS metagenome assembly WNFD01 (sample SAMN13153343, study PRJNA577476) | soil metagenome | isolation source: 120 cm saprolite under Douglas fir tree site 2 hole 2 replicate 2 | place: USA:California | collected 2015-04-18 | reverse complement strand
GGGCGGCCGCGACCTCGGCGACCGAGAGTGGGCGTGGCCGTATCATCTTGCTAAAAGTAGCACGAAGCCGTTCCAATTTCTCGTCCAGGCGCCTATAGTGAAGCTCCCAGGACTCAGGCGAGAGCCGTGAGCCGGCCCGGGCAGCCTCTCGGGTCTGGCCAGCCAGCCCCTCCAGCCCCCATCTCAGCCCTCCACTTCCCAGGAGGAGATGCCATGGCAGAGGAAAGACGAGGCGCCCCCGAACATGTGAAGAACGACCTGGCCGAGCTCAAAGGCATCGGTCCCAAGTACGCGGAGATGCTCAAGAGCTGTGGCGTCGACTCGATCAAGGAGCTACAGCACCGTAGCGCACGCCACCTCAAGGAGATGATCGAGAAGCGGCATGCGCACGTGATCGGCCTGTCTGAGCACCAGTGCCAGACCTGGATCGACGAGGCGAAGGCCTTCTATCCGCGCAAGGCGAAGGTGCCCGAGACACCAGGTGTGAACGGCAGGGTTGTTTGAAGATCGCCGTGACCACGGATCGGCGAGCTTGGCGGCAGTGCCGACCCCGGCGCACGGGCCAAGCTGTCCTGCAGCAGCGAAGGGAGGCAGAAGATGATTCCAGTGATCACCGAAGAGACCTCGTCGCTCCATGACGCCATGCGCAGGCTGTGGGCGGAAGATGTGATCTGGACCCGTGAGTACATCGTGGAAGCCGTGGCGGGGGCCCCGGACGCGGCGCAGGCCGCCGCCGAGCGGCTGCTGAAGAACCAGGAGGACATCGGTAACGCCTTCGTGCCCTTCTACGGGGAGGAGATGGGGGCTTGCGTCACGGATCTATTGAAGAGCCATGTCCAGATCGCGGTCGACCTCGTGAATGCCGCCGTTATCGACGACGAGCGGCAGTTTCGCCGGGAGGAAAGGCGCTGGAACGACAACGCCGCCGAGATCGCGGCCTTCCTGAGCGAGGCCAACCCATGCTGGCCGGAGAAAGACGTCCAGGACCTGCTCAGCCGGGAGCTTTCCTTCACGAAGCGGGAGCTGGGCGCGAGGTTCGAAGAGGACTGGGAGTGCGACGTCGAGTACTTCGACGACATGTTCACCCAGATCCTCACCATGGCAGACGTGCTCTCCGAGGGATTGGTCAGCCAGTTCCCCGATCGCTTCGATCACCCGGGCAGCAGGCAAGCAAGGGAAGGAGAACCTAACGCGATGGAGATCGAGGAAATACCGAGGACCTTCTCGTTGCGGCTAACGGAGCAAGAACTGACGACTCTGACTGAGGTGGTAGGGAGCTGGATCGATAACTCCAAGGGGGAGGACCCAGCCGTTGAGACCATGTATCAGCAGCTGAGCGATGCCCTCGGCGACGAGGCCGCTGAGGTCCCTGAGGTCCCTGAGAAAACCGCTGAGGAGGAGGCCGTCGACGAGGAGGAATGAGGGCCCACGCGGACCGTGGACTCGACTCTCCTCGATCACCACGAGCAGGGATGAAGGAGTGAGGCAGACGATGATTACGACCGAAGAGACCTCGTCGCTGCATGACGCCATGCGCAGGCTGTGGGCGGACCACGTGATCTGGACCCGTCAGTACATCGTGGACGCCGTGGCGGGAGCCCGGGACGCGCAGGCCGCCGCCGAGCGGCTGCTGAAGAACCAGGAGGACATCGCTAACGCCTTCGTCCCCTTCTACGGGGAGGAGATGGGGGGTTGCCTCACGGATCTATTGAAGAGCCAAGTCCTGATCGCGGTCGAGCTCGTGAATGCCGGTATTGTCGACGACGAGCGGCAGTTTCGCCGGGAGGAGAGGCACTGGAACGACAAAGCCGCCGAGATCGCGGCTCTCCTGAGCGAGGCCAACCCATGCTGGCCGGAGAAAGACGTCCAGGACCTGCTCAGCCAGGAGCTTTCCTTCACGAAGCGAGAGTTCGTCGCAAGATTCGAAGAGGACTGGGAGTGCGACATCCAGTACTTCGACGACATGTTCAGCCAGATTCTCACCATGGCAGACGTGCTCTCCGAGGGATTGGTCAGCCAGTTCCCCGATCGCTTCGATCACCCGGGCAGCAGGCAAGCAGGGGGCAACGGAATCACCGCGGCAGGAGAAGGGACGGCTTCAAGGCTGGCAGAGGAAACGATCAGCCCGGAGCAGGTCCATCGGATGATACAGAGCCGCTACGGCGCGTTCGCCGAGACCGGCGGCCACCTGGAGCCCTGCTGACCCAGCAAGGGGAAGCCCAGTTCGGGCTTCGCGGTCGATCAGGGCCTCTACAGCGAGGCCGAGCTTTCGTTGGTGCCCGAGCTTGCCCTCAACCTCTCCCGTGGGTGCGGGAACCCCACCGGTTTCGCCCAGCTTCAGCCCGGGGAAGCGGTGGTGGACCTCGGGTGCGGAGGCGGTATCGACGTCATCCTGGCTGCTCACAAGGTCGGACCGCAGGGCGGGGTGGTCGGCATCGATTTCACCCCCCAGATGATCGGGCGAGCCAAGGAGACCGTGGCCAGCGCCGGCCTCCAGGACCGCAACATCGAACTGCGACTAGTTGAGGACATGGCCGAGACCAAGCTCCCCGACGGATCAGCGGATGTCGTGATCTCGAACTGCGTGATCAACCTGTGCCCCGACAAGGACGCGGTGTACCGAGAAGCCTTTCGGCTCCTGCGCCCGGGGGGGCGGCTGGCGATCTCCGACGTCGTCCTCACCGAGGACCTCGCCACAGAGCTCCGAGCGCGCCTCCGGTCGACCTGGTCGGGATGTCTCGGCGGGGCCATTCCGGAAGAGAAGTACCTCGAGACCGTAGGGCAGGCGGGCTTTGTTGAGATTCAGGTCGTGGCTTGCCACCCGTTTTCCCCAGATGAGCTGCAAGCCATGGCCCGCTGTCCCGGCGAAAGGTTCACCCCGTCCCCTTCGAACGACGACCTGGCTGCGGTGCAGGGGAAGGTGGCGAGCATAAAGTTCACCGCCCTCAAGCCACTTGCTTCAGCCAGCGAGGAAGTCGCCCCTGGCTACGCTGCCACGTCCAGCACCATGGACCAGGAACTCTCCCGGCCCCGAGAGCAGGTAGCGAGCGCCCTGGCAGAGGCTGAGCGCCGCGCAGCAGGTGCCGAGGCTCGATTAACCGCCCTGCAAGCCGAGGCTGATGAGCTTCGCCGCCTAGTCGGAAGGCTGGAAGTCGAACGGGCCGATCTCTGCCGGCAGTTGGAGATCGAGCACGCCCGAGCAGTCAAGGAGCCCGAGGCCAAGGCCGAAGGGGAGCCTGGCGAGGCCGCAGCAGCCGCGGCAATGACCCCCTCGAGCGTTCCGAACATCATCGGCTCGTCCGGATTGTACGTCCGCTCCAGATACACGAGGACCGGTGAGGGGCCCGCCGAGGCCCCAGCAGCAGAGCAGCCCGGGACCGAAGCCGAAGGTGAGCCCGGTGAGGAGCTCGCCGAGGAAGCGGCCGAGGAGCCCGGGATCGAAGCCGCTGAGCCCGGTGAGGGGCCCGCCGAGGCCCCAGCAGCAGAGCAGCCCGGAATCGAAGCCGAAGCTGAGCCCGGTGAGGAGCCCGCCGAGGAAGCGGCCGAGGAGCCCGGGACCGAAGCCGAAGCTGAGCCCGGTGAGGAGCCCGCCGAGGCCCCAGCAGCAGAGCAGCCCGGGATCGAAGCCGCTGAGCCCGGTGAGGAGCCGGTTGAGGAGCCCGAGGCTCTAGCGGGGGAAGCCGAGTTAGGGGTAAGGCAGCTCGCGGAGTCCGTGACTGCCACTATTTCCATTACCCTGCCGCAAGTAGGAAGCGTCCGGGTGCAATGGGATTTCCGGTCTGTCGAGGAGAAAGAGAACCCGATGCCGAAAAAAGCGACGCCCAAGGAAGCTCCGAAGAAGAATGCGGCCCCCAAGGGCAAGTCAACGGTGGCCAAGACTGCAAAGACGGCGGCCAAGGCGAAGCAGAAGTAAACGGGGCCTTCCGGGTCGTGGCTCGATGCACGGGCAGGCGCCCGAGAAAACGGGCCCGGAGACCGGTCCGCCCTCGTACGCACGCCGCGTGCGACACATAGCCGAGTCGCTGGAGGCCTTGAGCCAGCTGGTCACGATCGGTGCCGGGCACAATGGCCCCCGTCCAGGACACCAGCCAAGTGGTCGGCGACGCCGTCCAGGTATGAGATATGCCTTGGGTTCCCGGTCTCCCCGGTAGAGCCCGTCAAGCCCAATAGTTCCAATGAGCAGGGCATTCTCGTGTTCAGGGTCACGGCCGGCAGGTTATGAAGGAAATCCGTCGCTTCTGACACTTCTTCATCTAGGATGAGAAACTACCATCCCAGCTGAAGTGGAGGTCGCGTGGAGCTGGCGGTCGTCAGGGATCTGCGGCAGCGGCGGCTACTCCTCAGGAGCTGGCCGAGTTCGAGACCGACGTGCTGGCCGGATTCGTGCTGGCCCGGGCTTCCGCCGGTTTGGCCGATGCCACGATCCGCGGTGACGTCGGCAATCTCGAGCAGGTCCGGGCCTGGTTCGGCCGGCCGCTGTGGGAGATGGAGCCAGCCGACGCCGACGCCTACTTCGGCAAGGTGCTGCGAAACGCAGCCGGCGGGACTCGCCGGTCCCGGCAGCGGTCCTCGGGCAAGGATGGTCCCCCTCATCAACGACGCCGGCCGGACCCTGCGCTGGTTCATCGAGGACGTCTGGTGCCACTTCGACGGTGATGACTCCCGACCAGGTGCCCCCCTGCTGCCCTCCGAGCGAAAGAACGGGGACGGCACCTGCGGGCGGGTGGGCACCGAGGCGCTGCGCGTCGGGCTGGCCGAGGCGGCCGCAGCGCACCTGCCGGCGTGGAGCGACCGGCTGACCCCGCACGTCCTCCGCCACTACTGCGCCTCACAGCTCTACCTGACCGGGATGGATCTGCTGGCCATCCAGGAACTCCTGGGGCACGCCTGGGTAGCGACCACGATGCAGTACGTCCATGTGCAGCGCACCTGGATCGAAGAGGCCTGGATCGCCGGCAGCGTTCGGGCGGCCAAACGACTGGAAGGACTCATGACGTGAGATGGAACCTGCGGCTGGCGGCCGCAAGCCGGGGGATCTGGAAGGCAAGCGAGCTTCAACGCCGCTTGGCCGAGCACGGCCTCGTCATCAGCGCCGGCAAGATGTCCGGGCTGTGGTCCGGCAACCCCGCCAGCATCAAGCTCGACGACCTCGACGTCATCTGCGCGGTCCTCGGCTGTGGCGTTGAGGAGATCCTGATCCCCGAACCCGACAAGGTGCAGCGCCCGGCGGACGAGCAGTCACCCAAGGAGGCTGTCGCCGGTCCGCCGGGCGTCAAGCCCAAGCGCCGCGACGGACGCTCTCTCCCGCCGATCTGAATGAACCGGACCTCGTCGGGCGGTCCGGCGAGGAGCTGCACCGCCTGCTTGGCGTGGGGCGTCCTCTCCGGCCGGTTCTGCTCGGCCTGCGGCGTCTTCAAGCACCAACACCCGAGGAGGCGGTATGCAGCGGTTGCAGCCGGGTGCTCCCCGTGAAGCGGGGCTACTGCCGGCTGTACTGGTGCCAGGCCGTGCCCGGCCACGGGGCGCATCCAGCTCCGGCTGTTCGAGGCCCGCAGGGATTTCACCCGCTTTGATGAACGGGATCACATGGACGCCGCCAACCCCTGGCTCCTCTGGGGGCACTACCTTGCTTACCGCCGGGGGGAGGCCCGGGGCTGGGCTCGTGGGGTGCGCTTCGCCGTCCAACGCGGCTTGGTCATCCTGCTGTCGGGCCACGTTGAAGGCGACACCGTCCGCTACTCAGAGCTGTTCCCGGTCCTGCGCGGGCTGTACATCAGCGTGGAGCGTGTCGCCGAGGTGCTCGATGAGATGGGCCTGCTGGTCGACGACCGGCGCCCATCATTCGAGGACTGGCTTGAGCGCAAGCTCGGCGGCCTGGCCCCGGGGATCGGCTGCGAAGTCGAGGCGTGGCTGCGCACCCTGCACGACGGAGGGCCCAGGACGCGTGCCCGCAACCAGGGCACGGTTTGGAACTACCTGAACGCCGTCCGTCCGGCCCTGGCGGTCTGGTCGGGGTGCTACCAACATCTGCGAGAGGTCACCCGCGACGACGTCGTCGCATGATCGGGCCCCTGCAGGCAAGCCGGCGTGACAACACCTTGATCGGCCTCAGGTCGTTGTTCGCCAACTGCAAGAAAGAGGGACTGGTCTTCCGCAATCCCACCAGCCGCCTCCCGGTTGGCGAGCGCGCAGGTTTCGTCATCCAACCCCTCCGCCCCGGCGAGGTCGGAGAGGCGATCACCACGGCCACGACCCCGGGGGCTCGCCTCGTCCTGGCTCTTGCTGCCGTGCACGCCGCCCGCACGGGCGCGATCCGTGGGATGCGACTCGACGACGTTGATCTCGGCAACCGTCAACTCGTCATCGCCGCCCGCATCCGGCCGCTGGACGATCTCACGAGGCGCACGCTCCTGGAGTGGCTTGCCTACCGGCGGGAGCGCTGGCCGAACACGGCCACCCCGCACCTGATCATCAACCAGCAAACCGCCTCGGAAACGGGCCCCGTCAGCACCTTCTGGGCCAAGAAGGCGCTACGCGGCCAGGAGGCGACGCTGGAACGCCTGAGGATCGACCGCCAGCTCGAGGAAGCCCTCGTCCACGGCCCGGATCCACTGCATCTCGCCAGCGTGTTTGGCGTCAGCGAGAAGTCAGCCATCCGCTACGCGGCGGCTGCCCGCCAGCTCCTCGCCACGCCGATCGAGCAGCCCCGCCCCGGGCTGCGAGAATGAACACCCCGTGGGTAGAGCCCAGCCCAGCATCGATGACCTCCTCGCAGCGTTCCTGGCGGAACAGCGTGCTCGCCTCTCGGCGCGCACCTACCGCAACTACGGGTACGTGGTCGAGCTCCTCGGCCACTGCCTGAACGGCTACGCCTACCAGAGCCTCACCGGGCTGGACCTCAAGCGCTGGCGCAAGGCCTTCGACGGCGGCGACGAGGATGCCTTCCGCCGGCTCTTCGGAGCCGAGCACATCGTCGAGAACCTGGGCGAGTTCCTGGGCTACTTCATGGTCCGCAAGGTGATCGCCGGCCAGGAGCTCACCGACCCACCCAGAACGGGACTGCCTTGTGCTGCTTCCCCGGCCACTCAGTGTCGGCCTGCTCCCCAGCGAACCGTATCAAAACGGTCCCCGAGTCCGCCCATCACCCCCCACTCCGATGGCTACTGCCCCTTTTAGGCTTATCTTGGCTGTACCCCTCCTATCGCCTTGCCTCGTGCAGGCAGTCTGGTCGCGTGAGGCTGCACGGCGGGCGAGAGCTTGCATTCGTTGAGTGATAGGGTCCAAAATTACACCGATGTACTTTCCAGGAGGGGCAATGAACTGCGACGAATGCCACAGTTTGCTTGAGGAATGCGCCTGCTGCGGTCAGGAGGGCAGAGATGGCGTCTGCGGCTGCGGGGGACCGCTCTGTGAGGAGTGCACAGAGGCATTCTGCGTTGATGCCTGGGAGATGGCTGAGGCGGTAGCGTAGGTTCCGACGGGCCGCACCCGCTCGGGCTTGCCCTTGGGCTGCCCACTCCTTTCCTGTTGGCAAAGGATCCGCCAGCTCTTTCTTCTTCAAAGCGCGCATGTTCGACCCAACACATGCAAGGCCGCTGGCTTCGGATCCATCCCTGAGACGATGGCCATCAGGCGGGTTGAGCGAAGTGAGCGTAGGCAGGTCTGCGCGCGATCGAGAATGTACGACCAGCGCGCCGACGAGACGATCACGGTCGAGGTGACCGTAACCGTGACCGAGGCCATCGTCAAAGGCAAAGCCACGAAGATCAAGCCGACCGGCGGGAGCCTCTCCTGCGCGGTGATGGTGATCCACCGGAACAGCTGACCAGCCGCCTGGCTCGGGCAGCTGGGAGACGAACCCGCCCAGGAGGGAGACACCAACTCCCCCCGCTTCTGCGCTGACTGACGGCTCGCGAGTGGATCCGAGCCGTTCGCAATCAGACCCCGCCGGGTGGAGCCTCCAGCCCCCCCGCCGTTCCTCCCGGTGGACGCTGACGGCCGCGACATCGAGCCGCTGCTGGTGTTCGCCCAGCTCCTAAGGGGTCGGGTAGACCTGACAGCCTTGGGCTCGGCGACGCCCCGACCACGGCCGCGAGGCGAGGCGGCGGGGTACGTCCCAAACCCCCGCCGCCTCGGCCCTCCTTAGCTCCCGCCTAGTTGCATTTGGCGATATTCGTGTTGATAACGCCGATCTCTACCACCTTCACTTGGCAGATGAAGATGTTCAGCACGTCCTTCAAGATGACGACGTTGCCCGACGCGATGTCGTTGACCTGCGTCTGGATGTCGTTCTCGCTGGCGACGTTGTTGAGAAGGTTGTTCTCCTGGACGTTGAGGATGTTTATCTGGTTGCCGTTGAGGATATTGATGTCGCCGATGGTGATGGTGATCGGGTTATTGTTGATGGTTCCGATACAGATGACCTGAACGAAGACGTTAGAGCAACTGGCGTGCGTCGACCCGCCGGCCTGTGCGGGGGCGCCGGCGAAGATGCCGGCCAGCATCAGGATCGAAATGGTCGCGGACGCCGCAAGGCGCGTCAACATGCTCTTCATGAGTGGAAAGCCTCCTTGGTAGATTTCCGGCGGATGGCCACCGAACGACAGAAGAAAGCTGCCTTCCTTGTGTGCAGCCCTCCATGCGGTGCCGAGAGCGCCGCGGTGGTGGACGCGGATGCAGGCACATCGGAAGAGTGTGGATGATCCCCCCAAGAACCGCCGTTCCTTCGGATGCAGCCTGAGGTCTGGATTGTAACCCTTGGCTCGTGAGGATACACATGAGAATCTTTTCATCCGTACCCTCGCCGCCAATGGGGCGCGCGTTACATTGAATGATACCGGGAGCGGTGGGGTCCCCACTTCCTTGGGGGATCCCACGCCGCTCCCGGGGTTGCGGGAGTCCGAAGTCCAGCCCGGCCGTAGCGGGGGTGCCGTCGGGGTGGGTGACGGAGCCGCATGCCGCACCGAGTGACCCGGACCCGCCGAAGCCCCGAAGCGCCACCACGGCGACGCCTGCCAGCAGGGAGGGCGGGACAAAGTGTGGGAGGTCACGCCGCCACGTCCTGCCGTTCCGACGCCGGCATGAAGGCTGGGTACCAGCGGCGGAAGTCTCCGCCCAGGTCGTCGTTGAGCACGCGCGTTCGGACCTGGAGCCGCGCCCGGACCAGGTCGTGAGCACCGGGCGCAGCTGCCTCACGTATGTCTGGATGGTGGGACCCCCCCCGGGCGCGGCCTCCGCGGTGGGCCCGGCCGCGCAGCACCTCGACCCGGGCCCAGGCTTCGGACCGGATCCCGGCCGCCAGCGGGTCAAGGCGCACGGCGAACCACCGCTTCAGGGGTTCCTCGGCGTCGATCGTGATCAGTCCTTGGTCGGCGAGGAGCTCGGCGATCCTGTTGGCGGAGTCCATCCCGGCGATGGCGTCGGCCTCGATCTCTCCCGGCCGGTGGAGGGCCAAGACGCGGAGCTGGTTGCGGATGCGGCCCAGAGTCGCGGGTCCCCAGCCCCGAGCCTCGCCGAACTGGTGATAGCAGCGAGGAGCGAAGCGACTGCGGGATCCTCAGTCTTGGTGGGTCTGCCAACGCGCGCGGCGGAGGTCAGCAGGCAGGAGCTTCAGCTGCCCCGGATGATGGACGGCGCGGTCATGATCTATTGGCACGTGGAGCGGAAGTCCCTCTGCATCTACTCGCAGCTCCGGGCCTGCTCCTCATCCGAGGTGGCGGCAATGATCGAGGGGCTGGTTCGACACTGCACCGACATGACTGTAGAGCGCAACTACGTGGACTCCCACGGCCAGTCCGAGGTCGCCTTCGCCTTCTGCCATCTCCTCGGCTTCCAGCTGCTGCCCCGGCTGAAGGGGATCCACGCCCAGAAGCTCTACCGCCCCCAGGCTGGACAGCCTGGCGTATACCTCAACCTCGGCCCGGTCCTCACCCGGCCCATCAACTGGGAGATCATCGCCAACCAGTACGACGAGATGGTGAAGTTCGCCACGGCGCTGCGGATCGGAACCGCCGAGGCCGAGGCGATCCTGCGACGCTTCCCCCGGGCGACCCCCCAACACCCCACCTACCAGGCCCTGGCGGAGCTGGGCAAGGCCGTCAAGACGGCGTTTCTCTGCGACTACCTGTCGTCGGTGGCCCTTCGCCGGGAGATCCACGGCGGGCTCAACGTGGTGGAGAACTGGAACTCGGTCAACAATTTCGTCTTCTACGGCAAGGGCGGGGAGATCTCGAGCAACCAGCCCGACGACCAGGAGCTGAGCGCCCTCTCCCTGCACCTCCTGCAGTCCTGCCTCGTCTACGTCAACACCCTCCTCATCCAGCGCGTGCCTGGCCGAGGGAGACTGGGCGGACCGGTTGACGCAGGAGGACTTCCGCGGCATCACGCCCCTTCTGTACCAGCACGTCAACACGGTTGGTTCCACCTCGACATGCACGAGCGGCTGCCCTTCGACCCCACGAGGCCGCCGCATGACCGATCCCCGGACACCGGCCAGGACCAAGGCCAGGCAGCTCGCCAAGCATCTGCGCCCGGAGCGCCCCGACTACGACTACCTGAAGCAGGTCTTCCGCCACCTGCGCACCGAGCTGGGGATCGAGATCCCCCGAGGCCCCAAGCGCCTGCCCTACGTGCCGACGGAGGAGGAGATCCGCCGCTACTACGAGGTGGTGTGGAAGGCGCGGCGCACCGGGGACGTGATCATGATCAAGACGCTGCTCTACACGGGGGTCCGGGTGAGCGAGCTAATCGGCATCCGTCTCGACTACGTCGACTTCGACCGCTGCCAGATCCAGGGTCGCGCTGGTGTCCGCCCCCTGTCGAGGGGCACCCCTGCCCCCGAGCACGACGGACTCGCCGCACGTGCGGACAAGCTCCAATAGGGGGCGGGGGTGCCTCTGGAAGGAAGACCGGTCCTGACCCACGATGCAACTGGGCCGACAGGTGGGGGGGTCAATCTCCGGCCAAAATTGCATCGTCGTGGCGACACTTCACTGCAGGAAAGCTGTCCTGAGGACTCCAGGGAGACATGGGCAAGAGCGAGCGACGCCAAGCTGACTACGGAACCAGGAAGCATCGCGGAGCGCCTCGGGGACGCCGTTTCATCTCGACCGCGCTCGTCGTCATCGCTGCCGCAACCGGCGCCGTGGGCCAGGTTGGCCTCAAGCCGGCCCAGGCTGCTGGGCCGGTCCCCGTCTCTTCGACGCCGGGCGACATCACAACCATTCCTGGGTTCCTGATTCAGTCCTCTTCGGCGGTTGGCTCCGGCGGCGCAGCCGTCTCCACGCCCGGCTTCTCCACGCCCGGCTGGTTCCCGGTCGCCGCTCGGTCCACGGTGTTCGCCGGGCTCCTGGCCAACAATGTGTATCCGGATCCTTTCTTCTCGACGAACATGCAGAGTGCCGGCGGCGACTTCGGTTCGCCGTGGTGGTACCGTGCGGACTTCAGCCTGGACGCCGCCACGGGCCTCAACACCTTCGTCAACTTCAGTGGCGTGATCTCACGGGCCGACGTCTGGGTCAACGGGACGCAGGTCGCCACCAACAGCCAGGTCGCCGGCGCCTACACCGACCACGAGTTCGATCTCACCTCGCGCGTGCATTCGGGCACGAACACCATTGCCTTCCTGGTCTATCCGAACGACCCCAGCAGGGACTTCACGGTGAGCTGGATCGACTGGAATCCGACACCCCCGGACAGCAACATGGGGATCTTCCGCGACGTCACGCTGCGCAGGAGCCCTTGGGTCGCCCTCCGAGGGGCGCACGTCCTGACCAAGGTCTCGGTGCCCGCGTTGGACAAGGCCGATCTGACCGTCAAGGTGGACGCGCGCAACGACTCTTCGTCCCCGGTGAACACGACCGTGACCGGTTCCATCGGAGCCGTCTCGTTCTCCCAGAGCGCAACGCTGGCCGCCCACTCCACCCAGACCCTGACCTATGCGCTTGCCTCGTACCCGCAGCTTTCGTTCGTGAACCCGCAGATCTGGTGGCCGGCAGGCTCGGGCGGCCAGCCCCTGTACGACCTGAACATGACGGCGACCGTTTCGGGTGCGCTCTCGGACGGCACACACGAACGCTTCGGGATCCGGGATCTCACCGCGCCGGTGGGCTCTGACGGTATTCGGCGGTACTCGATCAACGGCCGCCCGCTGCTGCTCCGAGGTGGGGGCTGGGCCTCGGACCTGTTCCTGCGCAGCGAACCCACGGTGCTCGACAACAATGGCGAGCGAAGCCCAGGACCTGCGGAACCATCCGAGCGTGGTGTCGTTCCTCATCGGCAGCGACGCCGCCCCGTCCGCCTCCACTGAACAGATCTACCTCAACGCGCTGAACGCCGCCGACTGGCCAAACCCCGTCATCGGCTCCGCCAACGACTTCTCGTTTGCACCGATCACCGGCCCGACGGGTCTGAAGGAACCGGGTCCCTACGAGTGGATCCCCCCGGTCTACTGGTACAACAAGCAGCCCGGAGGCCGGGAGGTGGGCTCGGCGTGGGGATTCAACTCCGAGAACGGCCCCGGCCCGGCCATTCCCACCCTTGACAGCCTCAACCGGATGCTCTCGCCGGGCGAACAGGCGACGTTGTGGCAGAACTTCGGCGCGCAGCAATACCACGCCGGGGGCGGCGACTTCACCACACTGCAGATCTTCGACAACGCGCTCGCGGGTCGGTACGGCTCCCCGACGGGGCTGAACGACTACGTCCGCAAGGCCCAACTCGCCAACTACGAAGCCAACCGGGCACAGTACGAGGCCTACGCGCGCAACTTCACCGATGCCACGCTGCCCTCGACGGGTCTCATCTACTGGCAGTTCACCAGCGCCTGGAGCTCGCTGCACTGGCAGTTCTTCGACGCCTACTTCGACCAGGGCGGCTCGTACTTCGGCACGAAGAAGGCCAACGAGGCGGTGCACGTCCTCTACTCGTACGACGACCAGTCGGTGGCCATCGTGAACCGGAACCACACCACGGCCTCCGGGCTCACGGTCCAGGCCAACGTCTACAACATTGACGGCACGCAGAAGTTCTCCCAGACCGTCAGTGGGGTCACCGTTCCCGGCGAAGGGGGGAACGCTCGCCCGTTGACGATTCCCGCGATCTCCGGCCTGTCGACGACATACCTCCTGCGGCTCGTCCTGACGGACGCATCGGGCCACGAGGTGAGCCGCAACGTCTACTGGCTGTCCACGGCTCCCGACGTCCTGGACTACGGCGCCAGCGACTACCGGTACACCCCCACCACGAGCTATGCCAACCTGAGCCTGCTCTCCTCCATGGCGCAGACGCAGGTGACGGGAACGGTATCGTCGGTCGCCGCCGACGGCATGACCACGAGCACCGTGATCCTTCGGAACACGACGTCTCAACCCGTGCCGGCCTTCTTCGTCGATGCCCACGTTCTGGGCAATGGCGGAGCTCCGGTCCTGCCGATCCAGTGGAGCGACAACGAGGTGAGCCTGTGGCCCGGCGAGTCCACCACCCTCACGGCCACCTACCGCACCGCAGACCTCAGTGGGGCGATACCCAGCGTCCGGGTCTCCGGCTGGAACATCCCG
>WNFD01007071.1_pt1 | contig 13559 bp, 18 predicted proteins | sample 5400491 | NCBI WGS metagenome assembly WNFD01 (sample SAMN13153343, study PRJNA577476) | soil metagenome | isolation source: 120 cm saprolite under Douglas fir tree site 2 hole 2 replicate 2 | place: USA:California | collected 2015-04-18 | reverse complement strand
TCCGCACCCGGAAAGCCGAGCGGTGCCGGTCGCGCGCCGCTGGCGATCAGGATATGACGCGCTTTTAGCGCGCGGCCGTCCACCGCGACCGTGTCGGGGCCGGTGAAGCGTGCTGCTCCGTGGAAGGCATCGATACCCCGCTCGGCAAAGCTCTGCTCCTGCTTTCCGGGCACCGGATCGGTGAAACTGCGCTTGAAGACGATCAGTTCTTTCCAGTTGATCCGCACGTCGCCGTCCACGCCCCGGCCTCGCATCCGTTGCGCCATGTCGATCGCCTCCGCGCCGCTTACCAGCATTTTCTTGGGATCGCAGCCGCGCAATGCACAGGTGCCACCGAAGGGACGATGGTCGATGACGGCGACCGAGCGGCCCGCTTTGCGGACCCGTCCGCTTGCCGCCTGGGCGGCGGTGCCGGTACCGATAACGACAAGGTCATAGGCATCCATGCGGTTAGCCCTGACGCAATCGGCGGCGGTAAAGCCCGAGCCCGATCAGTCCGAGACAGATGATCAGCGCCGGAATGAGGACGTAATCCGCTTTCGCCAGCCAAGCGGTCAGGCCCACCGCCCCGAACACGACGGCGAGGAGCGGCGTTGCGCAACAGATCGCGGCGATCACGCTACCCACGACGCCGGTTGTGATGAGGGAACGATCCTGCATGGCCGGTTCAGCTCTTGGGCGTGGAAGGATAGCCCGCATTGGTGGTGGCGGTCGTGAGCGCTTTCACGTCGGTCTTGGCGTCGTCAAAGGTGACGACGGCCGTCTTGTCCTTGTAGGACACGACTGCCTTAGTGACGCCTGGCACTGCCTCAAGGCTAGATTTCACGGTGTGCGGGCAGGCGGCGCAATACATGTTCTTTACCGCGAGGGTCACGGTCCTTTCACCGGCAAAGGCAGCGGTCGAGGCGAGGAGTGCGAATGCGACGGCAGCACGTGTAGCGAGTCGGGTCATCGGGTTTCTCCGTTCATCAGTTGAGAAGCAGGGGCGCGACAAAGTCGAAGCCGAGCGCGGCAACAACAAGCAGCGTGGCCAGAACGAGCCCGGTTTTGACGAGCCGGTTCGGCAGCTTCCGTGTACAGGCGTAGCCATCGGCGCAGGCGGCTTGCGAGGAGCGGTAGAGGAGCCAGTAGCCGCCGCCGAGGAACGCGAGCGTGGCTGCGATGATATAGGGCTGGTAGGGGGCGATCTGCGTCAGGTTGCCGATCCACGCCCCGCTCACGCCGACACTGAACAGGACAATCGGAAGGATGCAGCAGGACGAGGCCGCGAGCGCGCCAAGAAGGCCGCCGATGGCCATCAGGCCTTGCCCGCGCCGCGCATCAACCGGATCGTGATCGTCCTTGATCGTCATAGCCAAAAGCATGCATCCTGTAGCCGCTACAGGATCAAGGACCTTTTCCATGCACCCCATCACGGCTTCGCGAGCCGAAACCTTCGCCATCGGCGAGCTTTCCCGCCTCACTGGCGTGAATATCGAGACGATCCGCTATTACGAGCGGATCAAGATGCTGCCCGCGCCGCCGCGCACCGCAAGCGGGCGTCGCGTCTATAGCGCGATGGAACTTCGTATCCTCGTCTTCATACGGCGCTCGCGCGAGCTTGGGTTTTCGCCCGATCAAATCCGCGCTCTGCTCCGGCTGGGAGCGCCCGGAATGGCCTCCTGCAGTGAAGTCAGGGAAATCGCCGCGCATCATCTCGAAGACATTCGGTCCAAGCTCGGAGACCTGAAAAAATTGGAACGCCTGCTGGCAAACACGGTAGCCCGATGCTCGGGTAAAACGGCACCTGATTGCCCCGTGTTGGATATTCTCGATATTCAGCGCTCGAAAAAGCTATCTTGATGTCGATCTTTGGTTCGGATTCGCGCTCGTGTGAGTTCCGCGCTCCCACCATAAGAGAGACCCCACAATGCCGGCTCGGGGTCAGACTCGGTCGTGCGGGTGAAGGTACAGCACGACGGGTCTTGGCTCGCAAGCGGACATCAGCGGATCACATCCCGATGTCGCAAACGTGCCAGGGGTGGACGACGCGAGTCGAAAATCATCGATCCAGCTCCAGCATCGCTCCACACTCGTCGTCATTATGCGCGCAGAACGCGCGACGCTGATGTCGGATCCCCATTGTCAGGACCAGTTTCATCGGCTTTAATCGCGGCCTACCAGCCCTTTCCAGCCGGAGAAAACCATGCGCTCGTTCATTCTCGGAACTGCTGTCATGGCTGTAAGTACATTGCTCTCGCCAGCGGAGATGGCGCATGCAGCCGATCTGAAGGTGCTGTCCTCGGTTGCGCTGACTTCCGTTCTGGACGAATTCACACCGGCGTTCGAGAAGGCCACGGGCGACAAACTGAACATCGGCTATGGCCTGGCCGCCGAACTAAAAAAGCGCGTTCTCGACGGCCGATGTCATCATCCTGACGAGGTCGATGATGGATGAGCTCCAAAAGCAGAACAAGTTTTTGGCGAATAGCGTCGTGAACGTGGCGCGAACCCCGGTGTCGGTGGCTGCTCGCAACGGCGCGCCAAAGCCGGATATCAGCTCGGTTGACGCCTTCAAGCGTACTCTTCTGACCGCGCGATCGATCGTCTATGCCGACCCTGCGAAAGGAGGCGTGAGCGGCGTGCATTTTGCTCGCGTCCTCGATCGTCTTGGCATAGCCGAGCAGATGAAAGTGAAAACCATACTTGTGCCGGGCGCCCAGGCCGCCGAGGTTGTCGCCAGGGGCGAGGCGGAACTCGGAGTCGCGCAGGGTTCGGAGATCGTGCCGGTCGCCGGTGCGCAATTGGTCGGTCCATTGCCGGGCGACCTCGCGAGCACGACCGTTTTCGCTGCGGCAATCGGGGCCGCCAGCAAATCACCCGAGGCCGCGAATTCCCTAATCAAGTTCCTCACCGGGCCCGAGGCCGCGCCCCGGTTGAAAGCCAAAGGGTTCGAACCGGGATGAAATTGGCCCTCAGTCGCCTTCCATCGGCGGCGGCAGCGGCCATCCAGGAATCAACCGGCTGACGTCCGGAATGGGTCAGACTCGGCCCTTCGGCGGCCTCGGCCGAGCGACCGCTCTTGTCTCGTAAGCTGACCTGAATTCGTAATCACCACGTGTCGTGGAAGTGCCATTAACTGCCGTGAGCAGGTGTGCAATAAACATGGAGGGGATGCTCCAGATATTTTCGAAGAGTCCGATGGGTTCGCGGCTGTACAGGGCTCTGACGAAAGCTGGATGGCTCGATGCATTCGCGCCTTCCAGCACCTGTTTCCCGGCGTTTCACTTCCTTGGTGGGAGTTTTTCAACGCCAGCGTGGTGGTTCTTGGGGAACCCCAACTCCGCTCCATACGCACGTTTCTCGAATTCTCGGGGCGTCACTGGCCTGAGTTGAACGCGGTGATACTTTCGGGAAAGTTTGGAACTGACCAAGCACCTGTATGCCGCGGTCCTGCGCCGAGCCCGCCCGCAGTGCGAACATGATCGGGGCAAGGACGGCAGCAGCCAGGATGGCAAGTTTCATGGTTTGCTCCTTCCGAATATGGGGCCGCTTGCGCCAAGCTCAGCGCGCCATGACGACGGTCGTGCACGCGCTTTCGAGCTTGGGCAGGTCACGGCCTGCCGCAAGCGTGATCGTCAATTTCCGATCGTCGCGCCGGATCACCGGGCAATACGGATCCGGCCTCTCCAGAGCGTCGAGTAGGTGCCGCCGTCCGGCGCAGCCGCCGCCGCACACGGCAACGTGGCGGCAGCCCGCGCAGGCGGGCGGCACCGACCGAGCGCCCGCGAACGGCTCGGTGTCGGTGATCGCCGCGCCCAAATCGACGAGCAGATCGAGTGGGGCGCCCGCACCCGGCCAATAGACGCACGGCTGCACGCGCGCGCGCGGCGTCAGCCGCACCGTGGCAACACCGCATCCGCCGCGCCGCGGCGGCAGGCCGGCGAATGCGCGCACCAGCGGCTCGCCGATCGCGATCACGTCGGTGCGCGCCAACAGAATCTCGAATCCGCGCCAGTATTCGTCGTAGGTGAGCGCAAAGCGGTCGGTGCGCACCGACTGATAGACGTTGATGCGCAGCGGCGCCTCATATGCGCCGGCGATCTCGGCGATCTCCGCCAAGCGATCGAAATTCGATCGCATCATCACGGCGATGAAGGTCACCGGCACGCCGAGCGAACAGCAGCGCGCGGCCTGCTCGTGAACGAGGCGCCAATTGCCGGGACCGCGCTGCGCGTCCTGCTCCCGCTCGGTCGGATAATCTAGCGAGAACTCCACGTCCTTGAATGCCCTGACCTGTGCGTCTTCGAGCACCTCGATCGAATAGCCGTTCGAAGTGATGGTCAGCTTGATCGGCTGTCGGCACAGGTAGTCGAGCATCTCGGCAAACTGCGGGTGCATGCCGTTCTCGCCGGTGCCGAGATTGACCGAGCGCACCGGCAAGGCGCTCATCACGGCCTGCACCTGGCCGAGTGACAGGCGGTCGAGCCGCGCCGGATCGCGATAGCAGAACGCGCAGCTTAGGTTGCATTCGTTGGTGAGGCCGAGTCCGAGCGCGAACCCGCGGGCCGACGTGGCCTCGGCTCCGGTTCCGGCGTATCGTGGAGCAACGAGGGTCATGGCACAATGTCCCGGGCTGCGCGCAAGGCCGCGATCCGGCGCGGCGTCCTGCAATCTAGCAACTGGATTGCGCCGCGACCAGTCACCCGCGCGCCGGAACGTTCACGTTGAAGTGTGACAGCGGTGTCCGAGCCGGGAGGCTCCGCATCACGCACGCTAGCGCCGGCCGAGTTGCAGCCGCCCGGTCTCACGAAAGGGTGATGGTATCCGTTGTTGTAATAGAACAATTCGATATGGCAGGCTTCTTCAATTAACCGGCACGGGAGCACTCGATGAAACGCGGCATCGGTGGGATCCGGGTCGCATTTTTTCGCAATCGCGCGGAAGACATGCGACACGGGACCGCATCACGGGAGGCCTCGAATGAATCCGTTCTCTGATTTCTGGCAGTTTCTGATCGGCACGAGCGGCGATTACAAGGCGCTCGGTATGTGGAAATATCTGTTCGTGGCGCTGTTCGTGGTGTTGATCATCATCAGTATCGTGGTCGCCGTGAAGAACTGGCAGGAGGATCCCTCGCAGCGGACGGGGAGGAATCTCGGCATGTGGTTGGTCCGCGTGCTGGTCGGCGGGATGTGGTTCCAGGGTATGCTGTGGAAACTGCCGTTTCCCGTGTCCGAAGGATTCGAATTCTGGACGGAGCAGATCGCCGACCGGGCCGCGTTTGCCTTCCATCGTCAGCTGGCAACCGACGTCTACCTACCCAATCTCAAAATTCTCGACCCGCTCGTATTCCTCGCCGAGCTCGTCTTCGCTGTTTCGTTGATCCTGGGGCTCGGCGTGCGCCTCGTCAGCATTGTCACGGTGCTCTACGTGCTGCACCTGTGGCTCGGCATTTATGAAGCCGGCGATCCGGCCGAGTGGCCTTGGAGCTACATATTTCTCGCAGCATTGATGTTGCTGTTCGCAATCTACGCGGCCGGCCGCAGCCTCGGTCTCGACGCATGGTTGCGCCGCCACGTTGCCCAGCTCAGGGACCGAAGCAGCGCTCTTGGAAAATTCTTCCACGCGGTGGGCTAACGGGCGCGAAAGGTCGATCCTAGTGGAACTTCGATGCGCTGCATCGCCACAGCGCCGGAGCTGGGCGGGATAGCGCCTGGTCTTCGCCGCGCGTGGTGTTTTTATCGGGGCTGTGGGTTCCAAGGAAGAGGCACCTCCTTGGCCGCAGCGGGAATGCGAGCAGAGCAATGTTCATGACTGTTACCAGCCGTCGGATGCCGCGCCATCCCGGACGCGAAATCGGGGGATTGGCTCCGCTCAGCGCCAGCGGCTGCATCATTTTGGCGCTCACCGCCGTCGGACCGTGGGTGAACGGAAAGTTCGGCCATCCCGGTCTCGTTCCGCTCCTGATCGCATCCGGTCTCGCGACGGTCGTTGCCGCCAAAATCGCGCCGAGCGCGCCGGCGCGCGAGGGGCTCGTCGTCGTGGTGACGCTTGCGCTCGCAATGCGGCTGGCAATCGTATTCATCGACCCGATCCTATCGACCGACGCCTACCGCTATGTCTGGGATGGACGAGTGCAGGCGGCGGGATTCAATCCCTACCGTTTCGTGCCCGCCGATCCGGCGTTGTCCGCGCTTCGCGATGCCTCGATCTTTCCCAACATCAACCGCGCCGATTTCGCAGTCACGATCTATCCGCCGATCGCACAGGCCTTCTTCTATCTTGCGACGCGGCTCGGTGAAACCATAACGGTCATGCGGCTTGCTTTGGTGGCCTGTGAGATCGTGACGATCGCGGTCGTCATCGACCTCCTGCGGCGTTTCGACAAGCCGGTCACTATGATTGCCGCCTACGCTTGGCATCCGCTGTCGATCTGGGAGATCGCCAATAACGGCCATGTCGATGCGCTGATGGTCGCGCTGGCGATGGTTGGTCTCTGGCTGTTCATACGGATGCGGCCGGTCGTGTCGGCGGTTGCCGTCGCACTCGGTATGCTCGTGAAGCCTTATCTGATCCTGATGATGCCGGCCTTCTGGCGACCGTGGGATTGGCGAGTGCCTCTCGTGATGATCCTCACGATCGGTATTTGCTATCTGCCGTATCTCGGGGTTGGCACCGGCGTGCTTGGATACCTGGCCTCGGGTTATTTCGACGAGGAGGAGCTCGCGGACGGGGAAGGGTTCTGGCTCGTTCACCTGGCGAACTCGGTGTGGGACGATGTTCCGGGCCTCGTTGTGCTTTATCTATGTGCAGCGCTTGCTGTCGTCGGATGGCTCGCCCTTCGTGCCGCCTTCCGCTCTGACCGCTCCCCGGAAACAACGGCCCATCACATCGTCGGTTTGCTGCTTGTTGGGCTGTTTTTTCTGTCCCCCAACTATCCGTGGTACTTTCTCCTCCTCGTACCGTTTCTTCCGATCGTCGGCGGCGCCCCGTCTTGGACGCTCACCGTTGGCGCGTTCCTGCTTTATCGGGAGTGCTGGTGCGACGATCAGCCGGATATTCTGATTTGGAAGACTGCACTCAATCTTGCGTTTCTGATCGCCGTGTCTTTCCCGACCGTGAGGAGTATCGCTGCGTCCGGCCGACTTCGGAGAATCCTTGGACGGAAAGGCCGAGTTCCGCCGCAGCTGACGTGAGGTCCGAGCTTCTGCAATTCATCGGCCTCGCTGCGACCGGGGCATCATCGCGCGGGGTCAGTCTTTTTCGAAGAGCTTATCGGTCGCAGTGATCAAACGGATGTTTGGGTGGCTGGTGCAATAGTCCGTGAGCTTCTTGGTATCGGCCGCAAGTTTCTCGGTATCGATAATGGTCGGATCGTCATCCCCTCGGTAATAGGCATCCAGCCAAGCCAACGTATATCCGATATCTTCCTTGTTGCTTTTCAGAAATTCATCACATCTCATCTTGGATAGATCGATGACGGTGGCGAAAGCCGGAGAACCGGCGAAAAGAGCAACCACGATGACGGCAGCGGCAAGCTCTTTCATGGGTGCTATCCTGACTGAACCGTTAGCGCGAGCGAGAGCGTAGCACTCGGAGCATACCGGGTTGACGCCGACTCACGTGCTTGTGATGCGGCGCCACGCCATATTTGATCGATGCGTTTTCGGTCGGCCCGCGGCGACGGCACCGGTCGCGGAATCGGGCGCGGCCAACGACCGCACACACATAGCTCCCGGTGCCGAGCCAATGCCCGCCACGCTGACCGATCCAGTTCACCTGACATTGATTTCGCTGCGGCGAGGGAAAAGGTTACACCCCAGCTCACGGATGTCGAGCACAGCTGAACGGCGTTCAAGTTCACCAGAGAAGAGCCGCCCAATTCGCGGCATCCGATCATCGCAGAGAACCGGGAGGATGGGACATGGCCAAGAACTCGCTCGCTGGAATCAAGGCCTGCGTCTTCGACGCCTACGGAACCCTGTTCGATTTCGCCGCCGCTGCGAAGGGCTGTCGCGATGTTCTCGGGAATGATGCCGATCGGCTCACGGCGCTCTGGCGCGACAAACAGCTGCAATATACCTGGCTTCGGGCGCTTCAAGCTCGTCATACTGACTTCTGGCAGGTGACTGGCGACGCCCTCGATTTCGCGCTAGAGACCCTTGGCATCGACAAGCCAGGACTGCGCGATCGGCTAATGACGCTTTACCTGAAGCTCGAAACGTTCCCGGAAGTATCGGATACCTTGAAGCGGCTGAAGCAGGCCGGGCTGCGGACCGCGATTCTTTCGAACGGGTCGCCGAAGATGCTCGATGCGGCTGTCAAAGGCAATAAGCTCGAAACCCTGCTCGATGCAGTGCTGTCGGTCGAGGAGGTGGGAACCTACAAGCCGCATCCGAAAGTTTACGAATTGGCGGTCAATCGGCTCCGAGTGCCAGCTATGGCGATTTCGTTCCAGTCGTCGAACGCCTGGGATGCTTACGCCGCTTCCGCGTTCGGGATGCGGGTGGTGTGGTGCAACCGATATGGCCAGCGGCCAGAGCGGTTGCCGGGCAGCCCCAATCGCGAGGTCCGCACGCTCGCCGAGCTGCCGTCGCTCGTGGGTGCAGCATCCTGAAGGAGGCGTGACATGGCTCAGGCGACTGACAACACCGCCGCCGTAGCGCTTTTGATCTTGCGATTTTTCCTAGGCATCTTCCTCCTCCAGTGGAGCATCGAAAAGCTCGTTTTACCGAGCTCGGCGATCCGCATCGCGCAAAATTTTTACGGGCTGTCGCTGCCGACCGGCGCATCCTACGCGCTCGGAATTGCCGAACTGGCGCTCGCGCTGGCACTGCTGCTCGGCGCGTTTAGGACGCTCAGCTATGGTCTGTCCCTGATCGTGCATACCGTCACGGTAGTTGTGAGCTGGCGTCAGTTGCTCGACCCCTACGGGTTCGCGCAAGTAGGCAATCATCTCTGGATCTCGACCTGGCCGACCTGGGGCGGTTTCGCCGCGCTGTTTTTATTGCGGTCCCGGGATACGTACTCGATTGACAGCTGGCGGGGGTCGCGCACCTGACCTTGCAACGAGCCCGCGGATGAGCGCGGACCCGACCACGCCGCTCTCGGCTGGCGCTAGGCCATGGTGGTGCTCTGGGCTAAGGGTAGCACAGTTCATCCGGCAGCGTGGGGTCAACCCTCGGCGAAGACCTTGCGAGCCTCACCTGAGCGGCGCGCCGGCTTTTGAAAGCGCCGCAAAGAGATTACAATACGGTGCGGTCGAGGAACGTGCATGATCAGCCGTCGGCATATCATCCTTGGCGGAAGTACCGCTCTGGCTCTTATTTGGCTCACGAGACACTCGGGAGGTGCTACTGGGTCACAGGAGACATTCGAGATCGCCAAGTCCGACGAACAATGGCGTCGTGAGCTTACAGGGGATCAGTACGCCGTGCTCCGCGGGCACGAGACCGAGCCCGCCTGGACGAGCCCGCTCGATAAGGAATATCGACCCGGCAACTATCTCTGTGCTGGGTGCGATTTGCCGCTGTTCTCCTCCAGCACCAAGTTCGACAGCGACACTGGATGGCCGAGCTTCTGGGCTCCAGTTGACGGGGCAATCAGAACAACGGAGGACCGCAGCTTTTTCTTCCTAGTCCGCACCGAGGTCCATTGCCGCCGCTGTGGAAGCCATCTTGGGCACATCTTCAACGACGGCCCGCAGCCGACCGGACTGCGTTATTGCATGAACGGCGCCGCGCTCAAGTTCGTGCCCGCCTGAGGCAGTTTGACCATCAATCTTAAGACCGTCATCGAGTTCGGGTCGACCTTGGCGCCTTCGTTGCACGCAAGCGCCGACGAGGTGATCGAATGAGGCGGCGTGAGTTCGTTACGCTTCTTGGCGGTGCGGCGGTGGGGTGGCCGGTCGCGGCTCGCGCGCAGCAGCCGGTGAAGCTGCCCACCATCGGGTTCTTGGGCACAAGCACGCCTTCGGCCTGGAGCTATAACGTCGCCTTTTTTGTGCAGCGACTCTACGAGCTCGGTTGGATCGAGGGTCGCAATGTCGCGATCGAGTATCGCTGGGCAGAGGGGCGCAGCGAGCGCTTCGCCGAGATCGCGGCTGAGTTCGTCCGGATTAAGGTCGATGTCATTGTCACGTCGGGAGGCGCGGTCGTTGCAGTAAAGCAGGCGACATCGGTGATCCCGATCGTCTTCGCGGTCGCAAACGACCCGCTTGGCACGGGTCTCGTCGCAAGTCTCGCGCGACCGGGGGGCAACGTCACCGGCCTGTCAAACCAGGCGAGTGATCTTGGTGCCAAGCGGCTCGAACTCTTGCGCGAGGTTGTGCCCAGCCTCCACACGTTGGCGATCATGGCCAATGTCGGCTATCCCGCCGCCGCGCTGGAAATGGTCGAGATTCAGACAACGGCCCGCACGCTCGGCCTTGAGGTCGCCACATTCGAAATCCGGCGAGCGGAGGATATCGCGGCCGCATTCGAGGCGCCCAAGGGCCGCGCGGATGCACTTTATGTCATCGGCGACCCGCTCGTAGCCACCAACCGGATTCGCATCAACACCTTGGCGCTGGTCGCACGACTGCCGACGATGCACACTGTGCAGGACTTACTCGAAGGGGGAGGTCTGATGTCCTATGGACCAAATTACCCGGACCTGTTCCGGCGCGCTGCCGACTATGTCGACAAGATTTGCATGGCGCAAAGCCAGCCGACATCCCGGTTGAGCAGCCGACCAAGTTCGACCTCGTCATCAACCTAACGACCGCCAACGCGCTCGGGCTGACCATCCCCGAGTCGTTCCTTTTGCGCGCCGACGAGGTCATACAATAGCGATGCGGGTGATCGTTCAGACATGCTGATTGAGAACCGTCGAGGTCTCCTTTGGGTCAAACTCGGAAGTAATTTTCCATTTTGAAGATGTCCGCTTCGATACCGAATCCGGAAGTCCCCGTCCGCCAGCGCCCAGCTCAAATGCCACCATCTCACCCTCAGACCGTTTCACCCTCCCGTCACCTCGCGCGCCGCGGCTTTAGGGTCTAACAGTCCATCTCGAACTTCACCAACGGGCCTTCAATTCGTCGGGGCGGACTTGAGGATCTCCCGAGAGAGCTTTTCGTCGTTCACCGCTCGGGCAATCGACACGGCGCCGACCAGCGTGGACAACGCGGCGATTGCCTTAATCCTTCTTGATCTCTGCTTGTCGTCCGCGATCAGATCTTGCGCCGCCTTGTGATTGCAGGCGGTCGAGAGATTGATGGTTAGCTCGAACTTCGTTGGCTGCTGAACGGCAAGAGCTGAGGCTTGGCTCTCTTGAAGATGTGATTCGAGAAGCACTGGTTTTCCTGAACATTCGTTCAGATACCTCCGGCGATCTATCTAATTAGATACCTCCTACCTAATTGGATACCTCTGGCGATCTGTCTAATTCGTGATTTCAACGTCGTAACCGTCGTCCGCTCTTGGATTTACGTGCTGAAAAAGGGTTGAAATGCGGAAGCATGGAACCGGTTCCCGCAATCCGGGTTGGTACTGGGACCAGTGACACCTCGAGGGCGATCCCATGCGAAACACAATGATCGGCCGCTGCGCGCTTGCCTTGTTGGGAAGCGTGGCCGCCGTCGCCATCGTCAGCGCCGCATCGCTGATCGATGGTTCCATGACCCCGGCTCCGGCCCAGGCGGAAACCCGCACTTCCGTCTCGGTCGATTTTCACGCCGTGCTCGATCCGCACGGGCGATGGGAGCGGCATTCCCGATGGGGCGAGGTGTGGCTGCCCGCACACCGGCCGCGTGATTGGCGGCCCTACACCGACGGACACTGGGCGTACACCGAGGAATGGGGCTGGTACTGGATCTCGGCGCAAGACGAGGAGGATTGGGGCTGGGTCGCGTTCCATTACGGCCGCTGGGTGTTCGATCCCGACCTGGGCTGGGTCTGGATCCCGCGGAACGAATGGGGTCCCGGCTGGGTCGATTGGCGTCGCGGCGGGCAGCGTGTCGGCTGGGCCCCGCTGCCGCCCGACGAGATCCTGGTCGACGTCGAGCTGCGGCCGCAGGTGTGGATCTTCGTTCGTGATCGCGATTTCATAGCGCCGCGGGTCGTCGATGTGATCTTGCCGCCGCGCGAATACGACGTGTTCATCCGCGAAACCGTGGTCGTGAACCGGACTATCGTGGGGGAGCGCGAGCGCATTGCAATCAATCCCGGGATCGAGCCGGAGTTCATTGCGGCGGCGGTCGGCCGTCCGCTGGTGCCGGTTGAGGTTCGGCCGCCTGTGCTCGTAGGCACGGTCGGCGTGTCAAACGCCGTCGAGGTGCGCGCGACGGAGCGGCAGCGCGTGCAGGTCTCGGTCACCGAGAAGCGGCAAGCATCCATTCAGCCCGCGCAAAACATTCCACCGCCGACGCCGCTGCCCGCCGGCGAGAAGGGCCGGCTTGGGGAGCATCCGCCGACTGCCGCCCGCGAGGCGCAGCAGCCGGGCACGGTGGCACCCGGCACCGCGCAGCAACCGCAGCGACCCGGCGCGCCTGCCGACACGCGGCGTGAGCAGCCGGGTGCACCAGGTGCAGCGGAACGAGCTCAACCGCCCGGCACACCGAGCACGGCGCAGCAGCCACCGCGGCCGGGTGCGCCAAGCACCGCGCAGCAACCGCAGCGACCCGGCGAGCCTGCCGAGACGCGGCGTGAGCAGCCAAGTGCACCGGGCGCAGCGCAACGACCGCAACCGCCCGGCACACCGAGCACGGCGCAGCAGCCACCACGGCCGGGTGCGCCAAGCACCGCGCAGCAGCCGCATCAGCCCGGTACGCCGAGCACCGCACAAGAGCGTAAGCCGCCAAGTGGTCCGGAACAGCGACGGCCGAGCGCGGAACGCGGGCCCGGTGAAGCGCCGGAACAGCGAGGTCAGGCTCAGCGGGGTCGCGAGTCGCGCGGCCAGCAGGCACCCACGACTTCGCAGGGGCGGCCGGAGGAGCGCGGTGCTTCGCCAGAGCATGGAGGCCGCGCCGAGCAGCGGCGACCCCCGAGCCCGCCTGAGGAGCGCGGCGGCCCCGCTAAGGAGCGCCCCGGTCTGCCGCCTCAGGTCGAGCAACGCCGTGCTCCAAGCTCGCAAGAGCGCGGTGGTCGCGCCGAGGAGCGTCGCGGGCCGCCGCCTCAGGCCGAGCAACGCGGAGGTCCAAGCCCGCAAGAGCGCGGTGGTCGCGCTGAGGAGCGCCGGGGTCCGAGTGCGGCCGAGCAGCAGCGTGGCGGCCGCGGGCCCGCCGCGGAACAACGTAGTGGCGCTATGCGCGAGCAAGGCGGCGCCATGCGCGAGCAACGGCCGACGTCTAGCACGCAGAGTCGCGGCGAGGATCGCCGCGGACCCGGCATGGCGCAGGAGCCCGGCCGCGGCGCGACGAGGGGACCAGGCGCCGAACCGTCGCAGCAACGTGGCGAGCCGCGCGGCGGCGCCGTACAATCGCATGGTCCTGGCGCGGGCGAACGGCAGCAGTAGCTCGCTGCGTAACGACTTCTCGCGAATCGAGATGGCGTGGATGTGACCCATCCACCCGTTTGTAACCCCGTTTCAATCGGGGCCAT
>WNFD01004796.1_pt1 | contig 13560 bp, 11 predicted proteins | sample 5400491 | NCBI WGS metagenome assembly WNFD01 (sample SAMN13153343, study PRJNA577476) | soil metagenome | isolation source: 120 cm saprolite under Douglas fir tree site 2 hole 2 replicate 2 | place: USA:California | collected 2015-04-18 | reverse complement strand
GCGGACTCAACTAAGGGACAGCCGACATTTTTGAATCTAGATAAGCCGTATCCGAATCAGGTCTTCACTATCGTGATATGGGGGAATAATCGGAGTAAATTTGGAACTCCCGAAAACGACTACAAAGGGAAGCGAGTCTCCGTCACCGGAAAGATCACTGCTTATGCTGGATTGCCCGAGATTGTTGTGGACGAACCCAAACAGATAAAAATCGACTCTGAAAAGTAACTGAATACTTGGGTGTGTACCCGCGTCTGAATGACCCCGATTTGGTGTTTACATCCATCGAGCATCAGCCTGATAGAGGTCTTGCCGGACATCAATCCTTAGGATTGTCAACTACAGTGATTACGAATGAAGTATCGTATCAGAGGGCGATAGGCATGCGGTCCGTGCCGTAGGGACGAAGTGTTGGTAAGTTGATCCCGAAGCTTACTTGCGCGATGTGCTTGCGCGTATCGCCGATCACTCGGAGAACCGCATTCAAGAACTGCTGCCTTGGAATATCAGCCTGAACACCAACCCTTCACCGCGATAGTACCCATACCCGCTCAACCAGGTTGTGCCCACTAAAAAGGATATGGACACAACCTCACTCAACTAACACACTCATCAGGCCGTCAAGTCGGTCTGGAAGCACTGCTTCCCCAACATCTGTGAGTTTTCGGAATGAGTGCGTGACGCCAGCTACCCCGTGCTAGGTGGATTCAGTGGTGGCTCCATATCGGCCGCGAGGAGGCGGAAGATGAATCATAGCCTTAGTGCCTGGGAACACTTAGAAAAGTTGGTGTGGCGCGACGTGCTCATCGTCGGGGCTATATTGCTTCTGACTCGGTTGCTGGTACTCGCCATGCAACGACAACTCCGTCACGCTGCCGAAAAGGCCCGGCCACACCGGCGCCTTACCATTCTTCGCATCGTGCCCATTGCCCGCCTGCTTATCAGAGCGGCAGCCATCCTAATCATTGTGCCGCTTCTGGTAGAACCAACACTACGCAACATTCTCGCCCTGAGCGCTGGCCTCGGCTTGGTGCTGGCTTACACCCTCAAAGACTACGGGAGCAGTTTTGTGGCCGGGCTCGTAACGGTACTGGAAAATACCTACCAGCCAGGTGATTGGATCGAGGTGGATGGCACTTATGGAGAGGTGAAAGCAATTGCCGGCCGGGCGGTCCACCTGGTGACCGCAGATGATACCGAGGTGATCGTTCCGCACTCTCGCCTCTGGTCAACGAGCGTCTTCAATGCCACCAGTGGCAATCGCAGCCTGCTGTGCGTAGCGAACTTCTATCTTCATCCCGACCACGACGCTTCCGCCGTACGAGAAAAGCTGACGGAGGTCGCGGCATTGAGCACGTACCGTTCACCGGATTCGGCTGTTACCGTGGTAGCCATGGAAAAGCCTTGGGGCACACATTATCGGGTCAAGGCCTACGTGAGAGAAAGCAGGGAACAGTTTCTCTTCATCACTGACTTGACGATTCGGGGCAAAGACGTAGTTCGGCATATGAATATTCGGTTCGCGCAAGCACCTTATGCAGAAACTGGAAGCTGATCGTCAAGCGAATAAGTGGACACTTCCGGACTGCCCGCAATCTCACTTCTCGGCATAGGCTTCCCGTCAAGACGACCCAAAGACGACGCTTACAAATGGGACTCTCCCACGCAAACTTAACGACCCGGCCCGTTCTGGTTTAGAACGCGATCTTGGGCCAGGATCTCGTTTTGACGCCGTGAAACTACACATGCCAAGGATTAGGACAGGGGGTAAATCGATCTCGATAGGTCGACGCTCCGTCCTGATGAGATCAATGGACGACTTGGTGCAGGTGTTGGCCATCAAATTTATAAAGACAGGATAGGCGGCTCGACTTGCGGAGTTTCTCGTATAGTCTATCCGCGACCAACTCTAAGTGGCGAAGCAAGGAGACTCCGCAGCCATGCGCGCTCCGCAGGATGACAACTACCGTCTCCATTGAATCGCCGTTAGCTTCGTGAAGGTACCAAAATCCGGCGGACATCATCTCAGTCTTTCCCGCCGCTCTCTCAGCGGGATACTCAATTGGCCTGTCGCCCAAGACGAGATGAAAATTCACTCCATCCGAGCGCGAGATCATTGGCCCCCATTCAGTCAGCCTCGGCAGCATGTATGGCCGTCCGTTCGCAACACAATGCGGACAGACACTGAAGTTCAACCAGCGTAGCCTCGGTTGGCGGGACTGGTCAGCCAAGCCACTCGCTGAACGCGACGGATCGACGCCGGATAGAGGTCTCTGATTGAGTTTGAGCATGCGGGGCTCCAGAAGAAGGGCGTCCCATTGCGCGGGTTCATCACCTATCTTCCCTCTCGAAGACAGGCTGGATATGACGGAACGCCCTTCACCAATGCGGTTTATACATACCCACAGTAGACGTGTCAAGAAAATAATCGATAAGGCTAGCACTCCAAATCTATATTAATGATATTGATATACTTTAGTCGTCTAGGTAAAAGTTGCTGCCATTCAAGGGGCAGTGCGTGTCGTCCTCATCGCCATTTCCGCGACCGCTTTCCGAAAAAATAGACCACTGTGATGGTCGTCCTGATATTGTTTTGGCCCCGAATCGCCAGCGAAGCGTCGAAATACGAAGTTCTCAGATAATCTACACCAGTGCGAATGGCCAAAGAATCTGAAACCCAGTATTCAACTCCGCCACCAACGGCCCAGCCGAGCTTATTCACCCATGCCCCACTAAGGAATCCGCCGCCATTAAGGAGAATCGGACCAGTGACCCTGGCACCCCCTACCAGCGCATGAATGTAAGTATCAAAATGACGATGAGTCGTGGGATAGAGAACGGGACCTGCTAGGTAACTGAAGACATCACTGTGACGCGCCGAGCCAAGTACATTGGCGGCCCGCACGTAGCCCAAATCAGCTCTTAGGGCCAGGCGGCGAGAAGACGGACCAATCGTGAAGCTGGCATCCGCGCCGTTTAAGCCGACTCGATTGGAATGAGTATCTCCACGACTCATATAGGAGTATCCCAGACTTAGGTCAAGAGTTCGGCCGGTTGCGGCGGCGACTGGCGATTGCGCTGAAGCATGAGTAGCGCACAGCATGAAACAAAATAATGTGGTGAAGATGGTCCTCATGGAAGAATGCACCAGCGTTCAGTCAGGTCAGGCGGGGTCTACGGAGCTTTTTCTCTTTGACCTATCTTGTCTGGGTCCGGTGTGAATTTGATCGCAGGTCCAAACTGAATTTGAGCCATTCTTCCAGTCTTATGCCAATAGATGAAGGGCCGAATATCTTTGAACCCAGCATTGATTGCCATCTCAGATATTTCTGTAATGGCAGAGAGAGGAGCCCTGTCATCGACGACAGCAATGATTTGGCAGTCCCCACCCCTGTGGAGTTTCAGTTCGGCGAGCAGATAGTTGGCATCACCTTTCTTGTACTCGTCGGACTCGACTTCAAAAAGAAGCCCTTTATTGGCCTTGTGTACGGTGACCACGATCTGTTCTGGTTTCTTGTCTGAAGCTGTTTTCTTGGAATTTGCCGCATAAACACCAACGGCAATTAGGCAACCGAATGAAGCGAGCAGCAATGCTCTGATTGAGATTGTCATTTGGATTCCCCTTCGTCCTGGCAGCATTTCCTTCCGCGAGATACACCTTCGTGCGCATCAAAATTTAATGATGATTCCGAAGCTCTGGCCAGTCGGGGAATTCGGCTTGGCTGGCGACCCCTTACCGGTAATTGTGTAGCCATGAGCGGCTTCGTATGTGTGTATGATTGTTCCGCCCCATAGGAGCCCAAACGCTAGGTTCCCTTCACCGTTCTTTTTCAGCCAGGCAGACATCGAATAGATTGCAAAGCCCAAGGGGATGCCAATGCCGTAGGCTCTTGTTCGGCTCGGATTAGCGCCAAATAGTGGATTTCCTTCAGTGCAGGTGTGAGCATGAAGGCATGCCTGGGTTCCTTCTATATCCGCAATTGTGGAAGCCAGATTTAGTAGCCCCCCAACGACCATCATTGGATTCCGCATTGCTTTTCCCCATGTTGCATCGTGTTCAGTCATGTGAGATGGGTCACGAAAATATCGGCGTCCACCCAAGAGCGGGCAGGGCTTTCCGATTCCTGCCGGACAAGGAAGGGGGCCATCCTGGATGTTTGGGATTATGGGTATCGGAGCATCCGGCAGGACTCGATGGGATTCTTGCTGTGCGGGTTCGACCTCCACTGGAATGATGTGGGGTGGTTGAATGTGAGTTAGCGGTAGGTCATTGGGGATCGATTCTGATTGGGCTTGCGTCATCGCCGCGGAGAAAAACGTTATGGTGAGAGCGATCAGAATTGATTTCATGAATCCCCTGGCAGAGAGCACACCAATCCCGCCCTGACTCGCTCCAATCCAAGGCTGGAGCTGCGTCAGCGAACCCGGAGTGCGTCCCGGAGCAGTTTTGCCTTCAAACAACTGCTTGAAATGGGTGTTGCAAAAAACAGACCATAGATTTGTCTTAGAACTGAATATCGCAAATCTCCGGGAATGAGCACGATACGGGCGCAGTCCGTGCATTTGGCTCGAAGAGCCCGAAAGGATTCCCATCCTGAAACGATTTCTCGGGAATCCGTTCTAATCTGGAATGTTTCAAGGACATCGCATGGGGGATGATGGATACGAGGCCGCTCAAAATACGCTGTGAGCGGCGGTCAATATCGGGTTGCCTTTGAACCCGAATTTGTTTGATGGCGCGCTCCCACAGTTCAAGTCCAAATGCGCAAGGCTAATCGTCTCAATGCGCAGTACGATTGCCCCCCTTTTTTGTATGGCTATTCATCACTCTCGGAAACCAAATAAGAAGTTCCAGCGGCATGAAAAGTGCTCTGCCAACGCTGCGACGAGCGTTGCGACCTACATGTGGAGGTTACTCGAGGAGAATTCCTATTCAAACGACGCGATGTCGGAATCGAGGGCCAACCATGATGAGCTTGGCAGACGCACCCGAAATCCGAGGAGAAGACGTTCATGGCCCACATCACTCGAAGGATGCGGCATGTGATCATCGCAATAGCCGTGTTAGGACTCGCGAGCTTGGGTGTCCCTGACCAAGTCAGTGGACAGTTAACTTTTGATGTTTTTGTTGACCCACATGCTGTAGTTTCAGGCGGTACTATTGGATTCACCTTCGCTGGGGATAAGTTCGTCGGGTCGGTGCAGGGGGACGGCGTTGGCATTCTTTACCAAACCGATCTCCACGGTGGGAATCTCAAATTATTCGCTCCAGAGATGAATGTCCCATCCGGCAATTTCGCTTCGGAACACTGTATTGCAAGCTCTCCCGGCCTTGGGGGATTCCCGCTCTGGGATATCTACGTCGGAGCGGGGACGGGCGTCCTGCACATTTCGCACGATGGCGCCAAGTCAGACCTGTTTGTCAACGGCCTCAAAGGTCCGGTTCAATCAATCCGATTCGACACGGTGGGCACCTTTGGCCATGACATGCTAGTGGGCACTTACTTCGGAACCGTATATCGAATAAATAGCGCCGGTATCCCTACTTTGCTAGCTGATTTCTCAGAACTCGTTGAGGGAATGGATGTCGCTCCACTCGGGGCGGGATTCGGCCCGTTCAACGGCAAACTGATCGTTGTGAGTGAAACCTGGGGATTGCTTCGAGCCATCTCTCCGACTGGCGGCTACACAATTCTGAATCAGAACAATCCGATACCTACGCCCGAGTCAATAAGCTTTGTGCCCGGCGATCTCGGCGCCAGCGGTAGTTCTGTCGAAGGGTTTTACGAATCGAATTATTACTCAAACGTGGTCAAAGCCAATGCATCTCAGTTTGCTTCTTTAAAGGGCGACGCAATCATCACCAGCGAACTCGGAGTACGAACAATCTGGCGCATGCATTGGAATGGCCTAGGCTTTGACATCACGAAAATTGGGGATACCCCCGGTGAGGCTGAGGAAGGGCTATTTGTTACGCCCGCCATGTTGAGTGGAAATGTTTGTCCCCCGACTCGACCTAGTCCTCCCGAATGGTGCGAGCCATTCTGTAAAGATGGTCAGAAAAAATGGCCCCGGACAGTGCAGGAGCATCAGAACTAATTGTTAGGACGTGTCTGGATCATCGTCTTTATGATTCTCAGTTGGGCTGACTTCGAGTTGTAGGTGAAGGCCTAAAAAATCGCGGGAATCAGACAAATCGAAATGGTGCGTTGAAGACCAGGAAACTACCAAAGCTGATCTGTGTGTGGTGTTCCCAAGCCGATTTAGACAGACAGGGGCCGCTGTACTTAGCACAGATGTGAATGCCAGGAAGGCCTCTTCCGGGTGCAATTCCCGACGCCGCGATGATGCCAGCGGGGATTCCCGAGCTGGGGAAATACTCCGAGACCACCTTCCATTGCAGAACAATCTCTCGTGCTCGAAGACACCTAGTTGCTTCGTATCGGTTGTCTACTTCATCGATTCTCTTCCTCTCGTGACAGCACCAAGATCCACTGTTGGGGGCAGCATAGGCGGTGCACTTGGGGGGATTGAGATTTGAGTCCCATTTTGGAACGTAGGCTCGCGCGAACTAGGCGAGCGGTTCGGGAATGAGTCCGCTTCCCGAACACGACCCTTGACAGATATTACCTAAGAGTTTATTAATATATGGTTTTGTCAGGGAGCGTAAAAACAGGCTTATCCCGAACCTGTTCATGATGTCGTCCGAAGCTGTGGGCTCGATATGAATAGGGAGAGTGTGTCTGGCCGCCCGCTGGATTATTTTTGGGCTTGGGTGACCATGTAACACGATTTAGTTTGTACGACTGGAGGTGCTACTGCTTTTGTTTTGCTGCGCTTGGCGTAGTCCCTGCGCTCGAATCTGACAGGAGGACCACAACGTGACTAACAAAGTCGCATTTGGGGCCCCAGGAACAGCCCAGCATTCAATCTACGAGCCGAGCAAGGCAAGCCAGCTTATTGCCGGTATTTTCGATGCATCGATGCTCGGCATTGCCGTCTTCGATAGACAACACCGCTTTATCGCGGTCAACAAGACGCTGGCTGCACTTCATGGCATCCCGGCCAATGATCACATCGGCAAGACTCTGCGTGAGGTAGTGCCACAGGCATCCATCGAGGCCGACTCTCTAATAGATCATGTTTTTAACGCCGATGAAAGTGTACTAAGCGAAGAAATCACCGCCCACATGCCTACACGGAATGAGGACGGCCATTGGATTGTGAGCTTTTTACCGATCAGAGATGAAAGAGGGCAGGTTTCGGAAGTCGGCGCGATTGCGACTGAGGCCACCCATCAGGTAATGTTTGCGGAATGTTTGCGAGGTCTTATGAACAGATTGCCCCAGGTTCGAGACCGGGTAAGCTGGGCATACGTATCGAGCCAAAAACGGGCGGTCGATCCCTCGCTGCTGGTTGAATCTGCCGAGATATTAGAACAGTGTGTTCGGGAAATTCAGAAGGTCTCGGGCCTAGGCGAGGCCCTAGCTGCATTGTCAGGCGCGGTGAGCGAAGCGGACTCTAAGCAGTCTTCCTTACCCTATGCTGAAGCAATATCGCCCTCTGGCAACGGACAGTTGGCATATGCGGGAGCACCCGCAATCGCCGCCGCGCTAACTCCAAGGGAAGTGGAAGTCGTTTCTTTATTGGCTACAAGCAAAACCAACAAAGAAATATCCGACATACTGGATATTACCGTGAAGACCGTCGAGACCTACAGAACCAGAATCATGTTCAAGCTCCGGATTCACTCCATGAGTGAATTGGTCCTTTACGCTGTCCGCAACAAGCTCATCCAGCCTTAGCTAGATATGCTGTCAGTGAATCCCTTACATAATCAACTGACTTGATATCCTTGCCCATTCTGGTACATGAAGGGACCGCAACGGTGTTTCAATTCGGAGCACTGAAGTCGTCCAGGAGGAGTCATGCAAGCCACTCCTCGGGTTGCGATGAATGCTGCGATCCGGCCCCTTCCCGAGCCCGGAGATTCGTTACGCCGGGGTGCTGCCAGATCAAAAACCCTCCCTATCACGAACACATTGTACGCGGTTGAGGAGGTCCGAAGAATGCGCGGGGGTTCCCAGTCGCATCTCATGCGCTGTTCCGACGGAAACAATTACGTAGTGAAGTTCCAAAATAACCCCCAACATCGCCGCATCCTGGTCAATGAACTCCTTGGGACCAAGTTGGCGGCGCTGCTGGGGCTGCCCACAAGAGAGGTTGCGCTCATCGAGGTGGGCGAGGAATTGATCCGGCTGACGGCAGACGTATGTGTCGAGACGGCTCGGACACGCATTCCGTGCCAGCACGGACTTCAATTCGGGTCGCGTTACGCAGGAGACCCACATTATCTGACCCTGCTGGAATTCCTGACCGACAAACAGCTATTGAGTGCGCGTAATCTTATCGATTTTGTTGGCATGCTCGTCTTCGACACATGGACCTGCAACACCGATGGCAGGCAAGTCATCTTAGGTCGCCATGACATCGGCACTCCATATCAAGCGTGGATGATCGATCAGGGCTTCTGTTTCAATGGCGGAGGATGGAACTTCCCGGACAAGCCGCGACGGAGTCTGTACGCCCGCAATGTGGTTTACCAGCAAGTGCGCGGAATCGAATCCTTCGAGCCGTGGTTGGCCAAACTTGAATCCGAAATTGGAGTGCAGGTCCTGTTGGACATTGCCGAGACTATCCCGCCAGAGTGGTATGAATTCGATTCGGAAGCTCTTCGCCGTTTGTTGGAGCAGCTTGATTGTCGGAGAGGCAGGGTCCGAGAACTTCTATTTTCGGCAAGGAGGTCTTCTCCGAGCACATTTCCAAACTGGGCGGAAAAGAATGGAACAGAAGGAGAAAATAACTATGCTTCGAACAAGAACTCGAACGTTGTTACACCTTCACCTTGACGCTTGCAGTCGGCGCAACTGAATCACGAATCCACGGCAGGGTCAACAAGCGCATTCGCACGTTAGGCAAGGATACGCTCGGCGAAACCCTGAAGGAGTTCCGAATTCGTTTCCCAAAAGCAATATGCGGGAGAGCCATTTCTACGGAAATAAACCCTCAGAATTTGGTTAGCTCGGGAACTGGAGACCAAATTCATTGTTGCCTAAATGACAGAGACTCGCTGACAGAGTTTTCAGAATTCCGAATCTTGAGTTTCGATGACTGCGCTGTTCATGCCATCTTCTGGAAGAATGGGCTTTATAGTCTGGGCTACATGCTAGACGTTCGTTCTGTTCAGATTGTTCTGCACCCCTTTGAGAAACTCTACGGACCACCTACTCAAATGGAAAAGGACCCGGATGACGCATCTGAACTGAGCTTAGTTAATTGGTTAGAAGACGGGACGACACTGGAATTGAGTTTATCCAGGTTGGGAAGCGAGGTCTTCCCCAAGGATTCCGCTCAACAGAAGGGAGAGCCGTGGCTACGAGTCGTATGCATCAGGCTCTGGAACAGCGATTTGGCGACTTCTTAGAAATTGACTTGCCCCGGTATGTGTGGTCCGTCCCCCGACGTGGTGTCCTTCGCCAAAATTCTATCCAGGGACGAAATGAGAAAGTTCGAGGTCTGATTTGTGCCTGCGAAGCATGATCGGTGCGGGCATGCGTCGAAGGATTGCCGACGGAGGCCGCAGACTGGCTGGCGTAGACAGGTTTCGGTTGAAGCGGCGCAATCCCTCGACCAAAGATGGAACGATTTTGATTTAGGCGGCGCGGTCGTACCGATGGTGCAGACCGCCTAACCTTAGGCGTCCAATGAACTGAGCACTCGGCACGGAACACAACCTGTCACTGGGAGTCTTTTTGTCGAGCCCAAGGTGAGTTCGGTCTTCGAGATAGTAGTGGACATAATCTGAAAGGAGCCGCTTCAAGTGGCGCTCATTGATGGCGATGACGTGGTCCGGCAAGTCGCGCCGACAGCTTTCAGCCCACCGCTCCGCAATCCCATTCTGCTAAGGACTCCGGAACGAAGTTCGAATCGGAGGGATAGCCATCGAGCGAACCGCGATTGGGACCTCCAACCCATTCTTGGCATCCCGATCGAAGATGAGAAACCGGAGAGCGGATTGCTAGAGAAACGCCTCTCGAAACTGTTGCACGATCCATGTACTGGTGGGATGCCGCGTGACGTTGAAATGCCGCACACGTCGGCGGTGGTGGCCAATGACGAAGAAACAGCAGAGCACCAAATTTAAAGGTTGGGACGGTGAAGAAGTCCATCGCCGCGATTACTTCCCGATGGTTGCCATAGCGCAGGAGGTGAACTTGAGTAGATCCAGTTTCTCCTTGGCCATGTTTCCGTTCAGACCACAGAGCGCTTCCTAGGTTGCAAGCAACGTATTCAGTCCGCCATGAATGACCCATTGGAATCGAACCGAAGAGCAGATCTGCTAGTCGCCACCAAGACAAAGCGTCATTGTGGAAGAGTACGCGACAATTCGTCCAGAACAGGCGCAACGCCGATACGTGCCGGTCCGTCTTCATCGCAGACGGTATTGGGGCAAGTTGACCGAGCGTCAAGCCCTCGCAGGTCAGTTACCCCGGGGCATGGGTGCGTCGAGAAACGCCTCAACCATCGAACCCACCTAATCAGGCTGTTGGCTCTGCTCAGGCCATGCTGTGCGAATCGGGCCGATTGATTCCTCACCGACATGAGTGGCGCACCTGTGCTGTTCGACCGTTTCGAAGATTCGTGTTCCGAACAGGCCCACTTGATTTATTTTCATCGTGGAAGACACCCCTAAGCGCCGGCTTCAGGCCGTTTTAACGACTGGACTCGGGAAGCTGGTTGTGAGCCGCTGTATCTGGATTCAGGACTTCACGAACCTTTCGATGCAACTCGTCGGGCGTGAAAGGTTTCTGAAGAATTGAACCCGCTCGTTCCAACCCGGTGCGTCTGATGATTTCGGAGCTCGAATAGCCCGAAATATACAATATTTTTGTTTGAGGTCTGATCTTTAACAACTGCGTAACTAATTCTGGTCCAAGCATCTCTGGCATAATCACGTCCGTAACGCACAGGTGGATTGGCCCACCGTATTCTTGAGCTAGTTCCAGGCCCCGTAAGGGGGTCGCCGCGGAAAGAACTTGATAACCTTGTTCTTTCAAGATGTCACAAACAAGCGATCTAACAGTTTCTTCGTCCTCAATGAGCAAAACCGTGGGGGAAGCAGGCGCAGGCGGGCGTTCTTCTGCTGTCCCCTCGAACAATGAGCCTTGGTCCTGAATGTGCGGCAGATATATTTCAAACGTCGCTCCTTTCCCTAGTTCGCTTGTGACCATGATTTCGCCGCCAGCTTGCTTAACGACACCGTAAACCGTGGACAACCCGAGCCCGGTTCCCGCAGCCAAACCCTTTGTCGTGAAGAAGGGCTCGAAGATGCGCGGTAGTATCGCAGGGTCTATCCCACATCCTGAGTCCGTTACGCTCAAGGCCACGTAGTCCCCAGGCGCAAGATTCTGAGGTTTAGAACCCAGAACAAGGTCAGCGCGAAAGTTTGAGGTTCTGATCTGCAAGAACCCACCGTTAGGCATGGCGTCCCGAGAATTAGCCGCCAGGTTCAAAATAGCTTGCTCTATCTGGCTTGGATTTGCCCGGACTCGTGCCGCTACAGCTTCAAGGACGCAAGTGAGTTTGATATCTTCACCGATGATTCGACGAAGAAGCGTGTCCATTCCTTGGACGACCACGTTGAGATCGAGGATTTCGGCTGGCAGCGTCTGGCTACGGCTAAACGATAACAGCTGTCCCGTCAACGCTCGCGCCCGTAACGCAACATCGTTAATATCGCGAGCCATTCGACTTAGCACTTCATCATGCCGGAGCTTACTTGCAAGGAGACTGCTGTAACCTAGCACACTGACCAATAGATTGTTGAAGTCATGTGCGATTCCACCGGCAAACCGCCCGAGTGCCTCCATTTTAACGGCTTGATGAAGCTGCTCCTCCAAGCGCCTTCGTTCGCCCACATCACGAAGTACCAGGCGCACTGCCAAGACCGCCCCGTAGTAACCAACATCCGCGCTGATTTCGAGATCAACCGCAGAGCCATCTTTGCGTCGGAATTGCCGATCACCTATCGAGTGCAGCTGGTCCACCGCGAGGTTACTAACATCGCGGTCCACGAGTTCCCGGTCTTGGACCATTAAATCGTATAGAGTGAAACCATCCGTTTCTTCACGGCTGTACCCCACGAGCTGAAGAAAAGGTCGTGTAGCTTCCAAAATCTTCTTTCTGAGGGGATCGACCAGCAGAATGCCTTCTGTTCCTTTCTCGACGATTGCCTGGTAACGAGCCTCACTTGCCCGAATAACCGCCTCCTTTCTTTTGTGCTCGGTTAGATCGACAAACGCCGTAACTAAGTACTTTTCGGTCTCCGTCGGAACGATCCTTATGGCCAGGGCGCCGTGTCTCTCCTGCTTGGGCGCCGCTCGAACTGTGAACTGAGCGTCTTGATCTCTTAAGACTGAGGTTGAGGTTAAGGAAGGGACTGGATCGCCGCCCTTGAAAGCTTGTCCAAAAAAGCCGAGATCTCTTTCTGTCCGTCCGATCACTTTGTCTCGGTGATGTCCGAAGAAGCGCAAGAGACCGTCGCTCACGTAGACATAGCGTTGCTCTGGAAGAGTCGAAATCGCGACAACTACAGGAAGGGAGTTGAATGCCTGGAGAAGTCCGATGGCGGGTGGGAGAAATTCCGTAGAACGCAGGCCAAGCCTATCGCCACTGCTCTCTGACGAGATGCCGAGGCTCTTCTGTCGATTAGGGTGTAATTCATTTGCGTCAGTGGTCGTCAAAGGCTGAATCAAACCGATGCCATAAAGCGGCAACCCGGTCGCTTCGCGAATCAATTTTATAGTCAGGCTGACCCACAGTGGCGCCCCGGACTTGCCCACGAACCGCTTCTTAAAGTGACAGACTTGTCCTTGGGTCAAAAGATACGCGAGTACTACACTTTTCTCGTAATCCTCAGGATGAAGGATATCCGCGAAGCTCTTGCCCTGTAACTCCGATTCCGTGTAACCGAGCATTTGGCAGAGGGCCGCATTCGCGAGTTTGAAACCAGTGCGGCGGTCTACAAGCACTGCACCAATTGGCGCGTCCCTTAAAATGAAGTTAAACACTTCCTCGCCATCGTGACTTCTCATTTCGCTCAGGGTTGATTCAATCAGAGTGCGGAGAGTAGAAGAATATTGCGTTGAAACTTTCCCTTCGGCAGATTGTTCAATCGACATCGCGGATCTTCGCTACATCATGTTTTGAGCGGAATCTGGTGGCGGTGAACTGTATACTCCGCCGCCGCCCAAAAATCAAGCAACTAGCTACTGTCCCTCGCCAAAACTTTGGGAGTTGTCCCTCGCCAAAATCCAAAATGCGTTTCAAATGAATAACGGTCAGGCGCTGATCTGAGTGAGAATCGACTGCGACCAAGCCGGTGCTGCAGGCGCGAGCCGTTTAACGGCTGCCTCGACGGGACGCGGAAGCCGTTTCGCAAGGGCTTGCACGGGGATTTCGTGAACGCTCTTCCGTCCGAGTGAGCGGACAGCTTGAATT
>WNFD01004791.1_pt1 | contig 13561 bp, 14 predicted proteins | sample 5400491 | NCBI WGS metagenome assembly WNFD01 (sample SAMN13153343, study PRJNA577476) | soil metagenome | isolation source: 120 cm saprolite under Douglas fir tree site 2 hole 2 replicate 2 | place: USA:California | collected 2015-04-18 | reverse complement strand
GTCATCGTCCGTCGGTGCCGTGAGTCTGGGGATCCCGGGCGCAGGCCAGGAGTGTCACGGTGACGGCGGATCTGTATGCGACCGCGACCGGCCTCATCGAGCGCTCGGCGGCGGCGTATGTGTCTGGTGTGCCGGAAGACGGCGCGGACGATGGCTTTTTCGGGCCTGCCAGCATCACGTGGCGGATGAGCGCTGACCTGGCTTCGCCGGTTGCGGGCCTGCGGTCCCTGCTGATGCAGGCGCTGCATCCGCAGGCGATGACGGGTCCGCTCGCCACTCATTCTCACTGCCGGTGTGCCGGCTTCTGCCTGTTGCGCGTTAGCGCCCGGCTTCGGCGGCCACGGCTCAGTGGGCCGCTGCCTCGGCGGCGCTGATCGGGGCGTTGATGGTGAACACCGCGACGAGAGCACCTGCTGTGAAGATGACGGAGCCGGCGAGGAGGCCGGCCACGTAGCCGTCTGTCAGCGCCGCCGCCACGGTGTGGCCCGGCAGGTGGCTTCTGGTCACCATCGAGGCGATGGCGGCCAGTGCGCCCAGGCCTAGTGCGCTGCCGCACTGCAGGCTGGTGTTGAGCAGGCCAGCAGCGATACCGGTGTCTTGCGGGGTGACCGCCCGCATCCCGGTCACCGTGCAGCCGACGAAGGTCAGCCCGGTGCCGGTTCCTCCGGCCAGCATGGCCGGGAGCATCACCGCGTAGTAGTTCGATGCCGGGGTCAGCATCGCCACGTACCAGGCCAGTGCGCCGGCGCAAAGGATCATTCCGGCCGCGATGACGGCCCGGGCGGGCAGTGCGCCGAGCAGCCGTGGCCCGAGCCCGCCGGAGGCCAGGCCGACGCCGGCCACGAACGGCAGGTAGGCCAGGCCGGTGTGCACCGCGGAGTAGCCCCGCACCACCTGCATGTAGAGGGTGAGAAGGTAGAACATGGCGAGCATGTCCGTGCCCAGGAGCAACATCACCGCATTCGCGCCGCCGCGGTTGCGGTCGCGCACCACCCGGGGCGGCACTATCGGCGCCCGGCTACGGGTCTCGTTCAGCAGGAAGGCGAGCAGCAGCACGGCGCCGGCCGCGAAGGAGCCGAGGGTGCCCGCGTCGGTCCAGCCGTTGGTGTTGCCGCGGGTGAGCGCGTAGATGAATGAGCCGATGCCCAGGGTCGCGGTGATCGCGCCGGTCACGTCGAGCGCGCCATGGTCGTTGTCGCCCGGGATCAGCACGCCGGTGCCGATCAGTACCAGGACTGCGATGGGGGCGTTGATGAACAGCACCCAGCGCCAGCTCAGGTATTCAGTCAGCGTCCCGCCGGCCAGCGAGGCCAGCGTGAACACGATAATCCCGAAGCGGAATACTCCTCGCCGGCCGAGCAGGTCGCCGGCCCGGCCGCCGAGGAGCAGCAGCCCGCCGAACGTGAGCGCGTAAAAGCTGATCACCCAGTTCAGGTTGGACGTCGCCAGGTGCAGCGACCGTTGCATGCTCGGCAGGGCGACGTTCACGATGGTGTCGTCGAGCACCAGCATGAGCTGCGCGGTGGCGATGACGAGCAGCGCAAGGCCGGGTTTGCGGCCGGCGGCGGGTGGCGCCGCGACCTGGGGGGCGGTTTCTGTTCCGCCTTGGAGCGACATGGCCAGGAGTCCTTTCCGGCGTCTCAGGCGGCCGGCTCGCCGGCGGCGTTCCAGATGTTCAAGGCGGCGTACCTCGGCCCCCACTGCTCGCGGAAGGCGGTGAGCAGCGGCGGGGGGAACTTACTGAGGATCGCGTCCAGGGTCTGCGGGCTTGCCTCGCTGAGCAGCCAGGGCATGTACATCGGCGCGTCGCCGCGGATCCGCTCGGTGTGGACCTCGGCGAAGTGCTCCCACTCCTGCGGCGTCAGCGAGGCGTCGATCAGGGGAAGCCCGTCGGACTCCTCATGAGCCAGGTGCGCGGTCAGCTTCGTCACGAGCTCGTCGATGATGTCCCCGAACCGCTGGTAGCCGTAGGCCGGGTCGGCCGCGGCCGCGTCGATGGCCGTCAGCAGCGGCTCGATGACGGCATGCTCGGCCTCCAGCGCGTCCGCCAGTGCCACCCGGTCGGGCTGTCCGGCCACGCGGGCGCGCAGCGCCGGCCACAGGGTGTCATCTTCGGACTGGTGGTGGACCAGCAGGAACTTCTTGAACAGCTCCCACCCCAGCGCGGCGTGCAGCAGCTTGCCCGGGTTGGCGTCCCGCTGCCCCGCGATCCGCGCGACCTGCACGAGCTCCCTGCGCAGCGCGTCGTGCATCGCGAACATCATGCTCATGTCGAGCTTGAAATCCATGGTTCCTCCCTGATCCGGCGTGAGTGGATGCCTCGGGCAGGCCCCGGCCCTGTGCTGGACGTCCCGGCGCTATTCTCTCTCTTAAGATAACACTCAGTCTTATTTAAGATCAAGTCTTAAAAGGAGCTTAGTATGTTTGGCTTCCGGGTTCCGTACTCCGATAAGATGCCGGACATGACCACCCAGCCGGTCAGCGACCGGTCCCTGCCGCTGCGCGAGCGCAAGAAGCTGCGGACCCGCCGCGCGCTGGCTGACGCGGCGCTACGCATGTTCACCGAGAAGGGCTTCGGCGCCACCACGCTGGAGGAACTGGCCGACGAGGCCGAAGTCTCCAGGAGCACCTTCTTCCGCTTCTTCCCGGCCAAGGAGGCCGCGGCGATCGAGGCCGAGGCCGAGCTGTGGTCGGCCTACCTGACTGCGCTCGCTGACCGCGAACTCGCCGGCACCATCCTCACCGAGTTGCACCAGACGCTAGCCACGGCCGCCGCCGGACTCGATCCAGGCTGGGACGAGCGCTTTCTCGCCACCCGACGCCTGATAGCGAGCGAGCCAGCCCTGCTCGCCTATGTCGAGCACTATCGCGCCGGGGTCGAAAAACAGGTGATCGAATGCCTCGCGGGCAAACTCAACCTGGACCCCGAAGACCTCCGGCTGCACGTCCTGGCCGAACTCGCCACCATCGCCTGGAGTGTCTCCGGCCGCCACTGGGTCCGCCATGGCGGGCAAGGAGGCCGCAAAGCGCTCATCGAACGCCTGGACGGCGCGGTCAAGGCCATCCCCGCCAGCCTGGACCTCTCCGCACGCCCGTAGCCTCCCCGCGCCGTCGGCTCATTTTCTGCGACAGTTCCGCTGATGTCCGCATCCGGCCAGGGATGGGCTGGGAAACTAGGCGGGATACCACGACACGCCGCGTCACTCGCCGCAACGTAAGTGACTATGCACACAAGTTCGAGATAATTTACTCGATTAGGTTGGCTGAGCGCCGAAGTGGAGAGAGCAGTTGATCAAGACAACCAGACCCGGGCGTGACGGTACTGTCCGCGTCACCTTCACGCTGCCCATCGATGAGCCCGGCGGAGCCGTCTCCGTGGTGGGTAACTTCAATGACTGGAACCCGCTTACCCATCCGCTACGGCGGCGCGCAAACCGCACCCGGAGCGCGGCGGTGACCGTCCAGGCCGGCACCACGCTGCATTTCCGTTACCTGGCCGAGGGCGGGGTGTGGTTCGACGACGAGACCGTTCCCGCCCAGGACGGCCGGGGCGCCGCGATCACGGTCTGATTCCGCGGCCGCCATCAGCCCCGGGGGCGGGACTCGGCGAGATGCATCCTGATGATCGAGTCGAAGTCCGGGTCCGGGGTCAGGCCTAGCCGGCCTGCCCGGTCAGCGCGGACCCGGGCCGGCCAGCTCGCGACGATCCGGGCCACCTCCGGATCGGGGATCCAGTCGATCAGCGCGCTGACCTGCGGTCCGGCGACCCGGGCCAGCGCGGCGGCCATGTCCGCGACGGTCACGGTGAGCGCGGGCAGGTTGACCGCACTGCGGCCGCCCCAGGCCTGGTCGGAGGAGGTGGCGGCGCAGCGAAGCCCGGCGATGGCCTTGGCCGGCGAGGCGAGCGCCACCTTGGTGCCCGGGTCGACCGGGCAGGTCGCGCGCTGGCCGGCCAGCGGCTCCCGGATGATGCCTGACATGAAGCCCGACGCCGCGGCGTTGGGCCGTCCCGGGCGCACGCTGATGGTCACCAGGCGCAGGGCCCGGCCGCGCAGGAATCCCTTCCTGGTGTAGTCGGCTACCAACTGCTCGCCGATGACCTTCTGCGCGCCGTAACTGGTCTGCGGGTTGGGCAGGGTCTGGTCGTCGACGACCTCCGGGAGCGGGTGCTCGCCGGAGGCACCGAAGACGGCGAGCGAGCTGGAGAACACCACGACCGGGCTCGTCCGGAGCGCGCGGCAGGACGCAAGCAGCGCCTCGGTGGCGCGCAGGTTCGCCCGGATGCCCAGGTCGAAGTCCGCCTCGCACTCCCCGCTGACCGCGGCGGCCAGGTGGAAGATCACTTCGGCGCCGGCCAGCGTGTCCGGCCCGGCGGCGGCCGGATCCAGCAGCTTGACGAGATCGCCACAGATCGCCGCCACCCGCTCGTCGGCGGCCAGGTCCGGCGGGACCGGCGCCTGGTCGATGAGCGTCACCCGGGATAGCGGGCGGGCCTCGCCGCCCGCCACCTGCAGCGAGCCCGCCGCCAGCAGGTCCCGGGCCAGCCGCGAGCCCAGGAAGCCGGCACCGCCGGTAATGACCACGTTCACCATGGCGCGCCTCCGTCTTGGGCCGTCGTCCTGGGCCGTCAGCCACGGTGATCTTACGTGCTCCTGGCGATGGTCTCCTCGATCGCGGCCTGCACCTCCGCGGGACGCTCCATGTGCGGCATGTGCCCGGCGCCGTCGATCAGGCGGCGGACCGCGCCGGGCACCGCCTCCGCCTGCGCCGCGGGGATGATCCGGTCCGCGCGGCCCCAGACCACCGTGACCGGCACCGCGCCGCCGAGCGCCGCGACCTGCGCAGCCGCCGTGGCCGGGTCCCCGCGCTGCGCGTCGCCGTCCAGGAGCGTGTCCGCCAGGGCGTGCAGCGCCTCGTCCACTCCGTCCAGGCGCTTGTAGGCGAGCAGGTCCTCGACCAGTTGCCGGGTCACCAGGCTCTCGTCGGCGAAGAGCTGGCCGACCACCGGCTTGAGCTCGCGCCTGGTCTGCGCGTCGGCGAAGCCGCGCAGGTAGCCGGCGTTGATCTCCGGCCCGAAGCCGGACGGCGCGATGAGCGTGAGCGAGGCGATCCGCCCCGGGGCCCGGGCCGCGACCGCGAGCGCGACGGCGCCGCCCATCGAGTGGCCGACCAGATGGGCCCGTTCGGCGCCGAGAGCGTCAAGCACGCCGGCCACGGCGTCGGCCAGGACGCCCACCGTGCCGGCGGGGCCGTCCGGGCCGTCCGGGCCGGCGCCGACGTCCTTGGCCGACGTGCCGTGCCCGGGCAGGTCCAGCGCGTACACCCGGTGCCGCGCGGCCAGCGGCTCCTGCAGGAACAGCCAGGAGTTCCGGTCACCGCCGTAGCCGTGGACGAGCAGGACCACCTCGCCGTCCTGGCTCTTTGGGCTCTCTGGGGTCTCTGGGGCGGCCCCGGCGTAGCTGATCTTCCGGCCGCCGACATCGGCCGTCTGCAGCTCGGGGGCGCCGACGGCGTCGTCGGGCACGCCCGCGTCGATCACCGCGCGGGCCGCCCGCACGGCGGCGTCGAGGTCCTCGTCGCTCACCTCGGCCGGGGCGATCAGCGCGATCGTGCCGCCAACCGGCACGTCCTCGCCGACCTGGGCGATGATGCGCCGCAGCGGGCCGGCGTGGGCCGCTTCCAGGGTGCCCGCGATCTTGTCCGTCTCGATGTCGGCGAGGTCGTCGCCGATCTTGACCTCATCTCCCTCCGCGACGACCCAGCCGGTGATCTTGCCGAGCTGCATCGACAGGCCCCACTTCGGCATCGTCACGGGGACGATCCGCTCATCGGTCACCGGGTCCACCCGGTCACCGTCTTGACGGCGTTCACGACGCGCTGCGCGTCCGGAATGTAGAGGTCCTCGAGCGCAGTGGAGAACGGCACCGGGGTGTGCGGCGCCGTCACCATCTCGATCGGGGCCCGCAGGGCGCCGAAGGCCTTCCGCGCCACGAGCGCCGAGATGTCGGTGGCGATCGAGCACCGGGGATGCGCCTCGTCGACCACGACCAGCCGGCCGGTGCCCTCGACGCTCTCCAGCACGGTGTCCTCGTCCAGCGGGCTGGTGGTGCGCAGATCGATGACCTCGCACTGCACCCCGTCCGCGGCGAGCTGGCCGGCCGCCTCGAGCGAGGTGTGCACCATCCGGCCCAGGGTGACGATCGTGACATCGCCGCCCTCGCGTACCACGTTGGCCTCGCCGAACGGCAGCGCGTAGCTCTCCTCCGGCACCGGCCCGGCCATGTCGTAGAGCGCCTTGTGCTCGAAGAAGATCACCGGGTCGTTGTCCCTGATCGCCTGGGTGAGCAGGCCCTTGGCGTCGTACGGCGTGGCCGGGAGGACGACCTTCAGCCCCGGGATGTGGGTGAACAGCGGATACAGGCACTGGGAGTGCTGGGCCGCGGCCCGCAGGCCGGCCCCGTACATGGTGCGGATCACGACGGGCGTAACCGCCTTGCCGCCGAACATGTACCGGAACTTCGCGGCCTGGTTGTAGATCTGGTCGAAGCAGACGCCCATGAAGTCGACGAACATGAGCTCGGCGACCGGCCGCAGGCCGGCCGTGGCCGCGCCGATCGCGGCGCCGATGAACGCGGATTCCGAGATGGGCGTGTCGAGCACCCGGCCGGGAAACTTGTGGTAGAGCCCCTTGGTCACGCCGAGCACGCCGCCCCAGGCGTCGTCCTCGCCGGGCGATCCCGCGCCTCCGGCGTTGTCCTCGCCCAGGACGATGACGCTCTCGTCCCGCTCCATTTCCTGGGCCAGCGCCTCGTTCAGGGCCTCGCGGTAGGTGATGCTCCGTGCCATGGCCGGCCTCCGATCAGTAGCGCACGTAGACGTCGGTGAGCAGGTCTGCCCCGGTGGGCAGCGGAGCGGCCTTCGCTTCGTCGACCGCCTTGTCGATCAGCGTCGCGACCTCGGCGTCGACGGCGTCGAGGTCGGCCCGGGCCAGTTCGCCGGTCTCGGTCACCCGGTCGGCGAAGCGCTTGAGGCAGTCGAGTTCGGCCCGCGCGTGCTCGACCTCGCCGGCCCGGTAGGTCTGCTGGTCGCCCTCGAAGTGGCCGAAGTAGCGGGTGAACTTCATCTCGATGAGCGTCGGGCCGCCGCCGTCGCGGGCGCGGGCGATCGCCTCGCTGGCCGCCTCGTGCACCGCGAAGAAGTCGAAGCCGTCGACGATGGCGCCCGGCATGCCGAACCCGGCCGCACGGTCGGCGATATTGTCGCTGGCTACCGACCAGGTGCTGGACGTGGTCTCGGCGTAGCCGTTGTTCTCGGCCACGAAGACGGCCGGCAGGTTCCACACCGAGGCCAGGTTCATCGACTCGAGCGTCGTGCCCTGGTTGCTGCCGCCGTCGCCGAAGAACGCGACGCTGACCCCGCCGGTGCCCTTGATCTTGGCGGCCAGCGCCGTCCCGCAGATCAGCGGCGGGCCGCCGCCGACGATGCCGTTGGCGCCGAGCATGCCCTTGGACAGGTCGGCGATGTGCATCGAGCCGCCCTTACCGTGGCAGCTGCCGGTCTTGCGGCCGTAGATCTCGGCCATCATCTCGCCGACGTCGACGCCCCTGGCGATGCAGTGGCCGTGGCCGCGATGGGTGCTGGCGATGGTGTCGCGGTCGTCGAGGTTGCTGCATACGCCGACCGCCGACGCCTCCTCGCCCGCGTACAGGTGGACGAATCCGGGAATCTCGCCGGTCGCGAACTCCGCGTGCACGCGTTCCTCGAACTCGCGGATCGTCCGCATCGTCCGGTAGACGTTCAGCAGGTGCTCTCGAGTCAGGGCTTTCCGCTCCACCGTGTCGGTCATGTACTCCTCCTAGACGGTCGATCCTGGTTGCGCGGGGATTATGGACAGGAGCGTTTGAGCAGGCCGAGGCGGGCGCTCGCGGCCAGGACCGCGGGCACGTCGACGCACCGGGGCCCGTCAGCGCGCAGCCGGACAGTCGGATGCCCGCCCGGCTCGAAGGTGAGCTCGCGTTCGCCGTCCACGGCGATGACGCCCGCTGTTGCCTCGACGGTATGAACCGAGCCGGGGTGCATCGGCTCGATCTCGCGCACCCCGACCGGCACGACCAGACCCGGCGCGATCGGGGCGAGCACCTGCCGGGGCGCGTCGACGGCGAGGCGTGCGGTGACCCCGTGCGGTTCGTGCCGGGCGACCGGAGACAACTGGCCCAGGACGCTGGACAGGCCGATCGCGTCGGGTTCGGCGAAGGCGCAGAACAACTGGGTCACCGTGGCCGGATTCCAGACCGCGCGGGCACCGACGTGGCGTTCGGTGGATACCGCGACGTCCACCAGCGCCGTCTCGGCCCGATCCCCGACCCGAACCTCGAGCAGCTTGGCCCGGGTAGTCGCGTCCTCGGCCGGGACCGCCCTGGTCGCGACCAGCCCGGCCGCCAGGCCGGCGATGGTCGCCTCGCGGACCGCGGGGAACACGTTGTTGGTGCCCGTCGACACCGCCAGCATCGGCACGTCGCCGATCGCGGAGGCCGCGACCCGGGCGGTGCCGTCTCCGCCGAGGCAGACGATGACCCGCGCGCCCGCGGTCACCATGCGCCGGACGGCGTCCACGGTGTCCTGCGCGGTCTGCCGGATCGGCTGGCCGTCGAGGAACTCGACCTCCGGCCACCGGCCGTCCCGGCCGTGCCTGCCTTGCGCGGGACGCCGCCCGATCGCGCGCAGCACCGACGCGGAGATGCCGCCGAGGTCGGTATTGAGCAGCACGCGGTGCACACCGACGGCGCCGAACGCGGTGAGCATGCGCTGGATCATGTTGGCCTTCTCAGCCGTCGGGAACACCGAGGCCTGCGTGACCAGGCGGCGGATGTCGCGACCGGAGAGCGGGTTCGCCACCACCCCGACGATCGCGTCACCCACGCCAGCCCACCTCCTCGCCCCACTCTGCGCGCCTATCCGCCAAAAGGGAATAGTTGCCGCAGCAGGTGCTGCGGGCGGGCCGCTGCCACAGCGCGGCGGTGATCCGGTCGAGCAGGCTGTCGACGGCTTCAGTGAACACTCAGCAGGTACTAAACGTAATAGTAGATGACCCTGGCCGATATGGCCTGGGTCTCGAGCCGGCCGATGCCGCCGACCGACCCAAGGCGAGAGGAGCCGCAAAGAATGCGCAAGACAGGAAGGGCCCTAGGCCTAGTGGCCATGGCAGCCATCGTCGCCGGAATGAGCACTCCGGCGCTGGCTGCAACGGCCCGGAACGGGCCCGTCCCCCGGTCAGCCGTTGCGTTTGCACGTGGGTCGGGACAGTCGGCGGTTGACTGGAATCGTGAGCTGATAACCATCCTCGGGACTCCGGGGGCTCAGCCCGCGACCGTGCATCCCACCCGCAGCTTCGCGCTCCTGCAAGCGGCCGAGTACGACGCGGTGACCTCGATCACGCGCGCGGCCCGTCCGTACCTTTTCTCGGTGCCGGCGCCGCGCGGCGCCCGGCCGGACGCCGCCGCCGACCAGGCTGCGCACGACGTGCTGACCGCCCTCTACCCGGCGCAGAAGAGCGGGCTCGACCAGTTGCTCGCCGGAGAGCTCGCGGCCATCCCCGATACCCGAGGCAAGCAGCAGGGCATCAGAGTCGGGGATATTGTCGCTGAGCGGCTTGTCGACATCCGGTCCTCCGACGGATCAGCGGCAACGCCGCCGCCGTTCGTCGCCGGGAACCAGCCGGGCGATTACCGGCCGACTCCGCCAAAATTCCCTGCACCGGTGTTCACCAACTGGGGCTCGATCACGCCGTTCGTGCTCGATAACGGGCGACAGTTCCGTCCCGCCCCGCCACCGCCGATCACGAGCGTCGCCTACGCCCGCGCGCTCAACCAGGTCAAGAGCCTGGGCCAGGACTCCAGCACCACCCGCACCGCTGACGAAACAACCCTGGCAAAGTTCTGGGGCGCGGCGCCGATCTGGAACGTATGGAACGAGATCGCCCAGAAGCTCGCCGTGACCCGGCACGCCAACCTGGAGCAGACGGTCACCGTGTTCGCGAACCTCGATCTCGCCCTGGCCGACGCCACCATCGGCTTGTACGACGCGAAGTACCACTACCTTGTATGGCGCCCGATCACCGCGATCCGGCTGGGCAACACGGCCGGCAACCCCGGCATCGTGGGCGACCCCAACTGGAACCCGCTCGCGGTCACCGCGGCCGACCCCTCCTACCCCGGCGCCCATGCGACCATCAGCCAGGCAGCGGCAACCGTTCTCAGCGCCTTCTACGGTAACCACGAGCGGCTGACCGTCAGTTCGGACGGGGATCCCGGCGTGACCCGGAGCTTCGACAGCTTCCAGGCGGCAGCCAACGAGGCCACGCTCAGCCGGCTCTTCGCCGGGCAGCACACCATGATCGACCTCCTGGCCGGCCGGCAGCTCGGCAGCCATGTGGCGGACTTCGTGCTCGACCACCTCCGGTCGGCGCCGGCCGGCGTGCGCTGAGGAAGGCGCACGCACCGGCGGGAGCGGCGGATGTCTCCCCCATCCGCCGCTCCCAGGCGCGCCTGGCGAGGACGGCCCCAGCAGCGGCCGCTCAGGACTTGAAAATGTTGAAGCCGCCATCCATGGTCCCGGTGGGTACGCCCTGGCGAACCAGCGCGAGGTGGCCGAGACGACCGGTCAGCGGTCTGCCCGCCTAGTCGGCGCTGTTGTGACGGCGGTCACAGTAAGGTATTTGAACAGTCAACAACCTCGGCTCGTGACCTCTAATGTCAGGCTCGCACGCACACAGCGCGGTGAGCGCTTGCCAAGGAGGAACCCGCGTGACCATGAAAGGCATCCTGGCGGCGGCGGCGGTCGTTATGCCTCGCTCGTCTCCGTCGGAGTGACCCAGCCCGCGTTCGCCGCGGCCGGAGGGCTGGATCCCACGTTCGGCAACGGCGGGAAGGTCCTGATGGCTCTAGGCGGGGGGGCGGATCAGGGCGCCGTACTGCAGCCCAACGGCGACATCGTTATCGGCGGAACCACCGGGCTGATCCGCCTTCTGCCCAACGGGAGCCCGGACACCAGCTTCGGCACCGGCGGCCTGGCCCAGACCAGCTTCAGCGTGAACAGCCTGGCCCTCCAGCCCAACGGCGAGTTCCTGGCGGCCGGCGGCGGGAACGGCGACTTCGCGGTCGCCCGCTTCACCACCGCCGGCACCCTCGACCCGGCCTTCGGCCACGGCGGCGTGGTCACCACGGCGTTCCCGCAGGCCGCGGACGGTGCCGTGGCCGATGCGGTGCTGATAGAGCCCAACGGCGACGTCCTGGTGGGCGGGAAGGCCTCGGTGCCCGGCACCGCTTACAACGTGCCGGTCGTCGCGCTCGGGGCGCTGGCCCGGTACACCCCCAGCGGCACGCTGGACCCCAGCTTCGGCAGCGGCGGCATCGTGCAGTCCACCGCCAGCATCGGCAACATCGGCAACCTCGGGATCGACGCCTCAGGGGACATCTTCGTGCTCCCGGCCCACGCCGAGTTCAGCCCGGCCGGCCAGCTTGACTCCAGCGTCACCCCCGCGGCGATCACCGCGAGCACCCACGGCCGCTTCAGCGCGTTCCTGCCCACCGGGCAATCCCTGATCATCAGCACCGCCCAGATCGGCAGGGTCGCCGAGGTGCAGGTGCGGAGGTTCAACGCTGACGGCAGCGTCGACACGGCCTTCAACAACCCGCCGTTCAGCTTCACCGGGACGCTCACCGGGCATCAAGGCGACAGCGCGATCGCCGTCCAGCCCGACGGGAAGATCGTGGTAGTCGGACAGGACTTCGCGGGCAGCTCATTGTTCGGCGCCGCGCGCCTGAACGCCGGCGGGAGCCTGGACAGCGGCTTCGGCAACGCGGGCGTGCTGACCACTAACTTCCAGGGACGCGACAGCGCCGGTGCCGTCCTGATCCAGCCGAACGGCGACATCGTCTCCATCGGCTTCTCCGAGAACAACACGACGGGCGCCGTCGACACCGCCATTGCCCGCTACCTGGGCTAGAAACACGCTCCCGCGCCGCTAGCCGACAACCTCGACGGCCAGGGCCGCGGTGTTGTATGAAACCCCTCCCGCCGGCTGCGAATGGTGGCCGCCGCCCGCCAGATCGGCGATCCCGCCGATCTGGCGGGCGGGCGCGGCGCCTTGCTCGTCAGGCGATGCCAGTTGCGGCTAGCCCGACCGTGCAATGCCCCGGCTGTGATCATTCAGGAGCTTGCCGGACGCCGCTACCCGCGATGGCTTCCCTGAAGTCGGTGCTGGCGGGTCATTGCCCCGGCGTCATTCGAGGTCGAGCTCCCGCAGGTTGGTCTTGGCGAGCTCGATCGCCCGGCTGAGGGCCCGCGAGACGGACCGGCGCACGGACTGGGCGGAGAAAACTAGCACAGACATCGCGCGGCGGTTCGACGTGATCAGGGTCGAAGACCTCCAGATCACGAACATGACCCGATCCGCGCAAGGCGCGCGGGGCGATCCTGGCCGGAACGTCCGGCAGAAGGCCGGGCTGAACCGGGGCATCCTGCGATCCGGGTGGGGCCTGCTGGTGCGCCGGCTGGAGGAGAAGGCCCCAGGCCGGGTGGAGAAGATCAACCCCGCGTTCACGAGCCAGCGGTGCTCGGCGTGCGGGCAGGTGGACCCGAAGTCGCGCGAGAGCCAAGCCGTCTTCCGGTGCACCGCCTGCGGTTTCGCCGGCCACGCGGACGTGAACGCGGCCCGGAACATCGCGGCGGGGCACGCCGTGACTGCGCGGGGAGGCGACGGGGTAGCCCGGCCCGTGAACCGCGAACCTCAGCTGCTGCTCCAATCGGCGTAGTAGCTGGAATCCCCCGCCTTCAGGCGGGGGAGGATGTCAAACTCCCAGCAGTCAGGCCCCGCCGCCAGCAGGTGGGCAGGTGGCGACGCGCGCGCTTATGGCGGTGCCATTGCCATCAAAGGTGCCACGTCACCTGTGGGCCGTCTCGGCGTGCAGGACCTGGTCGATGGCCGCGATGAGTATCCGGGCCGACCCGTCGATTGCTCTGGCCACCGGGCTCGACGGGTTGCTGAGCTGGCTGGCGATCTGGGCCGCCGACAGGCCGGCGAGGACCTGCGGGTTGTACTGGGCGCCGGCCAGGATGTAGTGATTGGCGATGTCGAGGAACGGGACAGCCCCGGACTGGTCGGCGCTGTTGACGTACGGGGGCACGTCGAAGGTGTCGATGAGCCTGGTGTCCAGAGCGGTCTGGGCTTGCAGCGGGCGGCCGGCGTTGTCTGCCAGTTCGGTCGTCCGCAGGGTGAGTTCGGTGCTGTGGTAGTGAGCCGCCCGGAACGAGAGCGGTGTTTGCCACCTGATCTTCCCTTCCTCCGGTGCCCTGGACCGGGGCCGGCGGCGCGCCGCCCCGTTGTACTAAAACGGATAGGAGTCACGAGATGTTCGCGTCACCGCCGGCTGAGTGATCGGGACGTCGGTGATCTAGGCCGCGGCCAGGAACGCTACGATCGCATCGGCCACGACGGCTGGGGCTCGTCTTGGCAGGTGATGACCCGCGCCCGCGACGAGCTGCAGGCGAGCATCCGGCAGGG
>WNFD01011146.1_pt1 | contig 13562 bp, 16 predicted proteins | sample 5400491 | NCBI WGS metagenome assembly WNFD01 (sample SAMN13153343, study PRJNA577476) | soil metagenome | isolation source: 120 cm saprolite under Douglas fir tree site 2 hole 2 replicate 2 | place: USA:California | collected 2015-04-18 | reverse complement strand
GTCGCGGCAGATGCGCCGCCACCTCTCCCAGCCCAGGCCTTCCTGGGCCTCGAGCATGATTCCGACCTGCGTCATTGTTCGAGCGCCATCGTAAGTTCATCGACGGACCGAAAGTTCAGGATCCGCTCCTCCGGGATGCCCGCTCGGCGCGGCATCCAGAACGCCATCGGCACGTACCCGAACTCCGCGGGCGCGTGCGCGTCGGCGTCGACGGAGAACATGCAGCCGCACTCGAGAGCAAGCCGCGCCATCTCGGGCGAGAGGTCCATCCGCGCCGGATCGCAGTCGACCTCCAATGCGACGCCGTGCCTCGCAGCTTCCTTGAAAACGGCCTCGAAGTCGTAGGTCGCGCCTTCGCGCGCCCCGGGCCTGCGCCCGGTTGGGTGTCCTATGACGTCGACGTGGGGATGCGACACGGCGCGGAGCATGCGCTCGGTCATCGCGGCAGGCTCCTGGCGCAGCTTGACGTGCGGCGAGGCGATGACGACGTCGAGGATCTCGAGCACGGCGTCGGGTAGGTCGAGCGACCCGTCCTCCAGGATGTCGACCTCGATGCCCTGCAGCAGGGTGATGCCGTCGACGCGCGACTGGACCTCGGCCATCTCGCGGGACTGCGCCACCAGGCGCTCGGCGTCCAACCCGTTGACGACTTTGATCCGAGGCGAGTGGTCGGTGACGCCGAGGTAGCGGTAGCCGAGCGCCCTGGCTCCCTCCGCCATCTCGAGCATGGTCGCCCTGCCATCGCTCCAGTCGGTGTGCGAGTGGATGTCGCCCTGGTAGCGGCTGAAATCGAGCGCCGACTCGTCATCGCGGGCCGGCTGCTTCATCTCCTCGCGCAGGCGGGCCAGGTAGCGGCTCTGCCCGGCCTCGACAAGCTCGGCGAGCACCTTCGCGATGCCGGCGCCAACGCCTTCGATCGACGTCAGGCGGCCGTCGCGATGCAGCGCGGCCACCTCAGGCCGCTCCAACGCGAGCGACCAGGCGGCCGCCGAGAAAGCCTTGGCTCGAAACACCTCCTTCGGGTCCTGGCGGAGCAGATAGCCGATCTCCGAGAGCGCTTGCGCAGCCTCGATCGCATCCAACCCGTAAATTGTGTGAGGAAACATGGCCACGCCGAAGCCGAAGCTGAGAGATCCGATTCCCGAGCTGGTCGAGGCGCTCATCGTCGAGCTGGGCGAGGACCCTGACCGCCAGGGCCTCAAGGCGACGCCGGACCGGGTGTCACGCGCGCTTCGCGAGCTGACGTCGGGCTACGGCGTGAAGCCCGAGGACATCATCGCCGACGCGGTCTTCGACCAGGACTACGACGAGATGGTGCTGGTGAAGGACGTCCCCTTCTACAGCCTTTGCGAGCACCACATGCTGCCGTTCTTCGGCCACGTGCACGTGGGTTACCTGCCGAAAGGCAAGGTCGTCGGCCTGAGCAAGATCCCACGCCTGGTCGACGTGTTCTCGCATCGGCTCCAGATCCAGGAGCGGCTCACGCGGGAGATCGCCGAGGCGCTCAACGGAGCGCTCGCGCCGCGTGGCGTCGGCGTGGTCGTGGAGGCACGCCACCTGTGCATGGAGATGCGGGGGGTCGAGACACCAGGGGGCCGGATGATCACCTCCTGCATGCTGGGCACGTTCCGTCGCGACCCGCGGACCCGCGCCGAGTTCCTGGACCTGGTCCGCCGCTCCTAGAAGCCCGGCGGCGGCGCTCCGTACCCCGTCGCATCCCCGAATGGAAAAACGCCGCCATCCCTCGCTAAGAGCCAGTAGCCGTGGCCGTCGGGAGTGCCCTCCATCCCGATGATCGGACTGTTGAGGTGCGTCGCGCCGGTGCTGCCGTAAGCCATGGCGTCGCCGAAGGGAAAGATTCCGCCATCGTCGGCGACGAGCCAATAGCCGCCCCCATCGGGGGTCGCGTCCATGCCCACGATCGGCCTGTTCAGGCGCAATCCGCCGGTACTGCCGTACCCGACCGCGTCGCCGAACGGAAAGATGCCGCCGTCGCGCGCCAGCAGCCAGTAGCCGCGGCCGTCGGGAGTCGCCTCCATGTCGACGATCGGCTGGTTCAGGCGGAGCCCGCCTGTGCTGCCGTAGCCGGCGGCGTCGCCGAAGGGAAAAATCCCGCCGTCGTCCGCGACGAGCCAGTAACCGTTGCCGTCCGGCGTGTCCTCGATGGCCACGATCGGCCTGTTGAGGTGCGCCCCGCCGGTGCTGCCAAGTCCGGCGGCGTTCCCGAACGGGAAGATCCCGCCGTCGCTCGCGACGAGCCAGTAGCCGCCACCATCGGGCGTCGACTCCATGCCGACGATTGGTCTGTTGAGGTGGATCGCGCCGGCGCTGCCGAGTCCCCCGGCGCTGCCGAACGGGAAGATGCCGCCATCGCTCGCGACCATCCAGTAGCCGCGACAGTCGGGCGTCGCTTCGAAGCCGACGATCGTGTGGAGTGACGACACCGGAGTTGGCGACACCGACGCCGATCGGTTGAAGGCCGCGCATGAGCTGCTCGCGACGAGAAGCACGAGAAGCGCCGCAAGCCTGCTGAGGCGGCGCTGCTTCGCGAAGGTCAAAAGGACCGTACCCATGGCGAGCGCAACCAGGAGGATGACTGCCGGAGACACGCCGCCGTCAGGAAGCACGGCTGCGGTCAGCCGGGTGCAGTCGACCGGCACGCATCCGTGCGCTGGTCCTTCGGTCCGGCACGTTGGCGACGGCGTGGGCGATGGGCTCGGCGCCGGCGCCTGCGTCGGCGGATGCGTGGGCGGGTTGGTGGGCGGGTTGGTCGGCGGATTGGTCGGCGTTGGCGCAGGGACGGGCGAGGGAGGCGCCGTGATGGCGTAGATCGCCCGGCCGGTGTTCAGCAGTTTCCCGGATGAGTCGTAGACGTTGACGACGATCGTGTGTTGGCCAACCGTCGCGAGCGCCGCCGGAGGCGTGTATGGCTTGGTCGGTCCGCTGTCGGTCACGTTCTTGCTGCAAGCACTCGAGGTGATCGGGCTGCCTATAGGTCCGTTCGGAGTGTCGAAGTAGAACGAAAAGGTCAACGGTATCGGGGCCAGGGCTGGGCAGCCGTTCGTCCAGGTGTAGGTGCCGTCCACGGTGAAGGAGGCACTCGGCAGCCCCGAGCCTGGATTGGGGGTGACGGCCGCCGTGTCCGCCATAGCGGCCTGAAGCGAGAGTCCGGCGCAAATCCCGGCCGCCAGGAAGCTCAGCGCCCACCTCAATACTCGGCGGCGCTGCATCGCGTGGAATTGTGATGCGCCCCGCCACCTGGACGATCACACATAAACGATCCCTTATGCGTTAGACTCGTTCATAAAGGAACCTTTATGTTTCTCCAGAACCCGCGGAACGAGATGCCGGACCATTTCCTGGCCTTTGCCAACCCCACGCGCCTGCGCATCCTGGAGCGCCTGGCCGAGGCCGGCGAGGTGAACGTCAACGACCTCGCGGAGCACCTGCACATGAGCCAGCCGCGCATCTCCTGGCACCTCCGTACGCTGCGCCTCGGCGGGGTGATCCGGACGCGGCGCAATGGCCGCCAGGTCTACTGCTCACTCGACGTGGCAAACATCAGGCGCTACCGCGAGCGCCTCGACCAGATGCTGGGCATGTCGCAAAACGCAAAAGTGAAAGTACGTGAGGAGGTGGGGGCATGAACGCCAATCACAAGAACGGTCATCGCAACGGCAAGGACCACAAGGTACGTGTGGCCATCGTGGGGGTGGGCAACTGCGCCTCCTCGCTCGTCCAGGGCGTGCACTACTACCACAACGCATCCGCGAAGGACTCCGTCCCAGGTCTGATGCACGTCGACCTCGGTGGCTACCACATCAGCGACATCGAGTTCGTCGCCGCGTTTGACATCGACAAGAACAAGGTCGGGCTCGACCTGTCGGAGGCGATCTTCGCCAAGCCGAACAACACCGTGAAGTTCTCCGACGTGCCGAAGGCGGGCGTCAAGGTCCAGCGCGGGATGACGCACGACGGCATCGGCAAGTACCTCGCCGACGTCGTCACCAAGGCGCCCGGGGAGACCTCGGACGTGGTCGGCATCCTCAAGAAGACCAAGGCCGACGTAGTCGTGAGCTACCTGCCGGTTGGCTCGGAAGAGGCCACCAAGTGGTACGTCGAGCAGGCGCTCACCGCCGGTGTCGGCTTCGTCAACTGCATCCCGGTCTTCATCGCCCGCGAGCCCTACTGGCAGAAGCGATTCCTGGACAAGAACCTCCCGGTCATCGGCGACGACATCAAGTCCCAGGTTGGAGCGACGATCATCCACCGCGTCCTGACCCGCCTGTTCCGCGACCGCGGAGTGAAGCTCGAGCGCACCTACCAGCTCAACTTCGGCGGCAACACCGACTTCCTCAACATGCTGGAGCGCGAGCGCCTCATGTCGAAGAAGATCTCGAAGACGCGCTCGGTGACCTCCCAGCTCGACTACGACATCGGCGCCGACAACGTGCACATCGGACCCTCCGACTACGTGCCCTGGCTGAACGACCGCAAGTGGGCGTACATCAGGCTCGAGGGCCGCTCGTTCGGCGACGTTCCGCTCAATGTCGAGCTGAAGCTCGAAGTCGTCGACTCGCCCAACTCGGCCGGCATCGTGATCGACGCCGTGCGATGCGCCAAGCTCGCGCTCGACCGCGGCATCGGCGGAGCCCTCGAGGCGCCGAGCTCCTACTTCATGAAGTCGCCCCCGGTGCAGTACAGCGACAACGAGGCAAGGCGGTTGGTGGAGGAGTTCATCGAAGGTGATAAGGCGGGAGTCAATGGGCGCGACCGCCGTGTCGCCCGGGCGAAGCCGGCCGCAGCTGCTCGCCGGCCGCGCGGCGCTGGACAACTACGCCGCGGTGCTCGGGGTCGAGAGCTCCGATCCCCGCGCGGCACGGGTCGCCAGGCGCGCTTTTCAGAACTACGGCCGGATGCTGATGGACTTCCTGGTCCTCGGCAGCCTAACCGCGGAGGAAGTGATCCGGCGCATGTCAAACGACGGCATCGAGCACATCGACGCGGCCTTGGCGCGTGGCCGCGGCGTGATCATGGCCGCGCCGCACATGGGCTCCTGGGACATGTCGGGCGCGTACGCCGCCGCGCTGGGTTATCCGATCTCGACAGTCGCCGACCCTTTTCCAGGTTCGCTGAACGAGGCGGTCGTCGCGACGCGACACACCTTCGGGCTGAAGATCATCTCGGTCGGGCGCTCGGCGATCCGGGCGATCACCAATGCTCTCCAGGCGAACGAGATCGTCGCTCTCTTGTGCGACCTCGAGCATGGACCCGGGGTCCCGGTGAGCTTTTTCGGAGGGCGCACGATCGTCCCCGGCGGTCCTGCAGCACTCGCCCTCAAGACCGGAGCCGTGCTCCTACCCGCCTGCCAGTACGCCACCAACCGGGGCTATCACGTCCACATCGATCCTGCACTGGCACTGTCGGAGGCCGACACGAAAGAGAGCGTGATGCAGCGGGTGATCGACCGATTCGAAGATTTCATCAAGGAGCGACCTGAGCAGTGGTACGCATTTCGTCCGATGTTCAATCGCTGAGGGATGGGCGAGTGGACATGGCGCGCCTTCAAGATCGTCCAGTCGGTGGTCGAGCGTCTGCCGCGACCATGGGCGTACGCGCTCGCGGTCGCCGCGGCGCGCTTCGCGTGGTGGTTCTCGCCCTTGGCCCGGCCGCGCCTGGAGTACAACCTGAGGGTCGCGTGTCCCGAGCTCGAGAACGATCCCGCCCAGCTGCATCGCATCTCGTGGCTGAATTTCCGCAACCACGCCAAGGCGTACGCAGACCTGATGCAGCTACCGAGCGCACACATCGAGTCGATGCGGCCGCTGCTCAAGATCACGGGCCTCGAGCACCTCGAGGAGGCTCGCGCACTGGGCAAGGGTGCGCTCGTCGTGTCATGCCACATGGGCTCCTACGAGGTGGTCGCGGCGATCTGGTCGGCGACCCTCGCGCCGGTGAGCTTCTTCGCGGAAGAGCTCGAACCGAGGGCGCTGTTCGAGTGGTACCGCGACACTCGGGCGCGACTTGGGATCAGCGTCCTGACGCTCGACTACGGCGGCATCCGCAGGGTGCTCGAAGCGCTGCGCGAGCAGGAGATGGTGATCACCGCGATCGACAGGGACATCACCGGCACGGGCTACCTGATGCCGTTCTTCGGCAAAATGGCGCCCATCCCACTCGGCCCGGCCGCGATCGCGCTGCGCCTCGGCACTCCCCTGTTCCCGGTGTGCGTCTACCGATTGCCCGACGATACGTACATGGCCGAGGGGGCGCCTCTCGTCTACGCGAGATCGACGGGGAACGCACGCGCCGACCAGGTGCGCGCCACGGAGGAGCTGCTGAAGCACATCGAGGGCTTCATCCGGCAGCATCCGGAGCAGTGGCACGTCCCGCACCGGATCTGGCGGGGGTCGCCGTGAGGATCAGGCGCGGGGGGATCAGGATCCCCCCGCGGGCCCCCCTCCACTGCGCACGATTGGCAGGCGCTTGGAAGGTGCACGCCTGGGTGACGGCCGGAGTAAATCCGGCCTACCAACCACGCGGGGAACCTCTATGAGAGTCGGCCTGGTCTCCCCCTACGACTTCGCCTCGCCAGGTGGCGTGAACGACCACGTCCGCAACCTGGCCGTCCGCCTGCAGAAGCTTGGCCACGAGACGCGCGTCTTCGCGCCGTCGAGCCGGTCCGACGTCGACTTCAACAGCGCGCGTTTCTACCGGATCGGCACGCCGATCGCGATCCCGGTCAACGACTCCGTCGCGCGGATCACGCTGAGCTTCCACCTCGCCAACCAGGTTGCGGCGATCGTCGCCGACGAGCGGTTCGACGTCCTCCACTTCCACGAGCCTCTGATGCCGGCGCTGCCTATGACCATGCTGCGGATGTCGACCACGGCCAACGTCGGCACGTTTCACGCGTTCGCGCGCTCGAACGTGGGCTACTACTACGGCCGGCCGCTGCTCCAGCCCTACCTGGGCCACCTGCACCGCGCGATCGCGGTCAGCGAGCCCGCCCGCGATTTCGTGCAGCGCTACTTTCCAGACTTCCGGATGCGCGTGATCCCCAACGGAGTCGACGTCGACGTGTACAAACCGGGGCTGCCGCCGATTCGACACCTGCGCGACGACAACCTCAACTTCCTTTTTGTCGGCCGGCTCGAGAAGCGCAAGGGCCTCGGCGACCTGCTGCGCGCCTACCGCGCCATCATCGACCGGGTTCCACGCAGCCGCCTGATCATCGTCGGCGACGGTCCGCTGCGCGGCAAGGTTGACGCGTACATCACGCGGCACCGCTTGCCCAACGTCGTGATGGCCGGCTACGTGCCCGAAAGCGTCAAGCCGCGCTACTACGGCAGCGCAGACATCTTCTGTGCGCCGGCGACCGGCGCGGAAAGCTTCGGCATCGTGCTGCTCGAGGCCCTCGCGTCGGGCCTTCCCGTGGTCGCCACTGAAGTGCCCGGATACATGTCGGTGCTCGAGCCCGGCCGCGACAGCATCACGGTTCAGCCCAAGAACTGGCGCGAGCTCGCCGCGTCGCTCGTCATCCTCGCCCGCGACCGCGAGCTTCGCGCCCGGCTGGCCGAATACGCCGTCGAGAAGGCCCACCGTTATTCGTGGGACAGCGTGGCTTCCGAGGTGGTGGAGGTTTACCAGGAGGCGCGCAAGGCGCTGGCCGCGCAACCGGCCAGGGCACTGGAGGTGTCCGGTGTTCACCACGCGGTTTGAGGCCTGGGTCCGCCGCCACGCCGAAGCCCTCGTGTTGGCGCTCGGCCGGACGCCCCTGACCCCGAACCAGGTGACCGTGGTCGGCCTGGGGCTGACCTTCGTCGCCGCAGGCCTTGTCGCGTTCGGTCAGCTGCGGTGGGCCGGCGTCGTGCTCATCTTCGCCGGGACGTGCGACATCCTCGACGGTGCCCTCGCCCGCACGACCAGGGCGAGCTATCCGTATGGCGCTTTTCTCGATTCGACGCTCGACCGCTACTCCGAGGGTGCGATTTACCTTGGTCTGGCGGCCTACTTCGTCAGCATCGGCGGCCCGCTGCAGCGGTGGTTGGTGCTGGCGACGCTGGCCGCGCTTGCCGGTTCGTTCCTGGTCAGCTACGTGCGTGCACGCGCCCAGAGCCTCGGCTTCACGTGCAAGACGGGCTTGTTCCAGCGGCCGGAACGTGTCGTCGTGACGGTGGTCGGGTTGATCATCGGCGGCCCGGTCCTGTACGGCGTGGTCTTCCTCCTGGCTGTCGTCACCAACCTGACCGCGCTGCAGCGCATCCGCGAGGTCTGGCTGCAGGGCCGCGCACAGCGTCTCGAGCGCGAACGAGAGATCAAGTCCACGCGCGCCGCACCCCACCAGGTGCCGTGACAGATCCGTTCGCCGGCGTCGTCGGCCACGCGCAGGCCCTGGAACAGCTGCGCTCGCAGCTCGAGACCGAGCGCCTCGCGCACGCGTACCTCTTCGTCGGCGAGTCAGGCCTGGGCAAGTCGACGGCGGGACGCGCCCTGGCCAGCGCCCTGCTGCAGGAGGCGCCGCTGAGGCGGAATCCCGACTACTGGGAGGACGATCGGATCAAACCGCTGTCGATCAACGAGATTCGCCTCCTGCCCGACAAGCCGCCCGAATTCCACGAGCTGTCCCTCCAGGCTTTTCTCAACCTCAAGCCGGCCATCGGCTCGCGCCGGGTCGCCCTGGTGGTCAACGTCGGGCGCCTGCGCGACCAGGACCAGGGCGTGCTGCTCAAGACGCTCGAAGAGCCTCATCCGCATCGCGTTATCGTCCTGACGACGCCCAGCCTCAACCCGTTCGTGGTCCTGCCGACCGTCGTGTCGCGCTGCCAGCGTGTTTTCTTTCACCCGGTGCCGGCGCCCGAGATCGAGAGCCTGCTCGTTAGCCACGGCGTGGAGGCGCAGCGGGCGAGCCTCCTGGCTGAGCTTTCCGGCGGGCGGCCTGGTTGGGCGCTGCGCAGGGCCCGCGACGAAACCGTGATCGAGCTTCACCATGTCTGGACCCAGCGACTGGAGGAGGTCTTCGGAGCGCCGGCCGATGTGCCGCTTCACGTCGCGGCGGAGCTGGACGCCGCGCAGATGGGTTGGCGGCGTAGCGAGGGTGAGGAGGAAGACCCCGCCCTTTTCGCGATCGCAAGCTGGCAGATCGAGCTGCGGCGCCGGATGCTCGCGAGCAGGGGACGCGAGCAGGGCCGTTGGGCTCATCTGCTCGAGCTCTCGTACGACACGCTCGGCTACCTCGAGCAAAACGTCAGCCCCCGGCTTGCCCTGGAAACGTTCCTGCTCGAATGCCGAAAAGCCTCGTAAGGAGGAGCCTCGAAGGCTTTCAGCCGTACGTCCCGGGCGAGCAGCCGCCTGACGGACAGGGTTGGGTCAAGCTCAACACCAACGAGTCGCCCCTGCCGCCGTCGCCCAGGGTGCTGGCAGCGATCAAAGCCGCGGCCGACGATTCTCTCCGCCTGTACCCGAGCCCGACCGCGGCCCCCGCGCGCGACGCGATCGCGCGGCATTTCGGACTCGACCCTTCGCACGTGCTCGTCGGCAACGGCGGCGATGAGCTGATCGAGCTTTGCTTCCGGGCCTTTGCCGGAGCAGGCGACGAGGTTGCGTTTCCCACCCCCACCTATCCGCTCTTCGAGCCGCTCTGCCGCATCCACGAAGCAGTCGCGTCGAAGCATCCGACCGAGCTGCCATGGGAGCTGCCGCCCAGCCTGGGGGCGGACCCCGCTCCGCTCAAGTTCATCGTCAACCCGAACTCGCCGACCGGCGCGCTGTTCGATCGCCCTTTCATCGAAGACGCGGTCGTGGCGTCTTCAGGCGTGGTCGTCATCGACGAGGCGTACGTCGACTTCGCGCCGCAATCGTGCCTGCCCCTGCTCGAGCACCACGACAACGTCCTGCTGCTGCGGACCTTCTCCAAGTCGTACGGCCTTGCCGGCATGCGCATCGGATTTGCGCTGGGACAAACCGACCTGATCGACGCGTTGACTGGCGTGAAGGACTCCTACAACGTCGACCGCCTGGCCATCGTCGCGGCCGCCGCGGCGATCGCGGACGAGGACCATCACAAGAAGGTGATCGCGGAGGTGGTCACGAATCGTGAGCACCTGGCCGGGGCGCTGGAAGGCATGGGGTTCGAGCTCGTGCCGTCGGCGACGAACTTCATCTTTGCCCAGCCTCCGAAGCCGGCGGCCGAGGTCGTGGCGCGGCTCCGCGAGCGCAAGATCCTCGTTCGCCATTACGATCGTGAGCCGATCGCGGGCTGGGTCCGGATCACGGTCGGCACCCGCGACCAGCAGGAGAAGCTGCTTGCGGCACTGAAGGAGATTTTGAGCTGAGCACTCCGACGCGAGACGAAGCATGGGAGCTCGTCACTTCGATGACCAGGTCCGAGCAGCTGCGCCGGCACATGCGCAGCGTGGAAGCAGCGATGCGCGCCTACGCGCGCCGCTTCGGCGAGGACGAGGAGCGCTGGGCGGTGCTAGGCGTGATCCACGACTGGGACTACGAGTCCGGTCCGACCCCGGAGCAGCATCCGACGCGCGGGATGCAGATGCTGCGCGAAAAAGGTTGGCCCGAAGACATCCTGCAGGACATCGCCTCGCACGCCGACTACCTGGACGTGCCGCGCGACACAAACGCGCGCAAGGCGCTGTACGCCGTTGACGAGATGTGCGGGTTCATCATCGCGTGCGCCCTGGTCAAGCCGGATAAATCGCTGGGCTTGGTCGAGGCGAGCACGGTGCGCAAGAAGATGAAGGACAAGGCCTTCGCCCGCGGGGTCCACCGCGACGAGCTCGTCGCAGGCGCGGAGGTCCTGGGCGTACCCTTCGACGAGCACGTGGAGTTCGTCCGCGATGCCCTGAAGCCGATTGCACAGGAGCTGGGACTGAATCCATGAGCACCGGGGGCCGGCCACGCGTCCTGTTGATGCACCCGATCCTCGACCCTGGACCGTCCATCCTCGCCGAGGCCGGCGAGGTCCTGCCCTATCCCCAGGGCCGACCGCTCGACGAGGCCAGCATCCGCCAGGCGGCCGAGGGCTGCATCGGAATCGTGAGCCAGCTCATGGACCCGATCCGGGAAGCCGTGCTGTCATTGCCCGGCCTGAAGTGCGTGAGCAATGTCGCCGTCGGCTTCGACAACATCGACGTCGCCGCGGCGACCGCCCACAAGGTGATGGTCACCAACACGCCCGGCGTGCTGGACGACGCGACCTCCGACTTCGCGTTCACGCTGCTCATGGCGACCGCCCGCAGGGTCGTCGAAGCGGACCGCTTCACGCGCGCCGGGCAGTTCCGCGGCTGGGCGATCGACATGATGCTGGGCCACGACGTGTTCGACGCGACGCTGGGCATCGTCGGCATCGGTCGCATCGGGCGCGGAGTTGCGCATCGGGCGAAGGGCTTCAACATGCGCGTGCTCTACTACGACCCGCAGCCGCTCCCACCGGAAGCCGAGCAGCAGCTGAACGCCACCCGTTCGAGCCTGGACAGGCTCATCGCCGAGTCAGACTTCATCTCGGTCCACGTTCCGCTCACGCAGGAAACACAGCACCTGATCAGCACCGCGCAGTTCAACGCGATGAAGCCAAATGCGATCCTCATCAACACCTCGCGTGGTCAGGTGGTCGACGAGGCGGCGCTCGTCGCAGCGCTGACCGCGAAGAAGCTGGCGGGCGCGGGTCTCGACGTCTACGAGCGCGAACCCGCGGTGCATCCAGGCCTCATCCCGATGCCCAACGTGGTGCTCGCCCCACACATCGCAAGCGCCACTGTGCGCAGCCGCTCCGAGATGTCGGCGATGGCGGCGCGCAACATGGCGACCGCGGTGCGCGGCGGCCGCCCGCCGAACCTGGTCAACCCAGAGGTCAAGCGATAGCCCTCGCCCTCAGGTACCGACTCCTGGCGCTGGACCTGGACGGCACCATCCTGGACATGCAGCTCCACCTCGACCCTCGCGACGTCGAGGCGCTCGACCGCATCAAGTCCGGCGGCGTGACGGTGGTGGCGTGCACCGGCCGCCCATTTCCGGGTGCGCTCCCATGGGTGAAGCGTCTCGGCCTGGAGGGGCCGATCGTCTGTTACCAGGGGGCGCAGGTCCGCACGCTGGACGGTGCGACGCTGCTCGATCACGGCGTCACGCACGAGCTGGCGATGGAAGTGATCCGCTACGCGCGCGAGAGAGACCTTCACGTCCAGGCATACCGTGACGACCTGCTCATCGTCGAACGGGATCGCCCCGAAGCTCACCGGTACGCTGAGCACGCGGGCATGACGATCAACGTGGTGGGCGATCTCGACAAGGCGATGGGCCCGACGACACCAAAGCTCGTCATCGTCTCCAGGCCTGAAAAACTGGAGGAGCTTCTGCCGGAGGTCAGGCAGCGCTGGGCGGGCAGGCTCAACGCGGCGACGTCGACGCCCGACTACCTGGAATTCACGAGCGTGGAGAGCGACAAGGCATCCGCGCTCCGCTTCGTCGCCGAGCAATTCTCGATCCCGCAGGAGGAGGTCGTGGCGGTCGGCGACGGGCGCAACGACGCGTCGATGATCGCGTGGGCCGGCCTTGGTGTGGCGGTCGACGGATCGCACAGCGAGGTGATCGCGGCCGCAGACCGCACGATCCCGCGCCCGGGCCACGGCGGAATCAAGCAGCTCGCGGACCTGTTGCTGAGATAGTGGGAACGCTCCTCCTCGTCCACGCGCATCCGGACGACGAGGCGATCTCGACGGGCGGCGTGATGATGAAGGCGAAGGCTCACGGTCACCGCGTCGTGCTCATCACCGCCACGCGCGGCGAGGTGGGCGAGATCTACAACATGGACGAGGCCACCTCGAGGCCTCGCCTGGGTGAGATCCGAAGCGCGGAGCTGAAGGCCGCATGCGAGATCCTCGGAGTCGACCGGCAGGAGTTCCTGGGCTATCGCGACTCGGGAATGGTCGATACCGCCGACAACAAGGACCCGAGGTCCTTCCACCAGGCCGAGCTGGACGAGGCGGCGGGCAGGCTCGCGGTGTTTCTGCGTGAGGAGCGGCCGGACGTCGTCGTCACGTACGCGGAAGACGGCATCTACGGCCATCCCGACCACATCAAGGCGCACTTCGTGACCAACGCCGCAGTCGACATCATCGAGCGCGAAGGCTTGCCCGCGAAAAAGCTCTACTACACCGCGATAGCGCGCTCCGGGATGGAGGAGTTCATGAAACAGATGCCGGAAGAGGCGCGGCAGATGCAGAACCCGAACATGGCAATCGCCGGCACGCCCGACGAGCTCATCACCACTCGCGTCGACGTCCACGACTACGTCGAGCGCAAGCGCGACGCATTTCGAGCCCACGTAAGCCAGAACGACCCGAACTCATGGTTCGCCTCGATGGCAAGCCAGATCTACGAGCTTGCCTTCGGGACGGAGTACTACCAGCTCGTGCGCGGCGAGCCCGGGTCAGACCCTCCGGAGCCCGATCTCTTCGCCGGAATCAGCTAGGCAAGCATTTGAGAGATGAGCTGGATTGGTTCCAGCCCAGGAACTCCCACGTCAGCTTGATAGACCCCGCGCAGATCTC